>Ga0209717_1002184_pt1 | contig 19284 bp, 24 predicted proteins | sample AD_UKC048_MetaG_FD_184418 | JGI IMG/M metagenome (GOLD analysis project Ga0209717, IMG submission 184418) | Active sludge microbial communities of municipal wastewater-treating anaerobic digesters from USA - AD_UKC048_MetaG (SPAdes) (version 2) | ecosystem: Engineered > Bioreactor > Anaerobic >... | reverse complement strand
CGAAATTTCCGGTTTAAAATGTATGGGACTTTAATGATCCGGGTCCGGTCCACTTGGGGCGGGCGGTGCGAGGTGCAACCGAGCGCGCCCGCGCACTTAGACAGAACGGCCGGCACTTAGCCGCCGCGAGGCGGCGGTGGGCGTTCCTATCGGTGAGACAGGAAAGAGCAGAGGTGTTTAATCGACAAGCATTTCTTTTAAAATATTTTTGATTTTTAAAATGGTTTCAGAGTCCAAAGTTCCTAGTTTTTTGACCATTCGTTTTTTGTCTATGGTTCTTATTTGGTCCAATACAATTAATCCCTTTTTGCCGTCAAAATTAACCGGAATTCTTGTCGGATATATAAACGATTTAGTAGTCATGGGCGCTATTATTATGGTGCCTATGTTGTCATTGATTTCATCTGGAGAGAGTACTATACAGGGTCTGGTTTTATTTATTTCATGACCTAACGTAGGATCGAGAGATATTAAAAAAATATCGTATTGTTTTATTACCATTTCCAGTTCTCCATCTGAAGGTCAATATTATCGTTTATCAATAGTGTGTCATCGCTATTTTTTTTCATTTGCTTAAAGGAATCAGACCAACCTTCCCTTGCTTTTTTATAAAAAGGTTTTAAAACAATTATTTTTCCTTTGACTTCAATGTCAATTTCGTTTTGAATGTTGCACTGTCGAAGTATGGTTTTAGGTATGCGTATGCCCTGCGAGTTACCTATTTTAATTATGCTGGCTCTCATATTAATCACCTCTAATGTAATTATAATGTAATTACTTTTAAAAGTCAATTATTAAATAAAAATATTAAATCGACCATTCATGCCGATTTTTGGTTTATTCTCGCAAATTTTTAAAAGTTTTTTTCGACCTGGCTTGTTGACGGCCGCCTTAACCGCCGTGCCAGCTTCGAATAATACGATCGTTCGAGCCGGGCGCTTGATCGGCTTCCCGGTCTTGGGATGGATGATTGTCCTGGCCTTTTGCTTTTTGGTCTTGAATACACCAAAGCGACGCAGCTCCACCACTTCGCCTTTCGTCAGACCAGACACTATTTCATCGAGGAAGGTTTGGAGGATTGCCGTCGCCTGGCGGACGGTAAGGCTATGTTTTTTGATAAGGGTTTTAATAAGGTCGGCTTTTTTCATGGCATCAGTGGGCCGTGATCCAGTTCTGGATCAGCGTCGAAATGTCGGCGGTTTCTTTGGCGGTCAGCTTTTCAAGCTGGCGGAAAAGATATGGAAGGTCGGAAGTTGATCCGGTAACGGCTGTCATGGCGGCTTTTACGTCCGCGGCCATGATCGTGGTTCGGCCGGCAGCTTTAGCCTGATTGGTGGCCTCTTTTGTAATCGCAAGCGCCAGGGTGTCAAGTTGTTTCTGGAATTCTTTCAGGGCGTCCGCGGCGATCCGCAGATCGGTGTTAGCCTTCATAAAGGTTTCGGCCGTATTGGGCTTGGTTATGCTTAACGCTTCTGGCATTTTCAACGCTCCTCAATCCGTTATACTGGTTTCCGGGCGCGCCGGATTCTGCCTGATTCGGCAGAATTTAGACTTCTAATTCGGTATATTTTAACCGAATTGGTCCGGCTTGTCAAGCGGAATGGAAAGTATGTTATGGAAGTGTAGATTTAATCGATAGATACAGGACCGCGACTGATCACTTTTTAGGGTTTATAGGGGATTGCGGTTCTTTATATGCGCGGTATGTGTTTTTCAAGACCGCGGCCAGGAAAGGACAACGCCGATTCGGTTAATTTTAATACCATTTTTGCGCTCGTCGCAAAGCCTGAATTAGCCCTCTAGCTGAAGTTTTTTAACCGCCCAGGCCTGCGTCTGGTTTTTCAGATTCTTCATCTCGCGATATTTCGCAATTGCCTCCTATGGTCTTTGCAAGCTCGGTTTCGAACAATTCGAGGATCTGCGCTTTCGACATCACTATCGTTTCGATGCCGTGCTCGATGCTTTTCTTGCCGTTAACGCCGCCGGTGCGCGCGGCCCACTTCGCCGCCTGGCCGGACTTGCGGACCGAAAGTGGCAGCCGGTAAATACGCTTGCGCTGCTCCGGATCCATGTTGGCCGGAATCACAAGATCACGGCGTTTGAAATTTTTATAGAATTGGCCGGCAAAAGTTTTAATATGTTTTATGCCGTTGTCGTCAAGGTTGTCCGTAAAATTGGTCGCTATGATGTCGCCAGCGGGATCGAAGTCAACTATCGAAAAAATTATGAATTCTTTCGCCAGGTCAATGCCGGCGTCGGAAAGTTCTTTAACGAAATATTCTACGCTAAGATATGAAGATTGGCCGCCAACGGCTATTGTCGTAATGTCGAAGTTGTGGTTGACTTCCTGCAGAAGATCGGTATAAGACGTTTTTTCAGCGAATAATATAACGTGCGCATACTTGCCGCCGATCCAGCGATTGCCCTTGTCGTCATCGTCGAAACCAAAGTCACGATATTTGAAAAGCCCCGATTTGACCATCAGGACGAACATATTTGAAACGATGTTGTAGGCGTCGCCCTTTTTGTTAGCCCCTACACGGTCCATCGTGTCTTTTATGTAATACCAGAACGAACGAAGATTGCCTATATCGAAAGGCTTCTCGCCCGCTTTAATGTATTCGTATGTCTGCCAGATGACGTTTTTGATAAATAGCGATTTGTTTATGTTTTTGGCGCTTTTGCCGAATTCTTTTATCAGCTCGGCATTCGGCATCTTAAGGATCGGCTTTTTATAATGCTTTATGCCGAGCTTTTTCAGAATTTCATCGGGATCGAGGCCGGCCAGGCTTCTGGCATAAGTTATCAGACGGGAATTGTAACCGGATTCAGGATTCATCGGGGCCGCTCCGTTGTTGAAAGGTCTGCTATGGCCTTCTTTACGAGCTCTAATAATTGCTGGTCGGTAATGGCGGAAGTGTCCACGCCCTTCGATTCAAGCCATTTTTTGAAATGATAGCGGGATTGGAGTTTTGCGAATTCATCAAAAAGCGCGTCGGGCGGCTCTACTGTGTTTTCCGATATCCAGCGATCTATGGCCCATTTAGGAAAGCGCAGCAGCGTTCCCAGCTTCGTATAAGGGATTTCATTGTTCGATACTTTTTTATAGATCGTGGCTTCGGTTATGTCGAGATATTTAGCCAGCTCTTTTATGGTCATAACTTCGGAAGACATAATAACTCCTGCTATGCAGCTTTCTTAGGTTTTAATTTCATGATCGATTCCATATCAAGCGCATCGGCTATTTTATCAAGCGTGCCCACGGTTATTTGCCTTACGCCGTTTTTAATGATTTTCGATAAAACCGTCGCACTTATTCCAAGTTTTTCGGCAAGCTCGGTTTGTGTAAGGTCGGACGCCTGGCATATGCCTTTTGCTTCCAGTATGTTTTTTACGGCCATTAGAAACACCTGGCCGCTGTTCTCTTCGATTGCTGCGGTAAGGTACTCAGCAGCCAGTTTGCCGGATTTTAACTCTTCCATCAGGAATTTATGATAGTTTTTGGTTTTATCTTTTTTCATCGGCTAAGCGGCCTTTTTGGGTTTTGAAACGTTGGCGCCGGCAGGATTTTTAACCGCTTCCGATAACAAAAATACTACTAGCTGATTTAAACTTACGCCTTCTTCTGCGGCGAGCTCAGCTAATTGCCTGTGAAGGGTTTTGGGAGTGCGCGCAAGTATTCGTCCGCTGTATTGCTTTTCGGTCGATGGAGTAGGTATGCTCATTCCTTCCTGAGCGGCAACTTCAATCCACATTTTTTCAACTATTTTAATTTCTTTTAGAGCTTTTTCGGGAGTTTCGCCAAACGCCGAAGTTCCCGGAAGGTCGGGAATGATCGCGATGTAACCTTTATCTTCTTCGCTATAAAAGAGTTTGACAGGATAGCGCATATTATTTGACCTCCAATCCGTAAGAGTCTATTATCTTAAGTAACTGCCGCACCTGATAAGGTTTTGCCTTGCCGCCTTCGTTTTGAAAATTGAGCAGCTCGACAACTCCCGCGCGCCTGTATGATTTATGGCTGCCGCGGGCGGCCTTGAAAATGAAGCCGGCCATTTCGGCGAGCGCGCATATTTCTTCGAATCTAACATTTTCAGGCGCGTTTTTTATTTTTTCGTATAGTTTGTTTCTTTTAGTCATAAAAAGATGATAGCATATGCGATAACAAAAGTCAAGCAATTCCGGTTAACATAAATGCTGTTATCGGGTCTCTTCAAAAACATAAAACTCAACTTTGACACCGATTCACGGAATATTCGAAAAATATTTTCGGCTCTTCTATATCAGCCCCGAAATATATTTCAGGTTTTACAAGCCTTTTCACGCCCGCGGCCGGCTGCCGAACGAGGGTTGAAAATGGCCTGCAATCTCATGTTTTCAAAAAAACTCAGGTTTAATGATATTTTTCGGCAAATTCTATTAAAGCCTGGCTTATAATATCCTGTTGTTTGAATTGAGGATGCTTTTCAATAAAGTCCGTTATTTTTTTTATAGCGCTTTCATATAACTTGTAGGTTTTTAATATTAGATTGCCGTGCAGCGCCCGGGCATTTATCTTTAATTCCGGTATTTCTATTACGTTTTTTTGTTTTTTCTCATACCAGTCAATAACTTCGGCCATTTTGCTTTTCATGTTTAATATTTCTTCAAAGGCTTTGAAGTTATTCGGATTTTTAAAAAGTTGGAGTTCTTTGCTCTCAACAAAAGTTACACTTTCGTTTAACCCTTTATTTTCCTGAGCTCCAACTTTAGTATTACTTTTGTTTAATACCGGATCGGCTTCTTTTAAAACTTTAGTTGGTTTTTTATCGGATCCTTGTTTTTTGGCTTTTCCAACTAAAGTTGTACTTTTGTTGGATTTAATCTTTCCAACTAAAGTTGTACTTTTGTTGGATTTAATCTTTCCAACTTTAGTATTACTTTTGTTAACTGCCGTCTTTCCTTCTTTAACTAAAGTTGTACTTTTGTTTAAAACTTTGCTTCCGGGCTTTTTAACAGAAGTTATACTTTTGTTGGTTGTTTTCATAAGTTCAACTCCAAAATAATTTTAAGAATTTCTGATTTTGCTTTTCCAACTAAAGTTATACTTCCGTTGGATTCGGTTTTAAACTTTAGTATTACTTTTGTTTAATATTTGCTGCGGGCTTTAAACAGAAGTTATACTTTTGTTATGGCAATTATATGACCGGCTTCATTAATTATCGGCCTTTTTTGTTTTGACTTTAAACTGCTTCGGCAGCGCCGGCATAAATGCTGCAATTATTATATAGTTCTTCGACCGCTTCGACTTCCGGAACAAATAACGGGTTATAGTTTTTCAGCATGGCCACTGTCTGCTTGGCTTTGACCAGCAGCGCATCGAAATTTTCTTTAAGCAGATCCTGTAAATACTTGATTTTGCTTAAGAAAATTTCCTGGGCATTCTCGATCCCCTTCAAGGTCTGCTGCGTTAATGTTTTCTGCTCTTCAACTTCACGTTGCCTTTGCTCGTGGTTGATCTCATCCTGGGTTCTGATGTCAAAAGGAAAGCCGGGATTGTCAAGTTTATGATAAATGCTCATTTGGCCAAATAACGCAGAATGGGAATAATTCTTTATATTCAAAATGGGGCGGTATTTGGCGTTTTTCATATTGGCTGGTGTTTTGTTAAATATTATGGAGCGGCAGTAGTCATCGATAATAATGGGATCGATGCCTTTGGCTTTAGCCTTATGTATAAACCGGTGTATGGTTGCTTGTTCGTACTGGCTATATTTTTTAAACTCCGGAAGTTGCTCCATGGCCTTAATATATTTTTTATCTAAAACAGGTTTGATTGTTTTAACAATAGTTGATTCGTTCATTCGTTCGTTTGAAGTCGGTCTGTCTTGATCATATAGAATGAATGAATTTTTAGTTAAATTTTCAGTACTGTTATTAACATCTTTATCTTCTTTAGATGCCTCTTTAGATATATATATTGGTGGAGCTACGGTAGCGCTCTGGGTCGCGTTGCCAGGTTGCTGACTTGGTACTGGTGGTTTTTCGAGGAATGTTATTTGCGGGAATAATCCGGCCTGGGTTATGTTTATAACCCCATGGTTTTTAAGCCGGTTGATTATTCTTTGAATCGGTTTGAAAGTTGAGTAAGATTTAGATAGAAGTTTTAAGAGTCCATCTTTAACCGTTCCGGTTAAAAGCAGAAAATTTTTGTTTTCATAGGTAAGCTTTCGTAAGGCACAAAAAACTTTAAACTCTGAATAAGAAAAATCGAAAAGATTTTCGATGTTTGGAACCGTAAAAAAGGAATTTACCCTGGAAATGGTTAAAGTACTCAATTTGGTTTCCCCCAAAATTTTTTTTGAGGGCCAACACTTTTCGCTTGACAATTTCTGTTTATTCATGTAAAATAAGTTAAAAATGAATAAACAAAGGCTATTATAAAAAAATAACCTGTGGTGGGTTTTTATAGTTTTGTGTTAGCCCTAATAATAAATAACTCATGTGTTCTAGACATGGGTTATTTTTATTTTTATATAGACGTGATTTTATAACAAAATTTTTAAAAAAGCAAGTAAAATATTTTTAGATAACTCCAGGCCGCCCGGTGCCGGCGAAACTTTGTCGCCGGCCTGAAGAGCGGCAGGCAGTCAAGATAATCGCGGGCAGCAGCTTGCTGTTGCCCGCAGAACCGTCGCCGCGGGGCGGCCGGGTTCGTTCGAGACAGAAATTCTAATCAAGACAGAACTTTTTTTCTATTCCCCAAGAAAATAAAAAATATCGAGGCCGTAGGCGGAGCTAGAACGAACGCGAAAAGCAAAAAGGTAGTTTGGGTCGTCCGTTGAATCGGAGGCCCCTTAAAACGCGTTATATGCATTCGAAGATCTTAATGATGACAAAAATTTATTTTTATGCTATACTAAGCTAAATTACATATTTGGAGGTCCTATGAATTATAACAAGAAATTTATAGTTTGGTCCTTATCATTAATATTGCTAGTTTTATGCTTATCTTTTAATGTTAGTGCTAATTTAGTCGATTCTAACATTAAATCGGCGATTAAAATTGTGCAGTTGCATGTCCAAATGGATGTTATTTTAAAAAAGTATTTTAAAGAAAAAGAGAAGTTTATCAATAAAATTGTTTCTTTAAAGTTGCCATCGGATGTAAAAAAAGAACTTGATGAAAAACTAAAATCGACCCAAAAAGAAGTAAATTTTCTATGTGAAAATTTAAAAAGCAACCAAATTAGGCCCGAAATAATATTAAGTGTTATCGGTATTTTAAAAAACAACGTACAACATACTTTTCATATATATCCTTTCTTAAATTGTCTGAAAACATATATGGTACAAAATCAATTGCCTAAAACCGTTAAAGATGCAGTTATTAATTTTGTTAAAGAAGATTATACTGGCACATATGGCAAAATAGATTTTAAAATTAGCAAGGGTTGGGGTGATGACGATTATTGGCATAGCCCAAACGGATGTTTAACTACAGCCATTGCAGTAGGCGCAACCGCCTTTTGCGTTTACATGGGTAATGAAATTGTTCAAGCAGCGGGGAATTTTTTTAATTGGTAAAATTTAATAGTTAATGATTAAAAGCCTATTCAAAATTTAAGATTGAATAGGCTTTTAAATTTCGGGCGCTTCTAATATGACTTATTGCTTAAAAGTTCTTATAAAAAAACTGCAAAAAAAAGAATTTTACTATTTTGCGGCAGTATATTTTTTTATAATTTTCTTAATTTCGGGTTTACTTTTTGTGTTTAAAAAACCCGGAATTAAGGTCATAAACGTAAATTTAGATTTATTATTGTTAGTTAAAACTCAAATAAATTTCATAAAAAACTTTAGTTTAACTGATATTTCAATAATTGTAAAACTGTTTTTATCAAATTTTGTTTTTTTGATCATGGGTTTGTTCATTCAATTGTTTTTGTTTAAAAGTATTAAAAAGACTCAACTTTCATCAAAATTTATTTATTTATTTTATATGGCGATCTTGTTGGTTTATTGTGTAGGTATAGGGTTGAAGATTGGGTTAGCGACTTTAAATATAGGAAATAAATTTAATTTTAGCTTTTTTGAAAGCATTACATTATTGGTTATTAGTATCATGTGGCACGGAGTTCCAGAGTTTTTATCAAATGTTTTGTTTATTTATATTTTTGTTTATGAAAAATACATTAAAACATTAAAATGCTATGGAATGCACCCAACTTTTATAGTTGTTATTAATAATTATTATATTAAATTACTGTTTTTGTTAATGCCATTATGTGCTATTTTATTGCTTATATCAGCTTATTTAGAAACTCAAGCGGGCTTATCTATAACTTATTATAAAAATAATTATTTATTTAAATAACATCACTTGGGGCGGGCGGTGCGAGGTGCAACCGAGCGCGCCCGCGCATCGAGACAGAACGGCAGGCACTTAGCCGCCGCCGTTAGCGCCCACGGATGGCGCGCGACGATAAACCCGCCTTATGTAAAAGCGAGCCGCACGACGCGGCGAGCGTCTGAGCCCGGCCGCCAGGACGGGCGAAAGTTTACATAAGGCATGGTTTATAGGCGAGGCGGCGGCGGACTTTACTCGGGGCGAGACAGGGAAGAGCCTTGATTACTACTTATTTTGTATTGCTTCTTTTAAGTCTTTTAAGAGCCAATAGTTTGGAGCTTCTTTTTCAATTAAATTATAATATTTTAACGCTTTTTCTTTGTCACCAATAAATTTATAGCAATAAATCAACAAACCGTAACATTCAATAGAAAAATTCCATCCCTCTGGTAAATTTATGTTACCATATTCATTAATAAGTTTGTTTGTTTCCAAAATGCATTCGTTGATTTTAATACTATCAGATGAAATTTTATCTAAGTCATAAATATTTAATATTTTATTAAATTTAACATCTGAAATTGCTGGATGATCAGAAAAATTTTTTATAAAAAAATTAATATAATTTAATCTGTCATCGGTTTTGCTTGACAAAAATAACATAGCGGTGGCTAATGCAGCATAATCCCTATTTTTACAATTTTCTTGCATATTATTTAAAACTTCAAAGGCTTTCTTTTTATGTTCATTTTGTTCTACTATTGATTTAGTGCCAATACCATGAGAATATAAAATGAGATATATTATCTTTTCGCCTTCTTCAAAATTTGGATCGTCAATATTTGGATAATGTTTATTGTTTAAAGGAGTAAATATTTCGTCGATTTTATATAAATAACTTTTAAATGCGCTGCTATTGATGAGAAAAATTGAATAATAAGCTTCTTGAGATTTCGGCATTTTTTTAAGTATCTCTATACCATAATTAAACGCTTCGGTACCATATTCTGCTAAAAAAACTTCATCCGTGTTTTCTTTTAAAAGCCAACACATGTTCTTATAAATATTTGTTATGCTTGCATCGTTGGTTTTACATATTCCTTCGATAGGCATAAAAACACTATATATTATATAAAATAATAATATAAACATGAATTTTTTCATTTTTTATTACTCCTTATTGTAACTTCCTATACGTTTTTTCATATTTATAGGTCTTGGCTCCGCGTGGCGAAATATTGCATGTTTGTACTATTGACCCAAAAGTATCGCCAATAATACAAGTTGCCTGATGATAGGCACTATCGGTACTAAGTTTTTGTTCGTCTTCGTTTGCTGCATTTTCATTTATTATGTCAGCATTTGTATCTAAAAAAGCATCACAAATTGCTTGCGGTAACATTTGAGGCTTAAGTTTATTATTAAAAAGATTAAAAAGATGCTCGGTTTGACCTGGATATAAGACTTCACTTGTAAATCCTATTATCACTCCTTTGGGCAAAACCTTCTTCCATTTAAATTTATTGAAGTTATTCATGCAAAAACAGGCATCTAAAATTAATACATCTATATCTTCATCATATTTTCCTTCTAATTCAGACGGTAGTACATCAATTTTTTGGCCTTCTTTATTTGTAAACCTTAAAAAACCTTTTGCAGCTCTTGGGTTGCCATGGCTTTCAAGCATAAACCAGTCCGCTTGATTTGCTACAACTGCATACCCCGTTGCGGTTCGGCAATCCGCATAAATCACTTCGCCTCCACCGAAACAAAATTCCTTTGTAACATCCACCACTTTATTTGGCAAATCTGCGCCTTTCCATGAAGCACGCACGTTTCTATATCTAAAAAATTCTTTATTATTGTACAATGATAATCCATCTTCATATCCCTTATAACCGCTTAAAATGGATATACTTTCAGTTTGCGCATCGCGTGTTCTGTTAACTAAATTTCTGTGAAATATTAGCGAATCGTCGTTATCTAATTTAACCGCTGCGGTGATCGCTGGAGGTTCAGGTGGTGGGCTGGGCATAGGAGGTGGCACAGGAGTTTCTTCGATTTCATTTGGCTGAAAAATGGCATAAGGCGAGTATCCTCTATTGCCTATTACCGTTACATATTTATATCTATTAGAAACCGTACTGGTCAAGGTAATAACGATTGGTGGCTGATAGTATTGATTATAACCCGGCTCATAATAACATTTTATGCAGACTCTTTCATTTGCTGCAAAAACATGACTTGAACTTGAAATACCCGAAAATTCATTGGCTTCAAACCATATTTCTTTTACTTTTGATTCTTTTTTGTATTCTTTAATTTCCTCTTTATCTTCGACGTTGGTTTCGGCAAATTCCATTACCTTCTTATGAAATTCAAGATTGTTAATCTGATCAGTAATATTCTGGAGGCTCAACCTTGACATGCATTCCAAAGCGGCCTGATCAATGCGTTTAGGCCCCCATTTTAGATTGTCTTTATCGATAAGCAGGTCGCCTTTGAGTATTTTTAGATTGCCTAAATTTCCCGAACTGGCAGCCGCATCGTAATCGAATTTTCCGGCAAATTTTATAGTAAACTTGTATGGGCAGCTCTTTTCAAAGTAATCTTTAAAATCTTTTGTTAAATTCAAAGATTCTTCCCACTGACCTGCGCTGTTCAAATATATGGCTATTAATAAATACCTTTGACTTATTTTCTGGTAGTGAACTTTAATATCGTCTATGGCATATTTCATTACCCTTTGCAAATAATCCGGGTTATTTTCATATTGGGAAGTATAGCCGGGGACTATATGCGTAAGTGATAACAGTTCTTTCACGTATGCTTCATAGTCGGCCTTCAACTTGTTTAAAACGTTGATTTCATTTCTTATGTAGACCAGCAAGTCATCATTAGCTTTTTTTATTTGGCTCTGACGTATTTTAGCTTTTTGGTTAACAAATTTTATAATATCATTACCATATTCAGTACCCCGACCCATTTTCAAGTATTCTTCATATATCGACGGGTTATAGCTTGGATAAGGGATAGGTTCAAAAGAAGTCGGCCATCGCAATTTTCGATATGTTTGATCTTCCAGTGCAGAGTTGGGATCTTTTTTCAGCTGAGCATCGGTTTTTATCAAATGGATAAGATAGCAAATGTCTGGACGTGTTTGGTAATATTTAATATGAAGTGCTTGACAAGCTTTGTTAAAATCTTCTAATGACGTTGATTCAAAGGAATCATAGAGATTACTGATTTCCTTTCTTACAGCCAATTCATCGGTATCTACGTTTATTAAAAAGTCTTCCGGCAACTTGGCGGGAATTGAAGCATCGTTTTCGGGATCGTCACCGATCCTGACTGCCGCGATTCTAGGTGACGCTTTTTTCTTTTTTCTGGCTTGTTTCAGCGTAACAAGCATTTTGTCGTAGTTTTTCTTTAGCTCTTCGTTGAATTCTTTTGCTGCATCCTTTTTGCTCTTGAGCGGTTTTGCTTTGCCGTCAGAACGCTTTTTATCGACAAAGTTAAATTTGGTCTTTCCGGTATTGGCATCGGTAATGCGATTTATTTTTGCGGGAGCCTTCGATACCGCCGGCTCCGAAACAATATTGGGTTGAACGGCTGGCACTTCATTGGTCTCGTTTTTATTTATTTTTCCTTTATTTAACGAATCCTTCAACCCGGAAAGCCCCTCAGCATGGATCGTTGGAGTAAGGCCAAAAAACAGGGCCATGATAATTAGCGATAAAAGTCTTTGTTTTATAGATAAACAAGGCATTTTCAAATGAATGCTCCTTTATTTAAAATAAAAGAATTCTTAGACTTAAATCATAACCTAAATTTAGCCGTTTGTCAATTTGTTTTTCGGTTGTTAACATGAGTAAAAGTGTTGTGTTAGTTGGGTTGTGAGCCCTAGAAGAGGTAAAATAAGTTAAACTTCTAAACCGGTAAAACCGCCCATTCAGGCCGGTTTTTGTCTGTTCGTACGAATAGGGGTTTTCGGGGTTAGGCGGATCACCGATATGGACCATGAATAGGCGGTTTGGCGGCCTGAATGGGTTGTTTCGGGCTTTAACGGCGGGTGAAAGTCATATCCCCTGATTTGTTGAGATCTTCTTGATGGTCTGCATATTGAAATTTTTTAGATAGTGTGTTATACTTAAAATTAAAGGGCAACGGCGGCAGGCACCGCCGCGCCATTAAAATCAGCCGTTAGTTAAAGATATTGCGGCCGATTTCGGTAATGTAGTAAATAACGATGATGGCCTGGGCTATTTGTTCCCATGGTATCATCGTTTTTTTTCTAAGATTTTTCATTTTTATCCCCCCTTTCCTTCTTATAATATATATTAAATTCTCTTTTTAAAACAGAGCCGTCTAAGTATTTCTGACTTATTATAGTCTTGGACGTAACAATTGTCAATTACGCAATGACGCGGAATTTCAAAGAAAGGTTGCACCAGTTTCAAGGAACGTGACTCGATATGTTCGCGAGATCTTTTTTTGTTTTTCTTATCTATAGTGAACGTCGTAAATAACTTTGCATGTGAAGCCTGAAACGCTGACCATTACTCAAGACGATGTTAAGAAACTAACGTCTTTCTGTATATATTATAGGTCGAAAATATCGTTTTGTAATGAAAATTTTAAATAAATTTATTATAATTATTTAATAAAACAGCTGGTGACTGTTAGTTGTTTTTTAATATTTACATGTATATTTTATTTATATAATAAAATCGTTAATAATTATACTGAACCGTTCATTTAATTACATTAGAAATTTTTGCAATCGGATTGTTATAAAGACCATTGTTTTGCTTTTATGGACTTTTTGGATAGTGTTCTTCTTCAAAGCTAGTGTGTCGTTTTCTTCCATAAAATTAGGTTTGCCTAATATTATACTTTTGGAATATTATAGATCAATTTTAGGCAAATATTATCTAAAAAAACGGCCTGAATGGCCGTTTTTTTAGATACATAAATACTGGTTTTCGAGATTAAAGGAATTGCCGGTATGGCCTGTGAATGGGTTGTTTAAGCTTGGGGATTGATTAATTTTTCTTTTTTCGGTCAGGTTTGTTGATTGCGGCCTTAACGGTAGAACCAGCTTCAAATAAGACAATCGTTCGAGCTGGACGCTTTATCGGCTTTCCGGTCTTTGGATGGATGATCGTTCTAGCCTTTTGCTTTTTGGTCTTGAATACGCCGAACCGGCGCAGTTCTACGGCTTCGCCTTTAGCCAGGCCGGACACTATTTCATCGAGGCAGGTTTGGAGGATCGCCGCGGCCGGGCGGACGGCCAGGCCATGTTTCTTGATGAGCGCTTTTATGATGTCAGTTTTCTTCATGGTCATCAGTGGGCCGCGATCCATTTCTGGATCAGCGTCGAAAGGTCCGCGGTTTCCTTGGCGGTCAGCTTTTCAAGCTGGCGGAAAAGATATGGAAGATCAGAGGTCGAGCCGGTAACGGCCGTCATTGAGGCTTTTATATCCGCGGCCATGATCGTGGTTCGGGCGGCAGCCGTTGCCTGTCTGGCGGCTTCCTTCGTGATCGAGAGCGCCAGGGTGTCCAGTTGCTTCTGGAATTCTTTCAGGGCGTCCGCGGCGATCCGTAGATCGGTGTTCGCTTTCATAAAAGTTTCGACCGTGTTGGGCTTCGTTATGCTTAACGCTTCTGGCATTTTCAACGCTCCTCAATCTTTTATACTGGCTTTTCAGCGGTGGCGACACGCACGGAGGCGTTAGTGACGCCGGCGCCAGGTATGGCGAAGAGGCGGCCTCGCCGGATTCTGCCTGATTCGGCAGAATTTAGCCTTCCAATTCGGTATATTTTAACCGAATTGGGCCGGATTGTCAAGCGGAATGAAAAGTATGTTTTGTAAGTGTCGATTTAATCGATAGATAGAGGATTGAGACTTATCACTTTTACTGTTTGATAAGGGTTTGTGGTTCTTTATATGTGCGGTATATGTTTCTCAAGATTGTGACTGGAAGGGGGCTTGGTGGTTCGGAGGAATTATAGTTTTTTATTGTTTATAATGCTTTTATTGCAAATGCGCTGTAACGGCGTTGTGTTCTGGCCCTTTTTTTATTTTAAAAAAAGTGGTATAATAAGGTCTTATGCGCAACATATTAAATGAATGCGTATATAAATTAATGAGGAGCAGCCATGAACAAAAAACAATGCGTTTCCGCCGGTCACGAAAACATAGTAGCCGAAAGAATAAAAGAAATTAACACCATAATAAAAAACAACACGGCCGCCCCGCTAAAGGATGTTGTCAGCAAAATCGTTAATGTTTCAATGGCTGCCTGGTACAACTATTTTTCAAAGGGCGCTTTGCGTGGAAGGATCTCGAAAGTGACCGCCACTGAATTAAAAACTTTTTTTGGTTTGCCTGAAGACGTGTTTACAGGTAAAGGCGAATTCACCGAGAAGCATCGAGAAATAATAGCCGCTAAAATAAAAGAAAAATTTGAAAAAAGCCTTAAGCCTGAAGCTGTTTTAGCCGTTAAAGAAAAAGGGGGAAAAAAACCGGCTGAAGTAGTAAAACAAAAAAAAGTTAAGCCGGCTTTTGAAGTTCCAACCGTTAAAGCTCCTCGTAATGTTGAAACCGTAATAAAAGAACTCGCCCATGAAATCGAAATTTTAAAAGATTCAAAACAATTAATAAAATTAGCTGATGCCCTGGACAAACTTGCTTACATTGCCCTTAAAAAGATTGATTTTTGTGAGGCATTAAACACGCTTTAACTTTTATCATTATTAAATACATCGCTCTCAATCAACGAAACCGGCCTGGGTGGCCGGTTTCGTCACGTTTATGCAGACTAAAGCAAGTTTTATACGAGCCGTATTTCAAGGTGTTTATTGAAAACGTCCGCGAGTTTTAAAATCATATCAAGACTAAAATTTTGTCTTCCATTTTCAATGCGGGAAATAATGTTGGATGAAGTTCCAACTTTTTGGGCAACCTGCTCGCGGGTCATCTTGGCTCTTTTGCGTAACTGCGTCAATTCATAAGCCATAGTCAGACGTTTATATTCTTTTTCATAGGATTTTTCAAACTCTTTGTTCTTCATTTGTTTTTCAATAAAAATATCAAAACTAGTTTTTTTCATGCTTAGACCTCCTTATGTAGTCATCCAGATACTTTTGCGCGCGAGTTATAAAATTCGGCGGCGCTTTTTTCGTGTTTTTATAAAAAGCATAAAGCAGTATTATTATCTTGTTTCCCACCAGGGCATAGAATATTCTATGCCGCTTTACTATCAGTTCGCGAATTTTTCCTTCAACATGCTTTGAATAAGGCTCTTCGAGGTATCCGCCTTTTTCGCACAAAAATTTGACGGCAACCGCAACCTTCGCCCTTTCGTTATCCAGTTTTATTTTTAGCAGGTAATCTTCTGCCTGGCTAAAACCCTTGTGATCTTTATAAAATTCTACTTTGTACTCGTTATTCATATAATCCTAATTATAGCATAAAAATGCTTAAAAGTCGAATTTGTCGTATATTATCAGGATTGACTTTGATCGATAATTATTTTTGATTACTGGCAAACTCCGCGAAAACGGCATCTAATAATGCTTTTTCATAAACCCTGACCGCCGTATATTTTTTATCTTTAACATATTGCGAGAATGTTTTATTCGTCTGCTGGTGTTTTTTAGACGCCATCAATCCGAAAGTTTTTAACTGGACGGCATCTAATTTTATTTTTAAAACATCTCTGACGTATGTTTCGATTGTTTGCATGCCTTCGGGAATTTCGTCATGTGCTAATATGTACTTTTGATTACGCCACTTAATAGTCTGAGGTTTCATTTTTTTCATGTGATTTACCTTTTAGTTTACATAATCGGCCTTATCGCACGCAACCGTTTTAATCCAAATAACCGTCCTTCTTTATTTTTCGGTATATTCAAATTTCATTTTGAGGCCGGATATATCAGTCTTGCTTAATATTGTAATGTTCATAACGGTTTTCACTTGCAAATAAGCGATGCTTACGGCGCCTTAAATCATCTATAAAATCAGACGTTTTCAACAAAGCGGAGTGTTTTGGCTATTTTCGGTAACGTTCAACGAATTCGAATAATGCCTGGCTCATTAAATCCTGCTGTTTATACTGTGGGTGATTCTCGGCCAGCGTCATAAACCAATCAAGTACTTTTTTGTGCAATCGAAACGCACGAGTAACTATTTCGCTTTCGAATTTACTTTTTTCGATGTTAAGTGCCGGCATTTCTATTACGTTTTTATGCTTCGACTCATACCACATAAGCATTTCAAATATTCTGTCTTTGGCATCCGAAACTTCAATAATATTCTTTTGTGTTTTCGGATGTATTTTTGTAACATCTTTGTGCACAATTATTTCTTTTGGCTCGTGTATGTTTATATCACTTTTGTGCTCTTTTGATTTATCCTGTGTTTCCGCCTTGTGTATGTTTGGTACCTGTTTATACACTTCAATTTTTTTCTTTGTTGCGTTTAATACATAACCGTTGTTTTTAAGTTTTTTTATCATTGCCGGTTTATTACTGCCAACACTTTTACATACTTTTTCAAATTCTTTCGTTTTAATTTCAAGGTTAATGTATTTTACCTGATCTTCGATTTTTAGTTTATTAAATTTTTCTTTGTTCATATTATTACCTCGGTCGCTTAATTTTAATTATTATCGGTATTATAATGTGTATGTTTATGATATGAACATACATTCGAGCAAAACCAATGCTTATAAAGCATGTATATTTATAATACTTTTGTGCATTTTCTCAATAGCAAAAAAAGTATTTATGTGTACCGTTCATACACTTTTTAATTTTACTAATTAACATGCTGTATTTGCCAACGTATAAGCAGTATGGTTGTTAAAAAGCTCTTCGACCGCTTCGATCTCCGGAACAAATAACGGGTTATAGTTCTTGATGCGTGCCACTGCCTGCTTTGCTTTTGTCAGCAGCGCTTCAAAATTTTCTTTGAAAAGGTCCTGTAAATATCTTATTTTGTTTAAAAAAACTTCCTGAGCGTTTTCTATTACTTTCAAGGTCTGCTGCGTCACCGTTTTCTTTTCTTCGGCTTCACGTTGTCTTTGCTCGAGATCGATCTCGGCTTGTGTTCTGATGTCGTACGGAAAGTTAGGATTATCCATTTTATGATAAATGTTCATAGTGCCGAATAATGCTGAGTGGGAATAGTTCTTAATGTTAAAAATTGGTCGATATTTAGCGTTTTTCATATTGGCCGGTGTTTTGTTAAATATTATGGAGCGGCAGTAATCGTCTATAACGGCAGTATCTATATTTTTAGATTTGGCCTTATGTATAAACTTATGTATGGTTGCCTGATCATCCTGGCTATATTTTTTGAATTCTGGAAGTTGCTCCAGGGCCTTAATATATTTCTTATCTACGACAGGTTTAATATCTTTAACAAAATTTGATTCGTTCATTCGTTCATTTTGTGTTTGCTTGTTGGTATCAGACAGAATGAATGAATTTTTAGATATATCTTCAGGTCGATTATTAACGTCTTTATCTTCTTTAGATACCCTTTTAGATATATATATAGGGGGAGCTACAGTAGCGCTCTGGGTCGCGTTGCCAGGTTGCTGACTTGGTACGGACGGTTTTTCGAGGAATGTTATTTGCGGAAATAACCTGTCCTGGGTTATGGTTATAACCCCATGGTTTTTAAGCCGGTTGATTATTCTTTGAATCGGTTTGAAAGTTGAGTAAGATTTAGATAGAAGTTTTAAGAGCCCATCTTTAACCGTTCCGGTTAAAAGCAGAAAATTTTTGTTTTCATAGGTAAGCTTTCGTAAGGCACAAAAAACTTTAAACTCTGAATAAGAAAAATCGAAAAGATTTTCGATGTTTGGAACCGTAAAAAAGGAATGAACTTTGGAATCGTTAAAAGTACTCAATTTGATCTCCCCCAAAAAAAATTTTTGAGGGCCAACACTTTTTCACTTGACAATTTTTGTTTATTCATGTAAAATAAGTTAAAAATGAATAAACAGAGGCTATTATAAAAAATATCCTTGCTCGGATTTTTGTGTTAGCCCTAACAATAGATAACTCATGTTGATGGCATGAGTTATTTTTGTTTTTATATAGATGTGATTTTATAACAAAATTTTTAAAAAAGCAAGCAAAATATTTTTGAGGATAACTCCAGGCCGCCCGGTGCCGGCGAAACTTTGTCGCCGGCTGGAAGAGCGGCCGGCAGTCAAGACAATCGCGGGCAGCGGCCTGCTGCTGCCCGCGGAACCTTCGACGCGGGGCGGCCGGGTTAGTTCGAGACAAAAATTCTAATCAAGACAGAACCTTTTTTCTATTCCCAAAAAAAAACAAATTTCGAGGCCGAGAGCGGAGCCACAGCGAACGCAAAAAACTAAAAGGTAGTTTGGGTCGTCCGGCGATTCGAAGGCCCCTTAAAACGCGTTATACGCATTCGGAAATTCCAGTTTTGAATTTCATGGATTTTAATGGATCGGAATCGGTCCTTTTGGGGCGGGCGGTGCGAGGTGCAACCGAGCGCGCCCGCGCACTCAGACAGAACGAACGGCAGTTAGCCGCTGCCGTTAGCGTCCATGGATGGCGCGCGACTATAAACCCGCCTTATGTAAAAGCGAGCCGCACGACGCGGCGAGCGTCTGAGCCCGGCCGTAAGGCCGGGCGAAAGTTTACATAAGGCCCGGGTTATCGGCGAGGCGGCGGCGGGCGCTCTTATCGACGAGACAGGAAAGAGCCGAGGCCTTAAATGATTGAGTAATTCAAAATTACTTAATTTTTACTTCAATAGAGCCATAGAGTACATCTTTTATGCTTGTATTTAACATTTCGTCAAAGGCTATTTCGCTATTTTCCGAATTATGCAACTCTGGAAAATAAGAAGAAAAGTCTTCACCTTCAGCAATCACAGCTAAAATAATGTTAGGATTTTGACTTTA
>Ga0209717_1002183_pt1 | contig 19297 bp, 16 predicted proteins | sample AD_UKC048_MetaG_FD_184418 | JGI IMG/M metagenome (GOLD analysis project Ga0209717, IMG submission 184418) | Active sludge microbial communities of municipal wastewater-treating anaerobic digesters from USA - AD_UKC048_MetaG (SPAdes) (version 2) | ecosystem: Engineered > Bioreactor > Anaerobic >... | reverse complement strand
CGGAGGCTGCGAATCGCTGGTAGAGCATCGCGCTTCCGTCGAAGGCGCCATGCCGGTGTCACCCGCGAATCTGCTGCGACTTTCGATCGGGCTGGAGCATCAAGACGACCTGATCGCGGATCTCGACCAGGCGTTGAAGGAAGCGCGATAGTCCTTCGACTCGACTCGGCGATACCGGTATCGCGGCAATCCGTTGCCCGGCCCGACGGATCGGCGGCTCCCGGTTGAACTCCTTGGCTCGTGCGTCTGCTTCCTCACTCTTGGGAGCAATGCCAAGGGGATTTCCGGATCATCGTGGCCGATTGCGATGATTGCGATGCCGGAAGGGCGTCGGTGGAGATGCGCAGTCGAAGTTCCGGAGGCGGGGTTCCCTGCCGCGCAGATCAGCTCACGGAGCCGAAAGCGGGCAGATCGATCGATCCAGGGTATCCGTTCGCAGACCCGGTTCGATGGCGGTCGCCGCATTCGTCTCCGCTGCGGCGATGGCCTGAGGAACATAACCGGCAATCAGGCTCGCCAGCACCGGATTGCAGTTGTTGGTGGAGGCATAGCTGCCTATTGCCACCACAGGAGTCGACAGTTCGTCGCTGTAGACACCATCGCTGCCGTCGGTCTGCATCAGATAGTCGAGCGTGTAGCCGAGGCTGATCGCGGTCAGGCTGATCGTGCACGGCGAGAACACGGTGGTAGTGACCGGGACGCTGATATCGCTGGTGGTTCCCGGCCCCGTGAAATGGCCGGCGACAAAATCTCCCGAGAACGGACCGGCCTGCATGCTCACGACGCAGCCGGCAAGGCCCGCTCCGCATCCATTGGCGACGTTGCAGATCGTGTAGCCGATACCGGACTGGCTGCCGCTCTGGACCGGGATGCAGGCGGTCGTGCCGTCGATGCTCGCGCGCACCAGTTCGAGGAACTGCGGTTTCGTCTTCGCCGATACCCAGCACGCCTCGAAACCGTTGTGCATGAGCAAGCCGGAGGCAAACGCCGGCGAGGCCCAGACGGAAGACAACACGCTGGCGAGCACAACACGATGCATGATCCTGGACATGGATTCCCCCCGTTCGTTCGCCGATCCTAGGGCAACGTTCGGAAAAGCACCATGCTCAATCGAGAAACAGATCCGGCAGCAGCGGATGCCCTGGCGAAATCGAATAGCGATCGAAATCGACCACGCCGCCAGCCCTCAACACGTCGTCGTCGATCAGGAACTTGCCGGTCAACTCGCGACTCGGTGTCGTCAGGATCGCGTATGCCGCGTCGGCGACGATTTCCGGTTTGCGTGCGCTATCGGTATCAACCCCCGGAATCATGTTCAGGGCATCGGTTGCGATCAGCGTGCGCGGCCACAAGGCATTGACCGCAATGCCGTCGTCGCGGAATTCCTCGGCCATGCCCAGCGTGCAGAGGCTCATGCCGTATTTGGCCATCGTGTACGCGACATGTGGCCCGAACCATTTGGGATCGAGGCAGAGTGGAGGCGACAGGGTCAGGATGTGCGGATTCTCTGCCTTGCGCAAATACGGGAGGCAGGCCTGCGAGCAAAGGAAGGTGCCCCGCGCATTGACCTGATGCATGAGGTCGTAGCGTTTCATCGGCGTTTCGGCCGTGCCGCGCAACCAGATCGCACTCGCGTTGTTGACGAGGATGTCGATGCCGCCGAAACGGGCGGCCGCTTCGCTGACAGCGGTGATGACGCTCTCCTCGCTGCGGATATCGACCCTGAGCGGCAATGCCTGGCCACCGGCGGCCTCGATTTCAGCGGCGGCCGTGTAGATCGTGCCCGGCAGTTTCGGATTGGCCACCGCACTTTTCGCCGCTACAACGATATTTGCACCGTCACGGGCGGCGCGCGTCGCGATCGCCAGACCGATGCCTCGTGACGCGCCGGTTATGAACAAGGTCTTGCCACTCAGGTTCTTCATCTTTCCCCTCAGGCGTTCTGGAAACGCAGCAGCAGGTACATCAGCAGCTTCAGGCGATCGATCGGATCATCGAGCTGCAGGAGGCGCTGCTGATCAGCGCGGTCCAGTGGCAACGCTTCGGCCAGCCGATAGCCGACCCACGCTGCGTCATCATAGCGGCCCCGTTCCACCTGGGCGTGCTCGCCTCCGGCTTTTTCGTGGAACCGTTCGAGGATCGTGGCGAGCAGGGTGAACTCGGGCGGAACCGGCTCGATCCCGCTCTCGGCACGGAACGCGACATCGCCATGGATCAGGCCATTGTCGCGGACGTGCGTGCGCTGCACATGAAAGCGCTCGCTGCCGCGCGCATGAATGCCGAGCAAGCCATCGGACAGCACATGGAAATCGACGATGTGCGCCAATGTCCCGACCGCGGCCGGCACCGCGGGATCCCCCGCCTCGTTGCCGGCGAGGATCACGCAGACTCCGAAGCCGCTGCCGTGACGCGCGCAGTCGCGGATCATGTCGAGATAACGCGTCTCGAAGATGCGCAGGCTCATGAGTCCACCCGGAAACAGGACGGTAGAAAGCGGAAACAGCGGCAGGTCAGCGGTCGGCATCCAATGTCCCGGTCAACACGATTCGAGCGACCGCGAGACAGACGATGACGGCGAGCGCCGCGAGCAGGCACGCCGTTCCAAGCTGGGTGTGCTTGGGCAGGTCGACGTAGCCATCACCAAACACGGACGTGGCATAAACGATCGCCGGCAGGCTGGACAGACTCAAGAGGATCGCGTTGGCGGCAAGCTGGTCGCGTCTTCGGCGGCGGAACAGGAGGACAAGGGCAAGCACCGGCAGGACAGCCAACATCGAGAAGTAGGCGGTTCGACCCAGCGTAGGGATCAGCGAATCCCAACTCGGCGCCCACCACGGCAATCCTGCATCCGGTTCGCCTTCGACGACGCCGAGGTTCGCAGGGATCCATTGATTCGCGTATTCAACACCTCCGTACAACGCGCGAAACGCCATGGCCGGATCACGGATCGCCGCCAGCAGCAGATCGCGATGCTGCAGCGTGAACACTTGCGGACAAAGCTGGCGACTGGCCATGCCGGGGGCATACCAGCTCTTTCCAGACTGCTCGATGCACTGCTGCGGCAGTCCGAGTTCGGCGAGCAATGATGCTGGCTTGCTCGCATTCGGCAACATCGCGGTGAACAAGGTATCGACCCGATTCGCCGACCGGATCGACTCGTTGCCGATCGAGCCCATGTGCGTCCCCTGCGCAACAACGCCGAGCAGCGCACCGATGGCCAGCGCGACCAACAGGGCCCCTGGCTGCTTCCGCGCAGCGATGCCCGCACAGGCGACAGCAAGCCAGATCAGCAATGGGACGACCAGATGCTGGATCTTGGACATGGCGAGGAGAAAGGCGGCCAGCGCGATACCGGCGAGCAGCGCCTGACCAGTCTGGCCGGCCAGCGCAATGACGATCCCGGCCAGCAGTGCATAGGTGAACAGGATTGCCGATGCTTCACCGTAGAACGTATTGAGGTACAGAATATTCCCGGGGTCAGCGACCACGGCGGCACAGAGCACGGCGTGACCCAAGGCCAGATCGGGTCGGTTCAACCCGATCAGTCGACGCGTGCACAGCACCGCGAGACCCAGCCAGGCAACGAACTGCAGGCCGCCTTTCCAGCGCACCGAGAAACTGTGATCGGCACGCAGGCGTTGCTCGACCTGCATGGCAGGCCAGGCCGCCCAGGCGAACAGGAGTTCCGATGTCAGGAAACAGGGCACATCGACTTCGGGCATGAAACGGAAGCGGGCGTACGGCGCCTGCGGACTGCTCGCTGCAGGAGGAATGGAGGAATCACGATCGGGATACGCACCGAGGCAGGCCTGGACGCGGATCTGGTCGTAGTTGTTGGCGATCGCCAGCATTGGATCGCTGGCAACGATGAGGAGTCCGCGCAACAGCGCGATGCCGAGCACGAGCCAGGCGAGATGGCGAAACCCGAATACGCGGCGCTGAGCCGCATTCAGGCCAGGTCGACGCTCGTCGCTTCGGACGCCGTCAACGCGCACGCAGCAGGTCGGCGAAGCGCCGAGGCGCGGCTTCGAAGCCGCCGTTCGACATGAAGACGACGTGGTCGCCGGAGCGGATTTCGCTGCCCATCGCATCGAGCAAGGCATCGACATCGCCGACAGCGCGCGCGCGACCGTCCAGTGCGGCAATCACCTTTTGCGCATCCCAGGGCAGTTCCGGGCGCTGCAGGAAGAACACCCGATCGGCGACGGCCAGCGACGGAGCGAGCTGGTCCGCATGGGCACCCAGTCGCATCGAGTTGGAACGCGGCTCGAGGGCCACCACGATGCGTGCGCCACCGACGTTTGCGCGCAGGCCGGCGAGTGTTGTCGAAATCGCCGTGGGGTGATGGGCAAAATCATCGTAGACGGCGATGCCATCGTGTTCGGCCACGCGCTCCATGCGTCGCTTGACGCTGAGGAACTTCGCGAACGCCGGAAGCAGCGCGGCCACATCGGCACCTGCAGCACGCGCAGCTGCGAGGGCCGCCAAGGCATTCATGACGTTATGGCGGCCCAGCAGCGGCCAAGCCACGGTGCCGACCCGCGTTTGCTGATAGCGGACCTCGAACACCGAGCCATCCGCTTCAAGCAAGGTCGCCCGCCAATCGCCGGCGTCGATGCCGAAGGTCTCCACACGCGACCAGCAGCCCATCCTGAGCACCTCGGCCAGATGCGCATCCTCGGCGTTGACGATCAGCAGGCCGTTGCCCGGCACGATACGGACGAGATGATGGAACTGGCGCTGGATCGCTGCAACATCGGGAAAGATGTCGGCATGGTCGAACTCGAGGTTGTTGAGGATCGCGATCGAGGGTCGGTAGTGGACGAACTTGGAACGCTTGTCGAAAAATGCGGTGTCGTACTCGTCAGCTTCGATGACGAACGGACTGCCCCCGCCAAGACGAGCAGAAACAGCGAAATTTCCCGGAACGCCACCGATCAGGAAGCCTGGTTCGAGTCCCACCGAGTCAAGCAGCCACGCAAGCAACGAGGTCGTCGTGGTCTTTCCGTGCGTGCCAGCCACGGCGAGCACCTGGCGTGCCCCGAGCAGTTGCTCACCGAGCCATTGCGGACCCGAGATGTAGGCAACCCGCTGATCCAGCACATGCTCGATTGCCGGGTTGCCGCGCGACAGCGCATTGCCGACGATGACCTTGTCGGTATCGTGATCGATGTGCGCAGCCGAGTAACCGGACTTGAGCGCGATACCAAGCGATTCGAGCTGGGTGCTCATCGGCGGATAGACATTGGCATCGCTGCCGTCGACGGAGTGGCCGAGCTCGCGCGCGAGCGCAGCGATGCCGCCCATGAAGGTGCCGCAGATCCCGAGTACGTGAATTTTCATCCGTGCAGTCTAGGGCAACGTCGATCAAGTGGCACCGGCGAACAGCACGCGTCCGAGCGCGAAATCGACTGTCGCCCACGCCAGCGCCAGCGCAAGACCGAGCCAGTAGGGCGCATCGATTGCCTGGCGCACGATGTGCCCGTCGACCGCGAGCTTCCACACCAGAACACCGAGACCGAGCCAGGCCAGCAGGGTCTGGGTCGAAGTCATCGCGGTTTCGTTGCCTGGTGGAGGGCCGAAAGCGGCCGCGATCGGCACGATCAGCAACGAAAAGACCATCGAGCACGCCACCAGGGCAGTCGCGGTCTGGACGTAGCGATTGCGCAGGCCACGAATGCCCAGCGCAATCCAGCACAAGGCCATCAGCAGGGTCGTCGAAAAAAGACTGCGGGCGAGCGCGTTGTCGCCCATCCCGAGCATGCCCGCGACAGACAGATCGATTGCGAGGCTGCCGACCAGCAAGGCGAGCAGCAAGCCCGGCCTGTACGGCAGATCCTGCGGACCGCCGCGAAACCGGCAGAGGCCGACGATCCGTGCGGCCAGGCCGGCGACAGGAGGCGTCATGTCAATGCCTGCCGACCGGTCGCATCATGTCGAGGCGAAGTTGTGCCCGGATCCGATTGCGATCAGGCCGGCAGTGCCGCGAGGATCCGCGCGAAGACTTCATCGAGCTCACCGACCCCATCGACGATGACGAGCTTGCCGATATCGGCGAAATGATCGGCCACCGGGGCAGTCTGCTCGGCATAGACGCGCAATCGTGCCCTGACGGTTTCCGGCGTGTCGTCGACGCGTCCCTCGGCTGCCGCACGCCCGGCAATGCGATCTACGATCAATTCGTTCGGAACGTCGAGCTTGACCGCGACATCGAGCGGTTGCCCGATGCGGTCGAGCAAGGCCTCGAGCGCTGCACACTGGGCCACGTTGCGAGGATAGCCATCGAGGATAAAACCACCCTTTGCATCATCCCGGGCGACGCGCTCTTCGAGCATGCCGAGAACGATGTCGTCGGAAACCAGGTGCCCCGAGTCCATCACCGCCTTGGCCTGCAAGCCGAGTGGCGTGCCGGCCTTGACTGCCGCACGCAAGAGGTCGCCCGTCGACACATGCGGAATCCCCAGGGATGTCTTGAGCATGGCCGCCTGGGTGCCCTTGCCCGAACCGGGCGCGCCGAGTAACACGAGTCGCATACGGATCCTTCGATGACGCGCACTCGCGGAAAACCCACGACGCTGCGCTAGACTTTGCAACGGGAAAACGCGGCGTAAAGCTATCCGCTGGAGCCAGCGCAGTCAAACCATCACACTGATGCCATCCGATCAACGAGGAATCCCTTCGATGCAAGGCAACCTGCTCTACGCGCAATCCGGCGGCGTCACTGCCGTCATCAACGCGAGCGCCTGCGCGGTCATCGAGACCGCGCGCAAGCACAAGGTCCGCGTCTACGCCGCGCGCAACGGCATCATCGGTGCGTTGCGCGAAGAACTGATCGACACCTCGAAAGAGTCTGCCAGCGCGATCGCGGCATTGCGCCACACGCCGGGAGGTGCGTTCGGTTCGTGCCGCTTCAAGCTGAAGTCGATCGAGCAGAGCCGTTTCCAGTACGAGCGCCTGATCGAGGTATTTCGCGCCCACGATATCCGCTGGTTTCTCTACAACGGCGGCAACGATTCGGCCGATACGGCGAACAAGATCTCGCAGATCGGCAAGGCGCTTGGTCATGAGGTCACCGTCGTCGGCGTACCGAAAACCGTCGACAACGATCTCGCGGTGACGGACTGCTGCCCGGGATTCGGTTCAGTGGCCAAGTACACCGCGATCTCCGTGCTCGAAGCGAGCCTGGATGTGGCGTCAATGGCCGAATCCTCGACCAAGGTATTCGTCATGGAGGTCATGGGACGGCACGCTGGCTGGATCGCGGCGGCGGCCGGACTTGCAGGAAAGTCGGTCGACGACGCACCGCACATCATCCTGTTTCCCGAAATCCCGTTCGACGAGGAAAGCTTCCTGGCGCGGGTCAAGGCCACGGTTGATCGTGTCGGCTGGTGCACGGTCGTCGTCTCCGAAGGACTGCGCAACAAGGAAGGCAAGTTCCTTTCCGAAGTCGGCACGCGTGATGCTTTCGGCCATGCGCAGCTTGGCGGGGTCGCGCCGCTGCTCGCCGACCTGGTCAAGCAGAAGCTTGGCTACAAGTACCACTGGGCGCTGCCCGACTATCTGCAGCGCTCGGCACGCCACGTGGCTTCGAAAACCGATGTCGAACACGCCTACGCGGTCGGCAAGGCTGGCGTCGAGTACGCACTGGCCGGAAGGAATGCGGTAATGCCGGTGATCGTGCGCAGCTCCGATGTGCCGTATCGCTGGAAGATAGAGCCGGCACCGCTGAGCAAGGTCGCCAACCACGAGAAAAAACTGCCGAAGAGCTACATCCGTCGCGATGGCTACGGCATCACCGAAGCTGCGCGCCGCTACCTCGAACCGCTGATCCGTGGCGAAGATGCCCCGCCCCTCGGCAAGGATGGCCTGCCGAAATACGTGCGCCTGAAGAACGTCGCAGTCAAGCAGAAGCTCGCGACTTACCGGATCGAAGACAAATAGGCCTGTCCTCCGCAATGCTCTTCGAAGCTGCCGAAGCCGATGCTTCGAGGGTTGGCGCGATCCCGCTTGGGCTGACGGCGCTGACCGGATTCGGAATTTCGCTGGCCGTGCTGTATCCGGGTCAATATCCGTTCGATTCGGCGTTCCAGATCTGGCAGGCGCGCAGCGGGGAGTTCTCGAATATCACGCCGGTGCCCATGCTGGGATTGTGGGCGTTCCTGCTCGGATTGTCCGGCAATCCGGCCAGCCTGTTCTGCCTCAATCTGACTATGTTCTGGGCCGGCCTTGGTCTCGCTGCCCTTGCCATGCGCGGGCCCGTGTCCTGGCGGATGGTCATCCTGATCGTCTGCGGCCTGAATCCGCTGAGCCTTGTGCAGATGTCGCATCTGCTGTCCGATGCGCATCTGGCGGCGTTGCTGATCCTCGCGCTTGGCCTGGTCGCCTCGGCGACACGATGGCAACGCAATGGGCTCTTGTGGATTGCCGCTGCGCTGATCCTCTACGCCGGGACGATCCGGCAGAACGCGCTGATCGCCGTGCTGCCGCTCGGTGCTCTGCTCGCAACAGCCTGGTTGCAGGATCACCCGGCCAGCGTGCGCAGGATGCTGCTCGCGGCGACCGGCACGTGTCTGCTTGCGGGCGCCCTCGGCTTCGCGCTGGACCGCGCACTGGTCGTGGAACGCCGTCCGCTTTGGCCGATGCTCGCGCTTTGGGATCTCGCCGCGATTTCGGTGGCCACGGACGAACTGCAGCTCCCCGCATTCACGCACGGCGCCGGTCTCAGCACCCAGGAACTGCGTGACACCGGCGCGTTCGACCCGGTTACGGCTACTTCACTGTTCGCGCATTCGCGTTCGGGAATCGGCAGTGGCCTCGATCATCCCTATCCTCCCGAGCAGCGAGCGGAATTGGCGCGGGTCTGGCTGAAGTCGGTTCTGGAACATCCTCGCGCATGGCTGGCCCATCGGATGCGCACGATGGCCTTGCTGTGCGGGCGCCACGACGCGCAACCGCGAGGTGTCGCCTACTACAGGGATCGTGCCGGCTTCCGGGACAACCCGCGGTTGCCCGAAGCCTGGTTTCCCGCCACGCAGGATGCCTTCTACGACGTCGCGGCAAGGTTGAGCACTGGCTGGGTGTTCAGTGCCATGCCGTATCTGCTGACACATGCCGCCGTTGCTGTCTGGGCGTGGCTGCGCCGGCGCAGGAATGATCCGGCCCTTGTCATCGGCACGGCACTCAGCGCCTTGCTGTACACGGCCAGCTTTGTCGTCCTCGCCCCCAGCACCGAACTGCGCTACCTGACCTGGCCGATTGTTTCCGCCCCGCTCGTCCTGGCTTTCGCGATCGGAATGCAGCGACCCGCACGGAATCAGCGTCGCAGCGGGCCGGCGACCGCTGAAGCCACGCGCTGAGGCGCAATTGCTGCACCGCAAGAATGTGCTGTCCTTCAAGGCATGGCTATACTCGACGAGTTTGTGGGGTCTCCGGTTTTTCCTTGGCTTGCCTGCTCCTTGGGAGGGATAGATGTTGCAGCAACATGGTTTACTGTTTTCACTGATCTGCGCGGTTCTGGCCATTCTGTATGGCATCTGGTCGATACGCTGGATCCTGGCCAAACCCGCCGGCAACGAGCGCATGCAGGAAATCGCCGCGGCGATCCAGCTGGGTGCACGCGCCTATCTCAATCGCCAGTACATGACGATATCGATCGTCGGCGTGGTGCTGTTTCTCGCGATCGGCCTTGCCTTGAACTGGCTGACCGCGATCGGATTCGCGATCGGCGCGGTCCTCTCCGGCCTGACCGGCTACATCGGCATGAACGTCTCGGTGCGCGCCAATGTGCGCACGGCCGAAGCGGCACGCAGCGGAATCGCCGCCGCGCTGGCGGTCGCTTTCCGCGGTGGCGCGATCACCGGCATGCTCGTGGTCGGCCTCGGTCTGCTCGGTGTCGCAGGCTACTACGTCGTGCTCGCCCGCTTTGGCTACACGCCGGACCAGGCCCTGCACGCGCTGATCGGCCTTGCCTTCGGCTCCTCGCTGATTTCGATCTTCGCCCGTCTCGGCGGCGGCATCTTCACCAAGGGCGCCGATGTCGGCGCCGATCTGGTCGGCAAGGTCGAGGCCGGCATTCCGGAAGATGATCCGCGCAATCCGGCCGTGATCGCGGACAACGTCGGCGACAACGTTGGTGACTGCGCCGGCATGGCAGCCGATCTGTTCGAGACCTACGCCGTCACCCTGATCGCGACGATGCTGCTCGGCGGCGTCATGTTCGCCGGCAACCCGAACGCCGTGCTGTATCCGATCGTCCTCGGCGGCGTGTCGATCATCGCCTCGATCATCGGCACGTTCTTCGTCAAGACCAGTGAAGGCGGCAAGATCATGAATGCGCTCTACAAGGGCGTCATCGTGTCGGCCGTCATCTCCGCTGTCGCTTTCTGGTACGTCACCCGCGAGCTATTCCCGACCGGGCTGGACGTCGGCAACGGTGTCAGCATCTCGTCGAACAGCATTTTCTACTGCGCCCTGGTCGGACTGGTTCTGACCGGCGCGATGGTCGTCATCACCGAGTACTACACGGCCACCGAGTACAAGCCGGTCCGCCATGTGGCCCAGGCATCGACCACCGGACATGCGACCAACATCATCGCCGGCATCGGCATCTCGATGAAATCCACGGCATGGCCCGTACTCTCGGTCTGCGCCGCCATCTGGGGCGCCTACCACTTCGGCGGACTCTACGGCATTGCCGTCGCCGCCACGGCCATGTTGTCGATGACCGGCATGATTGTCGCCCTTGATGCGTATGGTCCGATCACCGACAACGCCGGCGGCATCGCCGAGATGGCCGATATGCCGCCCGAAGTCCGTGCCGTCACCGATCCACTCGATGCGGTCGGCAACACGACCAAGGCCGTGACCAAGGGTTATGCAATCGGCTCGGCCGGCCTCGCCGCACTCGTGCTGTTTGCCGACTACACGCACACGCTGGACGTCACTGCAGCGGCCAAGGCAGCCATTGCGGGCGTCGCCGCACCGATCTACACCTTCGATATCTCCAACCACTACGTCATCATCGGCCTGCTCATCGGCGGCCTGATTCCGTACCTGTTCGGGGCCATGGCGATGGAAGCGGTCGGTCGCGCAGCGGGCAGCGTGGTCGAGGAAGTACGTCGCCAGTTCCGCGAGATCAAGGGCATCATGGAAGGCACGACCAAGCCGGATTATTCGCGCGCGGTCGATCTGCTGACCCGATCGGCGATCAAGGAGATGATGGTTCCCTCGCTGCTGCCCGTGCTCGTGCCGGTCGTGGTCGGCTTCGGTTTCAGCTGGATCGGCGGCCCGATGGCCGGTGCGCAGGCACTCGGCGGCGTCCTGATCGGCACGATCGTCACCGGTCTGTTCGTCGCGATTTCGATGACCACCGGCGGTGGTGCCTGGGACAATGCGAAGAAGTACATCGAAGACGGCCACCACGGCGGCAAGGGCTCCGACGCGCACAAGGCAGCCGTCACCGGCGACACGGTCGGTGATCCGTACAAGGACACGGCCGGTCCAGCGGTCAATCCGTTGATCAAGATCATCAACATCGTCGCCCTGTTGCTGGTGCCGTTGCTCTGACCTGTTGATTGTTGCCGGCGTCAAACAAGAAAAACCCCCGCTTGTCGGGGGTTTTTTCTGTTCGTTCCGCGTCCGCGTTTCGTTTGTCGCAGACGATCAAGTCCCGATGCTTTCCGGCGACCGCGCCGGATCAGCATCACGGCTGAAGGCCCCCCACAAGCGACAGCGAGCGATCAGGGCTTGCGCGAAACCAGGCCGCGCAGCTTGCCCATCGCATCGCCAATGCGGTTGAAGCGGGCGCCAAAACCGTATTCCCGCTTGAGCATCGCAAGCTCTTCCTGCTGGCGCGAAACGATCAGCGACTCCCAGCGTCGCTTGACTTCTTGCTCGTGCACGCGCGCGCGCAGCTGGCTTCGATAGTCCTCGGGCAGCACCTCGCGCATGAGTTCGGTCGGCTCACGCATCAGATAACGACCGATCTCGTCATACAGCGCCTCGCCGACCTGTTCCGGCGCGACGGTCTTGACCGCGCTGGCCAGGTCGTCGAAATTCGTGAAGGTCATGCGCAATTGGCCGCTTGCGGCATCCGCGACCAGACTCGCCGTCAACGCAATCCGGCCCTTGGCCTTGAATGTCGCCCCGCTCACTTCACCCGAAGCATCTTTTTGCGGCGCCAGCGGCGCGCCGAGCCGGTAGCGTTGAAACAAGGCTGCCAGCGCACGCACACGCGTCGCTCCGTCGACCTGGAGCGTCGGACATTCGGAACTGGCGATCGCGGCGAAGAACGACAACGTGATTTCGTTCGCCGACGGTTGCCTGGCGATCGCGAGCTCGTATTCGTGCTCGACGTAGGCGACGATGTCACCATATCCGGGCAGCGCATGGCGGATCGCGATCTTTGGTTGCAGTACCTTGATCTTGGCGACGAGTTCGGTCAGATACGCGTGAAGCGCACCCATGGCGGGTTCGAGCACCTTGCGGTAAGCCGTCTCGCGCGCCGCCTTGAGCGCCGCTGCGTTCTCGTCATCCGACTTGCGCTTCTGCGCCTCGCTTTCGAGATCATCGAGCAAACCCAAGGTTGTCCTCCCGCATTGGCGTAGCGGCATCATGCGACGATCGGCTGATGCGCACCCGGTCGACTCCCCCGCCATCTCTGGCACAGCCGACCATAGTATGCCGTCCAACGTGAAGCAAGAATTCGGCCAATCCGGACGGTTCGGCAAACGGTCATTGGAACAATCCCTTGCGCGAATCCCTGCCCTTTCGCTGCGCTGCGGTCCGCTCGAATCTGTCCAAATGAAACAACGTGCGGCCGCGATACGCGTTTTCGCGAGTTGCATTTGCCGGAATGCGGGTGCGCGCATCGCAGATGCATCCGGTTGTCCGAGCGCGGCGGTCCGGACGAGCAGGAATCGGCAATCGAGCCCGGCGCTGATCGAGCAACAATTGCGATGGCGCGCCATCGGGGACACGCCGAGGCGGCGACAAGGTAGATTAGGCAAATCAGATATTGGAGAATGCGGTCGGAATGCCCAACCCACCGAACGACCCCCTGCGCGAGGGCGCCGGATCAGTGCTCGTCCTCGGCTCAGCCGGTTTCATTGGCTCGCCGCTGTGCCGGCAACTGGCGCGTCTCGGCTACGCGGTCCATGCGCTCGGCCGCTCGGAGCGCACTGAATCCAGTGCGGGGATCACGCGAATCCGCGGCTCGATCGAGGATCGTCGCCTGCTTCGCGAAGCACTTGCCGCCTGCGCGACCGTCGTCTATGCGGCCGCCACGACCACTCCGGGCACTTCGGCGGGCGATCCGTCACTCGAGGTGATTGGCAACCTGCTGCCGCTGTCGCGCCTGCTCGAATGCGCAGCCGACTTTCCACAACGCCGTATCGTCTATCTGTCCTCGGGCGGCACGATCTATGGCGATGATGCGAGCGGCGCAGTCGAATCGAGAGTGCTCCGCCCGCGCTCGTACTATGGCGCCGGCAAGGTGGCCGCCGAAGCCCTGCTGCATGCCTGCGTCTCGACCAGCGACTGGACCGCGGTATCGCTGCGACCGAGCAACCTGTATGGCCCGGGCCAGCGCGTGACCAGAGGTTTCGCGATCGTGCCGACCTTGTTCGATCGCGCCGCCGATGGCGAGGAGTTCCAGATCTGGGGGGACGGATCGACCGTGCGCGACTACTGTTACCTCGACGATCTCATCGATGCCATCGTGTTGGCACTGCCGGTCCCGGCAGCAGATCCTTTCACTGTCTACAATGTCGCCAGCGGCCAGACGGCATCGATCCTTGAACTGATCGGCGCATGCGAATTGGCTAGCGGGCGAAAGATCCGGGTACGACATCTTCCGGCACGCGGGTTCGACGTGGCGTGCGTGTCTCCAAGCCACCGGGCGATCACCGAGGACCTCGGATGGAAGGCCAGGACCGACCTTGCCACAGGCCTGCAGCGAACCTGGGATTGGCGCCAGCAACCCGCCGACCTGTCGTCGCATTGATGCGTCCCAACGAGATCACTGCATGAGTTTCAACACTTCCAATCTCGATGTCTCCATCGTTGTACCGGTCTATGGCGGCAGCGATGCCTTGCCGGAATTGCATCAGCGACTGGCGGCATGCATGCAGGAATCGGGATTGTCCTGGGAATTGGTCCTTGTCGACGATCGCGGTCGCAGTGAATCCTGGCCAGCCATCTGCGCCATCGCACAGGCACACTCGCAGGTCACCGGACTACGCCTGAGTCGAAACTTCGGCCAGCACGCGGCCACCATCTGCGGCATCGAGCAAGCACGCGGACGCTGGATAGTCACGCTCGACGACGATCTCGAGCATCCACCCGAAGCGATTCCTGCCCTGCTCGCAGCGGGAAGCGACGGCCATCCTCTGGTCTATGGCGTGTTTCCGCAACGCACGCATTCGCGCCTGCGCAACCTGTCATCCGAACTGATGCGCTGGACCCTCAAGCGCGCGTTTCCCGACCTCAATGAGCATTACTCGTCGTTTCGCGCGATCCATGCACCGCTTGCGCACCAGCTGACCGGATTCCAGGTCAGCAAACCCTATATCGACGGCATGCTCTCGTGGATGACTTCATCGGCGCGCTCGGTCGAAGTGAGCCACGGTGAGCGCCAGCATGGCGACAGCTCCTACACCTGGCGCAAGCTGGTGTCGCACGCGATCAACATCTTCGTGACCTTCTCGCTCCTGCCCCTGCGCATTGCGAGCTATGGCGGCGGCGCTCTCGCGCTGGCGAGCTTCATCTACATGCTCTTCGTCGTGTACGGCTATTTCAGCGGGCGCATCACCAATCCGGGCTACACCTCGTTGATGTCGGTGATCCTGTTCGCCTGCGGAATCCAGTTGCTGATCCTCGGAGTGCTCGGCGAGTACATCAGCCGCCTGATGGGCGCGACCTATCGCAAGCCGGTCTATTTGATCGAAACCCGGACTCCCGGAACATCCCCCGATGCACGATCCTGATTGCGCCGGGCGCCTGGCGCCCCAGCCTGCGGACCGTCGCCAACTGGCGGGGGAGTTCCTGCGCTTCCTGATCATGGGCGGAATCAACACGCTCGTGGCGTATCTGATCTATCTGCTGTTGCTGCACTGGTTGCGCTACGAGCTCGCCTATGCGATCGGCTATGCGACCGGCATCGTCATTGCCTATGGCGTCAGTTCGGTCTTCGTGTTCCGCAAACCGATGCGCACGCGATCGGCATTGCGCTTTCCGTTCGTCTACGCGGCCCAGTTCCTGATCAGCCTCGGCATCCTCCGTTTCGCCGTCGAAGTGGCACATGTTCCCCACTGGCTGGCATTCGCTATTGCAGTTGGCGCAACCATCCCGGCCACATTCGCCTTGTCACGCTGGGTCCTGCACACCGGCTGAGCATCCACCTGCCGGACGACGCGCGCAGACGACATACTGCGCACCAAGCGGCAACCAGCGCAGCAGTCGATCGAATCGACGCGCCCAGGAACGATCGATCGGAACAAAGAACAGATAGCGCGTTTTAACGATCTCGAAACCCTGATTGCGCAGCAGCTTGCGGACCTCTCCGGCACGCAGCAGCACCGCATCATGATCGAACGGGCAGCGCCACACCGCCCAGCGCGTCATCGGATTGACAGGATTGTGCTCATAGACCGCAAACAGTCCGCCGGGCCGCGTGACTCGCCAGGCCTCCGCGACAAAGCCCGGCCATTGGTCCGGAGGAACATGATGCATCACGCATGCAGTGCTGCAGAAATCGAAACTCTCGGAATCGAAGGGCAGACTCTCGTCGTGCTGGACGCGATACTCGACGTCTTCGTTTGCGGCGCTCGCGATCTCAATCGCCGCTTCGGAGACATCCACTCCGGCAAGATGTTCGACGTCGGGAACCACGAACGGGTGAACCACGCCGATGCCGCATCCAATGTCCAGGCACACCGATTCGGCCGCCGGAATCGACAACTGGTCCTGAAGAAGCTCAAGCATGTCGGCAGCCTTGCCGCGCGCAAACATGTCGATGCCCAGACCAGAGAATCCGATCGATCGATTCACGTGGTCCCGATAGCATTCAGGGTAGGCTTTCGCAGCCCAGCGACTCGTATTGTCCATCCTTCCACTACCATTCATCAGGTTCGCGTCCATCGTTCGAGACCGTACAGGAGGTTGAACAGGAATGACAACCTCGACCATCAATGCTGTGCTGAACAGCCGCACGTTTCCGTGAGCCATACGGACATACGCACCTGATCCCGTCATCGCCTATGCGCAAGCATCCCTGCCTCGCCGAATCGATCATCGCCTTGTGCGTAGCCGCGTTATGCGTGCTCGTGGCAATGCAGACGCTCGGCTATGGCGCGATTGCCACACGAATTCCGGCCGCCTATGAAGGCGACGGGCTCTACTACGGCATGCTGATCAAGGGGGTGATCGACTCGGGTTGGTACTTGCAGAATCCATGGCTGGGCGCTCCGTTCGGACTCGACATGGGTCCGTTTCCGATGGCCGACGACACCCATTTCGCGATGATACGGATGCTCGGCCTGGTTACCGGAGAATTCGGAGCCACGCTGACTCTGTTCACCCTCGGCTCCTATGCGACTGCGGCGATCAGTGCCTACGCGGTCATGCGCCTGCTCGGTCTCGGAAGGATTCTTGCTGCGGTCGGAGCCTTCCTTTTCTCGCTACAGGCCTACCACTTCTGGAGGGGAGGTCATCTGTTCCTTGCCTCCTATTTCAGCGTGCCGATCTTCGTCGGCGTCGCGATGGCACTGTACCGCCAGCCCGCCAGCGGCAAGCATCGCTGGATCTGGCTGCCTGGAATTGCCGCGTTGCTTCTTCTGGCCTCGGGTACCGGGGTCTACTACGCGTTCTTCGGCTGCCTCCTGATCGGTTTCGCCGCGATCGCCGCCGGCATCGAGCAAAAACGCTGGCGACCGTTCGTCCTTGGCGCTGCCGCCGGCATCGTCATCCTGCTCGGAACCTTCGCCAATCTCGCTCCGCATCTGGCATCGATCCATCGCCATTTTGGCGACGAAGTCACTACCGACCGCAAACCGAGCGAGTCTGAGTACTATGGACTGCGCTTCGTCCAGATGGCTCTGCCGTCACTGTCGCATCGGAGAGTCGAGCTGCGTGAAAGAGCGCAACTGTACGAAAAGAATGCGCCCTACGTGAATGAAAATGCCACGGCTGCGCTGGGACTGCTGGCCCTGTCCGGCTTCATCCTGTCGATACTCACCCTGCTGATGCAATCCGGATCCGTGCCCGGTTCGCAGGCAAGACGCTTCGGTGCGCTCAATGCGGTCGCATTCGGCTATGCCACGGTCGGTGGTCTGGGAACGACGTTCGCGTGGCTCGTGACGGCACAGTTTCGCGGACTCAATCGCATCAGCATCGTCATCGCCTTCATCTCGCTGTGTGCCTTGCTGACAGCCGTGCAGACGCTCGGCGACAGGATCAAGTCTCTGCGGCTGCGCCATGCACTGACTGCACTGCTCGCAATGGCGCTGGCCGTATTCGGATTCTGGGATCAGGTTCCGGACTGGAATCAATTCAATCTTGCCCGGGCCAACCAGGTGGGATTCGAGAAGGACGAAGCCGCCGGAAAGGCGATCGAACGCGCGCTGCCTGCAGAGGCTCGTGTCTATCAACTTCCCCATGTCTCATTCCCCGAGGCTCCCCCGGTCCTGAACGAAGGTTCGCACGGCCTGGCACGCCGATACCTGCACACGCGGGGGATCGCCTGGAGCTACGGCGCGATGCGCGGACGCGAGAGCGACCAATGGATCCAGGTGATGGAAACAATTCCGCTGCCCGAACGAATCGCCAGGCTTGCTGCGGCCGATTTCGATGCCGTGCTGGTCGAACGTGCCGCCTACGTCGATGGCGGTGTGGCGATCGAACAGGAAATCTCGGCACTGCTCGGCGCTCCGATCCTGATTTGCCCTGACCGGAGTTGCGCACTGTTTCGCATTGAAAAGAATGGACTCCCCGCGATGTCGCCGCTCGTGCTTGCGGTTCGTGGCAGCGGCTTCCTGCGTTGGAGTACCGGATTGAATGGCGGCATCGAGGCCGAATCGGCCGGCGAAACCGCCGCACGGATGTTTCTGCTGAACCCTACCAAGCATCCGATCAAGACTCGATTGCGATTCACGCTGAATCCGAAAAGTGATTCGACGTTCACGGCGCGCTCGGGGCAGGAAATAGTGCTGGCGCAGGATCTGGCCGCCGGACGCGATCAACCGTTCGACAAGACGATCGATCTCGATCCTGGAATAACGACGTTGATGCTGTCTGCCAACCCAACCGGAACGCAGGAAGCAGGGCCGCTGAGCGGTGGTTACAGCCTCGGCGGCCTCGTTGTCGATGCGGTCGATACACCGCAGCAGGAGCGTGAAATGCGCGAGGCGGATCGACGCCGCGAAGGAATATTCTCGGATCGGGAGATCCCCGAAGGCGCACACTGACGAACCAAAAGCGCGGCCTGAATCAGGACGGTTCGCTTCGGCTGGTCGTGATGTTCAGGGTCTCCGACACCGGTCGTCCCGACGCTCAATCCATGATGTTGTGATCGTAGACGAGCACTCTTTGCGCGGACGCCTCGATGATGCGCTTCGGGGGACCCAGCGTGGCGTTGAGCAACTGAAGATTTTGAGGGGAGGCTTCCGCGAAATCGAGCGCAAGGAAGGTCTCGCCGTGCCAGCTTTCGGATGCGTACCACGCCCTCTGGACCATGGCAGGGTACGGGCGAAGTTCACCGTTTGTCAGTGTAATGGGGCTCACCCTGACTGCACCGTCCGACATCACCGTCGTGGCGCCGGCGTTCCACCATGTCGCGTACCCCCACTTCAGGCCTTCGCGCTCGAGCGTTGCCGCGAGGCGCATCGGATTGGAAGAACCCACTCGCCAGAATTCCGTCCAGGGTTGGTGTGCATAGAAGACGAACCGTTGTGCCGAGGTCAGGGCGACGACGACGCTCAAGGCTGCAAGCACGAGTGGGAACACGAGTCCGTTACGGCGCGGCAACGCAGCGGCATGGACCGTCGCCAAGGCAAGCAGGATGAACAGCGGCACGGTGAAATACCTCATTGTCGAGAGATCGACAGCGAGTGGTTCAAAGAACACGTACAGGAAAAAGGTTGGAAGAAACGCGGCAAGAAATGCCAGGGTCAATGCACGACGCAACGGATCCTTCTGCCGATGAACTCCTGAACATTCACTCACGCCCACCCACGTCAGCCACACGGCAAACAGGAATCGGGCAATCTCGAGGCTCCCGTCCCATACACCCTCTCTCCAGTTG
>Ga0209717_1002177_pt1 | contig 19328 bp, 11 predicted proteins | sample AD_UKC048_MetaG_FD_184418 | JGI IMG/M metagenome (GOLD analysis project Ga0209717, IMG submission 184418) | Active sludge microbial communities of municipal wastewater-treating anaerobic digesters from USA - AD_UKC048_MetaG (SPAdes) (version 2) | ecosystem: Engineered > Bioreactor > Anaerobic >... | reverse complement strand
ATGAAGATGGCACTTCGCTGGACAATGCTTTTTGGAATGGCGATGCCATGTTTTATGGCAATGGCGGAAAAGAACTGCGCAGCCTGGCGCGCGCACTCGATGTAGCGGGCCATGAAATCACTCACGGGATCATTCAAAATACCGCCAACCTCGAATACGAAGACGAACCAGGCGCATTGAATGAATCCTTTGCTGATGTTTTCGCTGCCATGATCGATCGTGATGATTGGAAAATGGGCGAGGATGTCGTATTGCCCAGCGCATTCCCTTCTGGTGCGCTGCGGGATTTGTCCAACCCCAACAACGGAGGGAGTAGCCTGAACGATCCAGGCTGGCAGCCCGCGAGTTATTCCGCGCGCTATACCGGCACCGCAGACAACGGCGGTGTCCACATCAACAGCGGCATCACCAACCGGGCTTTTTTCCTTTTTGCTACCCAAGTCGGCAAAGATATGGCTGAACAGGTGTATTATTCAGCTTTGAGCAATTACCTCACCCGCTCTTCTCGCTTCGTGGATGCCCGCCTGGCTGTCGTACGCGCTGCCCGTGAAAAAGGAGGGGAAAGTGTGGCCAAAGCTGCTGAAACGGCTTTTGAAACAGTGGGCATCAGAGTCAGCGCACCCACTGCCCCACCACCGAATTTGGGGATCAATCCGGGAACGCAGTTCGTTTTGGGGGTAAAATCAGACAAAAGTGGCATCGGTATTTTTGATGTCAATAAAAATACCATCCTGGAACTGAACATCAGCAACGGGGTACTCAAAAAACCCACAATATCCGATGATGGCACCTTTGTGATCTACATCAATGGGCGCAAACAACTCAAATACCTCGAATTGGATTGGGCCCAAGCATCATTTGATACCGGTTCGCTCAGCAACAACCGCATCTGGGAGAATGTGGCAATTTCCAAAGATGGCCTGCGTCTGGCGGCACTGATCACGGATCGGGCTGATGAGATTGCGGTGATAGATCTGACGCGCGAAACCAGTAACACTAAATACTTCCAATTGTACAATCCGACCTACACCCAGGGGGTATCTACCGGGGATGTTGTCGGTGCCGATGCGCTAGAGTGGGACCTTACCGGAGAGACTGTGGTATACGATGCTTACAATGAAGTACCCCTGAGTGGGTTTGGTGCTTACAATTATTGGGACATGGGCTTACTAAACGCCTGGAATAAAAAGACCAATACCTTCGGTGACGGGGAAATTGAAAAGATTTTTAATGGCCTGGAAGAAGGAGAAAACATCGGGGATCCCAGTTTTTCCAGAAACACACCTTATATATTAACCTTCGACTACATCGTAGACAAAAACGGCAATGGCCAGGTGGACGATGCTGATGACTACTTTGTATTCTCGTCGAATTTGGAAACGGGAGACATCGCCACGGTTTTTGAAAACACGACCATCGGTTACCCCAGCTACTCGACTAAAGATGACTTTGTCATTTTTAACGCCGAAAGCAACCAGGGCAATGAAGTGATTGCCATTGCGCCAATTAAGTCGGATAAGATTACCCCCAATGGCGCACCCAGCATTTTTAAAACTGGCTACATCTGGGGAACCTGGTTTGCCAATGGCCAAAGGGTGCTCACCAGCAACAAAGCAACAGTCTGGAACGAAGGCCCAATCAAGGTTTCCCCCAACCCATTTGGGGCACAAACCCTCGTGTCGTTTGATTTGGAAGAAAGCCAGAACCTGAAGATCGAAGTGATGGATGTGTACGGTCGTAGCATCAAGCAATACCAGGTACAGGCTGGTGCAGGAAAGTTTCAGCAAAATCTGGATTTGCAGGATTTATCCTCCGGAAATTACTTCTTACGCATCAGTGCGGGCAAAAAGAGCACCACCCGCAAGATTGTGAAGTACTAAAAGTGTTGAGAAGTTGAGGGGTTGAGAAGTTGAGGTCGCATTGCTTCTAAGTCGCTGCGGTAGCCTAAACTTCTCAACTTCTCAACATTCTCAACGCTACTAAATTAGTTATGCAGCTTAAAAACGGTTTCAGAACGTCGATTTATTGCCAAAACAGGCATTTTTTTAACTTCTTTTGATTTTTAAACTAAGCTGAAAAAAATTATTGTCGCTTCTAACCCTTTTCAATGAATTATAGTAGCCAAATCGGGCAAAAGGGGAAATTATATTCTAATATACCGCCAATATTAACCATAAAGTGTAACCCCTATAGTTTTTGGGGTAAAATAGCATCAAAATAGGTCAATTTTGACGTAGCGCAGCCTGTCCAATGGATGTAACTTTGCCTATGTAAACACCCAAACACAAATTCTTGATTTAACCCAAACTTTTTAGTAAACACAAAAACTGTTGTTATGAAGGACTTTTTGAAAACGACCACCCGCTTTGCACTGCTCTTAGTTTTGTTTGTACTTCCTAAGGCTATGCAAGCCAAAGACGACAATCCTTTTATTTCTATCAATTCAATTGGTTCAGAAAAAAAGGTTAGTCTGGTACTGAAAAACCTCACAACCCCTACCACTATCCGTTTGGAAAGTGCGTTGGAAGGGGTTTTGCTGGAAGAAGAAGTTACCAATTCAGAATATGCTCGTGTATTGAATTTGAACGAACTCTCTGCTGGCAACTACAAATTGACCGTATCTACCGGTACTCGTGAAACCGAACAGCCTATGGCTATCACCAGAACCGGATTGAGCCTGAACATCAATGAGCGCAAACAATTTTACGCGCCAACGATCAAAGCCAACGGAAATTTGGTTGATGTAAGCCTTTTGAACAACCAACTGACGTCACTGAAAATGAAAATTGAAGATGCTGAAGGCATCCTGGTTTTCGAAGATGAAGTGCGCAATGTGGTGAAACTTGAAAAGCGCTACAACCTGAGCAAATTGCCTGCTGGTGAGTACACGATTATCATTCTTGTTGGGGAGAAATCTTATCTCAAGACCATTCGCAAATAATCAATATTGCGTAAGAGCATAGGTTCGATTACGGGGCATCAGATCAAATCACTCTCCCCAGAATCTATGTAAAGAACTTGCGATCTGATGTAGGTTAAGGAAGCTGCAATCTTCGGGTTGTGGCTTTTCTTTTTTTATAGATTTCTATTACCTTTGCGCCCTAATCAACTGATAATCCTATGATCAAAAAGTTTGCATTCAGCCTAATGGTTTTGGCAGCACTAACGGCTTGTAAAAATGACAAGAACGTAAAGGATGAAGTCCAGGATGAGTTGAGCACTGAACAAGCTGCTCCACCTGCCGCACCGAAAGAAGAAGCTTACCAAAAAGCAACCCAGGTGCAAGAACTGCTCGGCACTTACGTAACCTCCAACTATCCAGATAAAGGAATTTGGAAAAAAGTTACCATGTCTTATGTTGCAGGCGACAAAGTATTGGTAGAAATTACCGGTAATCCGCTTGAGGATGGTCGTCCATCTTGTGCCATGCGGGATATTGGTACGTTCAAGAATGGCCGGATTGAAATTCCAATTGAAAAAAAGGAAGACATGCCTGATGCCGACCGCACTTTGATGTTGTTGCAGTTGAAAGACAAAGACAACATCGCCTTGCGTTCCAAAGGTACCCGTGAACAATACTGGATTGTACTTTCTTTGTTCTGTAATGTGTCAACTACTTTGGCGGACAATTATCGCCGCATCGCGGAGTAGCTGCTGTTTCAATTCATCAAAAAGGGCTTCTGATCAATGGTTGGAAGCCCTTTTTTTTGTTTTCAGGATTTACAGGGTTACCCTACGATATTCAATTCATCTTTGTAATCTTGAGCTTTACCCATAATATTGACAGCCAAAATTATGGTCGATATTAAAATACAGCGCATCCTCATCTACTTAAATGTATAAGAAGATGCAAATTAAAGAGAGTACCCTTATTCGCTCCGCAAACTTTTCACCGGATTCGCCAATGCCGCCTTAATCGACTGAAAGGATACGGTCAACAAAGCAATCAGCAGCACCAGCAAAAATGGCAGTACGAAGAGCATCCAATTCAACTCCGTCCTGAAGGCATAGGTTTGTAACCATTGATGGGCCGCGTACCAGGCAAGCGGAGTAGCCACCAAAAAAGCAATCAGCACCAGTATGGCAAATTCGCGGTAGAGCAACTGTAAAATTTGGCCAACTGAAGCGCCCAAAACCTTACGTACCCCAATCTCTTTGGTGCGCTGAACAGTCATGAAGGATGCCAGTCCAAACAAGCCCAGACAAGCCACCAACATGGCCAGAATCGTAAAGAAGCCAAACACCTGTCCAAAGCGCTGGTCGGCCTGGTATTGTTCGTCGAAATGATCGTCGAGGAAAAAGTATTCAAATGGATTGGCTGGGAAAAAGTGGCTCCAATTGTCCTGTAGAGCACCCAAAGTACTGCTCAACTCAGCACTGGATAGTTTCACCGCGATGGGGCCACGCACATCGGGAATCAATTGTAAAATGAGCGGTTCATAGGCTTCGCGCAGCGACTGCTGGTGGAAATTTTCCACTACGCCGACTACGGTCATAGCTTCACCCCAAAATTCGATTTTTTTGCCGATGGCCTGCTCCGGCTGCTCAAAACCCAACTGCCGGATACCCATTTTGTTAAAAATAACCCCCTGGTTGTCGCTGCCGAATTCTTGGGAAAAGTCGCGCCCGGCAATGAGTTTCATGCCGAAAGTTTTGACATAATCGTAGTCCACTCCAATGACGCGGTACTGCGTGCCCTCAGTTTCGTCCGTTCCCAGCAATCGAATCCCCCCTGCATTCCAATCCACCGCCTGACCGGGTATGGTTGTAGACGCGCTCACACTGCGGATACCCGGCACCCGCAACAGCTCTTGTTTGAAAGCCGTACTTTGCTGCAAAAAGGTGGAATCCGTTTTGATGATCGGTGGGTTGATGACCAGCGTTCGTTCGATGTTGAGTCCCAGAGCTTGGGAGCGCATGAACTGGATTTGGCGAAAAACCGTCAAGGTACCTACCAACAAAAACAGGGAGGCGGAAAATTGGAACACCACCAAACCCTTGCGCAACAAGGCCCCTTGTTTGGTATTCACCATCCGGCCTTTTAACACTGCAACTGGTGTGTAGGCCGATAACACAAAAGCAGGGTACAAACCTGAAAAAAAGGTACCCAGGAGGAACAAGCCCAGTAAAGGCAGCCAGAATTTGGCTTCTGCCAACAAAGCAATGGTCAGGTGCAAACCCGACAATTGATTGAACAGTGGCAAAGCAAGGCTCAAAATGATCAGAGCAAAACCGACTCCCAAGCCGTTCAGCAAAACCGATTCAAACATAAATTGCCGGACCAGTTGACCTCGCAAGGAACCCACTGCTTTGCGTACCCCTACTTCTTTGGCTCGATTGATGGCCCGCGCGGTAGCCAAATTGATGTAATTGACCCAGGCAATGACCACGATAAAAAAGGCGATGGCCAGGAGCAAATACACCGCATTGCCATCTCCATTGGGCTCAGCTTCTTCCATGAAGTGTGAGTAAAGGTGAATGCTGCGCAAAGGTTGCAGGAGATAGGTCGCTGATGCATTGTACAATTTAAAATCTTCACCCGCAAATTTTTCAACCAATGGCGGGAATTTGGCTTCCAGCGCTTTGGGGTCAGTATTGGGCCGTAGCAAGAGGTAAGTCAAACATCCATCCCATTGCCAGGCGGTTTCAGGGTTGTTGTTGGGGGCTACCGCTTTTACAAATGTAGAGTAGGATACGAACATATCGGCATGCAGGTGGGAGTTTTCTGGAAAATCCTTTACTACTCCGCTCACTTGCAACACTTGTTCCCGGTTCACCTGGATGGTTTTGCCAATCGGATCTGCGGAACCAAATAATTTAAAAGCCATTTCCTGGGTGATGACTGCCTTGTTGGGTTCCTCCAATGCAGTACCTGGATTACCTTTGGTCAATGCAAAGGAAAAAACTTTGAAAAAATCCTGCGTTGCATAAAACACCCGCTTGATTTTGACTTGTTCATTGCCCGGCCCTTCCACGATCATTTCGCGGCGTTTCACCAATTTGACATAGGTTTCAATTTCATCAAAGGCATCTTTGAAAGAATTGCCTACCGCATAAGCACCACCGGCCCATTGCGTACTCAGCTCACCTTCGTTGTAGCGATCCTGACGCACCCGATAAATGCGATCAGCCTTGCTGTGCATTTTGTCGTAACTCAGCTCAAAAATGACATGCTGCAAAATCAACAAACAAGCTGCCATACCGATGGCCAATCCTGCAATGTTAATGATCGAGAAGGCTTTGTGGCGAACGAGGTTACGCCAGGCGATTTTGAGGTAATTCTTCCACATGATGGGATGCGCTTGTGTTAGAATTTTTTAACGCCAATTTTTATGCCAACTGCTCAAGTAATTGGTTTTTAAATTTTTAAACATAAAAAAAGACTAAGCAATTGTTCAAAAATGAACAAAGGTGTTCGGATGTGGAAGGATTTGTAAGTTTGTGTGGATTTTAAAAAATGGAATAACCATGCAGCCCAACATCACCATCCGCTCCGCGACCCCTTCCGACCTGCCCTTTATCCTGGGTCTCCTCCCCAGCTATGCCGAATTTGGTCTGCCACCCTGGCGCGATGCTGATGTTATGGTCAAGACCGATTCAGAAGTATTCGCCACCGCCTTGCAAAATGGCGCTACCATTTTTATTGCGGAAGACCAGGCTCAAACTCCACTCGGTTTTGTCCACTTGCATCCTGGCAGCGATCATTACTTCAAAGGAAAACAATGCCACATTTCTGACCTTATTGTGGCTCCAGCGGGAAGAGGCCAGGGTGTGGGCAAAGTGCTAATGGCCAAAGCCGAGGCATGGGCCATCAGCGAGGGCTATGAAAGACTGACTTTGAATGTTTTTGCAGGGAATGAGCGGGCACGGAAGTTGTATGAGGAACTGGGATTTGGGGCGGATGTGGTGAAGTATGTGAAGGAGATTTGAAGGAGCGTTCCTCTACGATTAGGACACAAAATTGAGTATTTTTTCATAATCGTGGATCAGGTCAGTTCCAACTGATTCCGAGGACTTTGCAAGTCACTACACTATTCATACCAAAGCGATAATAATAGCAACGCGGACGACGCGGGCGACGCCGATTTACGCGGATTTTGCTTTGCCTGCGGCAAAGTTTTTGTGTCATTTGTGGCTGCTACAATCACACCGAAGGCGGGAAAAAATCGGCGTCGTCCGCGTCGTCCGCGTTGCTATTGTCGCTTTGGTATGGAGAAAGAGGAATAATGAATTTTTTGAGTGAATAATAGGTGCTGTGGTACGACTATACAAATCAAGCCAAAGTTGTGTCCTAATGTGTAGCCCTTCCAGGGGTCGGGGTTGGCAGACCTCAGCACCACCCTGCTCTAAAAGCACCTTTTATACATCCAGCAAAGCCACCGCATATATACGCATCAGGGGGCACCCGCCGTGCGGATGCCCCCTGATGAAGACCTAACTGTACTATATGTTTTTTTTCTGCTCTTTTTACCCAAGTGACGCTTGGTAAAAAGGACAAAAAGCTACTGCTGCCTGGCTAGACGGAAACCGATAATACTGTTGCGGCCGTCAGGCGTGTCGCTGTTGCGATTGACCACACGCGCGTAGATCGGGATGTGGTACCACGATCCGCCACGGTAAATACGGTGGGAGCCTGTATTTGGCCCTTGGGGATTATTCGCTGGGCTTTTTTGGTAGTATTCGCCATCGGACCAATCCTGGCACCATTCATAGACATTCCCGCTCATGTCGTAGAGCCCAAGTTCATTGGCTTTTTTCTGGCCAACCGGGTGTGTTTTACTCCCTGAATTTGATGTATACCAGGCCACTTCATCCAGGATATTGCTTCCGGCGTAAGTAAAGGCCTGGCTTTTTGCCCCACCTCGGGCGGCATATTCCCATTCGGCTTCAGTAGGCAGGCGGTATTTTTTGTTCGTTTTGGCGTTCAATTTTCGGATAAATTCTTGCACATCATCCCAGCTTACCTGTTCTACCGGGCACTGGTCACAATCTTTAAAAGAAGACGGATTGTTTCCCATCACCGCACGCCACATAGCCTGGGTTACTTCCGTTTTGGCGATGTAGAAATCACTCAAGGTCACCGCATGTGCAGGTTTTTCGTAACTATATTCACTATTATCATCCCCCATTTTGAAGGTGCCTCCTTTCACCAGTACCATGGCGGGTTGGAGGAGATTGCTTTCCGTAGCTGCATCGGCCAGGCGTTTTTCCTCAGCCTCTTTCGCCAGGCGTTCTTGCTCCGCTTTTTCGGCAGCGGCGGCCTGTTGGCGTTTTTCTTCGGCTTCGCGGGCCAGTTGCTCTTTTTCGGCACGTTCGGCAGCTTCCTGCTCGCGGCGGGTTTGAGCCGCTTTGTCTGCGGCCTCTTGCTGGATTTTGACCCGGGCAAGGCTGTCTTGTTTGGCTTTTTCGGCGGCAGCGCGTCTTTGGCGTTCTTCCTCGGCGCGTTGTGCTTCGGCGGAGGCAATGGTTTGGGTGGCCTCGTCGATTTCAGCTTGTAAATCCGCCTGTTGCAGGGCTGGGTTTTTCTGCCGCAGTTTTTCCACTTTCTCCAGTGATTCGGGTCGACCCAGGGTTTCGAGGGCGGGCAATAAAGCGCTGACCTCCTCCGGTGTGCTGGCGGTTTTTACCCGCGCCAGTACAATTTTTTCCATGGCAAGCTCGATAGTTGGCTCACGCTCCGGCTGGCTGGCTGCTGCTTTGGCCAAATCGTTCAGGCGGGTCAGTTGGGGAAAATCCCGGCTGTATTGCAGCAGTTTGCGGGCAGTGGGTTTTGCCTCCATCGACTGCACGTAGGCCTGCTCCACCTGGGGCAATAACTCTGCCTGTTGTGCTGCGGGCAATTTCGAAACCGCTTTCACTACCTCTGGCAGGCGGGTCGCATCCGGAAAATGGGCCAGGTATTTTTGGATCTTGAGGGGCTGAGGGTCTTTTTGGATGCTTTCCACTTCTTTCCACTCCAGGGTAGCGATTTTTTCCAGTACTTTTTCACGGAACTGGAACTCGCCACTAGGGTAATTGTTTTGGTATTCCCGCAGGTCGTTCAGGGAATTGCTGCGCTCGGCTTTGCGGAAATAGGCCGTTTCAATCAATAAATTTTGAGCATCGCCTTTGGCATCGCTTTGGTGTTTCTCAATAAATTTTTCGTAAACCTCGGGCTCGTTGCGCAGGGTTGCCCACCACCAGTCGCGCTTGATTTCGGGGGTAACTGCCCAGCTGGTTACGCCTAACGAGGTAAAAGTCAGGAAGGCCAGGAACAGGGCGGTACCGCGCTGCGTGAGGTTTTTCCACCAGGGGATTTTAGTTGGTTTGTCCTTCTGGACCGCATTGGGGCCCATCACAAAAGACTGCCCCGTTGATTTCATAGGTGCTTCCTCCTCATCACTGTGCTGGGTAGCGGTCACCACGGTTACGGTTTCGAGTACCGATACTTCGCGGGGGAGGTATTCTTTGGTGTTGGGGTCAAATTCCAGCAGCGATACTTTGACCAGCAGTTGGTGCTCGCCTTCCAGCAGCGGCGTTACGCGGAATAGCCACTGGGTATAGCCCGTGGGGCGTACATTTTGGTCTTTGGCACTCATGGCTGCGATGTCGAACACCTTGCCCTCAAAATCCAGCAATTCGGCACTCATGCGTTCGGATACCTCCACCTGCTTGTGCAGGCGCACATCGCTGTCCTCCATGTCGATGTCTTTCACAATGGCGTCCTCGTCAATGGCTACGCGGATGGTACAGATGCTGGCTTTGGCCAGGGGCATGTGGTGCGGCACACGGTAGAGCACGCTGCCGAGGTGGGCATCTTTGCCAGGGGTATTGGCGGTTTTGGCAGCGGGAGGTTCAAAGTCGCTTTCCTCCAAAGCAGTAACAAAATTCAGAAAAGCCTGATTGATTTGTGCCAATCGAATGGCGTATTTTTCCTGATCGATGGTGCCATTGTTACGCTCCCCGTTGAGTTGTTTGAGGTTGGCCTGCATGGCCAAGATGGCGTTGAGCTTTTCGGCGTTTTGGGAGAGCAAGCCCTTGCACAGGGTCAGCGCAGCCGAAAGATTGTTGTCGGCCACCAGCGTTTGGAGTTCTTCGCGCAGGGAGGGTAGAGATTTTGCCAAAGCCATAGCTGTTTTTAGTTTTACCCACTTGTGGTGGATTGGAGGTAAGGCAAGGTGAAAATTACGCTTTGCAGCTTTGTAAAGATATGATTTTTTTGAATTGGGTGTAAAAAACAAAAAAAACTGCCCAATCCCCAGTACCTGCCCATCCCGCGCGGTGTTTATTTTAATCATTTGTTTATCCGAGATTTATGGATACTTTAGCATCTGTGATTATTGGCTTATTCTATTGTTTGAAATCACTCTATATGAAAAAGATAGCATTGTCATTGTGGGCAATTTTTATGTCACACCTGGTTTTTGGGCAAGACATTACCGGGCAATGGAACGGTGTGCTAAAAGTTCAGGGCATCCAATTAAGGATAGTTTTCAATGTCAGTAAAACAGATAGTGGATTCAGTTCAACCATGGACAGTCCAGACCAGGGCGCAAAAGACATCCCGGTAACGACTACCAGCTTTGAAAATTCAACTTTAAAACTCGCAATTTCAAGCGCAAAAATTGAATACGAGGGTGTTTTAGGGAATGACAATGTTGTCGTTGGCAATTTTAAACAAGCTGGACAATCTTTTCCCTTGAACTTATCTAAAAAAGCAATTGAAAAAGAAAAACCGGTCAGGCCGCAAGAGCCAACCAAACCTTATCCCTACTATTCAGAAGACGTAAGCTTTGAAAATACCAAAGCAGGCATCACCTTAGCCGGGACATTGACTTTGCCGCAAAAGGAGGGCGTATTTCCTGCGGTAGTTTTGATAAGTGGAAGTGGTGCTCAAAATAGAGATGAGGAATTATTGGGGCATAAACCATTTCTGGTGTTATCTGATTTTTTAACCAAAAACGGAATAGCCGTTCTGCGCTTTGACGACCGAGGAACGGCAGCCTCAAAAGGAGATTTTAAAACGGCTACCTCATTAGATTTTTCAACCGATGTTGAAGCAGGCGTAAACTATTTGCTGTCCAGAAAAGAAATAAACAAAAAGAAAATAGGCCTAATTGGGCATAGTGAAGGGGGCATCATTGCCCCGATGGTTGCCACGCATTCCAAAGCCATTGCTTTTATCGTTTTGTTGGCAGGAACGGGAATCCCTGGTGACCAATTGCTGTTGTTGCAACAAGAGTTAATCGGCAAAGCAGCTGGTACCGTGGATTCCGTTTTACAAAAAAACCTTAAAATCAACCAAGGAGCTTTTGATATTGTTGCGCATTCCACCAATACGGAACAGCTAAACACTGCGTTAACGACCTATTTCAAACAAACCATAAAAGACATTCTAAGCGCCGAAAGGCCAGCAGGAATGAGTGAAAATGACCTGTTAAAAATGATAGTGGGTCAACTTACCAGCCCCTGGATGCAATATTTCATCAAATACAACCCGGCTATTGCATTGGAAAAAGTGAAATGTCCGGTTTTGGCCATCAATGGAGAAAAGGATTTACAAGTTCCTCCTAAAATAAATTTGGGAGCCATAAAAAAAGCACTGACAAAAGCTAAGAACAAAAAAGTAACTACAAAAGAACTGCCAAACCTGAACCACTTGTTTCAAGAATGTAAAACCGGCTCACCAAATGAATACGCCAGCATTGAACAAACATTTTCGCCAATTGCATTGAACGAAATATTGCAATGGTTAAAAATTCATACGAAATAAACCTTTGTGCTCAGTTGGACTTTAACCTTTAGCTTAATAAAGGTTAAAGTCCAACTGAGCGCTGGTAAATTTGAACAAAATGGGCGTTTTATTCACTTCTAAGCGACTTCACCGGATTCGTCAGTGCCGCCTTCACACTTTGGAAACTCACCGTTAAAAACGCGATCCCCACCGCTGCTGCACCCGCCAGTACAAACATCCACCATTGCAGTTCGATCCGGTTGGCAAAATCGGCCAGCCATTGGTCCATAAAATACCAGGCCAGCGGCGAAGCGATGAGGATGGCGATGAACACCAATTTGAGAAAATCCTCGGCGATCAAAGTGGTGAGCCGCGCAATAGATGCACCCAGCACTTTGCGAATGCCAATTTCTTTGGTGCGGTTCAAAACCGATAGGGTAGCCAGACCAAACAAACCCAAACAGGCCAAGAAGATGGAAATGCCTCCTGCCCAGGAAATGATGCGCCCCAGACGGGCTTCTGATTGGTAAAAATCGTTGAGGGTATCGTCCAAAAAACTGTAGTTGAGCGGTAGCGTTGGTTCCAGTTTTTTCCATTCTTTGCCCAAGGCAGCTAAGACCGGAGCAGGGTCACCTGCTTGAATCCGCACAAAATATTTAAAAGGCGTATAGTCCGAAAACTGGTGGAATTGTTGTGGCTGAACAGCTTCTTTTAAGGAAAGAAAATTGAAGTTTTTGACCACTCCAATGACCGTCGGCAGGGGTTTTTCAGCATTTTCGTAATAGCCCAGCAGTTTTTGGCCCAGTGCCGTTTCTGGTGTCCAGCCAAAATGCTGCATCATACTTTCATTGATGATGACAGAGTTGACAGTGTCCATCGAAAACTTGGGATCAAAATTCCGTCCAGCTACCAATTGCATGTTCAATACGTTGAGAAACTCATTGTCAACAAAATACTCATACACTTCGTGCAACTTGTTCTCGTGTACCCAGCCCTGGCGGCTCCAGCCTTGTTCCGCACCCAGGCCAAGCTCTGCCCCCGCTACACCAATTACTTCTGGATGGGTCAGCGCGGCTTGTTTGAACAAGGGGAAAATGCGTTCCGAGTTGGTCCCACTGGCGTCTACCACCACTACATTTTCGCGGTTAAAGCCAGGATTTTTGGAACGCATAAAATCCAGTTGTTGCAGAATGACCAACATCGATATGATCAAACCAATCGACAGTACAAACTGGCCCGTGACCAAAGATTTGGTGAATAAATTGGACCCCCCCAGGCGGATTTTGCTTTTTAAAATTTCCACTGGTCGGAACCCCGACAAAACCAGCGCAGGATAACTCCCCGCCAATAGCCCGGTCAGCAGCACCAGGCCGCCAATCATCCACAACAATTCGGGAAACTGCTGGAATGAAAAAACGAGTTCCCGATCCGCCAATTGATTGAACATCGGCAGCATCAAACGCATCAAGCCCAGGCCCAAAACCGCCGAAGTAGCGGCCAGCACCACCGACTCGACCAGGAACTGCCCAACCAGCGCACTGCGGCCACTGCCCATCACCTTGCGCACCCCTACCTCGCGGGCACGGGAAGCAGAACGACTAATGGACAGCGTGGTGAAATTGATGCCCGCAATCGCCAAAATCGCAGCAGCCACGGCCAGCAAAATCCAGATGCTGCGGGGTTCGATGGGCGGCACCTGGCCTCCACCGACCAGGGTTTGGGTATGCATGGCGCGCAAGGGCTGCATGCGGTAGGTCACGGGTGCACCTTCACCTTTCCAGAATCCACGGTCGCGCAATTCCTGTTCTTCACCGGGGTAATATTTTTGGCGAAACTGAAGTAAGCGTTTTTCATCGGTAGCCAGGCCACTGCCCTCGCGCAGTTTAACGAACGTATGGTAAGCAGAATGGTGCCAGCTGTTTTTGCGTTCGATCATTCTGGCTGAAGCGAGCACTTTCTCAAAATTGCCGAGGGCTTCAAATTGAATGCTGGTATTGGAGGGCAGGTTTTGGGCCACAGCCGTTACAACAAAAGGCTCGAACTCCGTTTCCAATTTGATTTCCAACTGCCTGCCAATCGGGTTTGACTCCCCAAAAAGTTTGATGGCTATTGCTTCCGTCAGCACAATGCTGTTCAAGCCGGACAAGGCTTTGGCCTGGTTGCCGTATTGCATGGGGAAGCTGAACACATTTAAAAACTGTGGATCCGCAAAGCAGACCCCCAACCTGGAAACCGTGCCATTGACCCGCACAAAACTCTCCCCCCATGCCTCCTGGAAACGGGTATAGGTTTCCAAATCTGGCAAATCAGCTTTCATGGCCGGGCCTAGTGGAACAGGCAAATAGGGATCACCCTCGGTTCCTTCATCGTTCATGGCTTCCGTCCAGCGGTAAACCCTGAAAATGCGCTCATTGTTGGCATGAAAACGGTCGTAGTTGAACTCGTTGACCGCAAAGAGCAACAAAAGGGTAAAACAAGCCAAACCAATGCTCAGACTCAGGACATTGATAAGGGAAAGTCCTTTTTGCTTCAAAAGATCGCGGAGGGCGATTTTCAGGTAGCTTTTCAGCATGGTTTTGTTTTTTAATAGGTTTAAAAAACCTTATTCACTCTTCAAACTTTTCACTGGATTGGCCAGTGCCGCCCTCACACTTTGAGAGCCCACGGCCAAAAATGCAATGACAATCGCTGCAACTGCCGCCACTGCAAATACCCACCATTGAATATTGATGCGGTAAGCAAAACTGCTCAGCCATTGCTGCATCAGATAATAAGCCAGGGGGGAGGCAATCAAAATGGCCACGATGACCAAGCGCAGGAAGTCTTTGGCCAGCAAGGCGGTAATCCCGCTGGTGGTGGCACCCAATACCTTACGGATGCCAATTTCTTTGGTGCGTTGTGCCGTGGTAAAGGAAGCCAGACCAAACAAACCCAGGCAGGAGATGATGATGGCCAACACCGCCAGGATGCCCACAATGGTACTCACCTGGGCATCGGCTCGGTAAATTTCTTCAAAATGATCGTCCAGGAACTCGTAGTCGAAAGGCAGCCCCGGGCAGTTTTTTTCCCAAACCGAACGAATGAAGGCCAGGGATTCCTTGGTTTTGGTGCCGTTTATTTTGACGGACATGGTGCCAAAACCCCAATCCGTCATATTGAACATGAACATCGTTTCGATCTTATGGTGCAAAGAATTAAAATTGAAATCCTTGGCAATGCCCACGATGTAGCCAATGGAATCGAATCCAAAGTGTTTACCCAGAAGGAAGGACTGGTCTTTATCGGGTGTCTCTTTCAGCAATTCTTTCGCCAGCGCTTCATTGATGATGTACTCTTTACCAGTGGCTGATTTTTCAGGCGAAAAGTTTTTGCCCATCGCCAATTCAATCTTGTACAGCGACAGGTAATCGGGGTCAACAATCAAGCGGGTGGAAGTCAACTCTCGCCGCGGCCCATCCCCTCTAAATTCTATCCCCGATTGATCGAGGTGGCTGCCCAGTTCGTCTTGCGAAGCGGTGACCCCCGACACCAGGGCATTGTTGAGCAGCTCTTTTTTCATCACCTCATATTTTTCGCCCGCGCGCTGCCGGATGGAGATGTTGACCACTTGTTCGCGGTCAAAACCGGTGGCCTGGTTTTTCATGTACATCAACTGCTTCAGGGTCAAAACAGTGGAGATAATCAGGAAAATGGCGCAGGCAAATTGGCTGACCACCAGCACATTCCTCAGCCATCCTTTGCCCTTTCCACCCTGAATGTTGTCTTTGAGTACCTGGATGGGTTGGAAAGACGACAAATAGATCGCAGGGTAAAATCCAGACAAAACGCCGAGCAGCGTAGCGCCCAACACCAGGGAAAGCGCCAGCTTCCAATCCTTGAACACGGAGAAGTGCAATTCCCGCTCACTGAGCTGGTTGATCGCGGGCAAAAACAGCCAAACCAATACTGCCGCGATCAATACCGCGATGAAGCAAAGCAGCACTGACTCCCCGATGAATTGTAGCGACAGTTGCCCATAAGAAGCACCAATCGATTTCCGAACCCCTACTTCCATCGCCCTTTCGGCTGAACGGGCCGTAGAAAGGTTGACAAAATTGATGCAGGCAATGAGCAATACAATCAGCGCAATGATGGAAAAGACTCGTGTATAGGTCCCGTCAAACTTGCGGTAATTCAGGTCATCCAGGCCAATATCCGAGGCCTTGTCATGCACGTCTTGGAGGGGCAACAAAAACAATTGGTAATTTTTCCAATTTTCCCCTTCGCTCATATATTTTTTGAGGTAAGCAGGAAATTTTCGCTCCAAGGCCGCTACATTGGCTTCAGGGCCGAGTTCCAGGTAAGTTCTCAGCCAGTTGCCCCCCCAGTCGTCCATCCAATTAGCTCTGGCGTGGGTACGCATCGAAATGAGGCCATCAAATTGCAGGTGGGAGTTGGCTGGCACATCCGCCAAAACGCCCGTGATGACCATACTGGTGGTGTCATTGCCAAAGGCCTGGAGGGTTTTGCCAATAGGGTCCGCTTGTCCAAAAAACTTTTCTGCGGTTTCCTGCGTCACCACGATGCTATTGGGTTTTGCCAACACTGCCCCACGATCTCCTTTCAGCAAAACAAAATCAAAAATGTTGAGAAAGGTAGAATCCACCAGAAACAATTGATCGAGGAAAAAGCGCTTGTCGCCATAATTCAGAGGAGTTTGGCCATTGCTGATTACCCGGGTGAAATTTTTGATTTCCGGAAATTCTTCCTGCAAGGTAGGGCCCATGGGAAACATGGATAGCGACACTTTTTGCGAAGCCACCATACCTTCAAATTGCTGCACCTCGTTGAGCCGATAAATATTTTTGCTGTGGAAGCCATCAAAACTCTTTTCATAACTAACAAAGAGCAAAATGGCAATACAGGCCGCCATACTGATGGCCAATCCGGTGATGTTGATGGCAGAATAACTTTTATTCTTGAGTAAAAACCGCCAGGCGGTTTTGAAGTAGTTGCGGAACATAGTGATGGCTTTGGGGATTTTTGCCCCAAATTCCATACCATTTATATAATTATTTGTTTTTCAATAAATTAAAACAGGCTGATTCAACACTACGCGTTCGGTTATGAACAGGAGTGTTCGGTTATAGCGAGTAATTACGATCTGTAGCCACGAACAGTTTGCTCACTTGAGAGGCCATAAAATCAACATAAAAAACTACATCACTATCCGGAAGCGATGCACCGCAACATCACCTTTATACCGAAAATGCACGAAATACTCCCCAACTGGCAAGTTCAATTTAGAAACCCGATACACATTGCCGTTGATTCGCTCGATGTGGGGTTTGACAGATTGTAGGGTGGAGAGGTTGAAAAATTCCTTGCGCAGGTATTGCCGATCCAGGCGTTCAGGTACAAAAATCAGGAATTCGTTGTGGTAAGTCTCGTTTGGAATGATGCGGATGGCATATAGTGCACGGGTGCTGGTGCTGTCCTCATTCAATCCCGTTTTATAATTTAAGGTTGCGATATCTGGTGTCCATTGGGCACTCAGTGTACTGATCCCGACCAGCCATATACAAACGATCAAACAGTTCCTTTTCATGGTTCATTGATTTTTGTATTCAACGTAGCCAGAAAGTGTATTGTTCGGCTATACAGTGGGTGCCTATTCAGCGGCCATTACCGGTTCAATTTTGGTCAGCGGTGGCACCTGAATTGCGGCTCTTTTGGACATATCAATCGGGTAGTTGCCCCGCAATTTTTTTAGACAATAAAAGCTGTTCATAAAGAAGGTCAACAAAAAGGCGCCTCTTCGCAAGCGTAGCCCTCTGATGATTCTGATTAGGGAGTTTTTAAAGCTAAAGCTGCGTTTCCACAATTCCCGATGCGCCTGCAACAAGGTCAATGGCGTCAGATTTTTGGGTTGAAAAGCGACATTGTAGCCATTGTAAAAATTCCAGCCCCGCTCGTCCAGCATTCGATCCTCCTCCTTTAGTTTTTCATATAAGCTGGTGCCTTTGAAGGGGGTCATGATGCTCAAAAAAGGCACGTCAATGCCTATTTTCATGAGTTCGTCCGCCATGTTCACGATGGCGGCATAATCATCGTGGTCAAAACCTGCGATGAAGCCGGACATGACCGCAATGCCCCTTTTCCTGATCTCACTTACCGCCGTTTTGTAGTGTTCAATTTTGTTTTGGCGCTTGTTGGCATCCTTTAAAGACTCTTGTCCAAAGGATTCAATGCCCAGAAACACCCCGATACAGCCCGAGGCTTTCATCAAATCCAGCAGCTCGGTATCCTTGGCTATGTCCATACTGGCCTGGGTCAGCCACCACTTTTTTAGGGGGATCATTTCCTTGAGCAAGGCTTTGATGTAGGGCCTGCGGATGGTCAGATTGTCGTCCCAAAACCAAACCACTTTTCTTTGCCACCAATACGGGAAATCATCGTACGCCGCATCCCGGATCACATCTTCAATCGGACGCAATCGGAATCCTGGATTCAGCGAGGGTACGGTACAAAAGGAACAAGTGAAAGGGCAGCCTCGGGTGGCTTGTAGTACTTTTTTGATGAAAAATTTATTGGGCAACAAATCATACCGCGGGGTGGGTAGGTTTTTCATGTCGCAGGGCGTGCCGCGATAAATGTCTTTTAGGGCCCCTTTTTCGGCGTCCTGCAAGATCATCTCCCACACATTTTCCACCTCCCCGGTGGCGATTGCATCGAAGTATTGCAGGGATTCTTCCTCATTGTAGGTCACGTGCGGTCCGCCACCAATGACCATTTTATTGCGCTGCTTGAATGCATTGGCCAACTGAAAGGCGGCATTGGCAAAACCACTGAAAAAAGAAATGGCGATCAAATCGGCGTCGGAATCATAATCAATGGCTTCCACTTGTTGGTGAATGACCCGTACCTGGTGTTTTGCGGGGGTGAGGGCAGCTAAGTGGATGCCCGTGATGGGCGGAACGAAGTCTTTTTCGTGGCCAAATTCGTAGCGCTGGAGGTAGGCGATGATGATGTCGATTTTCATGGTGGCGGGTTCGAAGATTTTAAAAAGTACTTTGAAATTCAAAGTTATAAGTAAAAAAATAAACTTGCAACTTTTTGCGAAGTTATGGGCCAAGGTACAGCTCAGCGATTATGGTGACATTGCTGGAGTGGCTTTCATTTATGTGATATAACAGGAGGAGGATTTTTACTAGAATGGGTTCAGTTACCGACCCAAGCTTAAAGAAATTCATACGCAAATACGCCTCCCTTACCACGAAGTCCAAAAATCTACCCCACAAGAAGTGCTGCACATGATGGCGGCCAAGTACATCGAAACCATGCAACAGTGGCTGCCCAAGAAGAAGATTGCCAATTTTGACTGGAAGCGTTTTGTCCAGAATGTGCAAGATGTATTTGAGCGGCAAGGGTGGTTAGCGGCTGTGGGGGCTTAGATTGGGAATAGTTCGAATTTGGGGATTCATTTTCCCTGCAATTTCGAAATTGCAGGAGAGTGTTCAAAAAAGTGTGTCAAAGTTAAAGAGTAGGAATTAACTTTGAAAACATGAAAAAGGAACGGAAACAAAGACCAAGAATGGAGGACTTAATCCCGAATTCAGAAATTCGGAAAGAAGTT
>Ga0209717_1002175_pt1 | contig 19334 bp, 20 predicted proteins | sample AD_UKC048_MetaG_FD_184418 | JGI IMG/M metagenome (GOLD analysis project Ga0209717, IMG submission 184418) | Active sludge microbial communities of municipal wastewater-treating anaerobic digesters from USA - AD_UKC048_MetaG (SPAdes) (version 2) | ecosystem: Engineered > Bioreactor > Anaerobic >... | reverse complement strand
AGCTGACCTTGTTGTTTTCGTGGGCGGTTTATCGGCGCGTGTGGAAGGCGAAGAAATGAAAGTGAAAGCCGCAGGTTTTGATGGTGGCGATCGCACCAGTATCGATTTGCCCGCACCACAACAAGCATTGCTCGAGCGTTTGCATGCAACCAAAAAACCAATGGTATTAGTGTTAATGAACGGCAGCGCGCTCTCGGTAAATTGGGCCGATAAAAATGTATCTGCAATTGTTGAAGCTTGGTATCCCGGTAGTGAAGGCGGTACTGCGGTGGCTGGTTTGCTCGCGGGCGATTACAGCCCATCTGGCCGTTTACCGGTAACCTTCTACAAATCTGCCGATCAATTGCCAGCCTTTAGCGATTACAAAATGGATGGACGCACTTACCGTTACTTTAAAGGTGATGTGCTTTATCCATTCGGTCACGGTTTAAGTTTCACCACATTTAATTATGCAACACCCAGCTTATCGGCCACCTCCATTAAAGCGGGCGATGCTGTTAAAGCGACGGTAAATATCACCAACGCCGGTCAACAAGAAGGTGAAGAAGTTGTGCAGTTATATGTTGCTAAACCTAACGATCCTTCAAACCCCACCTTGGCAGGCTTCGCGCGCGTAAATTTAAAGGCGGGTGAAACCAAAGCCGTAAGCATCAACCTAGATGCTCGCGCTTTGTCACAGGTAGATGCTAAAGGCGTTCGCAAAGTTCAAGCCGGTGATTACACCTTACACTTGGGCGGCGGCCAACCTAAATATGTTAAAGCTTCAGCTGCCAAGTTGACTGTAACTGGTGAGGTTGAATTGCCGAAGTAATAGCTTGTGGTGTAGATTTTTACATCTGCCGAATAAAAACGGCGGCATCTGCAAAGATGCCGCCGTTTTTTATAGGGATTTACATGGGTTGAAATAGGGTGGTTGGTTATCCAGTTGTGCCTATTTAAAACGCATTTAGGCTATCACAGTGGTGATGAATAGAGCAGAATTGAAAGCTATATATATTTGTTAGGTGTTTTGTACACGAAGCGCTAAAAAATAGGAATTGAATTACCGTGATTGATCTGTGCAAGCTAAATGTAAGCCTACGTGTTGCCTCTGAATCGGAACTTGAAATGTTTAAGACGGATTTGCAAGAAGCCTTCAAGATGTCGGCTGAAAGTGAATTCGGTGGTGAGTTAAATGAACCGATTCCTTCAGATTCAGATATTGAGGAGTCATTTGCTGCAGTTGGTTCTGTGATCTATCACGTTCTGGTGGGCAACAACATTTCTGGCGGTGCGGTCGTGTCTATTGATGAAAAAACGCAACATAATACCTTGTTGCTTTTTTTTATTAAGGTTGGGGGTCATGATCGAGGGCTTGGATCTAAAGCATGGACCGAAATTGAAAAAATGCATCCAGAAACCGAGGTTTGGGAGACAGTAACTCCCTATTTTGAGAAAAGAAACATTCATTTCTATGTAAACAAGTGCGGTTTTAAGATAGTTGAATTCTACAATCGTTATCATCCTGATCCAAACCAAAGGCCTAAAAAATCGGATGAGGAGGACGAGATGTTTAAGTTTCAAAAAATCATGAAAATAAAAATCTGAGGGGGCCTCTTTATGATAATAAGGCACGCAAAAATAGAAGATATGGAACGATTATGTGATGCTAGAAATACTACGAAATTATTTGCACGTTATTTAGACGAGTGTGATGGAGAAAAAGCCTATTTTTTAGTGGCAGAAATAGAAGAAAAGATTGTTGGATTTGGTCTTGTGTATTTGGATATCACCAAAACCAAAAAAAAGAAGTCGCACTTACCAAAGCTAAGCGATTTATATGTTGTTGAAGGATACCGAAGAAAGGGCGTAGCTGCTGCGTTAATACAAGCAAGAGAAACTCTTGCCAAGCAATACGGTTATTCGCAGATATACGTGAGTATCGACCCTTCTGAAAGCCCCGAAATGATCGCTCTGGCAAAAAAACTTTCATACCTGCCTTTGCAGGATCAAGCTTATCCTGTTTCCGCTCTTTATTATGATTCTCAAGGGCAGGCTTATGAAAAGCAGTATTTTAGGCTGGATTTTAAGAAAGACTTGCTGTGATTTTTTGTCTTTTTGTTGGTGAACAATGATGAAGCGATGTTGCTACGGAATTTAAAGGAGATGCTGTGAATTTTTATCAAGAAAAAAATAAATCAAGAGTTGCTCTTGTTACCGGTTCCACCTCTGGAATTGGTAAAGCAATTGCGCAACGTCTTTCCGACGATGGATTTATCGTTGTCTTTCATTCCAAATCAACCGCTTCCGAAGGGCAAAGACTCGCGAAAACTTTTCCAAACGCGACCTACACTCAAGCTGATTTGTCTGATGAGAATCAAGTGAAGTTTTTAATGTCAGACGTTTTGTCTCGTCATGGCAGGTTAGATGTTTTGGTAAATAACGCAGGTATTAACGCTATGATTCCTCATGGCTCGCTCAAAGAGGCCTCGGCTGAAATATGGCGTAAACTTTATGACGTAAATGTTATTGCCCCTTGGCTATTAATTGCCGAAGCTGAAGAAGCACTACGAGCATCATCAACTCCAGATTGCCCCAGCAGTATTGTAAACATTAGCTCTCATGCAGGTGTTCGGCCGAAAGGAGCCTCTATCCCTTATGCTGCATCCAAGGCGGCCTTAAATCATCTAACTAAACTCTTGGCTGTCAGCTTGTCGCCCTGTATTCGCGTAAACGCAATTGCCCCTGGTTTAGTAGATACTCCTATGACAGAAACATGGGTTGAGGCGCATAAACTCTGGAAAGAAAAGTCTCCGATGGGGCGTGGCGCAAAGCCAAGTGAAATTGCTCATATTGCATCTATGCTTGTTTCAAGTAGCTATCTTACGGGCGAAATCATACTTTCCGATGGCGGTTTAAATCTCACATAGGAACAGGTGTAAATACAAATCGCTCAAACAGTGCGACTTCAAGCGATGAACATAGTTTAATAAACGGTTTATGTTTAATTGTGGTTTTAGAGTTTCTGCTGAATTTTGGATTTCATAAAACATGAATTTTATTTATCTTTATATAACCATCATGGTTTTTGTATTTGGTTTGCTTATTGTCATTCCTACAGTCAGAAATATTAGGCTCCGTAATGAACTCATGAAGAGGCAACAAGAAAGCATGAGTGAAATTCAAATGGTTCATTTATCATCTCTATCTCAGGAAGAAATAGATAAAATTGATGTTTCAGATATTTTAACGCCGGAATGTATACAGCTTCATACTGAGTTTTCAAGTCTTGAAGAAATTGAAGCCTATGTGGGCTTTAAGGTGAGTCCAGACATGTCAGAGAAACAATCCGAAAAATTAACTAAAGCAATTTGTGAGCACAGCACCAATCCTTTAATTCGTGACTTCGCCAAGCTCTACCATGTCGGGATACTTATGAATAGCCAAAAAATCAGTCAAAAATTTAAATGATTTTCGGTTAATTAGCCGTTGATGCGTGAGGTTTTATGAGTTTACTACTTAAGTCACTTTGTATTCTTACAATGTTATCCTCTGAGCTTTCTTTCGCTTCAGACATAAAAGTTAATGCAGATGAACTTGATGAAATGAGAAATAGCTTAAATACGCTATCTGCCGTAAACGGAGAATTAACGGGGAATGAATGTATTAATGGTTCCGGATCAGAAGCAACAGCGATAATTAAGCCTAAAGAAATTCTTGAGGGTGCTCGTTATCAACCGGAAGAAGATGGTTATTTGGTGTTTGATTTGCCCGTGGGTTATGTAACTGATTTTGGTGTTAGGGTTAATCTCAAGAATGAGGCAATCATTTATCAAGAGGGAAAAAAAGAGCTTGAGTTGATTCATATGGTGGAAAGAAACGACATTATTTACATTCGTGTTATTAACTATGTAAACATGAAAAGTGGAAGAACATGCGTTGAAACAAAATTTAGTATTCCGCTGAACACCAATAAAAAATCAAAGTGATGGTTTTTGAGACGCATGTTTATGTTTTTGCTACGCAAAAGTATGCCACAAAACCACAGCTTAAAAGTAGCCGCTAAACTTAACGTTAGAACTTGGAGAGAATAATGTATATCTGGAATGTAAATGCCTTGATCGAAGAGCTTAAAGAAGGAAAACTTAGTCAAAAAGAACAATTTAAGTATGCTATTGCATACAGCGTGCTAATGCTTTTGGCATCTGATCCGCTCCTTCATGCGGGTCAAGAATATTCGTACATCGATTCAATTCAGTCTCTGTTACTGCTTGTTGTTTCGGTTTTAGGAATGTATTTCTGTTATTGCGCAAATAAAAAAGCCGATGACAAAGATTTCTTGCTTCGTTTTTTCACAATTGGCCTGCCAATAACTGTGCGTTGTATAGCCATTATCTTTCCTCTGGCACTTGTTGTCGGCGCCGTGGATGGGTTTACTTCGTCTGAGGCTTCGCTAGAGTCAGGCAGCACAACGACTTCAATTTATCAGGTAATAATTACTGGCATATTAGTTTCTGCCTTCTATGTTTATTACCAAAGCAAATTTCATTTATTTGGGATTTCAAAAACGTTTTGAAAACCACAGTAAAGCTTTTAAATCGCAGTTTTATGAGTAAGGCAATTCTTTATAAGGAGATCCACTAATGAACTATCAACTTGCTATTGTTGGAGGGCTAACCTTTCTTGCTCTCCTCGCACACGTCTTTGGCGGCATTCGCGAATCGCTGAGTGTCGCACCTGCCAAATTAGCCGATAGAGAAAAGGTGGCGAACTTTGAAGCACTTGAACGTAACTGGGTGCAGTCAATGTGCGCGTTTCAGTTGGTTACGGTTGATCTTCTAGTTTTGTCAGCATTGCTGTTCACACTGGCCTTCACTGACATTTTTCTACAAAAGCAGCTCATTGGCTTTGGGCTTGCGGCACTTTATTTTTTGTGGGGTTGTGCGTGGCTGGTGCAGATTTTTGCTCTGCGTCAAAAAGCAAAAGAGTATCTACTGCTCGGTCATTGGATTTTTTGGTTTGGCTGTTCCGCTCTTATTTACTGGGGTTCGCTTTCTCTGTGATGCGGAAGCGGCCTAGTATGGCGTTAGGTAGCCGGTGCTCCTCGAGGCAGAGTTTTTTATAGAGATTTAATAGTTTTTGTTTGCAGTGCAGATCCAATGTTCAATATCAAGCGTAGAGAACCAAGATTTGTTACTTTGGTTTTTGTATGTTGGCGCTGTGGTGGATAAAACGCGATTTTCGCCTTGATGATAATGCCGCCTTGCATGCCGCGCTCAGTGAGTGTGGTCAAGTTATTCCCGTCTTTTTTCTTGAGCCAGATGTTTACCTCGCTCCCGATGCTTCTGCCTTTCATTTACATGCACAACTGACCGCATTAACCGATTTACAAAACTCCTTGCGTGCGCTGGGTGCTGAGTTATTGGTGGTGCACGAAAATTTGCCGCGAGGCTTTGCGCAATTAAGACAACACATTCATTTCACCCATATTTTTTCACACGAGGAAACGGGCGCGGGGGTAACTTTTAAGCGGGATATCGCAGTAAAAAAATGGAGTCATGCTGAGTCAGTTATTTGGCGAGAATTTCCGCAGTCGGGTGTGGTGCGGCGTTTGCGTTCGCGCGACAACCGCCAACAATTTATTGCGGAGCGATTGTTTGACAGTGAGCCATTAGCAAAACCACTTGCGATACCACAGCCTTTGTTACCTCCGTTAACTATTAATCATCGCGATTGCTATGAAATTCCAAGCTTGCAAGAGCTTGCGCCTCAATTACTGGATGAGCGGATTCAGTGGGCAAGCGTGCAAATGGTTAATGAAAGAAGAGCGCAGCGCACCTTGGATAGTTTTTTAAGTGAGCGCGGCCTTGGCTATCGTGGTGGGATTTCATCGCCGAACAAAGCATTTTTCTATGGTTCGCGTTTATCGCCTCACATCGCGTGGGGCACAATTAGTTTGCGGCGAATTTTTTCGCGGTTGCACGAGCGTTTGAAAGAGGTTGAGGAACTTTTAGAATCTGATCCAGATGATAAGCTTGCCCAGCGTTGGCATAAAAGTTTAGAAGGTTTCACGGCACGTTTATTTTGGCGCGATCACTTTGTTCAACGGCTGGAATCGGCAAGCTGGATGGAATTTCGTGCATTGAATCCAGTTTATGAGCCGCTCGAATATACACAGAATCCAAACGCGCTTGATGCATGGGTTAATGGCCAAACTGGGTTTCCATTAATTGATGCCTGCATGCGCTGTTTGCAGGCCACGGGCTTTTTAAATTTCCGTATGCGCGCGATGGTTGTTAATTTTGCATGCTTTGGTTTGCATATTCACTGGCGTGATTTGCAATACCCACTCGCCAAATTGTTTACCGATTATGAACCTGGGATTCATTTCTCACAGGTGCAAATGCAAGCGGCAATTGTCGGTATTAATACCATACGGGTTTACAGCCCGCTAAAACAATTAATGGATCAAGACCCTGAGTGCCAATTTATAAAGCGCTGGGTACCAGAATTACGCAGTTTCACCGCAGAACAAATTGCTTGCCATGAAACTATGGCTTTGCCGGGCTACGCAGCGGCGTTGGTAAATGCTGAGCGAAATATTCGGATTATGAAGGAGCGTATCAGTGTTATTCGAAAAAGCGATGCGGGTAAAGCAAGCGCACAGCAAGTGTTGGATAAGCACGGTTCCCGAATGAAGCAAAAGTCACGCAAGTCCACGATCCCTAAATCAAAAACGACGATTGTTTCGGTTGAGCAAATAGATTTATTTGGTGTCTAGTTCCAAATGCATTGCTGCTGAATACCTAACTATCAGAAAATACTCTACTAACAAAAAAAGCCGCTGAATCTCATCAGCGGCTTTTTTAATTTCTGTATTACGATCTTCCGAACTACTTAGACTTTGGCTGATAAAGGTAAGCGCGTAATTGGTTTTCCCGTCGCTGCAAATAATGCGTTTGCCACTGCGCCCGCGATAGGAGGCAAACCGGGCTCACCGACACCAGAGGGCGCTTCAGCAGAAGGCACTATATGCACTTCAACTTTTGGCATTGAGTCGATTCGCATTACAGGGTAGGTGTGGTAATTGGTTTGTTCTACCGCGCCATTTTTTAACGTAATAGCCTCACCCAAGGCAACGCTTAAACCCATGCCGATGCCACCTTCCATTTGTGCGCGAATGACATCTGGGTTTACTGCAACCCCGCAATCGACTGCGCACACAACACGCTCAACACGAAAACTGCCATCTGCCTTTACGCGTACTTCGGCAACTTGTGCCACCCAGGTTCCAAAAGATCTATGCACGGCAAGGCCACGCGTTACACCTTTTGGCAAAGGCTTACTCCATTCGCTTTTTTCAGCGACGAGATTTAATACACCTAAGGCGCGAGCTTCTTTCGCAAGTAATTCGCTGCGGAAAATAACCGGGTCTTGTTTTGCGGCTTTTGCGAGTTGATCAATAAAAGTTTCCACCACAAATGCATTGCCTGAGTGGCCTACGGAACGCCACCAGAGTGTGGAAATTTTTATCGGGATTTCTGTTGCCGCTACGTGCAAATTGGGAATCGCGTAGTGCATGTCGCTAATGCCTTCGGCGACTGTGCCATCTACAGGCCCTTGAACCATTGCTTCAAAAGGTGTGCCGCGTAAAATGGATTGTGCCACCGCGTGATGTTGCCAAGCGCTTAATTTTCCATCCGCAGAAACTGTGCCGCGTATGTGATGAACTGCCATGGGGCGATAACGGCCATTGAGAATTTCATCTTCGCGCGTCCACACCATTTTTACCGCGCGCCCTGGCACTTGCTTGGCAATGTTCGCTGCATCCACCACGTAATCACTTGGGCAGGCACGGCGACCAAAGCTGCCGCCCGCATAAGCTGTATTAATTTTTACTTGCTCTGGTTTAACGCCGGTTGCGGCTGCAACTTGTTGTTGGTCTATCGTTGGCATTTGGCAGGCGTACCAAAGTTCGCAATTATTTTTTTCTACTTTCACCACGCAATTAATAGGCTCAATCGCCGCGTGGGTGATATAGGGTATTTCATATTCTGCGGTAATGACTTTTTTAGCGCTGGCAAGTGTTGCTGTTGCATCGCCCGTGTTTTTTACAATGTTACCTGCTTTGCTAGCGGCCTCGTGGCAGGCTTTAAACAGTTGATCACTGCTGCGTGTTTCACATGCAGATAAATCCCATTCTATTTGTAACAATTTGCGTGCTTTTTGCGCCGCCCAAAAATTTTCTGCCACTACCGCAACGCCGCGTGGAAATTCTACGATGGAGATAACACCGGGCGATGCTTTGGCTTTAGTGGCATCCAGCTTTTTAACTTTGCCGAATAATTGTGGCGGGTAAGCAACCAGCGCGGTGAGCATGCCGGGCAGTTGAATATCTTGCGTATAAATTGCTTGGCCGCTGGTTTTTTCTGCACTGTCTTTGCGTGGAATACTTTTGCCAATAAATTGAAAATCTTTTGGGTCTTTTAATGCGGGTTGTTGCGGCGGCGCTAAGAGCGATGCTTTAGCCGCGAGTGCGCCAAAATTACTGGTGCGGTTGCCGTGGGAAATAATGCCTTTGCTTACACGAATTTCTGCAGCGGGCACTTTCCATTCAGCAGCAGCGGCTGCAACTAACATAGCACGTGCGGCAGCACCGGCTTGTCGTAATTGCATATACGAGTTGGCGATAGACGATGAGCCGCCAGTACCTTGTGTTGGGCCCCAAAATAAATTGTTGTATTTGGTGGCGTCAGCGGGGGCAAATTCCCATTCCATTTGTTCCCAAATTGCATCTAATTCTTCGGCCACTAAAGAGGTTAAACCGGTGCTCACGCCTTGGCCCATATCCAAATGTTTAACCGCAATAGTTACTTTACTATCGGGTGTAATTTTTAAAAATGCATTAAAGCTTGGTGCTGTACCTGTGGCACTTGTTGTAGACGAATGCGTGTTTGCTGCAAATGCGGATGCGCTGCCAACAACAAAACCGCTACCAATTAATAATCCGCCGCCAACACCTATGGCCTGCAAAAAGGTGCGGCGCGATAGGGTGGTTGAATCTTCTGTTTGTACCGATTGTGGATTAAATTGATTTAAAAAATTCATTTTGCTTTGCCTCCCAAAGTATCAGCGGCTTGGTGAATTGCAGCGCGAACGCGTTGATAAGTAGCGCAACGGCAGAGGTTGCCAGACATGGCAGCATCAATATCTGCATCGGTAGGTTTTTTATTGGTTTGTAGCAATGCCGTGGCTGACATGATTTGCCCCGATTGGCAATAACCGCATTGCACTACGTCCAACTTGCGCCACGCTTGCTGCACGGCTTCAAAAGTCGGTGAGTTAATGCCTTCAATAGTTTGAATATTCGCACCGCTCGCTGCTGAAATAGGCATGCTGCACGAGCGCACGGGGCTACCATTCATATGCACGGTACAAGCGCCGCAGAGTGCCATGCCGCAACCAAGTTTGGTTCCGGTCATTTTCAATTCATCGCGCAGCGCCCAGAGCAAAGGAGTATCTGGGTCTATATCGAGCTGGTGGGCTTTGCCATTAATCGTGAGCGAAATCATGGGGGAACTCCTTTGAACTATTCAGTTAGCGAGCAATATTTTTTTAACAATAATCTATCAAGATCAGTGGGTGTATCTACATCAAATTCAGCGGTGGGCATGGGTACTCTAATCAGTTCATCCGCGTAACGCGTAAGCACGTTTTTTGCGCCGCGATCACCCGTACAAGCCCGTAATTCAGTTTTAAATTGCGCTGGAAAAATAGCGGGCACTCCAAACGAATCCGCAAAAATAGAGCAGGCGATTTTCGTTGGCTGTGCGCACCAAGCGTTATACAAATTTTGTAAGTCTTGCGCGCGTATAAGCGGTTGATCGCCCAGCAAAATCAGTACCGGATTATCGCTGGGCATGTGACTTACACCGAATGCTAGCGAATGCCCCATACCCAATGGCCAATCGCGAAATTCTATAAGTTCAACATCATTCAGATTTAGTTGCGCTTCTTTTAACTGTGAATAGAACGCGCCAGCCACAATAATCATTTTTTCAGGTTTAAGTGCATTTGCAGCGTTTATGCTTGCAGCAATTAAGGGCTGCCCCTGCCAATCTGCCAATAATTTACAGCCACCAAAACGGCTGGCGCTGCCTGCTGCCAAAACTAAAACATCAAGAGCTAAAATATCAAGAGCTAAAACATCAAGTGTCATAATGCGGCGACTGCATTAAGTGGAAAATTCATTGCCGTTTCTTGATTTGAAAATTCTTGACTTGCAAACATGGTGCTTAAGGTCATGGCACTTAAAGGCAGTGCGTTACTGCCAAATATTTTTGCGTGGCATTCTGCCAATACCGATAGCGCGATGCTCTCAGGTAAATCGCCGCCCAATGCTAAACCCATAGGTCCTGCAATGGGGTAGCGCAATTTCGCTTCATGCAAACCTGCACAGGCGAGCACATCGGCTTTGCGTTTTGCGGGGCCGAGTAATCCTATATAGGGATTCTGCATTTCTTTTTCTTGTAGCGCTGCTATGGCTGCGGCATCTAATCGAACATTGTGGTGTGCTATCACCACGCCATCCACTTGTTGTAAAAATTCGTTCTCTAGTTCAGCCGCAGATAAGCTTAGCGCTGTAATGCCTGTGGGGAAATTTTCGCGCTTGTGCGCATTTAAACGTTGATCTGCAAGTGTAACGCGCCAACCCAGTACTAAGGCTAATTGGCAGAGTGGAATGACATCCACACCGTTCCCTAATACCAATAAATGCGGCAGTGGGTTAATTAATGTTGAGAGAACTTGCTCGTCATTTATGTATTGCAGGCTGCCGTGTTGGCGTTGTTCAAATGCGCGCTGGCAGGGCGTAAAACTGGCCTGCGCCGTTTCAATATGCAAATTCATGTTGCATGCTTGCTGCTGTTGCAAGCAGGAAAAAATAGTGGGCAAGTGGAGAAATTGATTTTGTGCGTTACAGGGGTGCAACACTATTTCAGCGGCACCGCCGCAACCTATACCCAACCGCCATGCGATATTGCTATCGTCGCTGGCGTCATAAACCACTTGGCGTGATTTGCCCAGTGCTATGACTTTGCGAGCTTGTAGCAACAAATCCGATTCAATGCAGCCGCCACTCAATAAGCCTAACTGGTGGCCAGCATCGCTCAGCAACATAAGGGCGCCAGTTTTACGATACACCGAGCCGCGCGTATTAATCACCGCGCCCAATACCCAGTTGGCCTCATCTTTCAGTGGCAACCAATTGGCGAGCAGGTGGTAAAAATGGTTGGACATAGGCAGGCACCTCTTGATTAGACTTGTCGCGCTGCTAGGCGGCAGATAATCCCACAGGCACCGGCGGAAGGGAAGCGGGCTTAACAAAGTTAAACAGCTAAATGACAAATGTACTCATGCTAAATATATTAAGATGTATAGCTGATTTTTTTAGCGGATCCTTTGGCCCCCAGACTTCTAAAGAACCGTTTATTAATGTTTCTTAAAAATTAACGCCAGCCCCAAGGATGGTGCTAGTTTCTCTGTCTGATCCCAGCAATGATTTGGTTTCATTAAATTCATATTTCAGGGAGAGATAAACTCTTTGTGTTAATAGGTAGCGTAAGCCAAGATTGATATTGGTAATACTGTCCAATCCTTCTAAATCGGGGAAAGCAATTTGCATATCCGAAAAAGTCTCTACTTTTCCATCAAGCCAAAGTTGTTTGTAATCAATCGTTGCGGCCCAAGCATTTAATTCAATCGCATAGGCTTTATTGGTTATCCAAAAGTGATTGTAGGTTGTAATGATATCTAGCTTGTCCCGTCCTTCGCCCCACACGCGATAACCGGGCCCGAGAGCAAGGTAGGTATATTTGTTCATATCGCCTAGGTTATCTTCACGGTAGAAACTCTCACTACGCAGCAGCCATTCGTCATTCAATAAATAATCCAACGCATAGCGCAGCTCTGCATTGTCTTCGGTGCGTACTTTTGCTTCTTTCTCTCGCTTTAATTCGCTTTTTAGCTTGTGACGCCACACATCAGATTCAAGAATAATATCACCGTTGATATGAATTTTATGTTTTTGATTTTTTTTATCCTCAAATTCGATAGACGTTTCGAGATTACCTGATTTACGCCATTTGGGTTCCGCGAGCGTGTTAGCAAGGCTAAGCGTATTGATAGGTACTAGCTCATTATTAATGAGCACATTATGGGATTGATTGGATTGCTCGATTTTCACATGGTTTTGAGTTTGGCGGATTTTCCAATCAAGATATTTTTCGGTTGAAAAGCTGCTAATCGCATTGAGTGTGATACTTATACTCGGGTTGTAATCTGTTTTTATCGTAAGTGAGGTGTCGTTAAGTGCTTGTATTTCACCGCTAATGCGATCGCCATTTGTGAGCAATAAAGTATCCGCAAAGCTACTTGCGCTTAAAAAACTAACGCCAAGCAAAGCGACTGAACAGGATGATTTGAAACTCAATAGTGTGCGCATACATTTAAAACCATTTGCTATTCGTGCTGGCCTCGACAAACCACGCTAAGGCTTTGCCTTTATTCTCTTTTCGCCACGCCATATAAAGCGGAGCTTTAGGGCGGGGCACCGAGCAGTCGAGTGCAATTAAATCGCCACTGGCCAGTTCAGGTTTAATCAAGTGTTTTGGTAAGAACCCCACGCCAACCCCCATCACTTGCGCTTGAATTTTTGCAGGGGCATTAGCGACGCGAATGGTCTGGCGGCTCTCTAGCAAGCCTGACGAGCGCCCGGGCGTAGTCAACGAAGAATCGGTGACGACTATGGTTGGGAATGCTTGAATGGCTGCTGCATCCACTGGGCCTTTGTGCGAACACAGAGGATGCTCGCGTGCTACGGCAAACACAAATTCAATCTCACCCATTAAGCGATGCTCAAATAAGCCCTTGGGTAAATCGCCGCTTGCACCTAGTGCGAGGTCGCAGCGTTCAGCTATCAAGGCATCCCAAGTTCCGCCCAGCACTTCTTCGCTAATGGTGATGGATACGCGTTTATCCAGCTGGTTAAACGCGTTGATCTGCTTGAGTAGGGGAGCCAAGGGCAGAATGGTGTCTTTGGCTATGCGTAATTGTGTTTCCCAGCCTGACTCCAATTGTTGTACGGCTTCTTCTATGGCGTTGGCCGCCTGCAGAAGTTGGCGCCCTTGTTCCAGTAATAATCTGCCTGCAGTGGTGAGTTGCGCTCGCTGCTTAGAGCGATCAAAAATACTGATTCCTAAGTCGGATTCTAGCTTTTTAACCGTATAGGTGAGCGCAGATGGGACCTTAAAAAGTACCTCTGCCGCTGCGCCAAAGCTACCTTTACGGTCAATTGCATCCAGTACTCGTAAGGCTTCCAGCGTAATCGAGTTGTGCATGATTGGGATCTCAATCAATTCTTCAAAAAATTTGAACTTCTATCTCAAAATCTTCCGCTTTTTTGTTTCCCAATACAAGCCTAAAGTAACCAACAAGTGAGGCGCACAGGGCGCCAACTAATAGTGAGGTGACCTATGATCAGTATCAGACGCAGCAACCAACGTGGTAGTGCCGATTTCGGTTGGCTGAAAAGCAAACACACATTTTCTTTCGGTAACTATTACGATGAAAAACACATGGGCGTTTCTGCGCTGCGCGTGATTAACGATGACAGAGTTGCACCTGATGCAGGCTTTCAAACCCATGGTCATCGCGATATGGAAATTATTAGTTATGTTTTGCAGGGTGAAATTGCCCACAAAGATAGCGAAGGCAATGTGGCAATTTTGCCGCCGGGTGAATTTCAACTGATGTCCGCGGGCAGCGGCATTCGCCATAGCGAATTTAACCCATCGCCAACCAAAGACTTACACTTTTTACAAATTTGGATTCAACCTAATGTGTACGGCCAAAAGCCTAGTTACCAACAAAAAGATTTTGGCCAACGGGATGGCTTGACCTTAGTCGCAAGCCCAGACGGCAAAGACGGCAGCATGGTAATTAAGCAAGATGCACTTTTGTATCAGCTAATTTTAGGCGCTGATAAAGATGTTCGTTTAGCAGCATCAACAAATCGCAACTATTACGTGCATGTTATTGAAGGTGAGTTGCAAATTGAAAATAAAATTGTGAAGCCTGGAGATGGTGCGACCATTGAAATTATCGATGAATTGCATTTGATTGCACTGAATCAAAATGTAAGGGCGTTGGTTTTTGATTTGCCATAATTGTTAAAACCTACACTCCTTAAGCGTTTACTTAGGGGGTGTAATTTCTGTTGCGTCTACTTTTGATGCTTCCCACCCATTTATAGCTAACTTGCGAGTAGTGCCCCACATATAGCCACCCATATTACCGCTGGTTTGTATGACTCTGTGACAGGGTATAAGGAATGCCACTGGGTTGCTGCCTATAGCCGTACCAACAGCTCTGGATGCTGTCGGTTTGTCAATTTGCTTTGCTAAATCGCCATAGCTAATTAATTGCCCCATGGGAATACTTAATAGCGCTTCCCATACTTTTAGTTGAAACTCAGTACCTTTTAAATGCAGTTTTATTTTATCTAACTGCTTCCAATCATATTGAAAAACCGAGAGCGCGTCTTGCTGAAATTTGTCGGTGGCTTGGTAATATTGCGCGTTGGGGAAGCGCTGCTTAAGATCAAGAAAAGCTTGGTCTTCATTTTCCTCAAAAAACAAATGACAAACTCCTTTTGTCGTTGAGGCTGCAATTAATTTTCCAAAAGGGGTTGCTGCAAAGCAATAATTAATTTTCAAATTCTCTCCGCCATTTTTAAATTCACCCGGCGTCATTCCTTCAATATTGATAAATAGATCATGCAAGCGACCAGTACCAGATAGACCTGTTCTATAGGCTGTATCTAACAAACTTGATTGTTCCTTTTGCAATAAATTTTTAGCGTATTCAATGCTGATATATTGCATAAATTTTTTAGGGCTCACTCCCGCCCATTCGGTAAATAAACGCTGAAAATGAGAAGGGCTTAGGTCAATAGCTTCTGCTATTTCATCCAAGCAAGGTTGCTCTTTAAAATGTAGGTTTATGTATTCAATGGCCTGTGCAATGCGATGGTAATTTTTATTTTCTTGATCAAGCATTTTTATCATCACCTAGGTCTTATTTTCTGCACGCAAGGAGGCGCTATCACAAGAACTATAAAGCAAAGGTTTTGTGAGGGCGACCCGATTCTTGTTATTCCCTGAGGTGTGAAATACTCACTGTGCCCCGCGAATCAACGATTGACATTGCGATAAACGCGTGTAGACTGGCGCCTAGCTTGAAAGCACGCTTAATATTTATGCATCAATTCGAAGTTCCAGTCTAGTACTACTCGTCCTGTCACATAAGTAATTCCCGCATTTTCAGCCCAACGCCTTTCGGGGTAAATCTACTTTTGTATATAGGTACTATCATGTCTAAAACAACTACTGGCACAGTAAAATGGTTCAACGAAGCTAAAGGTTTCGGTTTCATTCAACAAGAATCTGGTGCAGATGTGTTCGCTCACTTCAGCGCTATTTCTGGTTCAGGTTTCAAAACTTTGACCGAAGGCCAACAAGTTAGCTTCACCGTAACTCAAGGCCAAAAAGGCCCACAAGCTGAAAACATTCAACCTATCTAATTCTAATTAGATAGTTGATTGGCGGCTCAGGTCGCTGATGTAACAGCCAAAAAGGCGAAATCTTCGGATTTCGCCTTTTTTATTGCCTGTCACTTTGTTGCTCTATCAACAAGTGGGGCGATAGTGCTCCAACAAAAAGAGAATGTGTTGATTTACAAGGGTATAAGTTGATGGTATTGATTCTCAAGTTCGTTTCCTTGTAATCCTATGTAAAGAGGCGTGAATATTTGATGCTCAAGGTGATAAATAGCGGCGGAAAATGTAGGTTGTGGACTAGTCTTCTGAGAAGCGACTATAGGTTTTCCGTGTCGCAATAGAATTGCACTACGAGAAAGAGTTGCACTAGAGAGAATTACACTAAGAATTACATTGAGAGATAGCGATATGTTGAAACTTAAAACCCTTGGTATTGCAGTGACCATGGCGCTTGCCGCAAGTGCTATGGCGACCATGTCCGCAATTGCTGCCGATGCCGCACCCTCTGCAAATGCGAAACAGGCATCAACTGCACTGCGCCTTGACGATGGCGCGGGCGCCTATAAAACCGGCCGCTACGCGAATTTATTTGTGGAGCGTTTGAACAAAACGCCCGCCGAAACCCGTGCACGCATCGAGCAATCATTTCAAAAATTCTTTCACGGCGATGGCCAAGAAGAGCGCGTTTATTTTGAAACAGGCGCTAACGAAAACGGCCCGCTGGCGTACATTACCGACTGGGCCAATAACGATGCGCGCAGCGAAGGGCTGAGCTACGGCATGATGATCGCCGTACAGTTGGATAAGAAGCGCGAATTCGACGCGCTCTGGAACTGGTCCAAAACTTACATGAACAACACCGATCCTAAGAATCCGTCGCGCGGTTATTTTGCGTGGTCGATGAATACCGATGGCACCCCGCGCTCAACCAGCGCCGCGCCAGATGGTGAAATGTTTTACGCCATGTCGTTATATTTCGCGGCGAATCGCTGGGGTAATGGCAAAGGAATTTACAACTACAAAAACGAAGCGGACATCATTCTAAAAGAAATGCGTCACCACGGCGTATTAACGGGCACTACACCTTTCCGCGTTCATGCGAATGGCCCGCTGGCGGTTGAACGAAGCACGCGTTGGCCAAGCCCTAACAACCGTACCGAACAAGCTAAAGCCATTAAAGAAGGTAAGCCTTGGCCGCCGGTTAGACGTAGCAGTGCACCGCGTGAAGTGAGCGTTGGCCCCATGGTGGATGAAGAACACGCGATGATTCGCTTTGTGCCTGAGACCAATCTGCCGGGTACTGACCCGTCTTACCATTTGCCTGCGTTTTACGAACTTTGGGCGCGCTGGGCTCCAAAAGAAGAGCGTGCATTTTGGGCGAGAGCGGCCGAGGCGAGCCGTAATCTGTTCCACAAAGCTGCCCACCCTGAAACTGGCCTTTCGCCCGACCGTACTGATTATGACGGCACCCCCTCAATGGGTTGGGATGGCAAGCCCAGCATTTTTGCCTACGATAGCTGGCGCACCGTGAGCAATATGGCGGTGGATTACAGTTGGTTTAAAAAAGACCCGCGCCAAACTGCATTGAGCGATCGCTATCAAAACTTTCTGTTCAAGGAAGGTATAAAAACCTTTGCAGATAAATACACGCTAGATGGAAAGCCTGCTTCTGATCGCCACTCTGTTGGTATGCTTGCGGCAGCCGCAGCAGGTAGTTTGGCGGCAACGCCAGGCGAAGTCTCCAATGCATTCCTGCAGGAATTTTGGGACACGCCAATGCCTGTAGGTGAGCAGCGCTACTTTGATGGCATGTTGTACATTTTTAACATGATGCATTTGAGCGGTGAGTTCCGCGTTATTGAGCCAGCCAAAGCCGTTAGATAAAACACTGTCCCGCGATAATTAGGTTTAATACTTTTTAAACCTAATTAAATATCCCAAAGTGGGGCATTTTGCATTGTGGCGCGATTGGTTTACGACGTTAAGGTTACTAATAAACATTGGTGGTTATGGCGTTTTAGCTAGTCCAAGGCCTGCTACGTGCCCAACGCGGACCTTTAGGAAACTCCCTATTTTTACTGATCATAATCAAATGAAGCTTTGTTCTTGAAAAAAAATGATTCTATTGCGGCGCCTAAATAAACATAATTACGTAAAAAATGAGGTCATCAAGACGCCACTTGAATATAGACTGCGGTATATGTACTCTCCGAATCCAACACTTATGGCTGACTTCAGTGCCAAGCTAGGATTTGTTTGTTGGACTGGCGATTAGATGGATTTTCGACCTTTGCTCTTAATTCCTCTATCTCTCCGCTCAGTAAAATTAATTATTGAAGATTTGGTCTCATTTGAGGCCGTATATCTCCAAATATATTAAGCCGTATATCTACAAATATATTTTTACTTGAAATTACTTTATTGTTTTATAAGGCTTTTATAAGTAACACAGCTGTTTACTGGTTGTAGATATACGGCCTAAACTTTTGAATAAACTGTTATATTTTCCGGAAATTGGTGCCATGAACAGTTCTGATGTCAGAGTCGAAACAGAAATCGAAGCAAGTGCCGACACTGTATGGAATATTATTTCAAGTTTCTCAACATGGAGTGACTGGCATAAAAGTGGTGTCGAGGTCCGCATGAAAAATGGGGTCCCAGTATTACTTAAAACACAAATGTCTGGCCTCCCGTTAAGAATAAATCTAAATAAAGTGAAAATTGTAGAGCGTAGGCATCTAGAATGGACTGGGACACTTCCAATAATTGGAGGTTTGCTTAGGGGAATAAGAAAGTTTACGTTATCTGAAATATCCGAATCCCGCTGCAAATTAATACAAGAAGAAACATTTTGTGGTGCTTTTAGTGGTTTGGCAAAGCGTAAATTAATTACTTCTTACCAGCATAGGTATAGTCTTCACAATCAAAAAATTAAAGCTATAGCTGAGTCAAAATATAACAAAGCGTAGCAACCCGCGCACTGCGTGCGCTGGACAGTTTGTAAGTCGCAGTTTTGTGGTTTTGCTGCGCAAAAGTAACCCACAAAACTACAACTTACAAACTGCCGTTGTACGCGGCGTTACATTACCCAACCCTACCAAAGGAGTATTAAAAATTGTCCAGTCAAATTACTAATCAAATACGCGTAAGAATAAATCACACACTTCCTGATGTGGCTAAGCTCTACGAAGAAATTGATCCAATGTACGAGCAGATATTGGAATTAGAAAGTCAAATAAAAGGCTCTTTCCAAAACAACCACCTAGACGATCCTATCAGGGACAAGATTGGTGAGCTAGAAAACCAAATAGGTAAACTCTACAAAAAAGCTATGGATATCACTCACCAGCAAGATCCCAAATAAAAAACATAATTGAGGCGGTTGAACTTCCTCCTCTATGTTTTATCGCGGTAATTTTTTTTCGAGATTCTGAAAAATTAATACTTAATATTTCTATGTTTTCCAGCCAAAAAATATTAAGCCATATTATATTTCCATGAATATTCAAAAAATAAATGTAACAAAGCAATCAAACGGATGGTTTTTAAGTTGCACTTTTGCCATTCCGCTTCGCTCCATTTTACGGCAAATGTGCAACTTAAAAACCACCGTTTATCGCGGCGTTACATTGGGCAAGAAATTAAAAGCTACAGCTTCGGTGAAATCGCAAAAGCAAAAGCTAATGTTCTGAAGGTTCAGTCGTTTTTGGTTTTACGCTTCGGAAAGTTTGTACGCTGT
>Ga0209717_1002172_pt1 | contig 19362 bp, 14 predicted proteins | sample AD_UKC048_MetaG_FD_184418 | JGI IMG/M metagenome (GOLD analysis project Ga0209717, IMG submission 184418) | Active sludge microbial communities of municipal wastewater-treating anaerobic digesters from USA - AD_UKC048_MetaG (SPAdes) (version 2) | ecosystem: Engineered > Bioreactor > Anaerobic >... | reverse complement strand
CTGCGGGACCTCAAACACGGCGGTGCTTCCATCATTCACGCCCTCGAAAAAGTGCGCAAATTGAAGCACAAAATGGTGGTACAGTCCAAATCATTGGATACCATCATCAATTTGGCCAACGCAAAAGAAAACATGTTGGCATCCCTTCCTTCAATCAAACCTGTCCGTTCAGATAAATTGTCCAAAATGGTCGGCTTATTGTCGGGTTTTGGTTACCGGATTCACCCGGTGTACAAAGTGCCCCGGATGCACTACGGCCTGGACTTTACCGCACCGAAAGGAACCCCGATTCAGGCAACTGGAGACGGGGTGGTCAAAAAAGCCGAATACCACAGTGGGTATGGTAAATGTGTGATCATTTCTCATGGTTATGGTTACGAAACACTTTACGCCCACATGAGCTCTATTGAAGTTCGGGCAGGCCAAAAGGTAAAACGTGGCCACCAACTGGGCAAAGTGGGCAGCACGGGTACCTCAACCGCACCACACTGCCACTATGAAGTACACCTCAAAGGCAAGCAGGTTAACCCTATTCATTATGTAATGGATGGGCTTTCTCCAAAAGAATACCAATCTTTGGTAAAAGCTGCGGAAGGAGCCAATCAATCAATGGATTGATAATGAATGGTTTGTAAACCACCAAAGCAGGCTGCCCTAGTAAACAGGGTAGCCTGCTTTTTTTTTGGAAAAATAGATTGTATTTTCGTTATCGAATTTAAACCTTTTCCAGATAATGATGTTTAAACGTGTTGTTTTTAATCCAGCCCACTACAAAATGAATCAATGAATACCGTTATCGTTGATGATGAACCTTTATATATTGAACTATTATCGCGCAAATTGCATCAGGTTGCACCTGACGTTAATATTACTGCCACTTTTAATAAACCCATCGATGCATTGGTGTTTCTGCGTCAAAACCCGGTGGACTTGCTCTTTTTGGATGTAGAAATGCCGGAAATCGATGGTTTCGCTTTTCTGGATTTGTTTCGCCCCAATGATACGCCCGTCATTTTCGTGACCAGCCACGAAGGTTATGCATTGAAAGCTTTTCGGTATGCCGCAGTTGATTATTTGCTGAAACCAGCGCAAGCGAATGAGCTAAGTGAAGCCATCAATAAAATCAACCGCATCAAGAAGGAAGATCTATTTTCACAAATGGATGTGTTGCGCAGTGCCATGAAGGAAATTCAATCGGAAAATTCACGATTCAATCGCTTGGTGTTGAACACCCAGGACAAGGTAGTTGTGCTGGATGTGGAAGAAATTGTCAACATTGAGGCTTCAGGGCCGTATTCGCAATTTTATACGATTGACAAAAAGCAGTACATCACCAGCAAACCGCTGGGACATTACGAAGATTTACTGCGCGTCAACAATTTTTTTCGCTTGCACCGCTCCCATTTGATCAACCTCCTGCACGTCAACTCGATTATGAAAGACGACGGGGTGGTCTTGATGCGCAACGGGACGCAGCTGCCATTTACCAAAGACAACATTTCCAAGCTGCTTGAAAATTTAAAATAAGTAAGTCCATCTTTTTGTTTCTTAAACCCTTAGGGGCAACAAAATATTCGGGGCACCAAATCGACTATTCGGAAAGCATATCCTACCATTAGTTTCATCCACTAATCAGCCATATTCTTTTGAACCTTAAGCGTGAGGCTCAAAAATGACACAACGATTTTCCAAAGCACTCATGGACGAAATTGTGAAATTATTTTTCACCATTACTTCGTGTTTTTGGAACGCTCTTCTTTTTTCAAACACATGACCATAAGTAGTAATTGTTTTACCTTAAAAATGCGGGCAAGACTGAAACCGCTTTAAAAAGAAGTAAGCGCAAAGCTGAAAGCGAAACGTAAGCAAAACATCTAAACCATGCACCATGGAAAAGTTAACTATTACCTCTTTCTTTCTCGTTTTGGGACTCGTTTTGATGTCATTCCATCTATCTGCCCAGAACCCGCCAGTTGTCAAACATGCCAAAACAGGTGCGGTCATTAAACTCGGACCAATGCCCGTAGCGGTCTTTCCAGTAAAAAACCCCAATGGAACGCCCATCGCTTCCAAAACATTTAATTTCCCGGGAGGAGCTGTACGCAACATTAGCCTCTATAAAACACCTTTGAGCAAACCATTTGCCCTGCGAAAAGGTGCTGTAGTCAACATTCAAGACCAAGACCCGACCAGTACCTGTGTCAATTTACCAATTAATGCAGAATCCGGTAACTTTGAAATGGCCAATTTTGCCCCTACCGATTTTATTTTTCCAGGTAGTGTAGTAGACGGGATGAGCATTCCAAGTGGTGAATACCGCCAAATCGCTGCGCCCAGAAACCCTATGGCTATGGCCATTAGCTTAACCAATGGTGGCGTCGCACCAGTAAGTGCAGTGGTCAACACGCCCAATGTAGCCAGCGTTAGAGAGGCCATCAATCAACTGACTGCCCAAGCCAATTTCAGCCAGGGGGTAGAAGTAGGGGAAACCAGGATAGAGACCGTTTATTCATCTGAAGATGTAGCCTTGGTTATGGACGTTCATGCGCGCAGTTTGATGGGAAGCATCGGCAGTTCAGTTTCGTCTACCACCGATGCCAATAAGTTAACCCTTGTAAAGATCATTAGACAACGTTACTACAGCGTTGACGTAGTACCTCCTGCCAATTCTCAGGATTTTTTTGCCGACCCAAACACGGCCATTTCGCCAAATTGGACCTACATCAGTTCGGTTAAGTATGGTCGAATTGGGATTTTAGTCATGACTTTTGAATCAAAAAGCCAACAAATAGAGGCTGGCATGGAATTCAAACTACGGGGATTAATTGGTAGTGTCTCCGGTTCTGTTGACTCAGAAATCGCTAGCAAATTCAAGAGCATCAATGTTCAAACCTTTCAGTTTGGCGGGCCGCCCATGAATATTGCTGGAGGCTCGATGGCCAGTCTAGCCGCAGTTCAAGAGATTTTCCAGCGATTTGACAACTGGACAAAAAAGCCCGTAAACAACCCTCAACCGATCGCGTATTCCCTGCGCTTTGTACAATATGAAAATGGTGGGCCAGCGATCGCTAGTTTACAATCAACCCTAAACTATAATGCACGCCGCTGTGTAGAATTCCGCCCAAAATTAGAAGTTACACTCAAAGAAATCAAGTGCATCAGAGCTGATGATGGCGATGGTGGATCGGGCGAAGACATCTACTGTATGTTGACCAGTAAAGCATTTACAGGCGATGGAGTTCAGCGGGTGAATGCCTTGTTCAACCAGCCGGAAGTAGTACTGAACCTTAAAGATTGTGCCACCCGCTCGATCAACACGGGCGGATCTTATCTGGTGCCCAATGGTACACGCCTCTATGATATACCCAGTGATGATCGATACTTTAGGGTTATGATTGGTGGAGACATTGACGAAGATGACAACTGCGGCGTGACAAATACGGGCAGTGATGATGAATACAATGATGAGGGCGGGGTACGTACCCAAAGAACCATTGAATACAAAGACATCGGCACCAATTTAACCACGGTTGTTTTTGACCACAAAAGTGGTAATTCACACATTCAACAAGTGTGGACCCTGCGAAAAGTATACCAATAAACGGCGCAGCAGCAGCGAGCTATGCACCTGATCGTTTTGATCAGTTGCATAGCCAATTTAAAATTATTTGCTAGCAAAAAATAACGACGTCATGAACTCAATTTTAAATAAATCAATATGTTTATTGTTGTTTTTTCATAGTTGTTTGCAACTTTCTGCCCAAAATCCCTCAACCATCAATGGTAGTATTACCATGTCAGAGGAAACCTTGCAAGCACTGAGTAACCAACATGGGCCAAACCTGTTTAGAACGGGTATGGGTTTCGAGGTTTGGAATGTGGTCTATCGAGATGTTTTAAGCAATGAGGGCGTACCAATCACCCGCGTCTACCTCAATCAAAAAGTACCCGGTGTAGTGATAACGCCTACAATTGGACTAGCACAAGGGAGTAAAAACATTACTTTCACCGTTGCGGGCATTCCGCCACAAGGTGATTTTATCCTGCTGTATTATTTTAATACCTATCCTCCTCAATTTAAAGTTTTTAAGGCAGGCAGTAGGCTCAATGACGGCAGCAATCGTAAAGGTTTGCGTTATGCGACCAATGCGCCCTTAAAAATTGGACGAGGAAAGAAATATGGGGCAATCTCTATCTTGCCAGCTCGACTAAATCCAAGCTATACAATGGCCATACAAGCCAGTACGACAGATACCGACGCTTGGGGCCTTGGTGACATTTTTGATTTCTTTGAAGATCTTGCTCAAACAGTTTGGGAAGGGGGTAAAACACTAGCAGGTGTGTTTGTTGATGCCACAGGCACGATCATTGTGCAGGCTTATGGCATTGGGCAGGCACTTTTTACCGACGACGGAGTGATCATCCCACGTTATCGGGAAATTACAGCGGCAGAATACAATTGGGCCAATACTAAAATTTTTAATGGGAATTTGCCCCCAAAAGACAAAATCATCATCACCAACTTGCTGGGGTTCCAGAAGCGGGCATTCGTATGGCCTACCGGTCATGGGAAAATATTAATGAACCTGGGGAAACAAGGCTACGATAATCCACAAAATTTACGACTTGATAAAGGCTACATCCAAGGCCAGGTATTCGCCCATGAATTGACCCATGTATGGCAGATCTACCATACTGCCGACATCAGTTTTACCCTCAATGGCTTAAAGACTCAAGTATGTGATTTACTGGGGAACAATGCTTATCAGGTCGATTGTGGCAAATCATGGGGGCAATACAACATTGAACAACAAGCCACGCTGTGCGAAAAATGCTTCCGTGCTCGTGAAGGCGGCACTGAGAACACCTGTCAGGAGACTTACGTTGAAGCCAATATTCGCAAAGGGGTGAATTTTCCAAACCCTAGATCAGCTGCCTGCCAAAATTTAATCAATCAAATAGCCGCTAAAACTACAGCGCTAAACAACCGGGCAGATGCAATATTAGCCGAGCGCAAAAGAAACGGCTTACCTGTAGAGTCACAAATGATCATGAGCCCCACTACTGGTAAACCCATGAGGGTGGAGTATGTACCTCCTGCTATTCTAAACGCCGACGCACAATATGTTCAAATTAAAAATGAGCTAGCTGCGCTTAACCAACAGAAAGCAGCAACCAATTGCGAATAAAAGGATATGCACTTGATCAAAAACGATCAGGTGCATAACTTCAATCATATCATGCAAGACCAGGCACCACGATGTCGTACCCTTTTCCCTCCGGACAAGCATTCAGTTTTCCTCCATAACTTTCGATGAAGGTTTTGATCAAAGAAATGTCCCAATAAGGTTTGGAATAAGTTAGGTTTTGTGTCAGTCTTGCGACAGCATCAATTTCCTGTACATCAGCAAGCCGGATGGTGACCCCTTCCTCGGTTCTCCAGGCGCTTAAACTAATTGGAAATGCTAGTTGATCAGGGCGATGCACCATGATTAAAAACAAGTTGCGCAGGGCCATTTTGAGCATGGTCAGATCGCCATACAAGTACAAATCTTCAGGAATGTGATAAATGATGGGTGCCAATGAACCATCGTTCAGGAGGCGTAAGTTCTTGTCCAGCTCATCGGTCAGGGATTTGAGTTGAAATTCCTGGCGCAAGGGTTGGTAGTATTGCATTTGTACCCGTGCGGTGAACAGTAAATCCTCCATCAAGGTAATGGTACGCACGGTTTGTTGGTGCAATTGGACTAAAATAATTGATTCCTGGGATTGCGTAAAGGACTTCGAGCTTTGGTTTAAATTGGCCAAAACACTTTGAATGCTTTGCAGGGGTGCCCTCAAATCGCGCGCAATAGCGGCAAAGAGTTGATCTTTGATTTGATTGAGGTCCAGCAGTAGTTTTCTTTGGGTGTCGATGTCTATCCCTTTCTGGGTGAGTATTTTATTAGCGGCCTGGCGTTGTCGATAAAGCGAATAGATGCCCAGCCCGATGAGGAAGACCAACCCCACCGTAATCATCATGATGTACTTCCACCATTTTACTTTGTTCAGTCGACCTGCATAATACTGATCCAGGTTTTGTTGGGCTTCCAGCACAGAGAATGCTTCCAGTCGATTGGTCGATTCGGCTTTGGTGTCGTCTGAAAAAATACTGTCGCTGATCATGCGGGCTTGTTTCAGGGCCTCGAGGCTGGGCTGGTATAGTTTGAGCTTTTTCAGCACCGCAGAATAGGTGCGCAGCACCAATGGTTGCAAAGTCTGAATTCCCTTGTTTTGAGCAATGGACAAGGCATATTTGGCGTAGTGGTGGGCCGAGTCGAGTTGTCCCAAATGTAAAAAAATCCGCGCCATGTTTCGACAAGCTATGGTTTGTACCTGCGCATCTTCATTCAACATACTCAGGTGATGTGCCCTGCGTGCAAAAGGAAGACCAAGTTTGGGGCGATTGCCGAGCAGATAAAGATCACTCAGGTTGGCACAGGCGCTGGCTGTAATATAGTTCAAACCAAAAGGTTCGGTTTCCTGTAGTGCACCTTGTACATAATTGATCGCTACATCATTCTTTTTTTTGTGGCGATATACAGTACCCAGGTTGCTCAAGGTCATCGCTTTTACGGTAGGAGAAACGATCGTTTTTAGCTCTTTAACATTCAGTTTTAACAGATATTCTGCTTTTTCAAACTGTTGCAGAGAAACATAAGATTCCGCTAGATTGGCGCGGGTATGGCATTTGAGGTTCAATCCGGTGGGGCTTTTTTTGCATAAGGCGATGGCGCGGTAAGCATATTCCATGGAGGTTGGATAATCTCCTTTCAATGCAAAAACATTGGCCATATTTGAAAAATTCAGGGCCATGATCAAGGGTTGTTCTTCGATGTCGATCAAGTCACTGGATTTGAGGTAGTAATAAAGGGCCTTATCCAAATCAGCTTCATCAAAATACTCGTTGCCTTTGTTTCCAAAGGCTCGGGACATCAACACCTTATCATCTAAGTTTTGCGCTAGATTTAGCGCTTGATTATTGTAAGTATAAGCTTCAGCAACGTTGGAGTACATGAGCTGGTCGTGTAAATCGAGCAGAACCGAGGCTTTCTCTGATTTAATTTCAACTTGAGTCAGTTTGTTTTGAAGTGCTGCAAGTTTGTTCGGGTCGTAGGGCGTCACTTGGGCATACAGCATTATGCCTTGTAGAAACACAAAGTTTAACAGGCTTGCCACGAAAAAAAATTGGCCTTTTAGTTTGGAATCATGAATGGTTTTCACGGTCTTGGCTGTTTTTTCGTTTTAATATCGTGTAACAGAATAGGGCCCTTGGACATAGTTTTTAAAGGCAAAACAATGGTAAAGGTGCAGCCTTCATTGGTTGAACATTCTCCTAATAATTTTCCGCCTTGATTTTCAATAAATTGCTTTACCAGAGACAGGCCCATCCCCGAGCCTACTTCGCCTTTGGTACCAAAGCGTGACAATTGCCCTTTGAGGGCTTTATCGAGTTGTTCAGGGCTCATTCCGATGCCGTAATCTTTGATTTGGATGGCACACTCATCGGGTTCCTGATGGGCACGGATTTCTACGGCTTGTCCGGCATGCGAAAATTTTACCGCATTGGCCAGAATGTTGCGTAGGGCCATCCTGATCATTCCTGGATCACTGTACAAGGTAAAATCGGGATGGATTTTATTTTTAATGAGCACTGTTTTTTCCAAAAAAATAAGTTGAACGGCTTCACTTAGTTCTGCTATAATCGGTTGGAGTTTGAACTCTTTTTTGCTGGGTTGATAGCTGTTCATTTGTATTTTGGCCCAGTACAAGAGGTTTTCGAGCATTACGCTGGTTTTGGCCGTTTGTTGGTGCAAGAGTTCTAGCCAGCGCCGGCGGTCAGAGGGGGCAAGATCCGGTTCATTGAGGGTGTCTAGTACGGCCTGGATGGCCCAAAGCGGAGAACGCAAATCATGAGATATGACGGCAAAGAGCTGATCTTTGACTTGACTGAGTTGCTCCAGCTGGTTCTTTTGGTCTTCAATTTGGGCATTTTGCTGTTTGAGCTGACGGTTGGCTTTTTGGCGGATTTGAATTTTAAACAAAAGAAAAAGGCTGATTAAAGCGGCCAGAAATACGGTCAATAACATGGCGTAACGAATAAAACGTTCTCTTCGGAATTTATCTTCAAAAACCTCTTCTAATTCCCTTACCGCCCGGCGAATGGTCATTTCCTGCCGCAAACGTTCCGCTTTTAATTTTTGTGCTCCACTGGCAATGCTGTCTTCCAGCGCTTGCGCTTTTTCCAGGGCTTGCAATGCCTCGAAGGGTTTATTTTGTTGGGTTAAAATATTGGCCCGCTGAACCCAAATGTCTCGCTCGGTGGTATCCCGACCTTTGAACAGTGCTCCATCTAAGGCCATCGTATTGTACCACAATGCTGAATCCAGTTTATTTTCAGTAAAAAAAGCTTGGGCGATGAGGCAATTGCCGCAGTTTACCGCATTGGAGTCCCGGAGTTGGAGGGCAGTTTCTTTTTTCTTTACGCCATATATTTTAGCCTTTTGGATGCTGTCCAGGAGCAAACTCACCCGGCTGAGGTCACCCAAAATATCCATTTTCAGGTTGTCAAAATGGTTTGTGGTGGCAATTGCATAGGCACGTTTTAAGGCATTCAGGGCGGCGAGGTATTTTTTTTGAGCTTCTTGATTTTGTCCGGTGGCGTATAGAATGTCGCACAAATCGAAGGGGAGGTTGGCTTTTTTGGCCAAAGCTTCCCCTTTCATCAGCGCTTCTGAGGCCAGAAAATACTTTTTCATTTCCAGGTTGCAGCGGCCAATATGGGCATATAATTCAACTCGAAGGGGGATGTTTGGTAAAGTCTGTTTCTGCAATGTATTGATTCCCAAATGGTAATATTCTAGTGCTTTTTGGTGATTCCACTGGCGTTGAAAAATGTTGCCCAAGTCGAGGTATACCTTGCTTTGATGGGTATATTTGCGGGATTTTTGGAAATATTCTGCTGCGGTGATGAGGCTTTTTAAGGCATATTCGATATTGAGGCTACGGTCGGCAATAATGCCCTTGAGCTGATAATACCTCCCCCAGGTGATGTCTCGATTCAACTGCTTTACCAAGGGATTTACTTCAGTAAGGTAAGTTTTAGCCAGGCTGAGATCAGCATTAAGTTCTTTTTCAATTAAAGCCCAATAAGAATTGATTTTTTGTTCGATAGATAAGGTCGAGGATAGCGTTATCGATCTAGATTGGGCCAATGGTTCAACAGGCCTTATGCCCCACATACTCAAACAGCTCATGAGCATCAATACCATATTTTTGCCGGCATAAGTGAGCCGTCGTTTTTCCACGTCAATAGAATTTTGTTGTTCGCAGCAATGAGGGGAAAACTTGCAAAAAAGGATGCAGCAACCAGCAGAAAGTCTTCAGTAAAAAATAAGGCACGTTGGTAAAAGATTTCCCTTAGTTTAGAAAATAAGGGAAGCTTACAATCATTTGTACCGTACTTTAGTACCGTCAAAGAAGAATTTCTTTTCACGGTGAAGCTATCCTCAAAAGATATCGTGCGAATCTAATGTATTTGCATTAAAAATTCAAGTATTACAGTGTTCTATTGTTGGCGCCCTGCTTTCGGGGCGTTTTTTTTATGTTTTTATTAACAATATACAAACGATAATTTTTGCGAATTTTGACAAAAAAGTGCCCAATCTTATGCAAGAAATAGATGCTACGATAAAGAAATGTTACAACTGTGCAGAAGCCTTACCTCAACATGCTAAATATTGCTTGCGCTGTGGACAAAAGCACAGCAAGGGTTTGGTTACCTTGCCTCAACTTTTTGCCGAATTGGTTGACGCCGTATTCAACATTGATTCCAAACTATACCGCACCTTGTTGCATATTTTTATTCCAGGCAAGTTGACGCAAGAATATTTTAAGGGGCGGCAAATACGTTACGTAAGCCCGCTGCGTTTTTTCTTTTTTTGGGGGGTAGTCGCTTTTGCCTTGATGGCTAGTCTGGGGGGTAATCTGATTAACCTTCAGCAAACTATGGATTCAAGTTCCAGGCTTGGTAAGGCTTACGTTGAAAAATTCAACGTGACTTTTGATTCTGTAGCCAGTGTATTAAACCAAGAAATAGGGATCAATAAAAGCGCTAATATTTTGTTGGATTCTTTGCGACATCGGTTGCAAGTGGACAAGAAGGACTCAAGCCAACTGGGCTATTTTTTACTCAAAGATGGGGCTTTTTTGCCTCAATCACTTGTCTTGTCCAATGCCGATGTTTTTACCCTCGATGCGGCTAGCATTTTTAAGAAATACAAGGTGGAGGGCAGCCTATCACGCTTTCAGGTGCAGCAGGGAGTCAAATTGATACGCGACCCTGAAGGTTATTCCAAATTCGTTTTAGGCAGTTTTACCTGGATGTTGCTCGTGATGTTGTTTGCGGTGGCACTAGCCTTGAAATTCATTTACATTCGTCGGAAGCGGTACTATGTCGAGCACTTGATTTTTTCCATGCATTGCCACGCATTTACCCTCATGTTGATTGCCATCGGATTGATTTTTAAAGTTAAGGAAGGGGCTTTTTGGGGGGCTATTTCACTGGCAGTTGGATTGTACTTGTGGCTGGCGATGAAGCGATTTTACGGACAACGCTGGGGCAAAACAACCTTGAAATTTTTCCTGGCAACTTCTGCCTACTTATTCATTTTTGTCTTTGCGCTGGGCATCACTTCCCTCATTGGCATCGCATTATTTTGAGGTTTTGCTATATTTGCGCCCGAAAACCAACACACTATGGCCAATACCGCCTACGAAACCATCATCGGCTTGGAAGTACACGTTCAATTGGCAACCGCCAGCAAAGCTTTTTGTGCAGATGATGCCAGCTTTGGGGGTGAGCCCAATACGCAAGTCAGTTCCATTTCACTGGGACATCCCGGGACTTTGCCCAAAGCCAATGGTCGGCAAATTGAGTTTGCCACACGGCTTGGCCTGGCTTTAGGCTGTCACATTAACGCGACCAATACCTTTGACCGCAAAAACTATTTTTACGCGGATTTGCCCAAAGGTTATCAAATTACCCAGGACAAGCAGCCGATTTGTGTTGGTGGAGAATTACCCATCAAGTTGGGCAATTCCTGGAAGACCATTCGGATTCACCACATCCATATGGAGGAAGATGCTGGTAAGTCCATTCACACCATGGCTCCTCGCCACTCTTTCATCGATTTGAATCGCGCCGGAGTACCACTTTTGGAAATTGTGACCGAGCCAGATTTGCGCTCAGGTGAAGAAGTCGATGCGTTCATGACCGCGATGCGGCAATTGGTGCGGTATCTGGAAGTTTCAGATGGCAACATGGAACAAGGCTCATTGCGTTGTGATGTCAACATCTCGATTCGGGAGCAGGGTGCCACGATTTTGAACGACCGCTGTGAGGTAAAAAACGTCAATTCGATGAAATTTGCTCGACAGGCCATCGATTATGAAGTGCAACGGCAAATTGGATTGGTGGAATCGGGTGGAAAAGTCAAACAACAAACCCTCAATTTTGATCCCAACACGGGCGTAACCTCTCCCTTGAGGGAAAAAGAAGACGCCCATGATTACCGCTATTTTCCGGAACCTGATCTGCCGCCAGTGGTTTTGTCTAACGCCTATATTGAGTCAATCAAAAATGGACTGCCAGCGCTGCCAAGGGAGCTGTATGCTCAATTGACTACCCAATATCAGCTATCTGATTACGACGCCACCATTTTGATGGAGGAAAAAAATACTGGCGCGTTTTACCTCAATTTGGTGCAGCACACCAAGAATTATAAAGCTGCGGCCAATTTGGTCATCAACCGTATTTTGCCCTGGTGCCAGGAACAACGCCAATCCTTGAGCAACTTCCCGCTGGATGCCAAACATCTCGCTGCCTTGATCCAATTGATTGAGGAGGGCAAAATCAGCAACACTGCGGCTTATCAGCAGCTTTTCCCGGCCATGCTGACCAATCCTCAGCAGGCTCCGATGGCTCTGGCTGAGTCCCTCAATTTGCTGCAAAATTCAGATGGTGATTTTTTGCAAAAAATTGCCGAAGAAATTTTGGCTCAATTTCCAGACAAGGTCAAAGAATACCAGAAAGGAAAAAAAGGCCTGATTGGTTTTTTTATGGGGGAGTTGATGAAACGCTCCAAAGGCAAAGCCGATCCGAAGGTGGCGACGAGGATTTTGGAAGAGATTCTGAGTGAAAAAAATGGGTCATCATTGTAAAAGTTGAGAAGGTTGAGGAGGTTGAGGTTACCGCGAGCAGCAAAAGGCAACAGCTAAGTTTTATTCGTCATCATAAAGAAAGAAAAAATAACCCTGTCGCTTTGGTTTGTCCCTCGCGGTAGCCTCAACCTCCTCAACCTTCTCAACTTTTTACATTTTCTATTTGTAAGCCAAAATATTCACAGCGGAGTCACAAAAGGAATAATCCGTTTCCACATTGGAGGCGACGATGATGCTGCGCGAAGCGCCAAATTCCGCAATTAGTTCCGCGTACCATTCTGTTCCTTGCGCATCCAGATTGGTGGTGGGTTCGTCTAGTAAAAGTAAAGGGGCGGAGGAACAAATGGCCAACACCAATTTCAGGCGTTGTTTCATCCCCGAAGAAAAATTGCGCACCTCATTGGTGCTTGAGCGCTCAAAACCCAGGAGGGCGATGATGTCTTTGGTGCTGAGCTTGTGTTGAAAAGGTTTGAATTTGCAATGAAAATCAATGGCTTCTTGCAAACTGAATTCCTCAATGAGTTCAATGTAAGGCGCTGCGTAAGCCAAATGGGCATACACCTGGTCAAGTTCCAGTTTTTTGCCGGCTAGGCTATAATTTACCTTACCTTTTGAGGGGGTAAGGTGCCCACAAATCATTTTTAACAAGGTCGACTTTCCGGAGCCGTTGGGACCAGTAATGGCCATGCGGCTTCCGGGTTCAATTAGCAAGTCAACGCCACGGAGAATCCAATCGCGGCGAAACCGTTTCCCTACTTGTTGCAGTTCAACCTTCATTGGTCAGTGCACTTCCATTGATGTGACGCAGGCCTTTCATGATCTCAGGCTTGTTGCGCACAAAATCCAGGATATTAGAGCGTTCGGTAGTGGGTTCAATCTGGCCTTCAATGATCTCAATGGCCTTCGATAAACGTACCCCTTTTACAAAAAGGATGCGGTAAATTTCATGGATGTGGTTGATTTGTTCAGCCGAAAAATTCCTGCGTTGCAGGCCGACGACGTTTACCCCGGCATAAGAAAGCGGTTCGCGCGCAGCCTTCACAAAAGGAGGGACGTGCTTGCGCACCAACGAACCACCAGCAATAAAGCTGTGGGCACCAATGCGGGTGAATTGCTGGACGGCAACTAGGCCTTCTAAAATGGCCCAATCTTCAATCTCGACATGGCCAGCCAGATTCACATTATTGGCCAGGATCACATGGTTTCCCAGGATACAATCATGAGCAACATGCGCATAGGCCATGATGAGGCAATTATTGCCCACCACGGTACTGCCAGCGGCTGCGGTGCCCCGGTTGACCGTGACAAACTCCCGGATCGTGGAATTGTCTCCAATGGTAGCGGTAGTGATTTCACCCTGAAATTTCAGATCTTGAGGGATACCCGCGATGACTGCCCCGGGGAAGATACGTACATTGTTGCCGATACGGGCACCATCAAAAATGGTGACATTTGGCCCAATCCAGGTATTGTCTCCGATGACGACATCTTTGTCTATAAAACAAAATGGGCTGATCGTCACATTGGACCCGATTTTTGCATCGGGGTGTACAGAAGAAAGGTGCTGCTGGTTCATCTTCAAGATCGCTTGACGATTTGGGCGGTTAGACCCGCTTCCGAAACAATTTTGTTGCCTACATAGATCGTTCCTTGCATTTGGCAAATCCCGCGACGGATGGGTGCCAGAAGCTCCATTTTTATCACTAGGGTATCGCCCGGGGCTACTTTACTTTTAAATTTAGCTTCTTCAATTTTTAAAAAGTAAGTATCCCAGTTTCCTGGGTCTGCCACGGTGGACAAGGCCAGTATCCCGCCAGTTTGTGCCATTGCCTCGATTTGAAGTACACCAGGAAAAACAGGGTTGCCAGGAAAATGCCCTTGGAAGAATCCTTCGTTAAAAGTAACATTTTTTATGCCAACTACATGACTATTTGATAGCTCGATAATTTTGTCAACCAGCAGGAAAGGGTAGCGGTGAGGTAACCAACTGGCTACTTTTACAGTGTCAAACAAGGGTTCTTTATCGGGGTCGTATTTGGGTTTGCCCTTGAGTTTGCGGTCTTCGAGATACTGTTTCTTCAAGAGTTTGGTAAACTCATAATTGGCGGTGTGCCCGGGTTTGGTGGCAACTATTTTTCCCTTGATGGGTTTGCCCAACAAAGAAATGTCCCCAATCACATCGAGTAACTTGTGCCGGGCGGGTTCATTTTTGAACTGCAACTGCACGGTATTTAAGATTCCCTCCTTGTCAATTTTGATGCTGGGTTTGCCCAGTTTGGTCGCCAGGTTATCCAATTCTTCCTGTTCAACGGGGCGGTCAGCAATCACAATGGCATTGTCGAGGTCTCCTCCTTTGATCAGGTTTTGACTAAAGAGGGCTTCCACTTCATGGAGAAACACAAAAGTCCGGCAAGGTGCGATCTCTTTTTCGTAGTCGTCGAGGCTATAGAGTTGGGCATATTGTTGACCCAGAACCTTGGAGTTGAAATCAATCATGGTGATGACTTCGAAACCGTCGTGGGGAAGGGCCATCAGTTCTGCGCCCGTGGCTTCATCCCGATAGGTGATGGGTTCGGTAATTTCGAAATATTCCCGATCTGCTTCCTGGTCTTCGGCACCAGCTTCACTCAGGGCCTTGACAAAGTGGAAAGCGCTGCCATCCAAAATAGGAACTTCCGGGCCATCGATGGTCATCAAAATGTTGTCAATGCCCAATCCAACCAATGCGGATAAAACGTGTTCGATGGTGCTGACCTGCGCTTCGTCGGATTTAATGGTGGTGCCACGGGTGGTAGAAATGACCCGACTAACATCGGCATTCACGATGGGCTGGCCTGATAAATCTACCCGTTGGAATTTATGGCCATGATTTTCCGGTGCTGGGTTGAAGGTCAAAGTCACAACTTTACCCGTGTGCAAGCCCACTCCACTCAGCGAGGTGGCTTTTTTAATGGTACGTTGTTTGGTCATAATGAGTGTCTGCTGAGATGATTACGCAAAAGTAATCGAATAATTATCAATTGAAAAATGCGGGTTGACTCGGGTCAATCCTCATTTTTGGACAGTTGTTTTTCCAGTTCGTGTAAACGTTTGGCCAACTCTGGAAGTTGTTTGAATATGGTATGGGCACGAATAAATTGATGGTAATCGATGGCCGGATAACCAAACAGCGCCTGGTTGGGTTGTTTGACATTGGAGGCAACGCCACTTTTGCCTTGCACTCGGGTTCCATCGGCTACTTTAAGGTGGCCCGCAACGGCAACCTGGCCACCAATCTGGCAATTTTTTCCAACTTTTGAACTCCCCGCTACCCCGGCCTGGGCAGCAATGACGGTATCTTCACCAATCTCTACGTTGTGGGCAATCTGCACCAAATTATCCAGTTTTACCCCTCTGCGGAGAATCGTAGAGCCGATTGATGCCCGGTCAACCGTTGAATTGGCGCCAATTTCTACGTCATCTTCAATGATCACATTGCCAATCTGGTTGATCTTTTTGTAAGATCCGTCTTCTTGTTGTGCAAACCCAAAACCATCGGCACCAATAACCACCCCCGGATGAAACACACAACGTTGACCGATGCTGCATTCATGCAGTATTTTGACGCCAACCTGAAAACGGCAATCAGCACCAATTTTGCTACCACGGCCAATGAATACTTGCGCTTCGATGTAAACATTGTCGCCAATTTCTACGTCTTCTTCAATGATGGTGAGCGGGCCAATCGAAATGTTTTGGCCCAGTTTAGCACTCGGATGGATGATGCTTTGTGGATGTATTCCGCTGGATTTGGGCGCGGGTGCACCAAATTTCTCCAACAACAAAGCAATACAGGCATATACATCGTCCACGCGGATCAATGTAGCTTGAATCGGTGATTTAGGCTGAAAATTTCGGTTGACCAGTACTGCACTTGCAGAGGTAGTATACAGGTAAGGCTCATATTTGGCATTACCTAGAAAGGTGATTACACCTGCTCCACCTTCTTCTATTTTTCCAGGACGTGTTAACCTAAGGTCTGGGTCGCCTTCAATCGTTCCGTTTAGTAAGCTTGCGAGATCTTTTACTGTAATTTCCATGGGCGCAAAGATAGAAAAGTTATCGTTTATCCGTTAATCAGTAAACAATCATAACTTTGCTAAGTGTTGGAACCTTATCTTTGTTCGCAAAAAGTTTATTCCATTGGACCGAACCATACGCATTGGTACCCGCGGCAGCAAATTAGCGCTGTGGCAAGCCGAATTCACCCGTGAAAAACTACGCGAAGCGGGCTACGCTTCGGAATTGGTGATCATCAAAACGACTGGAGACAATACCCAGCACCTCAACCTCAGTTTTGATAAAATTGAAGGCAAAGGTTTTTTTACCAAAGAAATTGAAGATGCACTCCTGCGTGGAGATGTAGATATGGCGGTGCATTCTATGAAGGACATGCCCACCAGTTCGCCGGATGGCCTGGTGCTCACGGCGGTCTCTTACCGTGAAGATCCCGCTGATTGGCTTCTGGTACGCAAAGAAAGCCTGGAAGAAGGACAGCGGTTCCAGTTGAAACAAAACCCGATTGTGGGCACTTCTTCGGCCCGACGCAAAGCCCAGATTCTGGATATGCGCCCAGATGCAAGCCTCAAAGACATCCGGGGCAATGTGCCTACCCGGGTGGATAAGTTGTTGCAAGGCGAGTTTGATGCCATCATGTTGGCAGCGGCGGGTTTGAGCCGACTGGAACTCGACCTCAGCGCGGTACACGTTGTCAAATTTGACCCACGGGAGTTTATCCCTGCTCCGGCGCAAGGCGTCCTGGCTTACCAAACTTGTGCCGAAGACAAAGTCATGCGCAAGGCACTGCAACACCTGCACCACTCCGACGTGAGTTTGGTGACCAATATTGAGCGCCGTATTCTGCAATTGATGGAAGGGGGCTGCCAAATGCCCCTTGGTGTGTATTGTGAACATGATGCTGCGGGCAATTACCACGTCTGGGCTGCCAAAGCCGATGCCTGGAACGCACCCGTCAAAAAAGTACGCCAGTCTTCCAGCACCAGTTATATGCTGGCGGAGAAGGTGGCGGAGGAGTTGAAAAAATAGGGTTCGGGGGTTCGAGGGTTCGAGGGTTATTGCACCCGAAGCCCGAACCTCCGAACATCGAACCCCCAAACCCTACTACCATGACCATCTTCATCTCCCGACAACTAAGTCCGGACAGCCCCTTCTACCATCTACTTCCCGCCGATAAGGTAAATATCATTGGGGAGTCTTTGGTTGCTTTCGAGGCGTTGGAGTTCGGTACTTTGCCGGAAGTAGATTGGTGTTTCTTTTCAAGCCGCAATGCTGTGCATTTTTTTTTTCAAGGCCTAAAAGTGGCGGGACTCAATATACCTTCGGCTGTAAAACTGGCTGTGCTGGGTGACGGAACGGCCAAGGCCTTGAAACAACAAGGCCATGTTGCCGATTTTGCCGGAAATGGAGACCCCCAAACGGTAGGAGAGGCCTTCGGTGTTGTGGCAGCGGGTCAAAACGTTTTGTTTCCTCGGGCTGCCCAATCTCGCGAGAGCATTCAAAAAATATTGGCCAATGTTGTAACCATCTTCGATTTGGTGGTTTATAATAATGTACCCCGTACCGATTTTGTATTGCCTGCAGTGGATGTGCTGGTGTTTACCAGTCCGCTCAATGCGCAGGCGTATTTTGCCTCTTACCCCCAACAGGATGGACAAACTACCGTAGCAATCGGACAAACTACCTTACAGGCCCTGACCGAACTTGGCATAAAAAATGTACATACAGCGGCTACTCCCACGGAGGAAGTGCTGGCAGAAATTTGTAAATCACTGCTTGCGATATGAAGATCAAATCGAAAATAATCTACCTTTTTCCCCTCCTGATGCTTTTGGTCTTTGCGTGTAGACCCCGCAAAGCCGATTACTCCGAGTTCAACCAGTTTTACGCAAAGTTCATGCAGGATTCCCTGTTTCAAGTGCAGCACATCAATTTCCCACTGGAAGGTATCCCCGATAACGCCTCAAGTTATAGCGACGACTTGAGTGCTTTTCGCTGGACGGCGGACAACTGGCGCATGCATCGCCCCATCGATTTTACCCAAACCAAATTCGAACAAAATTTTCAAACCATCGGAGATGAGCTGATCATTGAAAACCTCAGCGATCCCCAATCGGGTTACGGCATGATCCGTCGCTGGGCCAAACTCGGCGGCGAGTGGTCGCTGATTTATTATGCGGGCATCAATCCGATCCGGTAGAAACGTAATAGTTTAGCACCTCGCCTTCGGCGAAGTGCTAAACTATTACGTAGAAATAACAAAACACCACACCCATGTACAAACATACCACTGAAGCCTTTGGCGCTTTCACCAAACACATCCTGTTTAACGAAAAAACGGGCAACAAACTGGCGATTCTCCCCGAATATGGAGGGATTGTGCTGGAGCTTCAGCTCAAAGGCGTGAACGTTATAGATGCTTATCAAACGCCGCAGGAGGTGATCAACAATTCTTGGTCGAAAAATACGGTGTTGTATCCCTTCCCCAATCGTTTGAAAGATGGCAGCTACCACTGGGCTGGAAAATCCTATCGTTTTTTTGCCAATGAATCGCTCACCAATACCGCCTTGCATGGCTTTGGTCAGGATAAACCCATGAAAGTAACCATGGTGGAAGCCGAAGAAAGCAGCGCGGTCTTCACCTGTTTGTACACCGACTACGGTACAGATGAAGCCTATCCTTTTCGCTTCAGTGTGGAGATGGCGTTTACCCTTGCCGACGATAGCGGGTTTACCCTGCAACTGGCTTTCCGCAACCACGATGAGCAGTCGATTCCGGCGGGTTTGGGTTGGCATCCTTATTTTACGCTAGGCCGCAAAGCCGATGCGTTTAAACTACAAATGCCCGAATGCCAACTGGTGGGCATCGATGAACGGATGCTTCCGACCGGGAAGACCTACGAATACGATGAGTTCAGCACCTTGCGCCCGGTAGGCATTACCGTGCTTGACAATTGTTTTGCGCTTCCGGTACAAGAGGGAAAAGCAGAGGTGATGCTGCAAGGCGAACGCGGCACCTTGCACTATTGGCAAGAAACGGGAGCG
>Ga0209717_1002167_pt1 | contig 19410 bp, 21 predicted proteins | sample AD_UKC048_MetaG_FD_184418 | JGI IMG/M metagenome (GOLD analysis project Ga0209717, IMG submission 184418) | Active sludge microbial communities of municipal wastewater-treating anaerobic digesters from USA - AD_UKC048_MetaG (SPAdes) (version 2) | ecosystem: Engineered > Bioreactor > Anaerobic >... | reverse complement strand
AAAGAAAATAGTGGATTAAACTAACTTTGAAATTTTTCTACCACCTCTGCCAATTCACGTCTTCGTCTTACGAAACCATCATTTTTCCCGTCAGGCATTCTTAATATTAAATCGGCATCATTCAACCAATTATCAATATGTTCTCTATATTGATTTTTTGATTTTCTTGTATCTAATAAAGCATCAGAATTTCTAATTTCTATTCCAGATTTCCATACCGCCCAAGTATAATAGTCGTTACTCTTTAACCACTCACCATCCATTGATTTATCAAAATCTAAAAGTGTTTTTTCCATCAGTTCAAACCATCCATTTTTATGCTGTCTTAATAATGAATAAGATAAAAAACCATTAAATTCCAAACTTTGATATCTTTGATCAATCCGCTCAAGTGGTTCAAAAAAACTAAGACCCTGGCGATAAAACTTTTCAGATTGAGCGTATTGATGGAGTACATCTGCCTGACTACCCAAAAAACGAAAATTTCTTGCACGTACCGCTGGATCAATTTTATCTTTAAATCTTTCCTGATATTCAACCATTTCCTTAGTTGTTTTTCTCATTATAGCCAACCCGCCAAACAACTTTATCGGATTTTTCTTGTTATCCATCAATATGTGTTTGGACCTAGACAAAAAGTCAAATAAAATAATCCCAATTTATTCAAAAGTTATTATAAATTATTTTCCTTATTTTTAGGATCGACTCTATATCCAAAATACACTCCTTTAATATTTATCACTCCCGCCCAATAAAGTCGTAATACATCACCTATATATTTTTTTGTTTTTTTTATATCCGAATTTTGACTATCAAAAACAGTTCTATACAAACCGTCTCTATTGAGATTTCCTAAAACCATATCTGAAACATAAACCTGAAGTTTAGGGGCTAATTTTTCTAAGTTTTCCATTTGAATTATATGAAAAAAAATATCTGGTTTTATTTGACTAGTTCCAAATTTTTCACGATAAAAATTCATAACATCCTCGGTCAACGTAGCAGGAGTTGTTTTTTTATCTAAAACAAAGTTTTCCATTTGATCCAAAATATCAGCTTTCTTTATATCTACTTCTATCAAGGGCTTTGAAACCAACGGTCTTCCATCTGAATCAGAATATCTTTCAGGACTATATGGTCTTGTAACTATTTGATGTGAAGTTTTATTCCTCTCTCCTTCTGCGCTCATATAAACAACAAAGTATACCAAAAGCTGCAATATTTCTAAATCTACATTTAAGTGAGCTGAGTATCCCAAAATTCGAACACCTGATTGAATATTTACTCAAACTAAAATCAGTTTTTGAAAGGTTTAATATTCAAATCTAATTTTATGCTAAGATTAAGCCAATGAAGAAAAACGACTGTTTAGTTTGTCAGAGGATAGACTTAATCAAGGGAAACAAAAATATCTTTTTTGTTAAAGAGTTAAAAACAGGATATGTAGTTTTAGCCGATTACCAGTATTTTTATGGCTACACTATATTTCTAGCCAAAAAACACACAGACGAATTATATAAACTAGGCGAAAAAGAAAAAGATCTTTTTCTAAAAGAGATGTCGATTGTTGCTGAATCAGTTATAAAAGCCTTTAACCCCAAAAAATTAAATTACGAGCTATTAGGAAACTCTGACTCTCATTTACACTGGCACCTAATTCCCAGATACGAGACAGATCTAAAACCAGATCAACCAATTTGGGTAATAGATAAAAATATAAGGTGCAATGAAAATTCAAAACCTTCCACAGAAGAACTAAAAAAAATAAAAGGAAAATTATTAACTCAATTAAAAAAATTATTCAAAAACTATTAGTATTGATCCAATTTTCTATTAAGTGATGGAGAAAAATACCCACTCCTAACGTGAAAAAGACGAAATTTACATCCTTGGTTAGTCTGTCTCTCATAATCTAATTTATCCAACATTGCACTCTTAAATTTATCAACATGAATAATTAAATCACTATTATCTAGATAAACTGAAAACATAGGGGAAATTAGGTTTTGATATATCCCAGGGAAAAATTCTGAATCATGAATTATGTACCCAGGTAAAGAAGTTACCCGACCAAAATCAACAGTAGTCTCATTTGGAACCACAAAAGGATAAGTCTTCCCAGAAAACGAACTTTGATTACACTGGATATGAGGGAAATGGTTATCTTTATAATCACGTAAAATCTGAATAACACCATCATTTTGAAACAAATCAGCCGAAAACTGTTCTCCAATCATATTCAAAAAAAACATCTTTTGGAAAAATATGCATACTAATTTCAAGGTCTAAATCAGTTGAGCTAAATTTCTTACTAAAAATATCTGCTATCTTCTGATCATAAAGTTGTAAGAAATGTTTTTGTCTACGTAAAAACATTTCTTTATCGCTTTCACTAAAAAATTTTATTTCTTCGATAAAATCCCAAAATTTTGAGAGTTGTTCTAAACTAGCCACCAAAATCAAATCTATATCAGACCCGCCAGTCCTATCAAGATTTTCTCTCACATTATAAAATGGGCCATAACTCATTGACCCTCCCAAAATAATCCCTTCTATTCTGCCACCAAATGACTTTTTTAATTCTTCTAATTTAGAAAATCTAACCAATGTAGCTTCAATCGACTCTACTAATTTTGGATGTCTCTTTGCACTATCACCATTCGATTGAACATCAATATCACTTGGTAAAAGCATAACAAAGTCTTCTTTTATATTTTGAAAATCCGTCAATAAATCTAAAGCTCCTAAACCATGATCAATATAAAAAGCATAACTGTCAGAAAAATATTGAGAAATATCAGCTCTAAATTCAGATGCATTTTTTCTTAAAAATGTTTTTTCTCTTATAGAATCACAAATATCAGGCCGACAAAAAAAACTCCTTATTACTATTGCTTTCTAGTGAATCCTGACAAGAAAAAAATTCTTTACTGGACACAATGACATTATAGTGTATTTTTAGGTAAAATCAACAATATTATTAATAACTATACCAACTGGGAATAAAACACTTTTGAACCCAAAACTTACTCACTTTTTCTTATTCTGTGATTTTTTAAAACTAAGTGAGCCCGCGGTCCAAAATCTGGAACCCCTATTTGACTCTTTAATTAAAACCTATTATAAACTAATTGAAATCGGATTAACCAAAGTTAACGGTAAAGTTACGTTTTTAAACACTAAGGAGGCAGAGCTATGAGTCAGTTTACTACATCACTTCACAATGAAAATACGTTCTATCCTAACTTTATTAAAGACTTAGAGAATTGTAAAAGAGAAGTAATTATTGAAAGTCCATTTATTACTACTCAAAGAATGGATTTATTATTTCCCATCTTAAAAAGATTAAACGATAGAGGAGTCAACATCTTTATTATTACCCGTGATCCAAAAGAACATATTGCTAAGTACCAATGTCAATCAGAAAGCGAAATCCAAGCCTTTGAGACCGTCGGGATACAAGTTTTTCTCTCAAATGGTAATCATCATCGGAAACTGGCCATCATTGATCGTAGCGTCTTATGGGAAGGAAGTCTTAATATTCTTTCTCAAACAAAAAGTAAAGAGATTATGCGTCGCCTTGAAGGCGACGGCTTCGCCAAAGATATGTTTAAATTTTTAAATTATGGCAAATACATCTAAAATGCTATACTCCAACATGAGTATAAATGCCGGTTACGAAATTAGTAAAAAGGATATTGAAACTACTGTTAAGTACCTAAAAAGTAAAAATTTACCTCACAGTGTTGAAGACGCAAAGAAATACTTAGGTTTTACTGCCAACTTAGCCCACGTCTTGGCTCACCAAATAGTTGATGACGAACAAAGTGGAAAGATAAAAAAGGTCAAAACAAATTAAAAGGGTAGAATATCGCTTGATTTCACTTTTAATACTTTAAGAATTTTTTCTAAAGTTTCTATGGTTGGATTTTCTTCATCTCTTTCAATTCTGGCATAGTAATTAACACTAATTCCGGCTTTACCTGCTACATCTGCTTGTTTCAAATCTAAACTTAAACGAACTTTCTTTAACTTTTTTCCAATCTTTCTTGGTGACATAGAAGAATTATAACCTATTGTACAAAATCTTATTTTTTGAATTCTTCGTCAATTTCTACTGCCATTTTTCGCAAATCATCGAACGCGTGTGACAAAGATTCAACATAAACATCTAAATCTAATTCGTCAACATTTTGCCCAAACATTACCATTTTTTCTATTCTTGGAATAAGTCTGTCAATTTTTTGAACAACGATAACAACACCAGGTATCGACAAAGCATTATCATCTATTTTTTTTAATTTATACCTTTTTTTAATACTTAATTTATATTTTTTATATATATTCTTTAAAGAATTTAGGCATACCTCAGAGTAATATCGATCCCTCTCATGTGGCCATAACTTTTGTATTAAATAACCAGTTGTCTTTAATAAATCAGACAAACTTTCATTTTTGAATTCTTTAATATGTTTCTCTTCATTATCCTTAATTTTTTTCATAATACTGTCAATTTCAACATCTAATATCTCAGCTTGTTTCTTTATTATATCCAGTAAATTTACCGACTTCGATGAATAACCCTTTTTTGACCACACCGAATAATTAACTATCCTCAATCCTGTACCTGGTGATATTGACGTATAAGTTACAGTCCCTTCGTTATATGAAGAGTTTCTTCCTTTAATCATCGTTTGGGTCGGATGTCCAACTATTTCACTCCTAACAAACCTAATATTATATAAATCAGGATAATCTAAAAAGAACTTTTTAGTTAATAATCCAAGAGACTCTTCAATATGTTGCAAGGAATCTTGTTGCACTATTAATGCCTGTAATACCCCATAAATTGCCAAATAGCCACCAGATTCTAAATCTAAATATTCCTTTATTACTTCTAAAGAATCCTTAATATTATCAAAAGAAGACCACAATTTACTCCAATTTCCAGTATTTTTTTCATTCCACACATCTTGTCTATAATAAATCGAATTATTGATTAATTCTCCTAATTCAAAAATCTTATTAGATAAATTTTCAATTTCTTTCATGTTTTATAATTATACTTCGACATTTTACTTTTCTTTTAAAAATTCCACTACTCAGTTAATATTAACTTATGAACATTTATCTTGATATAGACGGGGTATTACTAGTTAACGACCATGAAATTGCAAACTTTTCAAAAGAATTTATCAAATACATGGTTAAAAATCATAACGTCTATTGGTTAACCACTCACTGTCGGGGAAACTCTTTATCTACTATTGATTTTCTTAAAGAATTTTTTGATTTGGATACTATGAAATATATTGAAAAAATAAAAGAAACTTATTGGGAAGTCAATAAAACTGAAGCCATTGATTTTTCAAAACCTTTTTTATGGTTTGACGACGATTTATTTGATGAAGAAAAAGAGGTGTTAATTAAAAATAATTGTCTCAACTCTTGGGTCGGAATAGACCTAAATGAAGATCCAAATCAACTCAAAAAATATCTTAAAATCTAGTTAAGTACCATATCTGTTTTTCTCGTTTCCTCATTCTCCACCAATTCTTCTTTATCAACATCATAACCTTTTACCCATTCAATTGAATACAAAGCCATCTCCTTAGCTGATGGATCAACTTGAGTTTTTGTCGACATGACTGCAATTTTCCCTAATTCTTCATCCGTGATTGTTGCCAACACCGGCAACCAATTACTTAACACCCAATTTTTCTTTTTAACTTCATATTGATAGGGCATTATCATTATTTGGTAAAGTCCTTGTCTACCATTATCAAAAATTTTTATATATTGTCTAAGTCGATAATTCTGATCTAATTCAATTTCTGCTTTTGTTTTAGTTGTCCAGAATTCTTTTTTAAGAGGGGAAGTTCTGTTAAATCTAATTTTAAAAATTATTGCTCCATAAACATCAGCTGGAGTCTTTTTACTTTCTTTAAAATCTTTTTTAAACCTTTTTATTGTTTTCAATAACGGTTTTATTTCTTCATGAACTCCTTCTAAGATATACATAAATCTATTTTCTTCATTGTTTTCAGCTCTTATAAATACTCCTCCAATAAAAGCTTCGTTATAAAAATCTACTTTTCGATAACAAAATTTTTCCTTAATCTTAGCCATCTAGTTAGATTTATTACCAACAATAAGATATCTTATTTCTTGTTCATAAACAGGAATGAATTTACCGTTGTTAAGTACAAATCTTGTTCTCATATACCCGCGAGGACAACACAATGGAGAACTATCTTCTGAGCTCCGCCATTCTACAAAGAATCCGTTTGTAGTATCGGCCGGAACGATAAATGAATCGTCTTCATCAACTGAGAAAATTATTTTGTTATCTTTGACAATTGCCGCACTATAAGAACCACCGTCAGCTCGCCCAATAAAATTTAAGCCTAATACTTTTTCTTTCTCTCCGTCATTGTTAACATCAAAACTATCAGTCATTTCAATTTGTTGTCCGTTGTCAAAAAAATTAACCGCTATTTGACCATATGTTTTATAATTTTCATCTATAGTACTCATAAAACCGCCATTATTTTCCTGAGATATTTCTTCCCTAAGATCGGAAAATTTTTTAGAAGACGGCCAAACTATATCAGAAGAATATTCTTTAATTGTTATGTTTGTGGTTGGGTAGGACTGATAGACTACTTTGTTATTAAAAGCCGCTTGAGTATATTCATCCATTGTGCCTTTTTTCCCAACACCTCCAATTGAACCCCAAGTTACATCTTTAACTGAAAAATAATTCAAAGGTAAATCAAGCCATGGAAATTTTAAACATTCTGAATAAGAGCTACTACAATCTTCTGATTGAACAGATTCAGGTTGATTTTTTATCCGTTCATTTAAAATCTTATTTTCATTTCCAAGACGATTAATTTTAGATATTAGTATTAAAAATACAAAAACAACCAATATATAAAATAGTTTTTTCATTTATTCCTTTTTAATATTGCTAACCTATATTAGCATTTATTCAAATTTATGGGTTAGTTTTCTGTAATCACAATACTCACACTTTTCTCCTGAAGAGGGGATAACATCACTGTTTAAACATTCATGTATTTGAAAAATTGTCGGTTCTATCCAACCAGTATCTCCTTCATAGGCAATAATTGACATTTTAAATTCTAATTTCCCGTCAAATTTTGCTAATCCTTTATCAGCATTAGCAAAAACAAAGTAACCAGTAGGAGAAACTTTAAATCCATTCTTCCTAAATAACCACTGATAAACTTCCATTTGTTTTTTATAAGCCTGTTTATATTCACTATCTAAACTAATTTCTTCACTAGTACTTGTCGATTTATAATCCACGATTATCAATTCTTTGTCTTTATTAATCCAAACATCATCCACTGCTCCGAATATTTCCAAATTAGTTTCCGGATGAACAAAAGAAATCCCTACAAAATTTTCTCGCCATTTATTCATATCCGGATGAGAAAAGGGGATGGCTTCAATTCCATATTGTTTCATTAGCTCATGTGCCTGTCCTGATTCTCTTAATAAATCAAATTCTTTTTTCAGAAGTTCATCCACGGCCGAATTTAGTGAAAATCCTGGCATACTTGGTCTTCCCAAACCCAATCTGTTTTGCAAATAAAAACATCTCGGACACTCCAAAAACATTTCAATCCTCGACCGACTTAATCTAAAAGGTTCCTTTTGTCCCGGTCGATAAATCCACTTACCTGATTTTTGAGTGTATTTAGACATTAATTGTTTTGATATAACTTTTATCTAAAAAATCTAATATTTTAGGGTTTTTATCTTGCATTGAAATTAATGTCAATTTTTCCTTTGCCCTAGTTAATCCAACTAAAAATTCACATATTTTTTGATTAGTAAATTTATTTGTTTTTTTATCTAATATTTCTTTATCATCTACTCCAACATAATATACAAAATCAGCAGACAAACCCTTTGAACTCATTAAAGTGGTGATTTCCACCTCTATTGCATTTTTCGAAACAGAATCGAAACCGTGTATTAACTTTGATAAAACATTTTTTGTGTTAAAAACTTTACTAAATCTAATCAACTCTTTTTCTTCCAATTTCTTACTATTCTTTTTTACTTTCTTAAAAATAGAGATATCCTTTTCTATCTGTTTTTGTATTTTTGGATCTAAACATAACCATATTTTTTTATCAGCCAACTTATGACTTTTTACTATTAAATCTTTAATGTCGTCATCTTCTAAATAAAGTGGAAGCAAATTTCTAAGTGATAAGTTATCAGTTTTTCTTGTGCTTAAAGTTCTAAATAAATTAATGATTTTTTTATGTTTCATTTTATTGGTTTTTTCATCAGAAAATAATTCAAACTCTACTACATTAAGCCCATTTTTTAGCAAACCTTCATATATTGTTTTTTTGAAATAACTCGGCGTAATAATTAGTATTCTTATACTATTTTCTTTATCATTGTTTTTCTCTCTTCGAGACCTTTCCTCTTTAACGTCATTTTTAATAGCTTTAGATAATTCATACATTAATTTATCACCACAAACAGCTGGTATGAAATCTATTTTGTCAAAATTATTACTTACCAAATCTTTTTCAGGTTTTACCCCAGTTGGATATAAAAACTTTTTTTCATTAATTCTGTCTCTTAAAAAACCACTATTTTTGGCATTTGTTATAAGGTCATTAACAGCATTAACTATGACGCTTGTACACCTAAAACAATAATCTATCGAAAATTGTTCAGCATTTTTATCTCTATAAAGAGAGCGTATTTGATTAGGAACTGCATCTTTAAGTCCACAGTATAAAGACTGATCGTCATCACCAACAACCACGACCCTGCTCTTTCGATTCAATAATTTTATTAATTCATATTCAGACTTATTAAAATCCTGAAATTCATCTATTAAAACTAAATCATAATTACCAGGTATTTTCCCTGGGTTTTTCTCAAAATGACGATTCAGTGCATAAACAATTGAATTAAAAGAATATAAACTTTTTTGGTTTTTATAAAAATTTTTTCGTCCTTTATAAAAAGAAAACTCATCAGGCTCTAATTTATCCTCAAAAAACTTTTTCTCATAATCTACTGCTTTTCCGGTTATATAAAAGAAATCCTCACTTATTATTTTGTCTAAGTCTTCATCAAAATCGACATCCCCAATCTGCTGTCTTGCAAACGCATGAAGCGTTGAAACTGTAACATTTTTACAATTTTCAAAATCTTCTTGTAAATCATTTATCAATTTATTTATAAATGATAATATTAAAATTTGCTTATTTTTGTATTCATTGGATTCTATTATTTTTCGAAAAGTATAAGTTTTACCAGTACCAGGGCCAGCCAAACCAACAAATAATCTTTTTTTTGAAGTTTTTAACAATTCCAATATATCCGCCATATTCTACACCAACTTTAATGATAATTATAAAATTCAAAAGCTATAATATACATATTTTTTAATCACAGTAATCTCGATTTAACATTTTTTATTATTCTTTCTATTTAACCTTCTCCTTGAAAGTTTTTTCCATATATTATTTGCAAGTTTAACTTCTCTATTTGAAAAGCCGAATCCTTTTTTCAAAATTACTTCATCGGAATATTCCAGAATTTCATCAATATTTTTTCCTTTACGAAACATTGCATCAAGTTTTTCGATCATTTCAGCGTGTTCTTTTTTATAAGGAAACAATATTTCTTCAACCTCATTTGGCATAAGCTCTAACACACCACCACCATAGCTTCTACCTACAATTTCAGAAAAAGCCAAAGAAAGAGAATTATAAAAACTAGCTACAAAAGCTTTTACATTTGTACCCTTTTTAATAAAAACCCTATGAACCGTATCAGTTGTATACGCATTATTAGTATTTACAACCATTTTAGGGAATAGGTGGTTTTGCCTCGTAAAAAAAGCCTCAGATATTTTAAGAGAGGGAGCAATATGCCACTCTTCACCTCTAATTCTACACTTATAACCATTTTGATAGCCTTTTTTTTCGCCCATTAAAATATATTCCATAGCACGTTTATTTTCTTTTGCTAACTTTTCTCTTTCTGGAAAAACTAATAGAAAAACTCGAGCTCCATTTTTTCTATTATCATTCCAATCTTTTTTCGAAAAATTTACCCCTTTAAGTTGTACACTTCTCCCCATTAATGGCTTAGCATATTTTTCCATTTTATATTCCTTAACTGTTGATTCTGTTACTGTAAAAAAATCATTTTTTCCAGTCGTAATTCCAACCTCATTACTAGCATAATCTTTTATTTTCGGAATATTATTTAACTTTTTTAATTTTTCTAAAAAATCAATTTCTTCTTGATCTAAAAAATAAAATGTCCACTTGTTTTCTTGAAAATCAATCTCTTTTTTCGGACTTTTTAAAAGCGTAAAATCAACATCTTTTAATTTACTTGCATCCTCAATCTCCATATGTTCTATCAAATGTTTATCCGTATCATTTTTTTCACATAACAGTAAAACTACTTCTTGCTGAATATCAGGAAAAACTAGTTTTTTGAAAGAAATAATATTTATTTTATTAAAATAATGAGATAAGTAATTTCTTAGTGTTTTTGCATAGGAAACCTGTAATAGTTCGGCTGGTAAAACAAAACCTATTTTCCCATTATCTTTCAAAAGAAGACTAGAACCAACAACAAAAGAAACCCAAGCGTTTGTGAGCTTTGAATATTTTAAATCTACTTTATTAAAAATATTTGCAGCCTCTTTTTGTTGTTTTTTATCAAAATATTGATAACGAATATATGGGGGATTACCTACAACAATATCAAATCTTTTCTTTGTTTTATTACAAAATTCATGAAAATCACTATTAATAATTTCTGTTGATTTTAAATTTAAATTCTCTGATTTTTTTGCTTCTTCTTTCTCAATTTCAACCGCTGTTATTGATTTATATGGAAAACTATTATTTCTAATACTCTCTAAAAATACTCCATCACCACAACTTGGTTCCAAAATATCTTGACCGCGACTTCCGTTAAAAGCCCATTTTAAAATAAAGTCTGCAATCGGTTCCGGTGTATAAAAACCACCTCTTAATTTTTGATTTGTAGCGTTTTTAATTAACTTCATACTTTTTTGAAACTAAAGGAACCAAATCATCGTCTTTCCCAAGCTGAAATAACTCTTTTAAAAGTTTTTTGAGTATATCTTTTGAATTATTAAACTTTCTTTGCAGTGGTATTTTAAGACGATTATTACTTTCATTTTTGTCAATTTCGTCTTGAATCTCAATAAGCTCTTTTTGTAATTTAGAAATTTGGTCATGAAGATTTCTTTCTTCTTTATTATCGAAATTTATTTTTATAATTGGCAACTTTTTCAATACTTGTGTACCATGAGAAATATAACCACCTCTAAAAACACTACCAATTAAACTACAATACCACTCTAAATACTTCGAATTAAGCAAAGCTTGAATATAATAAATTGAATATTCAAAATTTTCGGGAATAGAAATAATACAATATCCCGCATTTCCACCAGAAGATAAAACTGTTTGATTATAATCAACTGCATATTTATCACCCATGGAAAGAATTCCGACAACAATTTTTGCTGGTATTTCACATTTATCTAAACTCTGATGTCTCCCATACCTATACCACTCATTGCTAGTCATCGGTTCAGGTTTAATATCTCTTTTCATTAGTTCAACTTTATGCTGTAAAAGATATTTATAAGCGAAAGGGAACCTTCTCTCCATTTCTTTGATTTCAATAAATTCTATTCCTTTATCAGTTTTTTTATAAGGATAAATTACAAAACTATTTGGCTCAAATTTACGATATGTATAAAGATTATCAATTCCATTCGAAGTTTCAAAATATGGTCTTGTAAACGTTTTTTCAATTTTCCATTCCAAACCATCTTTATCGAAATAATAATAATTTTTATCCTCTTTTTTAGGTCTATGAATATAAATTTTATTAGCACTTGTTTGAATACCATTAAAAATACTTTCTTCACCAATAAGCTCACCTAATGAAAGACTTTTTTGATTTATCTTTTTATATATATTTCTCAAACTTGCAGGTACCAACGCCCAAACATCATTACTAAGAGTAGTAGTATTAATTTCTTCAAAATCAGTATCACTAAAATCTCTTGTTCTCCAATCATCGAAATCTTCCACCTCAAAATATTTGAAAAATTCATTTACTTCCTTATGTAAAAAAAGCAAACAAGTATAGGTCGTTTTGTCTTTAAAAACTTGATTTGCTCCAAAAGAAATAAGTTGTGAAATATTTTTTGATTTTCGTAATAACTCTCTTAATTTTTTACCGGCTCCAATCTTAATAAATTTACTTGGAACAATATAGCCCAAATAACCACCACTATTTAGTAACATTAACCCTTTTTCAATAAATAAGAAATATTTATCAAATTGTTTATAAGCAGTTTGATAAAACTTTTTGTACAATGGTAATTCTTTTGGTGTAATGTTTTTCATATCCTCCGATTTCATATAAGGGGGATTGCCAATTATCACGTCAAATTTATATGAAAAACTATAAGGATTAATTTCAAGTTGATCTTTTTTTGTAGATTGATCAAAATTTAATAACGAATTTCCAAAAAATATATTCTTACCAAGACTTGGTAATATTGATACCTTTTTGTCTATAGAACCGTTTGATTCTGACTCAAGTAATTTTAATAAAAGACCAAACTTACATGCTTGAACTGCATTAAAATCTTTGTCTACACCATGAATACAATTCAACAAAATTTGTTTTTTGATTTCATAAGGTAATTTATAAGTATTAATAGCAGTCTGGATTAATTTACTTCTATCTACCTTAAGATAAAAATCAATTAAAACATCATTTAATAATTGAAAAGCTTCGGATAAAAAAGCACCTGAACCACACGAAATATCGGCTACTTTTGTTTTTAAAATTTCTCCATCATTTTTATTTTGAGTAAATGGTATTAAAGTATTTCTTAAAATATCTTGAATTATATTTGTAGGGGTAGTGATAATATCACGATCAACATGTTCGGGTTTATTTTCTAAAACGACAGTTCCATTTTTTATATATAGTTTTTGAGATAAATAAATTTCATAGATACTACCAATAATGTCGGAAGAAAAAACAGAGAAAGAATAAGGGCTTTCTGGATAATATAATTTTCTAATAATTTCCCAAAAAATTGATTGATTATCACTTATAATTTTTTCACGAAGAGGATGATCAAAGAGACCTGAATTATATTTTCTATCAGCTTCAACAAATTTATTAATCAAAGCTCTAAAATCATTTTTTGTTGCAAAACTTAAAAGAGTTTTATAATCCTCCAAGTTTCTATCCTCACATACCCTTAAAAAAATTACACTGTTTAAATAACTTTGAACAATGTCGTTTAAAGTTTGTTCATTAATATCATTTTGATGTTTATAAATTTCATTTCCAAGTAAAAATCTCCATTCATTAATTTGTTCCAAAAATAAGTCATCAACACTAAACTTATTAATTTTATCTTCTATATAAGACCAGGTCTTATCAAAATTTCCAGAATAAACAACATCTTTACTCAAATAGTCATAGATTTCATCAAAATATTTTTCATATTCTGAAAAATGATAAAGCTTTACTAATGAAGTACGACTTTGATCTGTTTCTTTTACTTTCTCCGAACAATCATAAATTGCTAAATATTCGAAATTTGAAAGTACAGATATTTTTAACTTTGCTGTAAACCCATATCTACGAATTTGTTTTGCCGTATCTTGATTTTTACTAATATCTACACTCGGTTTTTTAGCCTCAAGGAAAAATTTTCTTTCTGCAAACAAACGGAAAGTATAATCTGGTTTTTTTGAATTCTCAGCAACATTATCCTTTAACCCCTCTTCTAAAATTACTTCTCTTTCATTAGTAGGTTTTCCTTTATCATTCTTTATATCCCAACCAAGTGCTTCAAACAATGGATCCAAAAAATCACTTCTTAATAAAGTTTCATTATATTTTGGATCAATATAATTTCTTCTGTTACCCTGGTACCTTTCAACTAATTTTTTTACAGCTACTTTTGCTTCCAATTTATTCATAGTTTGAAGATATTCACCATTAAATTATTCTACCCCGAAACCTTACTTTTTCCCTTTACATATTTTTATTCGTCATTATCCACTAAAAACACCCTCGGATTTACCGGTATCCCATAGACGTTTATCTGAAAGTGTAAATGATTACCCGTAGACCAACCGGTAGTACCCATCAAACCGATTACTTGATCGGTAGTTACCACCTGTCCTTTATAAACCAATATTTTATCCAAATGTCCGTAAAGTGAAGTTACATTATTTCCATGATCAATAATAATGTGTTTTCCGTAACCTATCTTTGTTTCCGCCGCATAAGTTACCGTTCCTCCCATAAACGGAGTAATATTAGTCCCTTTGTTATTGGCAATATCAATTCCGGTATGAAGTATTTGATAGGGGAGATGGGGAACTCCGAATTCCAAAGTGACTACACCTGTTGTCGGCCAATACATTGCTTGGTTTATGGTGTAAGTTACTTCACCGGTTATTGGATCTAATATTTCCACTCTGTTTTCAATTCCCGTCTGGTCAACCAACTTATCTGATACTAAATTAATTCCGGTTTGAGTCAGAATAATAATGGCAATTAGCGGTAAAGAAAGGACTACCAAAAAAGCCAATAAAATTATTTTTAACTCTTTTTTAAAATTCCAAAAATTATTCATTAGCTGTAAATTTCTCTGGGGTCAGTGGTTAACAATCCATGTTCCTTATCCGAGGCCACAATTTTTACCGATACATGATTCTGATCGGCAATAATCAGTGCCTCTCCTCTGTCGCAGGTGAGCAAAAACTGCTCTTCATAAGAACTTAAATTGAATTCCTTACTTACCTTTTTAATTGTGGTGGTGTCCTGCTTTAGAAGTATTCTTAAGGCCGACTGGGAAGCAATAGCTCTGCCTTCATTGGAATTCAAAAAATCATTGGCTTGTTGGGAAATAATACTGACTCCCAAGAAATATTTTCTGGCTCTTCTGGTTAAACCGGAAATAAATTTGGCACTGTCTTGATTGTCTAAAAGTAACCACCCTTCATCGATTACCAAAATTCTTTTTTGTGGTTTACTTTTAACTTCTGAATTAACAAAGTTGGCCACGATCATCATCATAATCGGCCTGATACTTTCCGGTAAGTCTTTAATATCAAAAACCACCAACCGATTATTTAATTTAATATTGGTTTTCTTATCAAAAACTGTTGCTAAAGATCCCTTAACAAACTTTTCTAGATTTGTTGCCAAATCTTTTTGTTTCATTGTTTTTAAAACTTGGTAAAAATCCTTTAGTTTGGGGAAGTCTTTACTAATTTTGTTTTTTCCATTGATGGTAAAACCTTTCTTTTTGTAAGTTTTTATCAATGCCTTATCAACCACTGCTTTTTCTTCCGGACTTAAATTACCCACCATTAGAGAAATTATTTGGGTTAAATCCTGAATCTGTTGGCTCAAGGCATTTTCTCCCGTTATAGTCTGAGTTGAAAAATCAAAAGGATTAATTTTCTCTTTTGATTTGGCCGACAGTCTGATGTAAGTTCCGTTAACCGACTTGGCCAGTTGCTTATATTCCCTCTCCGGATCAATCACTATTACCTTAGCTCCTTGCATTAATTGTCTTAATATTTCCACCTTGGCCGTATAACTTTTACCCGCTCCCGACTGGGCAAAGATAATACTGTTGGCATTTGTCAGAGCAAACCTATCAATGATTACCAGCGAATTATTAGACTTGTTTATTCCATAAAGAATTCCCGACTCCTGCACCAACTCCGATGACACGAAAGGGAATGTTAAGGCGGCAGAAGAGCTATCCAAATTTCTCTTTTGATCCAGTTTATTTTCACCTCTGGGTAATATTGATTGTAGACCGTCAAGCTGTTGAAAAGTAGCCGTTCTGATATAGAAAAGTCTCTGCGACATGACTGTTTCCAAAAGCGTTGTTAGTTTATCTAATTCTGAAAGTGTTTTTGCCGTTAAGGTCATGTAAATTGATACCTGAAATAGTTTTTCCTGACCCCTCAAAATTTTATCCTTTAATTCTTTGGCTGAGTCCAATGGATCGGTAATTTCCGAACTAATCACCCTGCCGGTTTTCAGCATATTTCTTCTGGTTGACTCCAACTCGGTAATTTTTCTGTTTAGTTTAGGTAGTGCTAATAAGGGATCAACCTGTTCGATGTGATAACTGACATCAATGTTATGGTTAAAGTTAATTAGCATTGATAACCAACCGGTTGAGGCCACATAAGGATAACCGCTGATAAATAAAGTTCTGACATAATTTTTATTAATTAGAAGATAGTCCGCCTTTTCTTTTAATCCCGAGTAAGAAATTAGATCCATTTGATCTTGCTCACCAAAGTAAAAATTTACCTTTTTGTTTTGTGGTTTTTTTATTTTTTTCTTTCTTTTAATTTTGAAATTAAATTTCATTTTCACCCTCCAACATTTTTTCTAAAGTATTTTTGGTTAATAATTGGCTTTTAATTTGATCCGGATTATAGAAAGAATAAAAGAGATCTAAAATTTCTATCGTTTCCAGACGTCTCGCTTTCATTCCCAGTTTTTCCAAAGCTTTGATGACAATATCGGAAAGTAATTGTAATTGTTCTTTGATAATCCTAAAGTCTTTGCTTTTCTCAGCCGCTTGATAGGGGATTACCAGAAAAAATTTTCTTGATAGAATTTTGTTTCTGACCACTAAGTTTTTAATAAAATCGGCATAATTTTCTATTTGGTTTTGATAGACTTTTTCTTTTTCCTTATCCTTTAGTTTTAAGATATCTTTAACATACGTCTCCACATCAACTTCCCTAACCCTGATTAATATTTGTAATTTGGTATTTAGTGAGTTTAAAAAATTTTCAAAACTGTCGATTAACACGTCCTGCTCGGCTTCACTTTTTAACTCAAAATTAACCGAGGAAGTTTCCAAAACCACCCTGTATTCATTATTGGGTAACAGCAAAATATTATCCTTAACCCCCTTGATTTGAATTTGTTTACGACTACTCACTTTATCTTGTTTCCAGTGCCACATGTAGCCCTCCTTTTTGGTTAAATTCAAAACTCAAACTCTTATTTCTCCCCTCGATAATATTCTGCCATCTGACCTTATCCTCATCGCTAACCGTTTCTTTTACAGTCACTTTTTTAACTACCTTTATTTTTTCTTCCGCCCTGACTTCTTCTTTTACGAATACCGGTCTTAAATAATTATCATTTTTATCAAAAACATAAATCTCCGGCCTTAATTTAAATCTCAACCAAACTACCAACCACTCCCCGATTATTTTGCTTTTAACTCTTATGGCCAAAGTTAAAAATACTATTGCCGAAATAATGGTAAATATTATTTTCCCTCTCCCAAAGCTCATTGGAGTAGGGATTATGGTGTAAAGCAAAGTGGCAATTAATACCGGTGCCATCATTAAAAGAATTTGAGCCAAATTAAAGTTTCCGGCAATCTTATCTTCCACTGTGGTGATTTGTGCCGGAATTACTGTACTTCTCATATCGTCACCCTCCTTCTGGCTTTCTTAATCGCCGCTGCCTGACCGGCTTCTTGTCGGGACAGATTAGCACTATGATCAGATGAGACTACGTTAATAAGTTGATTGCCTAATTTCTTAAAGCCCCTTTGTCCGGATACATAAAAAATCATACTATTTAAAGTTCCCGGCACTTTCAGAAGGGTTAAAAACAATCCCACGGCTACGGCAATTAATATCAAGGAATTGCCGCTTTGTTCCGGTAAACTTAGGAAAGCCGACGCTAATTGAATTATGACTACCTGAATAAATACCATGAATACGGCCACCAGATAACTTCTCATTGCCCCTTCTGCCAAGTCACTAAATTTAGGACTGGCCCAAAGCAAGAATATGAAAGGACTTAAGACGGCTATAACGGCAATTAAAATTAATCTGCTGATAAACATAAATAAAAGTAATATGGCCACTACTAAAAAGATTAGAAGAAATATTAAGGTTACCAAGGCTGCATTACCCGAGAAAATATTATCCCCGCTGATCATGTTAACCACCCAAGAATGACTTAATCCTCCGGTTGAATTTAAAACCGTACTTACCAAAACATTGGCCAGTTTTATAACATAATCGGCTAAAAATAAAGAAACATTGGCCAGAAGAAAAAATAATCCGACTCTGGGAATTACTTGTTTTAAACTCGTTTCTTCAAAACCAAAAGTATCTCCACTCATTATCTTTAATCCCCACAAAGCCACTGTTAGGACAAACAAAGAATCAACAATACCAAGACTAACTAACCAGAAATTTACCACCGTCTTATTCTCCATTAAACTCGGAGTAGTAGTTAAATAACCCAAAACTCCGTCAACTACCGGTTTAGTGGCACTTTCAATAATGTTTTGCATAAAAGCCGATACCGAATCTATTAATATTTGGGTTAAACCGTCACTCGGACTGACTGTCTCAACTTGGGTTACTTCTATTTGATCAACTGTTCCCGTATCGGTTCCACTGCTTAAAGATGTATTAAAAATGGAAACTAAAACTACCGAAGCTATTACTAAAACCAAACCGGCAATGGCATTTCTAATGGTTCTCTTGGCACTTTCCAACTTTTCCGGTCTTCCGCTTGAAGTCATGTAGCCATAACCACCTTTGATCAAAAAGAAAGCTTCGGCTACTCCGGCTATCGTCAAAATAATGGAGAGGGTGTCATGAGTAAATTGCGACACCTCACCACTGGTCTCTATCCCAAAAACCTTAACTGGCAATAAAATCCAAAAAGGCAGGATTAAAAAAATCTTTTGGATTACTTTTTTAAGTAATCTCATTTTCTTTAATTTGTTCCAAATGCGTTACCAGCTGTTTGATTAACAATATTGGTGATAACAAAAGCTCCCAATACTATGGTTAATCCGATAGCTGAATAAAGAATTGTTTTCTTGGCTCTATCCAAACTTTCAGGGTTTCCTGAACTGGTAATATAGCCGATACCTCCCCATACGAAAAAACCGGCTGCAACTAAGCCGGCTATGGTTACCAAAATTTGGATAACGTTTTCTATAAACGTTTCCACCTTGGATACATCACCATCCGCGGCCAATACCGGTAGGGAAAGAGAGAGAAATAATACTCCGGACAAAAGAAAAACACTTATCTTTTTCATTACCGTATCCCCTTTATTAAACAAATAATAATAGAGAGCAGGTAAGAAAAACTGCCTGAAAATAAAAAAATTATCCAAAAACTCAGACAATTTATTAGGTAAAAGTTTATAACAAAAACTATAAGTAAAATCAAATAGGAAATATCCAGATAATGGCAATTCTACGGTAAAAACAGTTAT
>Ga0209717_1002166_pt1 | contig 19412 bp, 12 predicted proteins | sample AD_UKC048_MetaG_FD_184418 | JGI IMG/M metagenome (GOLD analysis project Ga0209717, IMG submission 184418) | Active sludge microbial communities of municipal wastewater-treating anaerobic digesters from USA - AD_UKC048_MetaG (SPAdes) (version 2) | ecosystem: Engineered > Bioreactor > Anaerobic >... | reverse complement strand
ATATATTCATGATGCCTGGACGGAGTTTGCCGTTAAGCCGGTTAAACTGCATATCGGTACCGGTCTTCATTACTGGAATGGCGTGTCCCGTTTCAGCAGTCACAGTACCTTAAATTTTATGACCATCGATGCCCCCATTTTCAACTGGTACAATATTGAAACAACGGATCAGTTTGCCCGTCAGCTTGGCGTGTATGCCAAAGGGCAACTGGGCCGGTTGGATTACCGCCTGCATCTCAACAAACCCTTTGCATTTGGTTCGGCACTGTCGTCCGTTAGTTCTACAAACGCGGTTAATGTGATCAATGAAAAATGGAGTACCGGTGGTTATTTCAATTATATGCTTTGGGATAAGGAAAGCAATGTGCTCCCGTTTTTTGTAGGCACCTACCTGGGAAGCAAAAAAGTATTGAATATCGGGGCAGGCTGGTACAGTCATAAAGGGGCCACGGCCAGTAAAGCCTCCACGGCCTCATCACCAAAAGAGTTTACGCAACGAAATTTCGGACTGGATGTGTATATGGATATGCCTCTGAATAAAAAGAAAGGCACGGCACTCAACGCATATTCTGTATTTTACAAGTCAGATTACGGAAACAATTACCTGCGCAATATTGGCATACTTAATTTACATCCCAGCACCCAGGCGGTATCGGCCAACCCCGATGCCAGCTGGGCCGGAGGCGGAAATGCCCAGCCAACCATTGGTACGGGTACTATCTGGTATACTCAACTGGGCTACCTGTTACCTAAACTGAAAAACGGAACCGCTTTTATGCCATACACCACATTCACTTATAAAAATTTTGACCGCATCGGAAAAAGTTCAGGCCAGATTGATCTCGGCTTGAACTACCTGATCAACGGGCATAATGCCAAGATCACCCTGCAATACAGTACCCGCCCGGTCTATAAATCTGTAGGGGGCGATCCGGTACGCAACGGTTCCAAAGGTGAAATGATCCTGCAAACACAAATCTTTCTATAATACCTAAAACAAACAAGCATGAGTTTTCAAACAGAGAAAAAGGGTCTGGCCGGTATTATTGCCGCCTCCTCGGTAGGTACGCTGATCGAGTGGTATGACTTCTACATTTTCGGAAGTCTCGCCACCATCATCTCTACCAAGTTCTTTCCCGCAGGCAACCAGACCCTGGCCCTGCTTTCCACATTGGCCACTTTTGCGGCCGGCTTTGTGGTGCGTCCTTTCGGTGCGCTATTTTTCGGAAGACTGGGCGACCTGATCGGAAGAAAATACACGTTCCTGCTGACGCTCGTATTAATGGGATTATCCACCTTCCTGATTGGCTGTATTCCCAGTTATGAATCGATTGGCATTTTTGCACCGATACTGGTACTCGTACTTCGCCTGTTACAGGGACTTGCGCTCGGCGGTGAATACGGTGGAGCGGCCACTTATGTTGCGGAACATTCCCCGGCAGAGCGCCGCGGCTTTTGGACCTCCTGGATCCAGACCACGGCCACGATCGGTTTATTTGTATCCCTGCTGGTAATTATCACTGTAAAAGGCTCCATGTCAGAATCCACTTTCGGTGACTGGGGCTGGAGGGTTCCATTCTGGATATCCATCATCATGGTCGGTATCTCCATTGTGATCCGGATGCGGATGTCTGAGTCTCCGCTCTTTGCCAAAGCAAAAGCAGAAGGCAAAACCTCGGTCAATCCGCTGAAAGAAAGTTTTGGCCATAAACTGAATTTCAAATTTGTGCTGCTTGCTTTGTTTGGTGCCACCATGGGACAGGGTGTGGTCTGGTATACCGGCCAGTTCTATGCACTGAGTTTTATACAAAACACGTTGAGTGTGGATGTATCGCAGGCAAGCCGGCTCATCATGTGGTCGTTACTTTTTGGTACACCGTTCTTTGTCTTCTTTGGCTGGCTCTCCGACCGGATCGGCCGGAAATGGATCATGATGCTGGGTATGCTGGTGGCCATTTTGCTCTACCGGCCTATTTACACCGCGATGTATAATGCAGGTAGCGTGAAACTGAAAACGGAAATCACGGCAAAAACCACGGTGGAAGTGAACACGGCGGCAGATCCTAAAATTGCCGGAGACAGCATACGTACCACCACCACGCATAAATTTTATGAGGATGGTACGACGTACCGGGAAATAAACAAACTGCACCTGCATGCCGATGCCAGCAAGGCAGATGCGGCGAAAGATGTAAATGTTACCCGAACTGTCAATCTCGACAGCCATTCCTTCTGGCAACTGGTGCTCTGGGTCTTTGTACAGGTGATATTTGTAACCATGGTATATGGCCCGATTGCCGCCTTCCTGGTGGAAATGTTCCCCACCCGGATCCGTTACACCTCCATGTCACTGCCCTACCATATCGGGAATGGCATCTTCGGAGGTTTGTTGCCTGCCATTGCGTTATTCTTGACCACGAAAGCCAGCCAGGCCAATGAAGCGGCCGCTAAATTAGGAGAAGCGCTGCCTTATGACAAACCCTACCTGGAAGGACTCTGGTACCCCATTATCCTGGGTGCGGTATCCCTGATAATAGGCGTACTGTATATTAACGGGGAGGATAACCGCACGGAAGACTAATAACTTTAATTATATTTAAATAACAATAACATGAATCAGATCAGAAAATATATGGGCCTTGTATGGATTGCCCTGGCCCTGGTAGCCGGTTATTACCTGATAGTATCCCAGGCTATCCCGAAATTTGAAAGTCCGAAACCCGAGGACCGGATTCCGGCTATCATTTACGCCTTTATTCTTACGCCGATCATAGTTGGCGGTCTGCTGGTATTCGGCTATTATGCACTAACCGGGGAATATGATATTTACGAAGATCCCGATCACCACCTGCATATAAAAGAGGATTAATCCCTCTTCACCTAACTCCGTTTTTGACGGGAATAACTTCTTTACTACATTCAGGTTCAGAAAAGAAGTTATTCCCTTTTTTGTGCCATATGCCAGACCGTATAAAACGACAACAATTTGCTTCCATATCGGTGATCCTGCTGCTGGTATTTGTATTCCCGCTGATCAGTATAGCCAATAAGTCTGTCATGATCGCGGGTGTCCCCGTTCTGTTTCTTTACCTCTTCGGTGTATGGCTCGGTGCCATCGGATTACTTTGGGTCACGGCCGAACGAAAAGGCCCTAAAAACAATCCAGGCGCATGAACAACTGGCTGGTCATCGGCGGCTCCCTGGTCTATCTCTGCCTGCTTTTCGGCGTAGCCTACTATGCGGAATACCGGCAGCGGAAGAATAAAAGCCTCATCAATAACCCTTATGTATATGCGCTTTCGTTGGCGGTATACTGTACGGCCTGGACCTATTACGGCAGCGTAGGACAAGCTTCAACCCGCGGTATTGAATTCCTGGCGGTGTATATTGGTCCGACCATTACCGCTGCGCTCTTCTGGCCGGTGTTGCGAAAAATCATCCGCATTTGTAAAACACAACGCATCAACAGTCTCGCGGATTTTATCTCCACCCGTTATGGCAAAAACTTTTCACTGGCGGTGCTGGTCACGATCCTCTGCATGATCGGGATCATTCCCTATATCGCGTTGCAACTGAAAGCAATTTCCTCGAGTATGCATATCCTCTCCGGCACTACCCCGCATACCGGACTGATCGGGATCCTGCAGGATAATACGCTATACATTGCCATCGCGTTGGTGGCGTTTATCATCCTTTTCGGTACCCGTTCCATTGACGCGTCTGAAAAACATGAAGGGCTGGTGGCCGCTGTGGCTTTTGAATCCATCATCAAACTGTTGGCCTTCCTGGTTGCCGGGATCTTTGTTACGTTTGGTTTGTTCAATGGCTTTGGAGACATTTTCACGAAAGCCGCCGCGAATGAAGACCTCGCGAAATTATTCCGGTTTAACGGGGAAGGGGCCTATACCACCTGGACCGGACTGGTATTGCTTTCCATGTTGGCCGTCGTTTTTCTGCCGCGTCAGTTTCAGTTAGGTGTGGTGGAAAATGTACAGGAGAATCACCTGAAGAAAGCCATCTGGCTGTTTCCGCTATACCTGTTCCTGATCACCCTTTTTGTTTTACCGATTGCCTTCGGAGGTAAACTGCTCATGGGCGATACAGGAGTGAATGCGGATACCTACGTACTGGCTTTGCCCTTACAGCATGGAGCGGGTTTACTCAGTCTATTTATTTTTATTGGCGGATTCTCCGCTGCCTCCAGTATGATCATTGTAGAAACGATTGCTATCAGTACCATGATGAGTAATAATATTGCCACTCCCCTGCTGCTGAGTACCCGCAAATTTAAAACGAGGGGTGATGGCCAGTTAACCAACCCGATCCTCAATATCCGCCGTTTCAGTATTTTCCTGATTATCGCATTAGCCTTCTTATATGATAAACTGGTGGCCCAACATTTCACACTCGTGTCTATCGGTATGGTTTCGTTTGCCGCGGTCTCGCAACTGGCTCCCGCATTACTCGGAGGTATATACTGGAAATATGCGTCCCAGAAAGGGGCTATGGCCGGCATTCTGACCGGATTTGCTATTTGGTTTTATACGGCAGTGATTCCTTCAATGGCCAGTGCGGGATTTATCGATATGTCGGTGATTGAACAAGGGCCCCTGGGCATTTCCTGGTTACGTCCGCTTTCCTTATTTGGTATGGAAGGAATGGATAGTGTTACCCATTGTTTTTTCTGGAGTATGTTTTTCAATATCCTGGTATTTGTCACGGTATCACTCAACAGCCATCGTACGGCCCGGGAGATTTATCAATCGGAAATCTTTGTCGACATTTTCCGTCATTCAGGACCAGGCGATACCCATGCTGTATGGAAGGGCACGGCTTACCTGCCCGACCTGAATTCGCTCCTTGCTAATTTTTTAGGAAAAGAACGAGCGGAGAAAATTATCAGCAGTTATGCCGCCCGTCATAAAATTTCCATGGAAAGCAAGAAAGCAGATCCACGGCTGGTTACTTTCTCCGAAAAAGTTTTGAGCGGGGTGATTGGCTCCGCCTCAGCCCGTATCATGGTCAGCAGTGTAACCAAGGAAGAAGAATTGAAGATCAATGAAGTGATGCATATCCTGCGCGAATCACAACAGATGATCGAATTGAATAAAGAATTAAGACGCAAATCCGGAGAATTGCAGAAAGCAACCGAGCAGCTCACCCTGGTCAATGCCCAGTTGAAAGATATGGATGAGGTGAAAGATGAATTCCTGTATACCGTCACCCATGAATTGCGTACCCCACTCACCTCCATACGGGCCATGGCCGAACTGGTGCATGATAACGATGACATGGATGAAGAGCAACGGCAGGAGTTTCTTTCCGGTATTATTATAGAAACAGAACGGCTGAGTCACCTGATCACCCAGGTACTGAACCTGGAGCGCTATGAAAGTGGCCGGCAGCAGTTGAACCTGACACCAGTGCTCCTCAATACCCTGATCAGTGACAGCATCCGTTCGGTAACCGGAATGGCTATGGAAAAGAAAATCACGATCGAGCAACAAATCCCCGACTCCATGTTCCTTCTCCGCTGTGATGCCGACCTGATTCAACAGGTAATGAACAACCTGCTTTCCAATGCCATCAAATTTGCAGCGGAAAATAAGGGCCATGTCAAAGTGGGGCTATTCAGCAATGAGGATGAACTGCAGATTTGGGTGGAAGATAACGGGAAAGGCATTGAGCGGGAGTTGCACGAACTTATATTTGATAAATTTTTTCAGGCCAGGAACCAGACCCTGAAAAAGCCACAGGGCAGCGGATTGGGATTAGCAATCAGTAAAAAGATCATTGAGATGCACCAGGGTAAAATATGGGTGGAAAGTGAAGAAGGGAAAGGTTCACGGTTTATCTTTACATTACCGAATCAATAATCACCTTATTCCGAAACGTGAGTACAACAAAGAAAATACTGGTAGTCGATGATGATCCTTATATCCTGATGTCTTTGGAATTCCTGATGAAGAAAAACGGGTTTGACGTAATGGTGGCCCGCAATGGAACCGAGGCCCTGGAGATCGTGGAGAAACAGGTGCCCGATATTGTGTTGCTGGATATCATGATGCCGGATGTGGACGGATATGCGATCTGCAAGCATATCAAAAGCAGCAAAAAACTGAAAGATGCCAAAGTGGTCTTCATGAGTGCCAAGAGCAAGGAGACCGATATACAAAAAGGCTACGACCTCGGCGCCTCACTTTATGTTACCAAACCCTTCAGCACCCGCCAGTTGCTCAAACAGGTACAGGATCTGATCAACTGATCTTTCACCCCCGTTATATAAAATTCTGGTTAATTAGTATAGGTTTGTCTCAACCCTCCGCTTCCGGTTGTAATTTGTAGTAACGAATTGCAGCATGGAAAAATACAACGCGATATACCGGCAGAGTATCGACAATAAAGAAGTCTTCTGGAAAGAACAGGCGGCACAACTGCATTGGTTTAAAGCCCCTGAAACCATTCTCTCCCAGAATGAAAAAGGCTTTTACCGGTGGTTTGCCGATGGGGAAATAAACACCTGTTATCTCTGCCTGGATCAGCAGGTGGAACAGGGCCGGGGCGAACAGATTGCCCTGATCTATGATTCACCGGTTACACATACGATAAAAAAATACAGTTACCAGGAGTTACTGGATCTTGTTTCCCGCTTTGCCGGTGGGTTACAATCAGCTGGCATCCGTAAGGGAGATACGGTGGTTATCTACATGCCAATGATTCCACAGGCGGTGATTGCAATGTTGGCCTGTGCGCGGATCGGCGCAATTCACTCCGTCGTATTCGGCGGTTTTGCCCCGCACGAACTCGCGATGCGGATTGACGATGCCCTTCCCAAAGCAATCATATCGGCGAGTTATGGTGTGGAATTTGATAAAACCATTCCTTACAAACCATTAGTGGACAGGGCCATTGAAGAAGCCCTGCATAAACCCCCGGTGCATATATTTTATGAACGAACTCCCGGTTACGACGAACTGGATGGCATCAGTGAAATGGATTACAACCAGTTGCTATTGTCTGAACCGGTTCCTTGTGTGCCCGTTTTTTCCGGCGACCCTTTATACATCCTTTATACCTCCGGCACCACCGGAAAACCCAAGGGCATTATCCGTGATCATGGCGGCTATGCTACCGCCCTTAAGTTCAGCATGGATCATATTTATGATGCCAAACCCGGTGAAGTATACTGGGCGGCCAGTGATGTAGGCTGGGTAGTCGGTCATAGTTATATTGTATATGGCCCATTGCTGCAGGGTTGTACCACGATTCTTTATGAAGGAAAACCCATTCGTACTCCGGATGCAGCAGCCTTCTGGCGCGTAATTAGTGAACATGGGGTGAATGTGATGTTTACCGCCCCCACTGCCATACGGGCGATTAAAAAAGAAGATCATGAAGGAGATGGTACCCGGCGTTATGACCTCAGTTCTTTAAAATATCTTTTTCTCGCCGGGGAACGTTGTGACCCCGCCACTTATCACTGGGTCAAAGCCCTGTTGCAAATACCGGTGATCGATCATTGGTGGCAGACAGAAACCGGCTGGCCGATGGTCGGCCTGATGATGGGACATGATCATCTTCCATCCAAGGCCGGATCAGCGGGTTTGCCGGTTTGTGGCTATGAAATACATATACTTTCCGAAGATGGCGTGGAACTGGGAAAAGGGAAAGAGGGGTATATCGCTGCTAAACTGCCCCTGCCACCGGGTTGTCTGCCAACACTATGGAAGAACGACGACCGCTTTATTGCCGGTTACCTGCAACATTTCCCCGGGTATTACCAGACCGGAGATGGAGGTTATCTCGATGATGAAGGGTATTGTTATATCATGGGACGGGTGGATGATGTGATCAATGTGAGCGGACACCGGTTGAGTACCGGAGAAATGGAAGAACTGGTGGCTTCACATCCGGCCATTGCAGAATGTGCAGTAATGGGTATTGCAGATGAACTCCGTGGACAACGGCCTATTGCCCTGGTGGTACTGAAAGACGGCCATCAAATCGAGGAGGAAATCATTGAAGAGGAACTGGTGGCATTGATCCGGGAGAAGATCGGAGCGGTGGCCTATTTCCGGAATGCCGCAATAGCAAAACGTTTACCTAAAACCCGGAGTGGAAAGATTCTCAGGAAGACCATCCGTCAGATTGCAGATGGAGAATCCTTTGCCCTCCCTTCGACAATTGATGACCCGAAAATACTGGATGAAATCAGGGAAATCCTGGAGGAACGAAAATTAGGAATAGCCTTCAATAAAGTATAATTGATTGATATTAAAACACTTGCACTGTAAAATATTTTTTATAAAAAACGGGCTTTTAGTTAAACAATCTGCTTTTATTAATGTTATATGCAGGCGTAAACACATGAAAAAGATAGCCCTGTTCATATTACTCCTCTTCGCCATTGTCCAGGTTATTCCCGGGCTACAAGCCATGTTTAGTAACCAGGTCTGTTCGGTTATTTTTAATGTGGATGAAGAGAAAAACGGGGAGAAAACCGTGGATGGAAATCAGAAATTTAATAAAGAATATTCCGACTTCTGCCAGCTCTCAGCCATACTCAGCCAACGGCTGACTATTGCATTTCACCTGACAGAAAAAATACTTCCAGCCCCCAGCCTGGAACAACTAACGCCACCTCCTAATTGCTGATCCGGCAATAGATTCATGGGCAGACCAATGCCCGATATTCCATTTTTTCAAACTTATTAACCTCATTGTATGAGTGCTGCTGCTAACCCGGTTTCCAGGATTTTCCGCCTGGTCAAACTGGAACGTAAAGAAATATCTGCTATTTATTTTTATGCCATCCTGAATGGACTGATCCAGTTATCACTGCCCGTAGGGGTGCAGGCAATTATTGGATTTGTATTAGGCGGTTCCATGTCCACCTCACTGGTCATACTCATCGGACTGGTGGTTGCCGGTGTATTTTTCACCGGATTATTGCAGGTGGGACAAATGCAGCTGATTGAAAAAATTCAGCAAAATATTTTTGTCCGATACTCCTTTGAGCTGGCGGACAGGATACCAAGGCTCGATCTTAAAAAAACGGACGCCTATTATATCCCTGAGCTGGTCAATCGTTTTTTTGAAATACCGGCCTTACAAAAGGGGCTGGCCAAACTCCTGCTGGATATACCTACTGCTACAATACAAATCGTGTTCGGACTGATCCTGCTCTCCTTTTATCATCCGGCCTTTATATTATTCGGGATGATCCTGGTGCTGATCCTCTGGCTGATCCTGTATTATACCGGTAATAAAGGATTACAGACCAGTCTGACGGAAAGTGCATATAAGTACGGCGTGGCTGCCTGGCTGGAGGAAATGGGCCGGCTGATCAAGTCGTTCAAATTTTCCAAAGGATCGGTCATCAATCTCCGGAAAACGGATGAGAAAGTCAGCGGCTATCTGGATGCCCGCAACAGCCATTTCAATATCCTTCAGTTTCAGTTTAAAGTATTGATCGCTTTTAAAGTACTTATCACCGCGGCCATGCTGATCATTGGGTCCCTCTTACTCGTCAATCAGCAATTGAATATCGGGCAGTTTATTGCCGCTGAGATTGTGATCATCTCTGTGATCGCTTCCGTTGAAAAACTGATCGGCAATCTAGACAGCGTGTATGATGTGCTGACTTCCGTAGATAAAATTGCAAAGATTACGGATAAACCAGTAGAGACATCCGGCACCTATTTACTGCCTGAGAAAAACGAAGGACTTTCGATTGAAGCGGGCAATGTATGCTTCGCATACAATGACGAAAAGTATGTATTACAAAATATAAGCTTCAGGATCAATGCCGGCGAAACTGTTTGTATAACCGGAAAGGAAGGAAGCGGAAAATCAACCCTGCTCAAAATCGTAAGCGGTTCCTATCAGGGATTTGAGGGCTCATTACTGCTGAACGAATTACCGGTAGGCAACTATGAATTGAAATCACTCCGTCAACAAACCGGTATCCTGCTGAGCCAGCAGGATATATTCCACGGCAGCCTGTTGGACAATATTACCATGGGCCAACCCGGTATTGATGTGCAGCAAATCATCAGGCTGTTCAAAGAAACAGGACTTGCTGATTTCCTCAGCAGCTTGCCGGAAGGATTCGATACCTGGCTGGATCCAACCGGTAAACGATTGTCCAGAAATGTAGTGAATAAAATCCTGCTGGTCAGGGCGCTCGTGGGGCAGCCGCGGCTGCTGCTGCTTGAAGAACCCTGGACACATATTGAAGAACCCTACCGCAGCCAGATCATCCGGTTACTGCTGAAAGATTACCCCAACACCACGATCCTCGTCGTCAGCAATGATCCTGAATTCACCCGACTTTGTGACAAAGTAATTGATGTAAAAAATGAAGGCTGTATTATCAAACAGAATAAAACAACTGACCATGACTAATCTTGAATACCCGCAGTGGTCCTCCTTCAAAAAAGTATACCGCTATAATAAAAGAAGCCGTGTGCGCTACTGGTTTTACGGATTGATGACAGCCCTGGCCATCATTCTCTTTCTTCCCTGGACACAGAATATCCGGGCTAAAGGAACCGTGACCACTTTACGGCAGGAACAACGGCCCCAGCAACTGAATACCATTATCCCGGGACGGGTCATCAAATGGTATGTGAAAGAAGGGGATTATGTAAAGGCCGGGGATACCATTCTCCAACTGGCCGAGATCAAGGACGATTATCTTGATCCGCAATTGCTGAGCAGGACCAAAGAACAATTATCGGCCAAATCCCTTACGGTGGATTATTATAAAAACAAAGTAGGTACGTCCGGCACCCAGATCAATGCACTGGGAGAAGCCCTGCAACTGAAAATGGATCAGTTGCGCAACAAACTCCAGCAATTACAATTAAAAGTACAGAGTGACAGTATGGAATCCATTGCCGCTACGAATGATTTCAAAATCGCCACTCTGCAATTCAGCCGGCAGAAAGCGATGTACGACAGCGGCCTTGTGTCGCTTACCCAACTGGAGCAGCGAAATCAATCCTATCAGAACAGCCTGGCCAAAAAAGTAAGTGCGGAAAATAAATTACAGAATGCCCGCCAGGATCTTACGATTACAAGGATTGAAATGAATGCCACCCAGCAGGACTATATGGAGAAAATTGCCAAAGCGCAGGGGGATCAGTTTCAATCCCTTTCACAAATTGCTACCGGACAAGGAGATATTGCCAAACTGGAAAATCAGTACAGTAATTATTCCATTCGTAATGGTTTGTATTTTATCACGGCACCGCAGAGCGGACAGATCACCAAAGCCCGCAAAGCCGGAATTGGAGAAATCGTGAAAGACAGTGAAATGATCGTGGAAATCGTACCTGACCAGGTACAATACGCGGTGGAGTTATTTGTACGTCCGCTTGACCTCCCCCTGGTTTCCAATGGTCAGAAAGTACGGTTTATGTTCGACGGGTTTCCCGCCATTGTCTTCAGCGGGTGGCCCAATACCTCCTACGGCACATTTGGTGGTAAAGTGGTGGCCGTGGAAAGTTCAGTAAGCTATAATGGAAAATTCCGCATACTTGTTACCGAAGACCCGGCAGATAAACCCTGGCCCCGTGAATTGAAAATGGGTACCGGCGCCCAGGGCATGGCCCTGTTGAAAGATGTACCCATCTGGTATGAACTGTGGCGGAATATCAATGGCTTCCCGCCGGATTATTATAAAGCCGGTGCTGAACCTGAAAAAAAATAAACCATGCAAACGCATTCAAAATATAAAATCATCAACTGGCTGCGGCAACGGAATCAGCAACGAAAAAAAACAATCCTTATAACAGGACTGATGCTGATCCTGCTGTTTCTTGCCAAACTTTCGATGGCACAGGACAGTCTGCAGCTCCAAACCCTGTCAGCCAGCCAGGTAATGTCCATCGTTAAACGATACCATCCTGTAGCCCGGATTGCCGATATAAATATTGATATGGCCAAAGCGGATATTACCATTGCCCGCGGGCAATTTGATCCGCAGCTGTACAGTTCCAATGCACAAAAGACGTTTGACGGAACTGACTATTACAACTACAACCGGCCCGAATTGAATATCCCTACCTGGTTTGGTGTGAATATCAGTACCGGCCTGGAATATTTATCGGGTAGCCGGACCGACCCGCAGGAAACTTCGGGTAAGACCAGTTATTTCGGGGTTACGGTCCCGTTGGCTAAAAACCTGCTGATGGATAAACGCAGGGCTGCCTTGCAAACCGCGAAGATTTATAAGGATGCTTCGCAGGTGGAAAAAAATATTTTATTGAATAATATATTACAGGAATCTATTGCTGCATACTGGAACTGGACGCTTCAATACCAGGTGCTTCAGGTATTAAATGATGCGATAGACGTGAACCGGAAAAGAGTGGCGTTTATTAAGACGAGTTTCCGGCTGGGTGATCGTCCGGGTATCGATACCATTGAAGCCATGGCCCAGTTACAGAATATGGAATTACTGCAATCGCAGGCCGCACTTGAGTTTACGAATGCCGGACTTGGATTATCTGTTTATTTGTGGACTCCGGAACAGCAGCCTTATACCCTACCCGCCGAAATTATACCGGCTGCACAGCCTGGTTTATCCGAGCTGCCGGTTCCTGTACTGGACAGCCTGCTGAATGCTGCGCGGCTAAATCATCCGGAACTGCGTCTATATGACTATAAGCTGGATGCACTGGCTGTCGACAAAAAATTAAAGTTTCAGGAGTTACTGCCCACCGTCAACTTTACCTATAACCAGCTGGGGAAAGGATATGATGTATTGAAAACAGCAACAGGTCCGCTTTTTGAAAATAATTTCAGGTACGGATTCTCAGTGGGTATTCCCCTCCGCTTCTCGGCCGGCCGGGGTGAATATAAAAAAGCGCGATTGAAAATTACAGAAGCTGAAACAGAACAACGTTACAAGCAACTGCAGGTAGAAACAAAAGTCCGCTCTTACTATAACGAACTGGTTACCCTCCGTCAGCAGCTGCTCCTGCAGGAAAACAATTATAAAAATTACAAGCTACTACAGCAGGGTGAAGAAACCCGGTTTAAAAACGGAGAGAGTTCGCTCTTCCTGGTCAATAGCCGGGAAAACAAAACCCTCGAGGCGCTGCAGAAATTACAGGAGTTGCGCAACAAGTATGTCAAGACGTTCAACAGTCTGCAGTGGGCGGCTGGACAGCTGATGTAATGCCGGTTAAGTACTCCGGAATGCCACCGGGTGATATAATTTTTTATGCGGGCCAAAAAAGATACGGAGCAGGATCCGGAAGGCGGCCAGTTCTACAAAAAACAGGGATAGTCCGAGCATAGCGATCAGTACATACTGATCGCTATGAATATACGTGAACAGAACATCAATGCCTATAAACGCAGCCGTGATCGGGAAACCCAGCATGCCCATGGCCGCCAACAGAAAGAGGAAACCGGTATTCTCCTGTTCATATACATAACCGTGGAAACGGGATAAGGAAATATCCTGATCGATACGTTCTATCTTAAGCAGGCAGTAATAGCCCAGTAAAAAGGCGATCAGCACCCCGCTGGCGTAGAAAAACAATTCACTGAAATAAATATGCGGTGCATTGAATAAGACAGCTGCCAGTATAAAGATATGTCCTGTCAGCAGGTACCACCAGGCTGTAATAGCCCTGCCCCTGGATGAAAAAGAATAGAGAAACAATACAAGTGCCACCGACATGAGCAGCATGGGCATCCCGCTGACCTGGCTCTGGAAGGAATCCGGTTTATTATACCCCGCAATCAGCAGAAAGACACCCATGATGGCCAGGGTATTGGCAAAAACCTTGTTTTGCAAAAAACCAAATACAGCACCCAGCGTCTTGAAGGGTTTCCATCCATAGCGGTATAATAATGTGTCAAGGTTCCATTCTTTAATCCCCAGGACATACAGGGTAGCTTTCCAGCGGGAAACTGCTTTGTGAACCGGTGCGGTATAATGAAAAATCTGGTGATGTACGAGATAGTTGAGTACGGATGGAGACACCAGCAGCTGGTAGGTGCGGAGAAAAGCATTGCCGGCAAAGTGAAGCAGAACCAGCCAATGGAAACCTAGGGCAATTTCAATAAACATCAGTCCGATCTGTGCCGCCGATGAATAAGCGATCTGTGTCTTCACCGTAGGTTGTACCCGGGCAATCACCGTAGCGGTAATGGCCGTGAGCGCTCCGATAACGATGATCAGGATCTTGGCCCAAAGCATATCTTCCCAGAAGGGATGTGTACGTAATAAAAGGAATACACCAATATGCACACTCAATGAACCGTAAAAGATCGCCGATGATGAAGTGGGACCTTCCAGTGCTCTGGGCAGCCAGGTGGTAAACGGAAACTGGGCTGATTTCACTACAGCTGGCAGGATCATCATACAAACAATGAACACGGACATAAAGGGCGAAGCGGTGGCCAGTGCCGTTTCTTTGGCAAGTCCGAGTTGCGGGAAACTGATATTCTGGTTCATCAGGTGATGCATCATCCACATGGCCAGCATGAGAGAGACGTCACTGATCCGGTAATTGGACACGGCTTTAAAGGCATTTTTTGCCGGCAGGTAACGGTCACGGTAGAACGCGATGAGCAGGAAAGAACAGATACCCTTGATCTCCCAGCCGATAAAAAGCGTTTCAAAATTGCCGGATAGGATAATCAGGTTATAAGCCGTTGAAAAAAGGAGAATTGTGTTAAAAAACCGTTTGAAGCCCTGATCACGGTGCATATAATACTTGCTGAATGTGGCCACCAGGAAAAAGAGAACCGCACCGGTGAGGCTGAAAACCGCTGTTATTTCGTCGTAATAAAAATGAAGGGCAAAAACGAAATGATCAGACTTATACAACGTGAGTAACTGATAATCCACCGCTTTTAGGCCATCCAGGATCCACCAGGCGGCAAATAATACGGCCAGCCCGATATTGACCACTTTCGCTATACGAACGATCCAGGCGATGGGCCGCTCATTTTTATTTTGCCAGAGCAGGGTGGCAAAAAAAGCCAGCAGCGGCACCAGTACAGCTAATACAAGTAATTGACCCATTGAATTCATTTTTTGCAGAGGCCCTTGTGGCATCTGCCTGTATTAATAACCCGATCCTTTTAATCCAGCAGATACACCGGCAGGTTTTCCTCCGTGGCATGTACAATATGATTGGTCTCCATCTCCCTGGCCCCTTCAATAAACTCTTCCATATTGTGAATGGTCCTGATCTCGTCTGCAGCCGTCAGCAACTGGTAAGGTTCAAATACGCCGTTGCGGAAATAATAAAATTGCTGCGTTGCCGGGTGAAGGGCCACTATATGCACCCATTCATTCTGGTACCACTCAAATACGGCAGGCGCAGATTGAATCGCCTTCAATACTATTTCCGGAGACTGTTCTACAATCACCAGCAAACGTACCGGGTCATGTACTTCAATCATCTGCCAGGGAAGACCGGGCCGCAGATCGCCGTCACTGCTGTTGGCTACCCCGAATAAACCCATCACATTATGGGGCAATTTGGTACCTGCCCCGAGTTTGATATTATCCACCCGGGAAAAATAATACTCAAGGTTGATCCCGCCACACACCAGTCCGATCGGCCGCATAACAGCAGACAGGATCGAACCATCGGGATCGGTCGTATAGTCATAACTGTTGAGGAAGGCCCGTCTGTCCAGGAACAATCCCTTACTGACCTGGCGACGGCCGATAATGGCTAAGGTATTCGTGCCATGACCCAGCTCTGGTCTTGGTTCAAATAAAGAAACTGACCGGTTATGAATGGCTTTCCGTACCTGTTCCAGTTCCTGTTTGGTATTGATGGAGGCAAAACGACGGCTTCGCTCTTTGGCATTCAGGTTCAGGGCTGTTTCAAAACGCTGGATATTCAGCAGGTGTGCCTGTCCGTTAGTTTCATCCAGCACATCCTCATCATAATAATCCATTACATCCGCAGCGGTATCGTGCATACAACCGACGAACTGGGTGCTTGCCGGAATAGAGATACCCCGCTCTGCCAATATATTTCTGACTTTTTCATGATTCAGAATAAAGGCCTGTACCCGTGCATTGGTGGCACCAGGTCTTCCGCTGCAGGCGCCACAATCATGGGCCCCGTGATGCGGGTTATTGGCACTGCTGCTTCCATGGGCTACGATATAGACCAGGGGGGCAAAATCTTTTATCAGCCCAATTCCACGCAAGAACGCTTCCGCCCGGGCTGTCATCTCTTCCACGGTATATCCGATCTGTAACCCATTTTCGATATGCGCCGGATCCTGGTTTTCGATGGACAGCCTGGATTTTTTATCCATATGTCCATAGGCATTGGAAATAGCCGGGCTCATTTTGGGACGGAAAAGCAGCTGCAGTTTTTTTGCCAGTGCCCAGAATCCGAAACCAATACTCAGGAAAAATCCGGAAACAATGCCGTGCGTATATTTTGTATAGATCAGGTCATTTTGGTGTACGGTGCTGGCTTCCGATTCCTTGATCAGGAATTTAGGTGTTACAGGGGCCGGACATAACTTATCGTAAAACTTACTGCCCTGCTGCTGAAAATAAAATTCAACCCCAAAAAAACCAGGTGCGCCGAATGTTTCTGCCTGTTTATCCACGGCTTCTATATGACGACGGATGGAATCTTCCCGTTCATCAATACAAAAAATGGCCTGGAGGCTTTTCTGTTCCGGAACTGGCTTCGGTTTTGCCATCAGCATCCCCCGCAGTACGCTGTCATAATAGCTCCACTCAAATGCGGTCTGCCAGCAGGCTATCACTTCGGTAAACTCCGTTTGTGGTACAGGCGCAAACAAATCAGCCGGAGCTTCAGCAATATGAGTGGTCAGGGGTTTCCAGGTGTTGCCCAGTTCCTTGTACAATGCATCCAGTTCCAGTAGCAATTCAAACTCGACCAGTTCACGAAGTGTTATCTGTTTACGATCCGGCAATGTCTGCGGGTTGTCTTCTGCTGCACTTACAAAACCACTCCAGCCATGATGGGCGAATTGCTGGTCAAAAAGGTATTGTTCAAAGTAGGCTTCATCCCCTGCCACCTGCTTCAGCAATCCGTCTATGGTATAATCCCCGGAGATAAAAAGTTGCCTGACTTTCCGGGTATTAAAAAAACTAACCAATGATTTTGACTCCAGCTCACGGATGGTAGTGGTGAAACTCCGGTTGACCACGGGCAGTTCCTTCAGGGCAATACCCTGATCAAGGAAGCTGCAGAGAATGCGGAATAACAGGGGGTGCACCCGGTTATCCAGATCGATGCCGTAAAACTGTTTCCACCTCGCCCGCAATTTTCCTATGCGAGGTTCAAAAACCGGGTTGTATCCCTGCAACAGCATTTTCTCTTTCCAGGAGATCATTTCCTTTTTCCCTTTTCTCCATTCAATCACCCGGTCCACCACATCCTCCCGGATACGTCCGGTCTGGTACATCTCCCGGTATTCTCCTAATTGCAGGTGTACCTGGAATCCAAAAATCCGGGAGGCCTTGAAAATGCCATCATAGAATTTCTGGTGCTGGAAAGCATGCAGCGAGTTATGATGGATAAAATCCTTCAACGCCTGCTGGGCGGGGAGATAGTGTTTCAGCTGATGAATCACTTCATTCGCATCAAATGGTTGCTGCATATATTTTATTTATAAACCCGGGATCCCTGCTTAATGCCGCAAATCAGCCACGCTGAATTCCGGATTCAGATCGTCTTTTATGTATTGTACATCATCATAGAACTCTACCCGGCCAGTATCAATATTATACATAGCACCTACCACCCCGATCGCTCCGGTTTCCACCATTTGTTCAATGATATAGCTCCGTTCAATAATACTCTTCACCGTACGGCGAACATTGATGGAGGAAACATTTTCTACAAATACAGGATTCTTTGAGTTACGCATTTCCTGATTTACGGTTTCCCTTTCCTGGTAAACAGCCGGTTGCAGTTTTGACAACAGCTCGGTCAGGTTGCCCATTTCTACATGATCACAGGCTCCTTTTACCGCACCGCATTTTGTATGGCCCAAAATCACGATCAGTTTGGAACCGGCTACTTTACAGGCAAATTCCATACTGCCGAGGATATCCGTATTCACAATATTTCCCGCAATGCGCAACGAAAAAATATCCCCCAGTCCCTGGTCAAAAATCAGTTCGGCAGATGTACGGCTGTCCATACAACTCAGAATCGTGGCAAAGGGCCACTGTCCTTCGCGGGTGGCATTTACCTGGCCGAGCAGATCGCGCTGTGCTTTCAGGTTTTTGATAAACCGGTCATTTCCTTCCTGCAGGATATCAAGGGCCATCCGCGGAGTCAGGTGTGATTGTGTTTCTTTAGTATGTACTCTCATTTTATAATTTCTTTTTTAATGTACAGATTGTACTTGTGAATAATTTTCAATGTTATACGCTTCTTTAAATCCTTTCAGTGTAAGCCGTATATTTTTCAACGGCACTTTGATATCCCGGAACTCTTTGATCAGCTCCAGAACATCATAATCAATATACTTGGTATTTGACGCATCAATCAGTACGGTGGAATTCTCCGGCATATGATCCAGGGTTTGGCGGATGGCGGCCTTATTCAGAAAGGACACTTCCTCCGATAACCGGATATTGATCATATCTCCATCTTTGTGATTTTCTGAATGGAAATAATAGGAATTCTTCAGGTTGCCATAGAGAATAGAACCGGCTGCAGCCACAATACCGGTCAATACCCCAACCAGCAGTCCTTTGCCGCTGAGTGCAGGCAAAACACCAAACAAGTCGACTGCAATGATCACCACAACCGTAACGATAAACGGAATGAACTGGAATTTTCCGGCGGTCCAGAAACTTTTAAAAACGGCAGGTTTGGCCAGTTTATAACCAGTAAGCAGCAGGATGGCTGCAAGCGCTGATAACGGAATTTTATTCAGCAACCCGGGGATCAGGATGATCGATACAAGCAGCAATGAACCATGAATGATGGTAGACAATTTTGACTTACCACCTGAATTCACATTTGCACTGCTTCGGACGATCACACTGGTTACTGGTAATCCGCCGATCAGTCCGGCCACCGTATTACCAACTCCCTGCGCAAATAATTCCTTATTGGTATTCGTTACCCGTCTTTGCGGATCCAGGTTATCCACGGCTTCAATGCTCAGCAGGGTTTCCAGAGAGGCGATCAAGGCGATCACAATTCCATATACGATGACTGAGCCGTTGAGAAATCCGTTGAAATCAGGCAAGGTGAAAAAGCTGAAAAACTCACTGGCAGAGGAAGCCGCTTTGATCTGAACCAGGTGTTCGTTCATAACCGCCAGCTGGCTGCCGGACTTTATCCAGATCTCATTGATGACCACGGATACCAATACGGCAATCAATGCCCCGGGCACAAAGCTGACTCTTTTTTTAA
>Ga0209717_1002164_pt1 | contig 19417 bp, 18 predicted proteins | sample AD_UKC048_MetaG_FD_184418 | JGI IMG/M metagenome (GOLD analysis project Ga0209717, IMG submission 184418) | Active sludge microbial communities of municipal wastewater-treating anaerobic digesters from USA - AD_UKC048_MetaG (SPAdes) (version 2) | ecosystem: Engineered > Bioreactor > Anaerobic >... | reverse complement strand
TAAGCATCCCATTGCAAATTGCGCGGTTTGCAAACCCTCAGGAAACGGCGCTTTGATCGGATGTCCGTTCACAAAGTGCTCGTCCGGCACCGGCATGCTCATCGTTCGACCCGGTAGCGCTGAGGCCGCATTCACCATCGAACTGGATTTTCCGAAAAGTCCCATAACGCTGCTCCAAAATGTCATCAATCTGATTGCCATGCCAGTTAGTATGCGGTGGCGATGCGAGCTTACAATCTTCGCACGAAAAATAATCAATCAAAGAGACGAGGAGCACGGATGGACAAGCGCGCCGCAACGATCGCGGGCCTCTCCGCAGCAGTGATCAGTTTGTTGCTGGGGATGGGGGCACTACAGTTTTTGCACGACAACGCGATGGGCTTGCCGCGATTGTTAGCCACCATCGTGCTCGGACGCAACGCGCTCGACGGCGAATTGACCTCTGTGACCACGGCGCTGGCGGTTGGTACTGCCGTGCATTTGGTGCTTGGTCTGGCGTTCGCGTACGTTATTTCCTTCACATTCCACCGTTGGGGTTTTTGGGTGGGCTTGATTGGCGGTGCGCTTTTTGGTCTCGCGCTTTACGCAATCAACACGTATTCAATGAGCCGTTTCTTCCCGGAATTTTTCTACTATCGTAGCTGGTTCATGGTTGCCTTGCATGTCGTGTTCGGCGCACTCTGCGGCGGAATTTATGAATCACTTGAGCGTGATCGCCGCTCGATTTACCGCCGCTAATCGGTCCGACAAGGAGGACTTTTCATGAACAAAATTCAACTTATCATCGGGCTCGTGGTCGCCGCGTTCTCGCTGCTCTCGTACTTCGGATCGTCGTCGATAAACCCGATCACAGGCGAGAAGCAACACGTCGGCGGCATGTCCCCAAAAGAAGAAGTGGCGATGGGATTGCAGTCCGCGCCGCAGATGGCCGCACAGATGGGTGGGCTCACGCAAGACGCGCGCGCGCGTCAGCTTGTCGCGGCCGTCGGCGCAAAAGTGGTGGCGGGGTCGGTCGCTGCAAAATCGGGCTATCCGTTCAAGTTTCACACATTGGCTGACCCGCGCACGGTGAATGCATTCGCGTTACCCGGTGGGCAAATTTTCATCACGATGTCGCTGCTTTCGCGCCTCGAAACCGAAGGCCAACTCGCCGCCGTGTTGGCGCACGAAGTTGGGCACGTCATCGCGCGACACAGCGCCGAGCACATCGCCAAGGATCAACTCACCCAGGGTCTCACCGGCGCATTTGCGATGGGCGCGGGCTCCATGAGCGCCGCACAAATCGGGCAGATGGTGGGTCAAATGACGATGCTGAAGTACGGACGCGACGACGAATTAGAGGCCGATTCGCTCGGGCTACGGTTGATGGCCGAAGCCGGCTACGATCCACGCGGAATGATTCGCGTGATGCAAATTTTGGAAAAAGCCAGCGGCGGCGCGCGCACTCCCGAATACGGCAGTTCGCACCCAAGTCCCCCACGTCGGATCGAAGAGATCAACGCGAAGCTCGCCAAGGCATTTCCGAACGGTATTCCCGCAGGCTTGAAACCTTGATCGTGATGAGCGGCTAACTGCGAGCGTTTGATGCATTTTCTGAGTAATTTTCCGCTCGCGTCGTTCAATACATTTGGTGTCAAGGCGGTCGCTAAAGAATTTGCCACCGTATCAAGCGAGCATGCGTTGCTGCAATGGTGTGCCATTCGCAATCGAGACGTGCAGCCGCTGTTGATTGGCGGTGGAAGCAATCTACTCTTCACCCGAGACGTCATCGACGCGCCCGTTCTGCAGATCGCGCCGCGCGGTGCGCGCGTGGTGTTTGATGAAGGCGATACGGTGCTCGTGGAGGCGATGGCCGGCGAGCCGTGGCACGCGTTTGTGCTGTGGACCCTCGCGCAGGGATTGAGCGGCCTCGAAAATCTTTCGCTCATCCCTGGTTTTGTGGGCGGTGCACCGGTACAAAATATCGGTGCGTACGGCGTTGAAATTTCAGAGTCATGCGACAGCGTTTCAACCGTCGATTTACGCACCTGCGAGTCGCGTGAATTTAGTAATACCGAATGTGCGTTTGGCTACCGCGATAGTGTGTTCAAACACGCCGTGGGTGCCGCGCGAGATCGCTACGCCATCATGCGCGTGCGCTTTCGCCTGTCGCGTAAATTCACGCCGCGACTTGACTACGGCGACATCAAAGCGCAGCTAGAACGCGATGGCGTCACCAAGCCCAATGCGAGCGACGTTTCGCGCGCTGTCATCCGCATTCGTCAAAGCAAACTTCCCGACCCTGCTGTCATCGGCAACGCCGGGAGCTTCTTCAAAAACCCCGTGGTGGACGCAAGCCTCGCCAACGAGCTCAAGGCGCGCTTTCCCGCGATGCCGCAATACGCCGGCAAGAGCGGGGTGAAGCTCGCTGCAGGCTGGCTCATTGAGCAAACGGGCTGGAAAGGTCGCCGACTCCATCCGTTCAGCGAAGCAGGCGTTCACGCAAAACACGCATTAGTGCTGGTGAACCACGGTGCCGCTACCGGCGCCGAGATATGGGAACTCGCCGAGGCGGTGCGAGCCGACGTGCAGGAGATGTTCGGTGTGAAGCTTGAAGCTGAGCCGCGAGTGGTTTGACGGATGTCGCGGCAGTCTGCCGTGACATGCACGCATTCGGCGACCGGCACTGGCTACTTCTTCGCGACAGCGAAAAGCGTGAATCGTTGATCCGCGGTCGGGTAGGCCTGCCCGGCACCTCCTAAGACGATCCCGAGCGTTCGCTCGACGGCTAGTTTGGCGATGTCGATTTCCGATGATGCGCCAGAAGCAGTGCGTACCGAGATCAAATCGACCGATGCCTCGCGTGACCAGATCCCATCGTTTGCTCGCGAGTAAATATTTAGCACAGGGGCCGTTGACGTTGTCGAATCAACTGCAGCGAACCGACTGGCATCGGCGCGGTCAATCGCAGCACAAGTAGCGAGCGAGCAGGCAGGTGGCGTTACGGAGGAGGGGGACCACACCGCCATTTGCGTACCTTCCCATAGCGTTAGCTGGTTGTCCATATTGGCAAGCCAGACAGGCGTACCGTTAGCGCGAACTAGGGACGAAGACGGCGGAGCGCTGAAGTCCGCAGGCGTGGTACTCGTCGTCCACAGCGACACCGGCGTGAGCGCGCGCACTGATAGCCAATCATCGCGAAATGGGCTATGGCCACCACGCAAAACGGTGGCGCTGCCGTCCGGCTGCAGCACAGGGGCGAAGTAGCCACCCCAGTTTGCCTGGCATCGGCCGTTGGTACAAAGAGTCGGCGTGACAATCGCGAAGTCCGCTGCACCCACAGAACGAAAGGCAACAAACGAATATTCGTAACCAGGTCCGACGTAATTTACCGTGGCCACGTCGCCAAATCGTGAACGTGCGACCGAGGCGCGCCACGCGAAAGACCCACTCCAGCCAGTCACTTTGACGGATTCCGTAACGGCCCAAGTTCCCAGTTTGTGCTCGCGCATCTGAATGTCGGCCGTGCCCGCGGTCAAGTCAGCACACCCCCAAGTAGCAAGTACCGCGCCGTCGTGCGTCGTTGAGAAACTGAGACCCGTGCTCGAATTCCCTTGCGGACAGGTTTGTTCGGCAGGGAATTGAGGTTTCAATCGCTCAATGCCCGTCGATGAAACCGTCGTTCGGAACCACTGCGAACTGTCTCGCCCGAACAACGCGACGCCGTCCTTTATCGCGACCGCTTGCACGCTCTCTAGACCAGCCATCTCCAATGTTTCAGCTAGCCACGCGCCGTCGCTAAAGCGAGCGATCGCTACGCCGCCAGAGTCCGTGCGCCCTGCGACGATGACTCCGCCGTTCGCATCTGGAAACGCGCCGATGAGGCTTTTCGCAGTGAGTGCTCCAAGCACTGGCGGTTTCCACTGTGTAGCGGGTGCGACGGGGGGCGATTCGCTGCCGCCACAACCTGTAAACGTAGCAATCGCAACTATCAAGGCAGCGCATGAGCAGGCGAGCGGTTTCATCGACAAATTCAATCCAAGACCCCGAGAAGACAGTTCCATTTGATCACAGGCATGCCGACATTTCCATGCCTAGAAAGCGCGTGTCGTTAACTGATCGCAGCGAACCGGACTGATCATCGCTGGACTCGGATTCTCCGGTGATCAGAATTGTGGAAGCAGTTCGAGCGCCGTGAATCCGCCTCGTTCGTAGAACGCTCGACTTTTTGCATAGCGGCAGCAGTTGCGGTCGCTGCCATCGTTTGGAGATGAAGGATCGCGGCATTTTGAGTGCGTAGCCACGCCTCAGTACGCGCAACACGCGCGGTGCCGACGCCCCGATTTCGGTGGTCGGCACGTACCGCTAGGCAGTCAATTTCCAAAGAGGTGTCAAAGTGCTTTCGTAACGACACGAAATGGACAACGATCCGCCATGGGATCGCGACGAACGTTCATCATGCCTAGAGCTGGTCGCTACCAAATCCCCAGCGCTGCCAATTGCGCCGCTGCCTGCGGCGCCCAGCCACGGTTTGCCATTGGGCTCGCTGGACTGGGGTGCAGCACAGTGCCAATCTTGACGTTGGGGTGGGACGCCGCAGTAGCCGTGCGCGCTTGCGCTTCGGCGAATTTGCCAATGCCGATCACCCATTCGGGTTGCAGCGCATCGACGCAGGCGCGTAGGTGTGCGTCGCACGCGGCGTAGAGCGGCGCGGTTTCTGCCTTGGGCAGTTTGTCCGGCGTCACGTTGCGTGCGTTGTCGAAGAATGCGAGCGGGCAATAGTTCGCTACGAAATGATTCGCGAAGAAGTCATTGGCATTGGCAAAGCGCTCGGAGAAAAGCGCCCACAATCGCTGTCCTGAGATCTCAGAACGTTGGCAGGAAAATCCTTCGACGGGGCGAGACGGGTTGGGCGATTTTGGCTGCGAAACTGTTGCGTCAATTTTCATCCAGTCGCGCACAGCATTCACCTCGCCGAACGGGACGCCGACTTGCACCATGCCAAACGGGCCGGGGTTCATGCCTAGAAAAATTACACGTTTTTTGCCGTCGCTAAACTTTCGCAAATACTGCTCATGCGGCGCCCATGCGTAGTCCAAGGGATTGAGCGTATGCGTTACGGGCGAAGAAAACGCGAGCGAATCAACTGCGTCGCGTAATGCGCGAGCAGCAGCGATCAAATCAACACTGCTCACTGTTCACCGCTCACAGCTCACTTTTCCTTGGGCCAAAGCACCATCTGCGTGCAGCGAAAGAGGGCAATCGTCTTCTCGGTTTCGCGATGGCGCACAACCGCGTCCCACACCTGCGTAGTGCGACCCAGATGAAACGGGCGCGCCTCAACATAAATCGTCCCGTCGAGCGCGGTGCCGAGGTGGTTGCTCTTGAGTTCAATCGTCGTGAAGCCCGATGCGCCTTCTGGCAAGTGAGCGATGCAGCCATAGCCGCACATGGTGTCGGCCAAACCCACGACTGTCGCGGCGTGCAGATAGCCGTTGGGAGCTAGGAGTTCTTCGCGAATTTTGAGTTGCGCGACGAGCAATCCTTCCTCAACCGAAAGCAGCTCTACGCCCAACAGCCCCGGCAGTTTGCCGACGCCGCGATTTTTCATTGATTCCGCGGTGAAGCCTGCGCGCAAAGCCATAGTGAAGCTCCGCGCTAGAACCGGTAACCAACGGTGACCATCACGGCGGAGAAACCCAGCGTGATGAGCTCGGCGCGCACGTCACCGAACTGGACTCCGACAGCGGGAATGATGCCAGGCGCGACACCGAGACCGTTGAACGGAATATTGTTTTTGTACTTGCCCTTGTAGCCGTGCAACAGTCCGGCGGTCACCTTGGCGTAAAGCCATGGCTTCACGTCCCACTTCTGACCCCAGTAGATGTACTGCGAAGGCTGACCGAACGAGTTCTTGAAAACGGCTAGCCCGAAGAGCGTTTTGTCTGCCCCCCAAACGGTGTCGTATTTCGATTCGATGCCAAGATCAACGAGGTAAGAGTGTTTGGTGTACTCAGGGTTATTGCGGAAATGCTCGGTGTAAGGGCTAAACGCAATCGTTAGCCGATCACCGTCGCGTAGCCACGTGTCGGCATTTCGACCATCCGGGTTGGCGGTGCCTTGTGCGCTCGCGCTCGCCGCCACACCGAGTACGAGTGCGGCCGACAGAAATCGAGCCAAAGATTGAAACCACTTCATAAATCAGGAACCTTTCTTGTCCGCGTCGATTGCCTCGAGTCGTTGTTGCGACTTCTTCATCGCATCATCGAGTTTTTCGTTTACGCGGTCTATCGTTTTCTCTTTGGTTGGCAACGGAGTGGGCGGCGGGTTGCTCGGCTGGCAAGCCACCAGCGGGACTGCGCACAGCATTAACAATGCGAACTTCACCGCCGCGTTCACAGCGAAATTAATCGCGGAAATTGTTAAATTGCAGCGGCAGATCGGTGATGTCTTTTTTGATCAACGCCATCGCTGCTTGCAGGTTGTCTTTTTTGTCGCCGGTGACACGCACGCTCGTGCCTTGGATTGATCCGCTCACCTTTAACGTCTTGCTGTCTTTCAACAACTTGACCACTTTCTTGGCCAACTCGGACTCAAGCCCTTCTTTGAGCTTATCTACGCGCTTCATTTTGTCGCCACCGATTTTCTCGGGCTTGCCCTTTTCGATGGAGCGTGAATCCACATTGCGCTTGGCGAATTTATTGAGCAACACGTCGTCGACTTGACTCAATTTGAAATCGTCGTCGGCGTAGATCGTCATGATTTTTTCTTTTTCGTTGAGCTCAACGCGCGAGTCGGAGCCTTTGAAATCGAAACGGGTGGAAATCTCTTTGTTCGCCTGATCGAGGGCGTTCTTGATTTCGACCCAATTGAGTTCGGAGACGGTGTCAAACGATGGCATGGCGAAAATGCGCTAAACGCGCTGCATAAACGGCTAAGGCTCAAGTGTAGACGGTGCCGGGCGCCTGCAGCGCTTCGAACAGGGTACCTAGGCCGTCTGTTCGTCCGAAATGATCTTGCCGTCCGCCAGCGTCACGCGACGGTCGCAGGTGGCGGCCAGGCGCGGGTCGTGGGTGACGATTAGGAACGTGGTACCGAAATTCTTGTTGAATTCGCGCAGCATGACGAAAATGTCCGCCGCTGTCTTGGTGTCTAGGTTGCCTGTCGGTTCATCGGCGAGCACCAGCGCGGGTTTCATCGAGAGTGAACGAGCGATGGCGACGCGTTGCTGCATGCCACCAGAGAGTTCAGCGGGCTTTTTGCGCTCCGCACCCTTCAACCCGACCGCCGCGAGCAGTGCCGTGGCTTCGGCGCGCTTCGCGTCGTTGATATCGATGCCGTTGATCAGCTGAGGCATCAAGACGTTTTCGAGCGCGGTGAATGCGGGAAGCAAATGGTGGAACTGAAAAACGAAGCCGAGGCTCATGGCGCGCAATCGCGTTAAGCCGTTGTCGTCGTCGTAGCTCACGCGGCGCCCCGCAATTTCGACGCTGCCTTGGGTCGGAGCCTCAAGCAGTCCGATGATATTCAGGAGCGTGCTCTTGCCCGAACCCGATGGACCGATTAGCGCAGTAAATTCACCACTAGCCAGCGTTAAATCAATGCCGTGCAAGATCTCCGCTTCCACCGGCGTGCCTATGTTGTACGACTTGTGAATGCCCGCGAGCTGCAAGACGTTACCTGACGGCTTGTTCATGCGCGCATCGCCTGAGCCGGGTCGAGTCGCGCGGCGCGACGCGCTGGCGCGATCGCTGCGAGCGTGCCGCACACGGTAGCCGCCGCGCAGGCCACTATCAAAAGCTGCGCGGTCAGATCAATCGGAAACAATACACCGCCATCCGGCCCGCGCACGAACACGCCGAACGCGAAGACCAACAGCGCCGCCAGCGCAGCGCCCAGTGCCGACCCTACAAAGCCCACTAACGCGCCTTGCAATAAGAAAACGCGTGTCATTTGCCCGCGCGACGCACCCATAGCGCGAAGAATTCCAATCTCTCGCGTTTTTTGCACGACCGCGACCACGAGTACGCTGGCAATGCCCAGCATCACGACGATAGAAACGAACACGCGGATGATGGCGGTACTCGCCGATTGGGCGGAGAGCGCGCTAAGCAAAGAGCCATTGGTGACCATCCAGCTCTCAACCGTGAGCGGCGTGATACGCGCGAGTTTTGCTGCGACTTCGTTCGCCGTAAATACGTCGCGAATTCTGGTCTCGATCGAGGTGACCCCGCCGGGCAGTTCCAGCATGTTTTGCGCGGTATGTAGCGGCAAGTAAACCGCGCGGCGGCTGAGGTCGCGGTTACCCAAATCGAGCGTGCCGGAAATTTGGAAACGTTCGCTGTTCGCGCTTGACGTGCCAGTCGTGAGGCTTATTCGGTCGCCCACTGTCGCGCCCAAATCCTTCGCCAGTTCGGTGCCGACCAGCACGTCGCCCGGCTCTAGGCGTAGCGTGCCCGCGACCAGCTTGTCACTAAGGTCAACGATGCGGTCATAGCGCGCTAGATCAACACCAAAAATTGTGACCGCGTTGCGCCCTTCGCCGCGCAACGCAATCGCCGCGCCGGACGCCAGAGGCGACACCGCCACCACGCCAGCCACCGCTTCGTAGGCCGCGATTACTTGTTGCCAATTTTCAATTGAACGCAATTTGCGAGGGGCTGTTTGCACGACGGCTATCGCACTGTCTGACGGCGCTGATTGCACGCGAGCTGCGGGTTCGATGGGCTTTGAGACGATGTGCGCCTGCGCGCCCAGCGTGCGCCGAAACGTATTGGTTTGCAAGCCCGTGACCAGCGCCGAGATGAACACAATCACGGCGACACCGACCATCACGCCGCCGACAATCAGCGCCGATTGTGTGCGGCCCTCGCGCAAGAAGCGCAGCGCTAGTTGAAGTTCAAATCGCATTACGTCGGCCGCGTTACTGCGCGGGCATCGGCATGTCGACGCCCTTGGCGCGTGGCGCGGGCACCGTCTCTACTGCACGAATGCGTTGCCCGGCACGGATGCGTTCATCGATCACGACCTGCTCGCCCGCACTCAAACCAGAGACAATTTCTACGCGTTGCAGCGAGCGAATGCCGAGCTTCACGTCCACCTCTTGCGCAGCACCCGAGCGCGCGACGACCACATATTTGCGGTCCCCCGCTTCGCGTAACGCAACGCCCGGAATCGTTAACGCATTTTGCTTTTGCGCGACCATCACTTCCACGGAAACCGTCATGTCGTCGCGCAAAAAGGCCGGGGGTTTTGCGACGCGTAGACGTGATTCAACGGTGCCGCGGGTGACGTCCACGGAGGGCGCGAGATAAATGAGCTCCGCGTCGAACTTATTGTCTGGAAACGCATCTGCCGAACCGGTCGCGCGCATACCCTCGCGTACGAGCCCGAGATTTTTTTCGTCAATCTGTGCGATCAAACGCGTCTCTCCGGTCATCGCGAGCGTGAGCAATTTTTTCCCCGGCTGCGCCACGTCGCCCACTTCCACGCTGCGCGCGATGATGCGGGCGTCAGCCGGCGCAACGATGCTGGTTTGTTCGAGCTTCGCGTTCACAATTTGCAGCGCGGCTTGGGCTTCCTTCACTCTCGCTGCGGTGGCCTGCGCTTCCGCGCCTCCGCGCGTATTCGCGGTGGCTTGTGCGGTGGCTTGTTGGAATGCGGCGCGTGCGCTCGCTGCGGCGCGCTCGACGTCTTGCAGCTTGGCGTCGCCGATGAAACCCTTGGCGTGCAGCGCTTTAGTTCGCTCAAAATCAGCGTTCGCGTACTCCATGTTCGCGCGGCTTTGCGCGAGCGCTTGCGAGGCCACCGGTCCTGCGAGTTCGAACTGTGATTTCAGGCGCGCATCCGCCGTCACAATCGCGGCCTGTGCCTGCGCTTGTTGCGCGCGCAGATCGTCGTCGTCCAGCGCGATCAGGCGTTGTCCCGCCTTCACGGAATCTCCCTCGCGCACGAGGACTTTTTCGACGCGAGCGGTCAGCGTTGCCGCGAGATCCGTACGCGCCACACTCGACACACGAGACGAAAAAACGAGTGAATGTTGAATGGGGCCAGATGTAACGGTCGCGACTTCAGCCGCCGTACCACGCCACCAAAAAATTGCCGCGATAGTCGCTAACGCCGCCAGCGCGATGACCACCAGAATCCACCGCTTCGGCCGCTTCGTGCCCGTCTGTTGCCACCATGCCATGTCGAACTGCCTGTTTTGCTGAGCACTAAACGCCCAACGTTACGCTGTTTTCACCAGTTGTCGCTTGATTTACCGCCAAACAATGCATCAAAGTCGTCTGCCGCGTTTGATTTTGTGGCCTTGCCGATGCGCTTTCCGGAAAACGCCTCTTCAATTTTGTCCTCGAAGAAACTGTTCGGAGACGGCGAGGCCATGAGTTGACGATACGTCTCCGGCGAAACGGATTTGTATTCAAAGACGTCGCCATTGATGAATTCGATTTCCATCGTGCGCGAGCGCTCGTCGTATCCGGCGGCGCGGAGTTTGCTGGATTTGAGGGGTTTGCGATCCATGGCGAGGATTATGCCTAGGGAAACGCTGAACAAATCGCCACCGGCATCGCATCCTTGTTTTGGGCGAACTACTTCGCAGAAAATACTCGCAATAGATCGCTATTGCCGCGTTTTTCGTCTCGAATTTCATCCCAAACCAAGGCGCGCTGACCGGCGTCGCTTTATTCAGCGTCTCCCTAGTGCTCGTGAACCGACGTCGTGTCGAATCCGGCGGATCGCGTTTATGGCTTTATGGCGGGAGCGACCGCCAGGCGGTCGTTTGGGGCAAATTAAGCCTATAGTCGACTTATAGAAGTAACTGCCGAAAACGACAGCCTGGCAGTCGTTACAGTCGAAAAGCTGATAACGATTACACCCAGCGAATCTTCCTAAAAAACGCCCACAACGCAGCGCCGCCGACCACCATGAGCCCAAGCGCGAGCGGGTACCCGTAACGCCATTCAAGCTCCGGCATGTTTTTGAAATTCATGCCGTAAATGGTGCCCACGATGCTGGGCACCATGAGGATCGCGCCCCAGCCGGCGAGCTTTTTTGTCACTTCGCTTTCGGCGAGCGTGATGAGCGAGAGGTTTGTTTGCGTCGCGCTGTTTTCCATGTCGCGCAGACTGTCGAGCGCTTCATCAATACGCATCACGTGATCGAGCACATCGCGGAAATACGGGCGCAGCGGCTCGCTAAAAATCGGGTGCTTATGCGTCAAAAGCCGGCCACACACTTCCACCAACGGCGTTACCGCGCGGCGCACACACATGGTGTCGCGTTTCAAGGCGTAGAGCATTTCGGCGGCCGCACGGCGATCCGTCTTGGCCTCGAAAATCGTCTCTTCAATTTTGTCGAGTCGGTCTTCCAGTGCGTCGGCTTCTGGAAACAAGCGATCCACCACGGTGTCGATCAAGCCATGCAGCACCGCACCAGGACCCAGCGCGAGAAACTCGGGTTCGCGTTCAAGCTCGGCACGCACGCTTTTGAAACCGATCTCGGCGCGATGACGGACGGTGAGCAGGAAATGTTCGTTGCAATAAATGTGCAGCTCGCCGTCAATAAAGTCATCGCCGTGCTGCTCAATCGTGTGCAACACAACGAATAGCGTCGTGCCGTACTCTTCAATCTTCGGGCGCTGCGAACCGCGATTAGTGTCTTCGATGGCGAGCTCATGCAGATTAAATTCCTCCTGCATCTCCGCCAGTATTTCCGCCGTCGGCTCGAACAGTGCCACCCAGATGAACGCGCCGGGCGGTTGCGGTGCCGCGAGAAAATCGCTGATGGCTTCGACCTCCATCGGTGCTTGGCGTTTGCCATGCACATACGCCGCGCAGTCGATAATCATCGTGGACTTTGGCGTGGGTGTCGCGGTTGCGGTGGCAATATCAACGGTCATAAAGCAAGCATTTTCAGAGAGTGGGTAATTATGCGTCGTGCATTTGTTGCTGGGTTTTGGGCCGTGCTGTTGGCGGCTGCGTCGAGTTGCGCGACCGCGGCTTCGATCTTGTCTGAAGAGGTTGCGTCGTCTCTGCTGAAGCGTGGCGGCGTGACGCTCTTGCTTCGACATGGCCAAACCGAGCCCGGCTTGGGCGATCCGCCAGGCTTTCGTCTCGATGACTGTAGCACTCAACGAAACCTTTCCATCGCTGGCCGCGACGCGCTTCGCGACATGGCTGCGCGGAACGTGCAACGCGGCATCGTGTTTGAACGTGTGTTCACCAGCGTGTGGTGCCGCTGTCGCGACACAGCGAAACTGCTGGCGACCGACGCGCGCGCGGTGAGCGATTGGCCCGCACTCAACTCGCAGTTTGCAGGCAACCCCGTGGACGCGGAGAGCAACACGCAAGTCGTGGCTCGCATTCGTGCTGTGCCGACGTCGGAGCGCTGGCTGATGGTGACGCATCAAGTCAACATTACGGCGCTAACCGGTGTGGTGCCGTCAATGGGCGAGGGCGTGTTGGTCACTCGCGCAGCGAGCGGTCTGCGGGTGCTCGGTGTGGTGAAGCTTTGAGCGTGTACCCGATGGCATTTGATCCTGTCGCGCCGATGTAGGCGGGTGTAGCAAAATAGGCCAATGGCTACCGAAAAGACTTCCCCGAACGTGCCCACTTCCACCAACGCCGGGTCTGGCCCACCCGCCGCGGACCGCGCGCTCACGTTGGACTTTGTGCTGCGAGAGATGGCGGCTGATGGATTGGTGGATCGATCACTTATCGACGGCCTGCGCGATACCGCAAAGTTTCGTAGCTACGATCATCCGCTGACCCTCATCGCTGAGCAAAAGTGGCGCGGCGAAAAAGCGCCGAAACGTCTGCTCACGCTTGAAATGCTGTCCGAGTGGTTAGCGGCCAGACTCAAGGTGCCGTATCTGCACATTGATCCGCTGAAGGTGGACTTTGCGGCGGTGGGTTCAGTGATGAGTTCGAGCTATGCGAACCGTTATCGCATCTTGCCCGTCGCGGTGACGCCTGATTCGGTGACCGTCGCGACCAGCGAACCGTTCGTTCGCTCGTGGATTCCGGAGCTGTCGAACTTGCTGCGTCGACGCGTGGAATTGGTGTTCGCCAACCCGCTGGATGTGAAGCGCTACGTTGCCGAATTCTTCGCGCTCGCGCAGTCCGTGCGTCGTGCGCAGGAAAAGGCCTCGACCGACGACAAGAGCGCGATTTCGTCGTTTGAGCAATTGGTGCAGCTCGGTGCGCAGGGCGGCGCAGCGCCGGACGCCAACGATCGCCACATCGTGCGCATCGTCGATTGGTTGTGGCAGTACGCCTTCGAGCAGCGTGCGAGTGATATTCACATCGAGCCGCGTCGAGACTCAGGTGTAGTGCGCTTTCGCATCGATGGTGTATTGCATCAGGTCTACCAAATTCCGCCCGTGGTGCTCACCGCAATGGTGAGCCGCGTGAAGCTCTTGGCGCGCATGGAAATCGTCGAGAAACGCCGCCCGCAAGATGGTCGCATCAAGACCGTGACGCCCGAAGGCCAAGAAGTTGAGCTGCGCGTCGCGACGATGCCGACGGCGTTCGGCGAAAAAATTGTCATGCGTATTTTTGATCCCGAAGTGCTCTTGCGCGACTTCCGCGATCTCGGGTTTAGCGATGACGATTTGTCGCGCTGGGAGACCATGATCGCCCGCGCGCACGGCATTATTTTGGTGACCGGGCCGACCGGTTCCGGCAAGACGACGACACTGTATTCCACGCTTAAGACGCTCGCCACACCCGAGGTGAACGTGTGTACCGTCGAAGACCCGATTGAGATGGTGGAGCCCGCGTTTAATCAGATGCAGGTGCAGCCGCAAATCGGTGTGGACTTCGAGAGCGGCGTTCGCACTTTGATGCGACAAGATCCCGACATCATCATGGTCGGCGAGATTCGCGATCTTCCCACAGCGGAGATGGCCGTGCAGGCGGCGCTCACGGGGCATTTGGTGCTCTCCACTTTGCACACGAACGACGCACCGACGGCAATCACGCGCTTGATTGATCTGGGCGTGCCGCCCTATTTGGTCAACTCTACGGTGATTGGGGTGATGGCGCAGCGCTTGGTCCGCACGCTGTGCGCCAATTGCAAAGCGCCAGCCGAGCCTTTGTCTGACGAACAATGGGCCGCATTGACTAAGCCGTATCGTGCGTCGCGGCCTAGCATTACGTACAAAGCCGTGGGTTGTTTGGACTGCCGCATGACGGGCTACCGTGGTCGCGCGGGTTTGTATGAAGTGATGACGATGACGCCGGAGCTTCGAAAGCTCGTGGTTGCGGGCGCAGGTATGGACGAGCTGCGCGAGCAAGCGTTTCGCGATGGCATGAAGCCGCTTCGTGCGTCCGGTGCGCACAAAATCGCGACAGGTTTGACGACGGTGGAAGAGGTGGAGCGCGTAGCGCCACCGGTGTGATTTCGGTGCCAACACGTTAAAAAATATTCGTTACTCGTAGCGCTTGTCGAAGCAAGTGTTGCCACAGATTTACACAGATGAACACGGATTTAGTGGCACTATCTGTGAAATCCGTGTGAATCTGTGGCAAAAAAATGTCTTCGAGAAGTGCGCGGATCGCTTTAAGTTTCAGGAGAGAACATTTTGCAAATTTCAATCATTGGCCTCGGCCGAATGGGTGCGAACATGGCGCGGCGCTGGGCGCGTGGCGGCGTGAAGGTGGTCGCGTTCGATCAGAGCCCGGAGGCGCGCGCGAATGCGATTGAGGCGAACATTAGCGCCGTGGCGTCGCTAGCAGAGGCAGTGACCGCGCAACCTTCGCCGCGCGTTGTGTGGCTCATGTTGCCGTCGGGTGAGATCACTGAGTCCACGATTGACGCGCTGTTGCCGATGCTCGCCAAAGGCGACCTGCTGGTTGATGGCGGCAATGCGAATTACAAAGACACACAGCGCCGCGCCGTGAAGGCCAACGCGGTTGGCATTGAATACGCAGACGTTGGCGTGTCGGGTGGCGTCTGGGGTTTGCAGAACGGTTACTGCGTGATGGCCGGTGCGTCCGCGGCGAGCTATGCGCGATTGCAGCCGTATCTCGAAGTGCTCGCACCGTCAAAAACGCAAGGCATTGTGCATGCGGGCGCTGTCGGCGCGGGGCACTACGCGAAGATGGTGCACAACGGCATCGAGTACGGCATGATGCAAGCGATCGCCGAGGGCTTCGCGCTGATGGAAGCGAAGAAGGAATTTGCGATGCCGGTGGCGGATATCGCCGAGGCATGGCGCGACGGTTCGGTGGTGCGTTCTTGGTTGCTGGACTTGACTGCATCCGCGCTGAAGAAACCGGACGAAATCGCAGCGATCGCGCCGTACGTAGCGGACTCGGGCGAGGGGCGCTGGGCGGTCGAGGCGATGGTGGAGCTTGGCGTTCCCGCGCCGGTCACAGCACTCGCACTCACCACACGCTTTGCAACGCAAGGTCGCGGCGATTACGCGGCGAAACTCCTCGCACAAATGCGCGCTGGGTTTGGCGGGCATGCGGTGAAGAAGTCCTGATTGAGTTGGGTGGCGAACACCTGTGGGAGCGGGCTTGCCCGCGATTCTCCGGCGGCACAAGCCAATCGCGGGCAAGCCCGCTCCCACAACTTTCGCGCTTTTTGGCACAAGTATCCCGATACAGCTTTTGCGCTCTAACGACTAGCGGGTGGTCGTTTCATGGGATTTATCGTATTAGTCGATAATACGGATAAATCGGCTGCAATCGCCGTATGGATGTCGTTAGCGCTAAAAAGCTATTGGGCGGACGCTTCGGTCCTACGCCACGCTACTGCGCGAAATCGCATCCTTGCGCGTGTGCAAATCCGGCAGCAATTCCAAGCCCAAGCCCGGTTTGTCGTTGAGCGAAATCATCCCGTTTTTCACTACAGGCAGTTCGGTCACGAGTTCTTTGTACCAGCCGGAATAGAAGGCGCGGACGCTTTCTTGAATCAACGCGTTCGGCGCATGCAGCGACAAGTGCGTGCTCGCGGCCCACACCACCGGCCCCGTGCAATCGTGCGGCGCGACGGGCAGTTGCCACGCGTCGGCCATTGCCGCGATCTTTCGCGCTTCGGTGAGACCACCGCACCAACTCAGATCTAACATCGCCACGCCAGCGACGCCCGTCTGCAAGTAATCCTTGAAGCCCCATTTGTACGCAAGCGTTTCGCTGGCGCAGATGAGCGCGTCGGTGTGCGGTGCGTATTGCTTGAGCAAATCGAGCGAGTCCATGCGGATCGCGTCTTCGTGCCAAAACGTGTTGAACGGTTTCAATGCGCGCGCGATTTTTTTCGCCATCGGCAAGCGCCACAAACTGTGAAACTCCACCATGATGTCCATCTTGTCGCCCACCGCTGTGCGAATTTTGCGGAAGGGTTCGAGGGCTTTGTCTAAGTCGGCGTTGCTGATGTATTGCCCGTCGCTCGCTTCGGCCGTCGGATCGAACGGCCAAATCTTCATCGCCGTGATGCCCTCGGATTCGAGGGATAGCGCAAGCTCATCGGCGTGATGCAGAAAACCTTCGAGGTCTTCGTAGGGGCCGTTCTTGTTTTGGCCTATGCCAGCAAGACCCCAGTTGCTGCTGTTCTGATTGACCGTGCTGCGGACGTATTGATAGCCCGCGCAGGTGTTGTAAATACGAATGGCGTCGCGACTTTTTCCACCTAGCGCCGTGTGAACCGGCATGTTCGCTGCTTTGCCAAAAATGTCCCAGAGCGCAATGTCAATCGCGCTGTTGCCACGCGTCTCCACACCCGAGCCACGCCAGCCGAGATAGCCCGTCAACTCCTTGTTGCGTGCCTCGATAGCCAGTGGGTCTTTACCGAGTAGTTTCTGTGCGGCCCATTCGTGAACATAGGCCTCAACGGCGGCCGCACCCATGAAGGTTTCACCAAGCCCAACGAGGCCTTCGTCGGTGTGCAACCGCACCCAGAAAATATTGGGAAATTCGCCGAGGCGAAGGGTTTCCACACGAGTGATTTTCATCGGATTAAACGCTGAGGCACAGCCACAAATTTCTCGTACTACCCGCTCGAAAATATACGAGCGGGTGACTCACGAGTCGTTAGCCGCCACGCGCTTTCTTGAGTGCGTCAACGACAACGTTAATCGCCTCGGCACCAATGGTTGCTGCGTTCTTGTCGTACACGGGCTTCACTTTTTCGAACATGCGACGTTGCTCAGCTGCCGTAATTTCGTTGACTTGCATGCCGCGTGCTTTGAGCGATGCAAGCGACTTGCCGTCAAGTGCGCGGATCGTTTCGCGTTGAACTTTCTGGCCAGCAATCGCGGCTTCGCGCAATGCAGCTTGCTCGTCTTTCGAGAGCGTGTCCCACATCTTTTTGCTGTAGAGCACCAAGAACGGGGTGTACGCGTGGCGCGTGACGCTCAGGTACTTTTGCACTTCATAGAACTTCGACGTGTCGATCGTCACGAACGGATTTTCTTGACCGTCAATGGTCTTCGTTTCGAGCGCCGTAAACACTTCGCCGAACGCCATTGGCACAGCGTTGGTGCCGAGCGTTTTGAAGGTATCGAGGAAGATGTTGTTTTGCATGACGCGCACTTTCACGCCATCAAAATCTTCAACGCGAGCCACCGGGCGCTTGCTGTTGGTGAGGTTGCGGAAACCGTTTTCCCAGTACGCCAGATTGATGACGCCAGCTTCTTCTAGCTTCTTGCTCAGAAATATGCCAGCAGGCCCGTCAAGCACCGCATCCACTTCCTTTTCGTTCGCGAACAAGAACGGCAAATCGAACACGCCCAGCTCTTTCACGATGCCGACGAGCGGCGAGCTTGATGTCACGACCATCTCTTGCGTACCTGCGCGCAGCGCTTGCGTCGCTTGCAGATCGCCGCCGGCTGAGCCACCCCAGAACGCGGTGATTTTGAGTTTGCCGCCGGACTTCGCCGCGAGCACTTCCTGCATCTTCTTCACGCCAGCGCCGACCGGATGGTCCGCGTTCACGCCGTTACTCATTTTGATATTGCGCTCCGAATACTGCGCCATCGCGGTCGATGCCGCCAGCAGCGTTGTGGCAACTACCGTCACAATCGTCTTCATCTTAAACATAGCTCTCTCCTTAAAAATTTATAAGAACACGTCAACACACACTTCGACCCGGACCGAGGGATCACCGCATCCACCATTTCAGCGGCACCATGACCAAATCCGGAATGAACACCAACAAGAACAACACAATCAACTGCGCGATGAGAAACGGCATCACGCCTTTAAACGCATCGTCCATAGAAATTTTCGCGACTCCACACACAACGTTGAGCACGGTACCCACCGGCGGCGTGATCAGACCAATGGCGTTATTCATAATGAAAAGTACGCCAAAGTAAACCGGGTCTATGCCCGCCTGAATCACCACCGGCATCAAAACTGGCGTCAGAATCAACACGGTCGGCGCGAAATCCAAGGCTGTTCCGACGATGACAATCAACACCATCATGACGAGCATTAACAACGTCTTGTTGTCCATGAAAGGCGACAACATTCTCGCCACCTCTGCCGGAATATTGGCCACCGTGATGAGCCACGCGCTCACCATCGCCGCCGACACTAAAAACATGACGACGGCAGTCGTCTTGCCGGCCGCCAAAAACAATCCATACACCTGTGAAAGCTTCAACTCCCGGTAGATAAACGCGCCGACAATAAATGCGTAGACCGCGGCGACGACCGCAGCTTCGGTTGGAGTGAAGACACCTGCCTTCATGCCGCCGATGATGATGACCGGAAGCGCGATGGCGAAGATGCTGTTCGCGGTGACTTTGAGCCGCTCGTTCATCGGCATATTCGGTGCGGGCTGCACGTTTTCTCGTTTTGCGACCCACCACCACGCAATGCCAATGGCGATGCCCATCATCACGCCGGGCACGATGCCGGCGAGAAAGAGTTTGGTGATCGACACATTTCCGGCAACTCCGAAAATGATGAACCCAATCGATGGCGGAATGACCGGCGCGATGATGCCGCCAGCGGCGACTAATCCGGCCGAACGATTCACGTCATATCCCGCCGCGCGCATCATCGGAATCAAAATAGCGGCCAACGCGGCGGTGTCGGCTACAGCCGAGCCCGACAGCGAGGCCATGATGATCGCCGCGATCACCGCTACATAGCCCAGGCCTCCCCGGTAGTGCCCGACCCACGCGACGCCTAAGTTCACGATGCGCTTGGACAAGCCACCCGCATTCATGAACTCACCCGCGAGCAAAAAGAATGGCACGGCCAGCAGCGGAAAGTTATCCGCGCCATCGACAAAACGCTGCGCAAGAATCTGTGCGTCAAACGACGCGAGTACGCCCGTCGCACCGAGAAACGCCATCAAACAAACGCCGCACACGAGAAGGGCGTAGGCAATGGGCATGCCTAGTGCCATCGCACCAAGTAAGGAGAAAACAAAGACGGCGACGGTCACGCTTTGCTCCCCGCGATATGGGCTTTCTCGATGG
>Ga0209717_1002161_pt1 | contig 19436 bp, 18 predicted proteins | sample AD_UKC048_MetaG_FD_184418 | JGI IMG/M metagenome (GOLD analysis project Ga0209717, IMG submission 184418) | Active sludge microbial communities of municipal wastewater-treating anaerobic digesters from USA - AD_UKC048_MetaG (SPAdes) (version 2) | ecosystem: Engineered > Bioreactor > Anaerobic >... | reverse complement strand
CCATATTGGGATGAAAAACCGGTAGCAGAGAAAGCTTGGATTGCACATTTTCAAGACGCATTTCAAGTTGATCGAGGCATTAGCTTGTACATTCACTTGCCTTATTGTGAAAAGTTGTGTACTTATTGTGGCTGCAATAAAAGAATCACCAAAAACCATGGAGTAGAACAACCCTACATTGCTTCTTTACTCAAAGAGTGGGACTTATACCTGAAAAATTTACCAGGGAGGCCTCTGATTAAAGCATTGCACCTGGGCGGCGGAACCCCAACTTTTTTTCATCCTGACCAGTTAGATACACTGATCAGAGGAATTTTTAAACATGCTGACATTGCCTCAGATGTTGATTTTGGGTTTGAAGCCCACCCCTCTAGTACGACACGCCAACATCTCGAAACACTACACAATCTGGGCTTCCGCCGAATCAGTGTAGGCGTACAGGATTTTGCACCGGAAATTCTGGAAATCATCAATCGACAGCAAACCGAAGAGGAGGTAAAACAGGTGACCGAATGGGCCCGTGAACTGGGCTATACCAGTGTCAACTATGACCTGATTTTTGGATTGCCCCTGCAAACCCCCGAGCACATCCGCGGCACCATGCACAAACTGGAACAGTTGCGCCCCGATCGCATCGCTTTTTACAGTTATGCGCACGTACCCTGGATCAAACCCAGCCAAAGGGCTTATTCCGAAGTGGATTTACCTTTGGGAACAGCCAAACGGGCCTTGTACGAACTAGGCCGCGATTTACTGGAAGAGATAGGCTACGTCGAAATTGGGATGGATCACTTTGCACTCCCTACCGATGAACTCTATAAATCCATGAAACGAGGTACTTTACACCGCAATTTTATGGGTTACACCCCCCATGATACCCGTCTGAGTATCGCCTTGGGAGCTTCCTCAATCAGTGACAGTTGGGATGGATTTGTACAAAATGAAAAAAACATCGAAGATTACCAAAAGTCCATTGAACACGGGCATTTTCCAATTGTCAAGGGACATTTGTTTTCAGAAGAAGACCAAATCATTCGTACTCATATTTTAAACATCATGTGCCACGATGGAACCGACTGGAGCGATCCCGCGTTACAGTCTGCGGTATTTGAGGACATCATCGTACGGATTGAGGAGTTGGAGGCTGATGGGTTGATTAAAATCAATGGCCAAAGCCTACAAGTTACCCCAATGGGTCGACCCTTTTTGCGGAATATTTGTTTGGCCTTTGATGCTCGTTACTGGCAAAAGCAACCAGGAGGAAAATTGTTCAGTCAAGCAATATAGCCGCTAATTTTTCATTTCATAATAAATGGTTTTAAGAGCTAGTGCGCAAATCAACTGAATTCGTAACTTTGATCCTCTGATTTGCCTTTTCTAACTGTTTTTTGATGATATGAAAAATTACCATTTTTTAATTGCCTTCGTGCTATTGTCTTTTTCCTTGGCAGGCTGTTGGAACAGCGGCCCAGACCCCACCAAAGAATACAACGAAGATCCTACGCAAAATGGAACGCCTGAGGAACTAGGAATGACCGATGATTACAGCAATACCAACCGGGTGATTTGGCAAAAACCTGAATTGGTGCTCGACCGCATGGGCGACATCACCGATAAGGTTGTCGCAGACATTGGAGCTGGTACCGGTTATTTTGCATTTCGCCTGACACCACTGGCCAAAAAGGTGATTGCCATAGATATCGACCGCAATCTGGTCAATTACATCGACAGTATCCGCACGGTTGAACTTTCCGACGCAGACCAAAGCAAACTGGAAACCCGCCTGGCTGATCCAAACGATCCACACCTTAAACCCAATGAAACGAATGTGGTGCTCATGGTGAATACTTACCTGTACTTGAGCAACCGCATTGAATATTTGCAGAACCTCAAAAAAGGCATCGCTCCCGGAGGAAAAATCATCATCGTCGATGTAAAACGCCATCGCTTGCCTCAAGGTGAGTTTTTGCCGCCATTGGCCATTCGAGTACCCCAGCATCAAGTGGAGGATGAACTAGAACAAGCTGGATTTCAGCTGCTCAACAGCGATGATACTTCATTGATTTATCAATACATGGTCGTTGCCCAAAAGAAACCATAATGCTATCCCAAAAAGCAAAATACGCCATTAAAGCACTGATTTATCTGGCAAAACAGGAGAAAGGCAGTTTAACCAAAACCGCAGATATTGCCTCCAAATCCAGTATTCCGAAGAAGTTTTTGGAACTGATCCTCATTGACATGAAACGCGCTTCATTGGTCAGCAGCAAACAAGGTATAGGGGGTGGTTATTACTTGCTCAAAGACGCCGATGAGATTAACCTGGCGGATATATACCGGCTATTTGATGGAGCCATCGCCATGTTACCCTGTGCTTCGCTGCGTTTTTACGAGCCTTGCCATGATTGTCCGGATGAAGCGACTTGCCTGATTCGCAAAAGTTTGATTCTGGTACGAGATCAAACCCTGCACGCCCTGGAGAAAACTACAATTAAAATGTTGACCAAGGAGTAGGTTTTTGCCGGAAAAAAGCAATATTTGAAGGATTATTTTAGTAGATCCCCCCGGGCAAATATACATTCGATGATCCGTTGCTTCCTCCCCCTGTGTTTGTGCTGTCTGGCCATTTTTGGCTTTGCCCAGCCCATTGCTGCACCCAAGCAGGAATTTCGGGGTGCCTGGATTTCAACGGTCATCAACCTCGACTGGCCCATCCGGGGTGCCTCTCCTTCACAACAACAAGCCGAATTGCTGCGCATTTTTGAAGACTTGAAAAAAGCTGGAATCAACGCCATTTTTTTTCAGCTACGCTCGGAAAGTGATGCATTTTACCAATCTTCCCTCGAACCCTGGTCTTATTACCTCACCGGAAAACAAGGGCAAAGCCCCAGTCCTTTCTGGGATCCCCTGGAATTTGCCATTCGAGAGGCGCACAAACGCGGTATGGAATTGCACGCTTGGTTCAACCCTTTTAGGGTCATCCGCAGCACCAATGCTACTTACCCCAAAGACTCCTTGCACGTCTCGATCCGCCATCCCGAGTGGATGATTCCAATCAAAAACATCTTACTGCTCGATCCCGGAATACCTGCTGCACGCCAATACATCATTGATGTCGCCACCGATATTGTGAAACGCTACGACGTAGATGGCTTGCATTATGACGATTATTTTTACCCTTACGAAGGCATTGACAACCAGGATGCCGCCAGTTTTGCTAAATACGGCAACGGGCTAAGCCTCAATGCCTGGCGAGAAGACAACATCAATCGTTTTGTTAAGGAACTTGGCGCAGCAACGCTGGCGCTCAAACCCTTGGTCAAATACGGCATCAGTCCCTTCGGCATCTGGCGCAACGGCGTACCGGCCGGAATTACCGGCCTATCCGGCGCGGATGTCACCTATGGCAATGCGGTGGTTTGGCTCGAAAACCAGTGGATCGACTACCTGGCGCCTCAACTGTACTGGCGTTTTGGGGGCAATCAGGATTTTGAAAAACTGGCCAATTGGTGGAAAACCCAAATGAATGGCCGTCACCTCTATCCCGGCATTGCCATTTTCCGCGCCGATCCGAGTACAGCAGGCACAGCAGCCTTGTACAGCCCTGCGGAAATTCCCAACCAAATCTACTTTACCCGGCAAAAAAACATTCCCGGAGTCATCATGTTCCGGGCTGCGAACCTCTCACGCCTCAATAGCCAGGGCCTGGCAGATTCATTGTGCAACCGCATTTACAGCAATCCAGCCCTGACGCCCACCATGACCTGGAAACCACTGGAAGCACCCGGGGTGGCCAAAAGTTTGCACCTCGTACCGGCAAGCAATACAAACAACCTGAGTTGGGCGGCTCCAGTAGCGTCTGAACGACAAGCCAAGGTGCGTTTTTACGCCATTTATCGCGTGCAAGCCGCCAAAGAACCCTTTTGGCTGGACGCCATCCAGGATGGGAAAAACCTGTTGGCCGTAACCGGCAATACCCAATACCAGGATCGCAGCATCATCGATGGACAACAATACTGGTATGCCATTACTTCCGTGAGTGGCAACTCGATTGAAAGCCTACCCAGTTCTTTTGCGCCACTAAGCACCAAGACACAGGCAGTTCGCCGGGATTTTGGCATCCGCGAAGTTTTCCCCAATCCGTTTACCCAGGAGTTGCACATTCGGTATTCAATTGGGGCTCCAGGCACACTTTCGCTTCGCATTTACAACCTGCTGGGTGAGGAGGTGGTCAACCTCGTTGATGAAGAACGCAAGGGCGCGGGCGACTATGAGGCAGTGTGGGTGCCCAGTGCAGCGGCAAAAACCGGCTTGTACATCTGTGTGCTGGAGGTAGATCGGCAGCGGATGGTGCATAAGGTGGTGAAAGCACCGTAGGTTCAGTAAGAAAAATCAATATCGAACTTTAGGGCGCTATCAAGATAATCAATAAAGTGATGATTAATGAAAGGATTACAATGGCAACAGCGATCCCCACTTTCACAAGTTCGTTGAAATTTTCTTCAATAAAAGCAGTCAGTTTGTCTTTCATATTTGCTAAATTTTATCTATACTTCATTATACAAATCCCTGCTTCACAAATATAATCTTCTGAAACTAAAAAAGCAGTTTTTAACACGTTAAACTCGTGCTGGGTTTTGTGGAATAACCAGCCTCAAAGTATTTTTTCAACTTTTTCCCCTCTCCCCCTTGACTCTTACCTTACGTCATAGCCTACCTTTGTTTCGTCATTCGAAAATAACCGAGCAAAATGAAGCATTATTCCGTAAAACAGTTGGCCAAACTGGCGGGCGTAAGTGTGCGCACCTTACACCTGTACGACCAGATTGGCCTGCTCAAACCCGCCACCCGCACCGAGGCCAGGTACAGGTTGTATGGAGAAAATGAGTTGTTGCGCTTGCAACAAATCCTGTTTTACAAAGAACTCGATTTTTCCCTACAGGACATCGAGGAGATTCTGAATGACCCACATTTTGACCTGATTCATGCCCTCGAAAGCCATAAACTGTCGTTACGCAGGAGGCAAGAGCGCATCAATACGTTATTGGCGACCATTGACAAAACCATTGTTCATTTAAAATCGCATCAAATGCTTTCACACGAAGAACTATACGCAGGTTTGCCCAAAGAAACCGGGGAGACCTACCGCAAAGAAGCCAGCAAAAAATACGGTGTGAAAACCGTAGAAACAGCGGAGAATCAGCTCCGCAGCATGGGCAAAGTTGGTTTTGATCAGCTAAAAACCGAGCAAAAAGACATTGCTACCAAATTGTTCGCCTTGCTCAACGAAGACCCGCACAGTGCCTTGGTACAACAACAAATTGCTCAACATTACCACAATACCCGCATGTTTTGGGGCACGGCTCAATCACTCGATTTACAAGCTGAAGCCTACGCTGGCTTAGGAGATCTCTATGTGAGTGACGAAAGATTCACGATGGTAGATGGAAAATCTCATCCTGAATATGCACAGTTTTTGCAAAAGGCGATGCGCTACTTTGCAGAAACACAGTTGAAGTAAGAGCATGTCTAAATTGACTGGAAGACAGTGAGGCACCGTGAAAATAAAATTCCTCTAGGTGTCTCATTGCCTTCTTTATGGCAAAAAAATGATCATTCCTCCAACTCTAGGATTCTTGCTGGCAAGTATCCAATAAAGTCACGGAAACGAACCTTCCACCAATCGTCGTTGGTTTTTTCCAGGAGTTCCAGACGATGGCCAATCACTACGGGTAACAAATCGAGGCTGCTTTCTTCCGGGTTTTGGCGGATGGTTGAACTTTCGAGTACCCGGTAGACAATCACCCGGCCTGGTTTGGAAGAAATTTTACTTACCGCAGGCGTAGAGGTAGGTTTTTCAATCAGTACCACCGGATTGGATTCAGTGGTAGAAGGAGCCGTCGTTTGTTCAGGAATACGTACCTGTTCCGGCAAGCTGACTTCTTCTACCATTATTGCCGGGGGCGTGACGATCACCGGAGCGGATGCTGCGCCTGTGCTGAGCTCAAATTCTTTTTTTAATTGAACCAAACCACCCATTTCGTCCGTACTGATGATGGCTTCCGTAGGCGAAAATCCTGCTTTGCGCAAAATTAAACGGTGATTGTGATCGCGTTTCAGCGACAAAAGGATGATGCCATTGCCATAAGTTCGTTTGCTGAGCAAAGCCTCTGTGCCGTCATCATTTTGGATGAATAATTCTAATGCGACACCAGTGAGTTGTTCTTTACTCACCCCATTGAATACCGTACCCACAACGGACACGGAAGGAGGAAGATCTACAGCTCGTGCCGTGGTGGTGCTGGGAGGAGGAGTGGTTTTTTTTTCGTTTTCTTTGGGTTTGTTGTTGGCCAGGTAGGGCTTACCCACTTCCTTTTCCGGTTCCTTTTTCTTTTCGACTTTCTTTTTGCCATTCAGCTCGGCTATCCGGTCATCGCGGGTCTGGCGACCAAAATTGAAAGTCAAACCGATATTCAAATGAGCGGTTCTTGCGCTTTTAAAAGCAAAGATCGGGATGACGTTGTCGGATGCCACGTAGAGTTGCGCCGGGCCTAAATTGAGTGCAGCACCTACCCCAAAATTGATGGTTGACTTGTTGAAGGAGGAAATATTTCCCCCGACCTGTAAAATTTTATTGACTCGGGTAGTCATGCCAACGGCAAAACCAAAATCCACTTCTCCCAAATAAAACTTGGGGTTCAACACGACATCAATGGACGTCGTAGGGTTGATGAAATAACTTCCCCCCAAGTACAAAAGGGCGGGTAATTTGGTGTCGAACGTGGTGTCAATACTAGCTTTGCGACCCAGGCTGTCCTTAAATTCGAGTACCTCGTGGTTAAAACCATCTAGTCCAGCAGTAGGGAATTCAATGTTGTCATCGGCAATGGGATTGATGGTTATGTCGTTTTTCCAGGTGATACTGCCCATATTGAGCAAACTGGCGTACAAATCGAGTTCTTTGCTGACATTGTATTGTATCCCCAGATCAAAAGCAAAGCCATTGTTTCCAGTGCTTTTTAAATAACTGTTCGGATTGCGCTGTAGGGCCTGTACCGCCAGGTTGCTAAAATTCAGGTTACCCAGCATCGCATAATATGGACTGAGGTTTTCTGTGCCCGAACTCATAAAACTCAAATTCCCGAGCACCCCAAAGTAACGATCGTCTTTGTCGCTGACAAAGCGCATCGAGTCATTGTAGGTTTGGATATGACTGATGCCCATCAAGGATTTCACCCGAAACCCGGCTGAAATTTTGTTGGTGATTTGACGGGTATACCCAAAGCCGACTGCCCGGTATTGCAAGACATTGAATTGGTAGGTTTGAATGTCGTAAGCACGTTCTACAATAAAATTGTTGCCTACATTGAACAACATCTCGGCCAGAGGCCGAGGATACTTCATCAATGCATTCATGTTTTCATTGGCAAAAAAATTGATGTAGTTGCGTTTGCCGATGCGGAAACCAAGATCGAGCAGATTGACACTGACGTCCATCAGGGCATAATTCTGCTGATCCAGCCCATCCAGGAATTTTTTGTAGGGATTGACTGGGGCCATTTCCGAAGTTTCTCCTTCTTGAAAATCTCCTAATTTAAAGCCAGAACTACTCACTGCACCATTGGCTCCACTCATTAAAGGCAAACCGATGTTGTACTTGGACAAGGGCATGCGCCCAGGGTTGACTAAATAGGATTGGGGGGCAAAGGTCAATTGAGACAAAGTGAGGTTGCGCTGGGCGAAAGTTGGGATAGCAAGTAATCCCACGCTGCAAGCCAGCCAAAATCTTAGGGAAAGGAACAATAATGAACGAATCCGTAGGTTTGGGGTAGCTTTCATTGGTCTTTGTTTTGTAAAATTACTCATGCTTGGTCGGTTTTTGGATGCTACGCATGTTAGTTTAACGAGGATTCAACCGGATTCGCTTGTTCTTCAAGTCAAAAGAACGTCAAAAGATTTCGTATATTAAAAAAGCCGCTGCGTGGTAGTGCACAGCGGCTTTTTTTAAACATTCCCGTAGGGGGCAACCTTACGAGGTTGCCCTACAGCAACAATGTTTTCATATCCACGCGCTGGCGTACAATTTCTTCAATTCTATCGATGTGAACACGTTCCTGTTTTAGACTATCGCGTTCACGGATGGTCACGGTATTGTTTTCCAGGGTCTCAAAGTCAATGGTCACACAATAAGGTGTTCCAATAGCATCTTGACGACGGTATCTGCGGCCAATGGCATCTTTTTCGTCGTATTGGCACTGGAAAGAAAATTTCAGCTTATTGAACACATCTGTGCTGGCCTTTACCAATTCTTCGCGGTTTTTTAGCAGCGGCAATACCGCAACTTTCACTGGCGCAAGGGCTGGATGCAGCTTCATGACCACGCGGGTAGAGTCCTCACCTTTGGCATCGGGCACACTTTCCTCTTTCAGTGATTCACTCATCATGGCCAGGAACATCCGATCGGCGCCTACCGAGGTTTCGACTACATAAGGTACGTAGTTTTCGTTTAATTCGGGATCAAAATACTGGAGTTTTTTACCCGAAAGCTCCTGATGGCTGCTCAAGTCAAAATTGGTGCGCGAGTGAATACCTTCCAATTCTTTGAAACCAAAAGGGAACTCGTATTGAATATCCACAGCAGCATTGGCGTAGTGTGCCAGGTTGTCGTGGTCTTTGAAGCGCAGTTTATCAGCTGGCGTTCCAATTTTCAGGTGCCAGTTCATCCGGGTTTGCTTCCAGTAGTCGTACCACTTCATTTCTTCACCGGGGCGAATGAAAAACTGCATTTCCATTTGTTCAAATTCGCGCATGCGGAAAATGAACTGACGGGCTACGATCTCGTTGCGGAAGGCTTTTCCGATTTGGGCAATGCCAAAAGGAACCTTCTGCCGGGTAGATTTTTGCACGTTCAGGAAGTTGACAAAAATACCTTGCGCTGTTTCAGGACGCAGGTACAATTTACCTTCTTCTCCGGCAATATTGCCCAATTGGGTGTTGAACATCAGGTTGAACTGGCGTACTTCTGTCCAATTGCGCGAACCCGTGTCTGGATCGGTGATGTCCAGGTCCTCGATGATGGTTTTCATTTCGGCCATATCACCTTTGGACATGGCTGCGGTCAACCGGTCATTGATGGCCTGCGCCTTTTGGGTATATTCCAGCACCCGTGGGTTGGTGGTCCGGTACAAGGCTTCGTCAAAAGAATCGCCAAATTTTTTCTTGGCTTTTTCTACTTCTTTATCCGCTTTGGCCTGCATTTTATCAATCTCTTCCTCGATCAATTGGTCGGCACGGTAGCGTCTTTTGCTGTCTTTGTTGTCTACCAATGGATCATTGAATGCATCCACGTGCCCGGAAGCCTTCCAGGTTTTGGGGTGCATGAAGATGGCTGCGTCCAGGCCAACAATGTTGTCGTGCATTTGCACCATTGCTGCCCACCAGTAATCTTTGATGTTGTTTTTGAGTTCCACACCATAGGGACCATAGTCATACACAGCGGCAAGACCATCGTAAATCTCGCTGGATTGAAAAATAAAACCATACTCTTTGCTGTGTGCAACCAACTTCTTGAACAGATCCGCTTGCTGGGTCATCGTAATTTCTTATTTGAGTAATGCTAAATAGGCTGCAAAAATGGCAAAATTTCGGCTTTCGCAGCGGAGAAATCTTGATTTTTTTGGCGCTGAACCCCGTTTATCTGATAAATGCGTGCTAAAATAGGGGCTTGCCCCGTTCTTTACATCTTTATAGGGAACATAAGCGAATGCTTCACGAATTTAAAAAACAAACGATATGAAACAATTCATGCAAATTGGACTGCTGTTGAGCATTCAATTCTTGGGCTTCAGTGGGAGTGTACAGGCTCAAAAAGAAGTGCAGGTTGAAAGCTTTGATCAGGTTAGTGCTACCGGTAGTGTAACCATGCACCTGGAAGCGGGCGATGCCAATAAAGTGGTGCTCTATGTGGATGGCATTCCGGAAAAAGAAATAGAAGTAAAAGTGTCCAAGGGGGTTTTGCGCATTCAGGTGTTGAATGGTTTTTTATACAAAAATGAGATCGTCAAGGCCTACGTCACCTACAAAGCCTTACGCGGGGTGAGGGCCAATGCCGGCGCAAAAGTGGATTGTAAAGAACCCTTGAGCGCAGAATTGTTTTCGGCAAGTGTGTCGGCTGGTGGCCAATTGGACCTCAGCCTGAATGTAAAAAACTTGGACGCGAGCGCCTCTGAAGGTGGCCAACTTAACTTGAAAGGCACTGCCACAACTCAGGACATCAATGCCAGCACTGGGGGAGTCTGCCATTGTTCAGACCTGGTTGGGGAGAACGGCGCTGTAAGAACCAGCACTGGTGGTCGTGCAGAAGTACAAATTACGGGATTGTTGGAAGCCTCCGCCAATATTGGAGGCGAGATCCTGTATCATACCGATCCCAAGGAAAAACGGATAAAGCAGTTTTTGGGGGGCGATGTAAGAAAGTTTTAGCGCTTCTTTAAGCCTAAGGGGCGATAAAAAAATAAATATTCATTTTGCAAAAGGATTAGATGAGTCAACGGTTCATTTCAAGTGTCTTATCTAATCGTTTGGCTCAAAAAAAATGAACATTTATTTTTGCCCCACTACTAAGGCTCGGCTACTTTTCCATATGCCACAAAATAAGGGTTCAACAAGTTCTCCTTATTGTAACGCAAAGGCTGCTGGGTGTTTTGATCTATCACCTGTCCGCCCGCTTCTTCCAGGATGATTTGCGCGGCACCCGTGTCCCATTCCATGGTTGGCCCCATGCGTGGGTACACGTGTGCCTGGCCCATGGCGATGAGTAAAAATTTGAGGGAGCTGCCCCGGGATACCAATTCGGGCTGGTCAAGCTGCTGGATAAAACCTTCGGTCTCTGGACTCATGTGGGAGCGCGAACAGATAACTTTTAGCCCAGGATCACTCATGGAAAAAGGAAGTACCTGAATAGGTTCCACCTTTCCTGCTTTTGCTACGAAAGCACCTTCGCCCTTTGCTGCGTAGTACATTTCGTCAAAAACGGGAATGTACACCACCCCCAATTCGATCACACCTGCATTGATCAACGCAATATTAACAGTGAAATCGCCATTGCGTTTGAGGAATTCTTTGGTGCCGTCCAGAGGGTCGACGAGCCAGGCCTCTTGGAAATATTGGCGCTCAGCGTAAGGAATCTGTTTGTTTTCTTCTGAGATGATTGGATATTGTACCGGAAGGGATTCCAGGGCCTTACAAATAATTGCATTAGCCGTACGATCAGCAATGGTAAGGGGGGAAGAGTCTGCTTTGTGCTCTACCTGAAAATCGGCCTCATTGGCATAAATTTTCAAAATGGCTTCACCTGCACGTCGGGCAATTTGGGTAATTTCTGCAATTAGTTGCTTGTTGTTCATCTAATGGGTATTTTCGAGCCGCAAAAGTAATACAAATGAGCAAAATTTTAGTTACTGGTGGCTGTGGCTACATTGGAAGCCATACTTTGGTAGATTTAATCGACAATGGTTTCGACGTAATTTCGATTGACAATCTGATCAATTCATCGGCGGATATTCTGGAGGGGGTTAAATCCATTACTGGAAAAACAGTACAAAACTACCCTGTTGATCTCTGTGACAAGGCCGCTACCCAGACTGTGTTTCGTGCTCATCCGGATATTGCTGGAGTCATACATTTCGCAGCACTCAAGTATGTTGGCGAAAGTGTAGAAAAACCCTTGCTTTATTTTCGCAACAACCTCGACAGCCTGCTCAATGTGCTGGAATGTATGGTGGAGTTTGGGGTCAAAAACATCATTTTTTCTTCCTCCTGTTCGGTTTACGGCAACGCCACCGAATTGCCCGTCACCGAAAGTACACCGTTCCAAACCGCAGAATCGCCCTACGCCCGCACCAAACAAATGGGCGAGCAGATTCTGGAGGATGTTTGTTTCCAGGAAAAAGAACTCAATGCGGTGATTTTACGTTACTTCAACCCCGGAGGAGCCCATGAAAGTACATTGATCGGTGAAGCAGCGACCGCGGCCACCAATCTTGTGCCCGTGATCACGGAAACTGCTGCGGGGAAACGTGCCAGCATGACCGTATTCGGTTCTGATTACCCCACTCGTGATGGCAGTTGTGTACGCGATTACATCCACGTGATGGACCTGGCCAATGCGCACACCAAGGCCATTGAATACTTGTTGGCCGAGCGTCAGGAAAAAAATTGTGAGGTATACAATTTAGGCATCGGTGAAGGGGTTACCGTTCTGGAAGCCATCCATGCTTTTGAAGCGGTATCGGGGGTGAAACTCAACTATCAGATTGGGCCGCGCCGGGCTGGCGATGTAGTCGCCATTTATGCGAATAACAACCTGGCCACAAGTCGCCTGGGTTGGAGTGCCAAACGGGGTATCACCGATATTATGCGGACCGCCTGGGCTTGGCAGCAAAAAAGAAAGTAGTTGATGGTTAAAAAATGTGAGTTTATTATTTTGCTCATTATCTTTACGCAATAGCTAATTTTATATATTTTTTTGAGCGTGGTTCTATCTATCTGCCTACCGATCGCATAATTTTTCTCTACCTTAAAATCATCTACCCATGAAGCACTTACTACGTATTTGCATGGCACTGCTCATGCTTTGTTTGGTCACCGCTTGTGACCCCGATGACAGCGAAGTCACTTTTTTACCTTCTGCCGATGAATACAATGCCGATTTCGTGTTGGAATGGATGGATTTGAGCCTTAAATTGACCAAAGAAACAGCGGGGTTTACACCTCCAGTATCCGCCCGAATGTTTGCTTACGTTGGTTTAGCCCTGTATGAGTCGGTTCAGCCCGGTATTCCTAACGCATTAAGTATGGCGGGACAAGTGGTAGGGCTAGAAGCATCAGCTTTGCCTGAAATAGATCCCGATCTCGACTACCACTGGCTGCTGGTGGCCAACGCTGCGATGGGGCATATTGTAAAAGCTTGTTACGCGCCCGCTTCGGAGATAAATCTTTTTCAAGTAGCCAGTCTCGAACAAAAATACGAAGAACGTTACCGAACAAAAGTAAGTGCGGCTATCCACAAGCGCTCCGTAGAGTATGGCCGGGCAGTAGCTGCTGCAATTGCCAATTATGCCAATAGCGATGGACAACAGTTTTGTTACCAAACCAATTTCCCGGCCAGTTTTGTTGCACCTACAGGTACGGGATATTGGGTGCCTACTCCGCCCGCTTTTCAAAAAATCCCCCTGCAACCGCTGTGGGGCAAGGTGCGTACTTTCTATCCGAATAATGCAGATTTGTCAAAAGTACCCACGCCTCCAACTTTTTCTACCGATAAAACTTCTCCATTTTATCAACAAGCTCTAGAAGTATTTGCAACGGTGAACAACCTCAATGCAGAGCAAAAGACCATCGCCGAATACTGGAGCGACGATCCGGGGAAAACCTTTACTCCACCGGGGCATTCCATTTCCATCACCCGTCAGGTACTGGCTGCCGAAGAGGCCAAACTGGATAAGGCTGCCGAAGCATTTGCCAGAGTTGGGATGGGCGTGCACGATGCTTTTGTTGCTTGTTGGAATGCCAAGTTTACGCACAATTTGTTGCGTCCGGTAAGTTACATCAATCAGCACATGGATCCCAACTGGAAAACCATCCTCACAACGCCCCCATTTCCGGAATATACTTCGGGTCATTCCACTCAATCCGGGGCTACTGCCCAGATCTTATCGGATCTTTTTGGCTACAATTATGCCTTTACCGACCGCGCGCATAAAGATCGTACGGACATTGATGGGAGCCCCCGCAAGTTCAATACTTTTTTTGAGTTTGCCAACGAGGCCGCAATCAGTCGCCTCTATGGCGGAATCCACTACCGAGCGGGCAATGAGCAAGGGATTTTGCAAGGCATTCAGGTGGGCAAAAACATTAGCCTGTTGAAATTCAGAGATAAATAGGGATAATAATAAAAAGGCTGGTGCTTGTTCATGCACCAGCCTCAATCAACTGCTACCAAATGTGCAGGTTTTCAGCATATTTTGTACCTTCTACAGCATGCGTTGCAAAGCGCCAAGTACTTCTCGCCACAAAGAATCTTTAAACTGCACTCGAAACAAGCCGTAGTGGTCAATTTTTTTGGCATTCCAATCTTCGGGTCGCAGCACTTGAAAACTCAAACCCACTGCACTTTTTACGTGTTTCCAAAATCCGGGCACCGATTGGGTGTTGGAAATCGGATCATCACTTGCCCAAAAAACATGAATTGGGAATGGCATTTGCGCGTACGAGCCACGAGGCACACTTTTGCCATAAAATTTTGGATCAAAATAATGATCAGGTTGGGCACACCAGGCTCGCCATTGTTTGACGATCCGACCAGGAAGGTCTTCCATGATCTTAAATCGCTTGGCCGCAACATACCCCCAAAGCGCAATACTGATTGGGGCAAAAAGATAAAAGAAATAGTAACTCTTTAAGCGATAGCTCCAGGGCATATAAGTCAGATAACCCACCGAAGTAGCATAACAAACCAAACCTTTTACTTTGTGTAAATTGGGCATCAAACCCACTTTTTGCCCGCCTACACTGTGCCCAAAAATGAGCTTGGGCAATGCTGGAAATCGGTCGTCCAAAAAATTCAGCACCGCGGGCATGTCCTGCTGTCCGTAGTCCAGGTACGAGTAATCGCAGTTCCGCATGTCATTGGGCGCCGATTCACAGGTCCCCCGATAATCATAGACCACGGTGGCAAAGCCGTGCTCCGCCAAAAAATGAGCCATCGGTAAGTAAAACTCTTTTTTAAACCCGGTACCTCCGCTGAGCATCAGCGCCGCATGGGGTTGGGTAGAGGTGCAAAGTATAGCTGCTAAATTTACCCCATCGGCGCATTGGATGCTTACCTTTTCAGCAAGGGTATTGGGGTGTTGGTGTCGAGTGGTACTTGGGATGGAAACAGACATGTGTTTAGGTATTTTTATTTATTGATCGTTCGTTAAAATATAGTCGCAAAAAAACACTCAAACCGCCAGGCGTTCCAAGGCTTTTTTGAGGTATGATTTATCAGCAAAAATCCGGGTGAGCAGAATGGCTCCTTCCACTTCCTGCACGGCGCGCACCGCCATCAAATTGGCCTCTTCCACGGGGAGTTTTTCCGCGTAAATCTGGCTGAGGTATTGAATAAACGTGCTGAAAAAATTGCGAACCACCGGTAAAAAAGCGTAATTTTTGCCTACCGATTCCAGGGCCGTATTGGCCATCAGGCAACCATTCGAAAAGCCGTCAATATCATAAAAGCGCTCTATTTTGGCGGCGAGTTTTTGGAGCTTTCCAGCGGTATCCAATTCGGGGTTCTCCACGATGCGCACGAGCATCTGCGTAAATTGGACGAGCATATAGCTCAGGATTTCCTTCATCAGGTCTTCCTTGTCTTTGAAGTAGTAGTAAAAGTGCGATTTGTGCATGCCCAGCGAGATGGCCAGGTCACCGATACTGGTGTCGTGGTAGCCTTTCTGCCAAATCAAAAGCATTGATTTTTGCAGCACTTCTTCCTTGCTGGTTTTGATCGTTGGCATAAAGGGTATTTGCAGCCATAAATTTATTGAACAATCGTTAAAATAACTAGTTTTCGGGAAAATATTTGATTAATAAAACGTTAAAGCCCGCGATTGGGTGCTACTTTGTTGTACCTCTACCGTCAAAATAACGTTCTTATCAAAAAAAATCGAGTACCATGAGCGGACGTTACTTCGTATTACTACCCTTGCTGGCCTGGGGTATTTTGCACAACCCGGTGGAAGCCCAATTGGGTGGTTTGATCAACAAAGCCAAAAACACGGTTTTGGGCAAAGGTGGAGACCTGAGTGCTGATGAGGCTGGGTCGGGTTTGAAAGAGGCCTTGAATGTGGGCGTAGATCAAGCGGTGAGTTTTCTCTCGGCCAAAGACGGCTACTACGTCAGCCCTTACAAAATATTGATGCCCGAAGAGGCCAAAACCATGGCCGCCAAGTTGAAGGTCATTCCCGGCTTTGCCAAATTTGAAGAAGATTTATTGGAAAAAATGAACCGTGCAGCCGAGGATGCCGCTACCCAGGCCAAGCCCATCTTTGTCAACGCCATCAAACAAATGACGTTCCAGGATGCCTTGAACATCCTGATGGGCGAAAAAAATGCCGCCACCCAATATTTGCAACGTACCACAACCAACCCACTTACCGAAGCTTTTATGCCCGTGATTCAAACTTCGCTGGACAAATTCAAGGCCCGGGAATATTGGAGCAGCGCCGTAACGGCCTACAACAAAATTCCACTGGTGAAAAAAATGAACCCGGAACTGGACAAATACGTGACCGAAAAAGCCCTGCTCGGCATGTTCCAACTGGTTGAAGTAAAAGAATTGGACATTCGCCAAAACGTGGATTCGCGGAGCAGCGATTTGTTGAAGAAGGTGTTTGCGAAGCAAGACAAGAAATAGTTATGAGTTATGAGTTATGAGTTATGAGTTATGAGTTATGAGTTATGAGTTATGAGTTATGAGTTATGAGTTATGAGTTAAAATGGCACTCATAACTCATAACTCATAACTAAATAAGGGTATTTGATTCCCCCCAAATACAAGCCTTCCGGAGGCGCACTCGTCGCCTTCTTCAATCGGCTTTGTTGTTCCATGGCCGTTTTTAACTCCTCCATGCTGATTTGGCCCGTCCCCACTCCAACACACATGCCGACAATCAGGCGAACCATGCCCCGCAAAAAGCGATTGGAAGTGATGTGAAACACGGCCCGCTGTTCCTTGAGGTCAAAAATCCATTCCGAACGGGTCAACTTACAAACCATGGTTTTGGCGTCGTGATTGCTTTTGCAAAAAGGCTCAAACTCCTGGTATTGTAGTAAAAAGGCAGCAGCGTCTTGCATCAGCACCGGATCGGGTTGCTGGACGTAGGGATAGAAGTAGGCCAGATGTTCAGTGAAAGGATTTTTGCGAAAGCTGAGGTGGTATTCGTAACTGCGCTCGTAGGCATCGAAACGAGCGTGTGCCTCCGGGGATACGGGAAAGATGCGGTACACTGCAATGTCTTTGGGTAAAAATTTATTCAGACGGCGCACAAACTCTGCTGGAAATTCCCCTTCACAATCGAAATGGGCAAAATACTGCCTGGCGTGTACACCGGTATCGGTACGACCACACCCGGTGATTTCCAGTTCAGTACCCAGAATGGTATTCATGCTGTCTTCTAAGGTCTGTTGTACAGAAATTTTTCCGGGCTGGCGTTGCCAACCAAAGTATTGGGTTCCATTGTAGGCAAGTTCGATGAAGTACCTTTGCATAGCAGGTCATTTGAATAAAGGGGGATGTGAAGTTAACCATTTCCTGTGCCCGGTGGGTAAAATTTGTCAGCCTTTTCCAATGAGCACTAATTTGCTGCCAACTTACCGTATATTCTACTAGGCTGCTCTAAGCTATAACGCCCCCAGCCCTGATCATTTTTTTGATCAACACAATTTGCCCCAAATGATAGTAACAATGCTCGATCATCCCTTCAATATTTCGTCGATAATCCCCGTATTTCGGGTCTACAAATGCTGCGGCTAGTTGTGCATCGGACATCAATTCAACCCGCGCAGCAAACCGTTCTGTATTGGACCACAAAGTATTCAATAGTTTTCCCCAAGCTTCATGGGATTCGATGGGAGGAAGGTCAAAACTGTATTTGTCCCGAATTTCCAGCGCGCCACCTTCAAAAACCTGTAACACGCCAGCGATGTAATAATTGAGGTGGTAGCTCAGGGCCGCAATGGTGTTTAAGGAACCCATTTTTTGGGTGGCTTCTGTCCAGTTCAGATCGGACAATTGATCCCGCAGATTGGTATTGGCAATCCATTTGCCGTCAAGGAGGACTTCGCGGAAGCGAGTGGCTAGTTGAAGGGAGTTTTCCATTTCGAGGATTGTGTTGTTGCAAACATATGGAATTATGTTATCCTAATACACACGCATTTAACGCACTTTCGCATATTTTTTTTAGCAATAGGGCAATTTCCTCGGGGCTTTCTTTACACCCATTCCAAATCCAATCCTGGATCAAGCCCACGCTTCCGGCAATGATGAATTCCGTAATGAGGTGTAAAGTGCTTTTGTTGGCCTTGTAGGTTTTGGGCCAAATTCTGGTGATTTCATCCTTGGCAATGCTGATTATTTTTTCCTGAAACGATTTTTCACCTTTCGTTAGGAACAAAGCTTCACACAGCTCTTTATTGTCACCGATTTTGCGGATGAGCAAGGATAAGGCTGATTGATTGTTGCCATCCTGGATCAGTGCTTCGATGTCTGCCTTGATGGAGTCATAAAAGGTGTCCTGGATCTCATACAATAACTCATAGACACTTCGGTAATGCAGGTAAAAAGTAGCGCGGTTGATATCCGAGCACTTGCACAGTTCCGTAATTGAAATTTTCTCGACGGGTTTGGTTTTCAGGAGCCCCAGCAAAGTTTCGCTCAAAACTTTCCGGGTGTACTTTATTCGTCGGTCCATTTTTCAACTATTTTTTGACTTAATCGACGGTTCTACTTCAAGCTGTTGATTATCCAACAAGACCCATGAATTTTGAATTGCATGGCATCGCATACCCCAATATACTTGTAGCAAGGAAAATATTCAACACACTGTTGAATAACAATATGAAGGACTAGACTTGTTGCGGCGGGAGCGCTTGAGATCAAAAATAAGGGGGGGTTTTCCTGATTGAGGCTTATTTTAGAGTGCGTAGCAGCGCTACGGACGAAAAAATAAACGAAAAGCAGGGAAAAAAGACCATTTTTGGGCCAAGCAGTCTCCAGCCGCAGCAAGTCTATTAATGGATTTAACATGATCACCTGCTTACGTAACCTGATCTCATTGCTGTGGGTAATGGATCAACCTGCTTTTACTGAAAGCCTGAATGGTAGTACGATTACTGTAAACATCATCGATGTCAGGAACAAAGAAGGCTCGATTCGATTGAGTATTTTTAAAGATGAAGCCAGCTTTAGTGCTGAGAAAGCATCCAAAACGATGTTGCTTGATAAAAAAGAGCTTTCTGGTGGAAAAATGAACACCAGCGTACAATTGCCCAGCGGCATTTACGGAATCGCCGTCTTGGACGACGAAAACAGCAATGAAAAAATGGACTATGGGGTGATGATGCCCAAAGAAGGATTTGGTTTTTCAAATTTCTACCTGACTGGGCTCCGCAAACCCAAATTTGAGAAGTTTAAGTTTTTGGTGAGTGACACGAACTTTTCGGTGGTGATTAGGATGAAGTATATGTAGAGTAGGGATTGACTTAATCTAAGAAGAGAGTGTTCAAAAAAGTGTGTCAAAGTTAAAGAGTAGGAATTAACTTTGAAAACATGAAAAAGGAACGGAAACAAAGACCAAGAATGGAGGACTTAATCCCGAATTCAGAAATTCGGAAAG
>Ga0209717_1002157_pt1 | contig 19453 bp, 11 predicted proteins | sample AD_UKC048_MetaG_FD_184418 | JGI IMG/M metagenome (GOLD analysis project Ga0209717, IMG submission 184418) | Active sludge microbial communities of municipal wastewater-treating anaerobic digesters from USA - AD_UKC048_MetaG (SPAdes) (version 2) | ecosystem: Engineered > Bioreactor > Anaerobic >... | reverse complement strand
GAGCTATGAACTGGTGATGGAGGGAAAGGGGATGGTGCATTCGTAGGAAGGGGAAATATTGCCCGGGCGATCCTACAGGGGGCGACCACGAGACGGGGCGACCACGAGGGGGCGACCACGAGGGTCGCCCCTACACAACGTATCCAAGGCCTTTTGTCTTTGTAATCCAAGGGTCTGCTATCCAAAATGATATCGGACAATTTATTCATACATATCTCTATATTTGTTCAAAATTTTGCAACCTGTAATTTCTATTTATATCACCTGTATTTCAATGTTTTATGGCACTTAACGACCCACTCGACTCCCTTGAGTATTCCACTAACACACTCTCAGCCAAAGAAGTAATAGCACTCCTCCAGCAACACGGATTTCCGGAAGTATACGAAACGATTGACGGCACTATCGAAGTCAAAGGACAGCCTTCGCTAAAATGCCAGGTAAATAAAAACGCAGACCACTATTGGGTGCCTCAGGTGTCTGCGGAATGGATGAGCGGATATGTTATGATCCCGGCCGTCGTATGTAGTTTGCTCGTACAAGCCCTGGGTTTCAGCGGTATTCTTGTAACCGTTGTAAGTGCCCTGATTGGTTTAGGAACAGGCAGTTTAATACTTGAAAACAAAAAAAAGAAAACCCTGGAGCGCCTTGAAGCAGCGCTTTATGAATAAGGGTGTTTCGGGAGTGTTTCGTGTTTTGTAAAAGGCTAATAGTCAACCAAATACTAAACAAAAAACAAAACACTCCCCTACTGTCCTACCCCCAGCGTTCCCGACAACTCCTTCAAAAATACCTCCGCCAGTTTCGCCTCATACTGCGCCGTCGTATACCGCGTCGTCGCGTTGATGTAATTCACCTGCGCGGCGCGGAATTCCACCGTCGCGATGCTGCCGAGTTTGAATTTATCCAGCGTGATTTCCAGGTTCCGGGCGGCGATGGCCTGGTTACTTTTTTCGATATTCATGAGGGCCAGGCTGGTCACGTAGGTCTGGTAGGCCGTGGCCAGTTGCGACTGCACATTCAAGTTGGTGCGTTCGTACACGAGTTGGGCGTTGTCGATAGATATTTTGGCGTTGTTTTCCAGGCGGCGCTGGTTGAAACCGTTGAAGATGTTGACGGAAGCCGTCACGCCGTATTCGAAGCCGCGGCCGCGGGAGGTGGTGGCGAAACCCAAGGCCGAACGGGAATTGGCAAAGTTGTAGCCCGCATTGAGCCCGATGACCGGATAGCGGTCGGCGCGCACCTGCCGGAGGTCCAGTTCCGCAATACGTTTGTTGATCAGAGCGACTTGCAGGGCCGGGTTTTGTTGGGCGGCCTGAGTGGATAAATCATTCAATACCAGCGCATTGTCAATGTCGATCGTATCCACCACACGAAACTCCGTGTTCACGTCGCGGGCCAGTTGTTCGTTGAGTTGAATCCGCGTATTGTAGTACAACGTGCGCTGGCGAATGAGGTTGGTCGTGTCGGTATTAAAATCCACCTGCGCGTTGAGCACTTCCAGGCGGGAGGATTTGCCGATTTCGAAACGCGACTGGGCGATGTTCACCCGGGAGCGGGAAATGGTGATAATGGTGTCGTAGGCAGCCTGCTGTCGCTGTTGCTGCACGAGGTCGTAATACAGGTTGACCACGTCGGCCACTTTGTTGAGCATGGCCAGGCGCAGGTTTTCTTCGCCCAGAGTGCGGAGTTCTTTCAACTGGTCGTACCGGGCAAACATTTTAAACCCGTTGAACACCGTCCAGTTGAGTCCGACGCCGTAGTTGGTGCCCGAACTTTTTACGCCGTTGCCTTCCCGCACCGTTCCATCCGACCGGTTTTGCCGGGTATCTTCAATGCTGTTGTTATTGGAAAAATCGGCGCCGACAGCCGGCAAAAAACCGGCATTTCCGTAAGTGACGTTGTTGCGGTCGACGGTGAGGTTGTTGGCGGCTATCCGGACGTCGTAGTTGTTTTCCAAAGCGATCCGGACCGCTTCTTCGAGCGTGAGGATGGACTGTGCTTTCAGCGCAGGGCACGCTGTGAGCAAGACCAAAAAGATTATAAATTTTAAATATTTCATATACGTTATGTATTGTTTGTATGGGCTTAACGGGGAGGCTATGATTTTTAGATGATTTATATGATGGCCATGATTATGTTAGGTGATAATCATGGCCATCATGTAAATCATCTAAAAATCATAGCCAGAAATCACAGTCTAAATCACCATCTCATTTTTCCATCATAACCGCCCGTTCCTCCTCCCGTTCCAGCCGCTCGGCCTCTTCCAGGTCCGGGTTGGGTTTGTGTTCCCGCGACCACGACGAATAGATCGCCGGAATAATAAACAGTGTGAGTACCAATGAGAAAATCGTTCCTCCGACCACTACCACGCCCATACCTGCCCGGCTTTTAGCCGCTGCCCCGAGCGCCAGGGCGATGGGCAAAGCCCCCAGCGCAATGGCCAGACTGGTCATCAAAATCGGCCGCAAACGCGCTTCTGCCGCTTCCAGAATAGCCTCTGCCTTGGGTTTGCCGGCTTCTTTCAACTGGTTGGCGAATTCGACGATCAGAATGCCGTTTTTCGTTACCAGCCCGATAAGCATGATCGTGCCGATCTGGCTGAAAATGTTCCAGGTTTGCCCGAACAGCCACAGCGAAAGCAAAGCTCCTGCAACAGCCAGCGGCACGGTGAGAATGATGATCAGCGGATCGAGAAAACTTTCAAACTGGGCCGCCAGGATCAAATAGATCAGCAGCAGTGCCAGCGCGAATGCATACGCCGTATTGGAACTGCTTTCCACAAAGTCGCGCGATTCGCCGCCGAGGTCGGTAGAAAACGTTTCGTCGAGCACACTGGCCGCCACGCGATCCATGGCCGCGATGCCGTCGCCCATACTTTGTCCGGGCGCCAGGTTGGAAGAAACGGTAGCCGACAGGTAGCGGTTGTTATGGTATAGTTGGGGCGGACTGCTTTGCTCTTCCAGGTGTACCAGGTTGTCGAGTTGCAGCAGTTGGCCGGTGCTGCTGCGCACGAACAGGGAGGTGAGATCGAGCGGTTCGTCGCGGTCGCTTTGGTCGAACTGTCCGATAACCTGGTATTGTTTGCCGTTCATTTTAAAATAGCCGAAACGCTGCCCGCTGAAAGCCAGTTGCAGCGTCTGGGCCACGTCGATCACCGATACGCCGAGGCTTTCGGCTTTGTCGCGGTCTATGGAAACGTTGAGTTCGGGTTTATTGAATTTCAGGTTCACGTCCACATTCGACAAAGCCGGTTCCTTGCCGGCTGCTTCGAGGAATTGCGGGATTTTTTCCTGTAATTTTTCAAAATTCGGCGCCTGAATCACGTATTGAATCGGCGCCCCACCCCGCTTGTTCACGGCGATAGTGGGCTGCTGGGAAACGTTCGTGCGCGCATCCGGGTATTTCCGCGTTTCGCGGGTGAGGGCCGCAGCGATCTCTGCCTGCGAACGTGTTCGTTCGCCGGGTGGCACCAATGTCATCCGCATGCGGCCGGTGTTGGCGCCGCCGAAGGAAGTGATGACCAGGTTGACCTTTTTTTCGGGTATGGAATCATTGACGAGTTGCGTCAATTCCTGCATAAAACGGTTGGTGTATTCGTACGTCGAGCCCTCGGGCGCGGTGACGTTGACGCTCAGGAAACTGCGGTCGTCATACGGCGCGGTTTCTTTCGGGAGCAAGGTATAAAACAGGTAAATGAGCCCGAAACAGATCAGAATCATCGGATAACTCAGCCATCTGCGGCGCATAAATCCTTTCAGAGAATCCGCGTAACCCTTGTTCAGGCTTTCAAAATACGGCTCCGTCCAGGTGTAAAACCTCGATTTTTTGTGCCCGCCGCTTTTCATCAGATACGCATTCAGCATGGGCGTAAGCGTGAGCGACACGAATGCCGAAATGAGTACCGACGCGGCAATGGCCACCCCGAATTCGCGAAACAAACGCCCGACGAATCCCTGCAAAAACACCACCGGCAAAAACACCGCCGCCAGCGTAATGGAAATAGACAACACAGCGAAAAAGATTTCCTGCGAGCCTTTCAGAGCCGCCTGAATGGGCGACATCCCTTCTTCCACTTTTTTAAAAATATTCTCCGTCACCACGATCCCGTCGTCGACCACCAGACCCGTTGCCAGCACGATGGCCAGCAGGGTAAGCACGTTGATGGAAAATCCGAACAGGTACATGACAAAAAACGTGGCAATCAGCGACACCGGAATGTCGATCAGCGGCCGGAACGCAATAGCCCAGTCGCGGAAAAACAGGTAAATGATCAGGATAACCAGCACCAGTGCCATGCCGATGGTTTCGGCCACTTCGACCACCGACTGTTTGATAAAACGGGTATCGTCGTTGGCTACTTCGATTTGTATATCGGGCGGCAAGTCTCTTTTCAGCACTTCCAGTTCTTCATAAAACGCCTTGCTAATGTCGAGGTAATTGGTGCCGGGCTGCGGCGTGATGGACATGGCCACCATCGTTTTGCCCGATTCGGTGAGCCGGGTTTCCAGGTTTTCGGCGTCGAGCACGGCATTGCCGATATCGCTGAATCGGATGATTCTATCCCCTTCCGCTTTGATAATCAGGCGATTGAATTGTTCCGGGGTAGTCAGATTGCCAATGGTATTGACGTTTAGTTCGGTATTGGCGCCGGTGACTTTTCCGGAAGGCAATTCCACATTTTCCCGGGAAAGGGCCGTGCGGATATCGGCGGAAGTGAGTCCGTACGACGCGAGTTTGGCGGGGTCGATCCACAGTCGCATAGCGTACCGCCGCTGCCCGAAAATACCCGTGCTGCTCACGCCGGGAATGGTTTGCAGCCGTTCGCCGATGACGTTTTCGGCATAATCGTTCAGGGCGAGTTGGTCGCGGGTAGCGCTTTGGATCGTGAGCGTAATGATCGGCTGGGCGTCGGCGTCGGCTTTACTCACCACAGGCGGGGCGTCGATGTCCTGCGGCAGGCCTCGTGCCGCTTGCGACACTTTGTCGCGCACGTCGTTGGCGGCCGTTTCCAGGTCTTTATCCAGGTTAAATTCGATGGTAATATTGCTGGAACCCTGCGCACTGCTGGAAGAAATATTACGGATACCATCGATGGAGTTGATGGCTTTTTCCAGTGGTTCGGTGATCTGCGACTCGATGATCGTCGGGTTGGCGCCGGCATAACTCGTGCGCACCGATACCGTAGCGGGGTCGATGGACGGAAATTCCCGAACACCCAGAAAGGTATAACCGATCACGCCGAACAGGATCAGCACCAGGTTGATAACGATGGTGAAGACGGGACGTTTGATGCAGATGCTGGAGAGGCTCATGTTATTAGAGAGGTGAGAGAGGTGAGAGGGTGAGAGAAGTGAGAGAGTGAGAGTTCGTAGATTACACCTGACTTACTTAGGCGTTTACAGTTAGGATGCAGGGAATAATCAGGTGTAATCGAAGTCGGCTCTCACCTTCTCACTTCTCTCACCTTCTCACTTCTCTATCAATCCGCTACAGGTTTACTAAAGTTCACTTTCACCGGCGAACCGTTTTTCAAAGTCAGGATACCTGTTGTCAGCACCGTGTCGCCGTTTTGCAGACCGGAAGTGACCAGCACTTCCGTGTCGGTGCGTGTGGATGTTTGCACCATCGTTTCTTTCGCTTTACCGTTTTTGGCGACAAACACTTTTTTACCGTTTTGCACCGGTACGATGGCCTGCGAAGGGATCAGGATGGCATTTTCAATTTTGCGAAGCGGCAAATGAATATTGGCAAAAGCGCCGGGGCGCAACACGCCGTCCGAATTATCGGCCAGCGCGCGCAACTGCAGGGTTCGGGTGGTCGCATCCAGCCCCGGTTCGATGGCGTACACACGGGCGGTGTACTGTTTGTTATCGCCGGCCACGGTAAAACCGATGCGGGTATTGACCTTGATCTGGTTCGCGTATTGTTCGGACACCGAAAAAGTAACCTTGACGGGATTGGCATTCACGAGGTTGGCTACCACGGTTTCCGGCGTCAGGAAACCGCCCACCGACACCCCGCGCAACCCTACCCTGCCCGAAAAAGGCGCCCGGATGGTCGTTTTGGCCGATTGCGCTTCAGTCAGCCGGGTTTGGGCCTGCAGGGATTTTAACTCCGCTTCCGCCGTCTGGTATTCTTCCTGACTGATGGCTTCTTTCTCCAGCAGCAGTTTTGCGCGGCGTGCATTTTCGGCGGCCAGTTCTTCCTGGGTGCGTGCCTGCGACAACTGTGCGCTGATCTCGGAACGGTCGATTTGCAGCAGCGCCTGCCCCTTTTGCACCAGCCCGCCTTCTTTGAAGTAAATAGCCGTCACCAGCCCCGATACCTGGCTGCGGATCTCGATTTGTTCGTTGGCGTCGATGGAGCCTTTGACGGAGAGGGAGTCGACGAACGTCTGTTGTTTGACCACAAAGCCGTCTACCTGCAATGGAGCGCCGCCTCCACCACCCCGGCCGGTTTGTGCGGCGGGCGCCGCTTTTTTGTTGGTTGCAATGCGATAACTGACCAGTCCGCCGAGGGCGATCACCAGCAGGGAATAAACGAAATACCTTTTTTTGATTTTCACTTTAAGGAGATTTGTACCGGATTCCTGTTCCACCGGCGATGATGCAACTTTGGCAATAACATTGCGTGCGGTTGTGTTATTCGGAGACATTTTTTAACGGTGGTGGCTTCGGTAGGGAATCGCATAAAAAATGTATGCCAGGCTTGAAGGGTTTCGCTAACCCGATGCCGACATGGCAGGGAAACACGAAGAGGGTACACAGGTTTGCAGCCTGTATACCCTCTTGTTCTTTCATGTATCTATCATTTTTACTTACCTCGAAATCACCACTTTACTCGTTCCCGAAAAATCCGCTCCGCGTACCGTAACCCAGTACACACCGTTTCTCAGTTCGGAAACATTGATACCGGAAGGTTCATTCGGATTGATCGTGCCCGAATATACCAGCACGCCCATCGAATTGCGGATTTCAACCTGCAAATCCGTTTTAGGAGAAACATCCGTGCTGCGGTCGGCCGGCACCGTAAGGTCGGGGACGCCCGTCGGCACATCGCCCTGGATGATTTGATCCACCTGCACGTTCAGCACATCCGACGCCGGATTCGGCCAGGCAGCCAGGCCCCAGCCACTGCCGATGTAAAAAGTAACTGTACGGGTGACGCTGCAAGATCCTCCGGAAGTGATCAAAAATGTTACACTACCGCTATACAGGCTAAAACTGGCGTTTACGCCGGTGCCGCTTACCCACAGCCCGAGTCCGGGAGGTGTAAGGCCCTGGGTCGCCCAGGTGTATGTATTGCCCGCCGGCAGGGTAACGTAAACAGAACCGGCTGAAATAGCATTCACCGTGTTGAGCGGCTTGCTAATTCCACCGTTGTTGGAATAAGTACCACCGAAAGTGGTGGATAAAACGTTCTTGCTGATCTGTTTGGTTTGTCCGCCCGAGGTAGTGGCCGTAATGGTAATCGCGCCCGTTACATTGCCGGTAGGCGTTATGTTAATACTGCCATTCTGATAGGTAGGCGAACTGAAAGTGACAGCCCCTGCCGGTGATACCGACCAGGTGATCGTACCGGGGAAACACAAGGTCAGGGTTTGCGAATTGCCGATACAGATATTGGTCGAACTGGGCGAACTGGATATTTCCGGCAGTTTAAATACACCCGGAATAACGGCCATCGCGTCGTCCCGCATTTTATCGCCCTGGCCCGCCGTGAAATTGTTCATACAAGTGGTTACCGTATACGACATGTAGTTGTGCAGATTGGGCGTATAGGCATTCCCGCTGCCATCGGTGAGCGGGCATTCGCCGCCCGAAGGCTGATACGTACAACTGGAAGGTATGATACAAGCCTTCGTTGTGACGGGGTCGACAGGAGTGTCGGCTACAAAATCGCCCATGGTACAAGGACTTGACTCCGTTTTCGGGGTTCCGGGGGTGAACCCGTTAAACGTGTGCTGCAAACCCATACAGTGCCCCACCTCGTGCGATACCACGTGCGAAGGGACCAGTTGGTATGTGACACCGTTGTAGGTGGCCGCACCGCCCATAAAGCAGGCATTGGAAGGAATTCCATCGGCCTTGCCTGCACCCAGTTGCGGGTTTTTCATGAGATAAACGTGAATAGCATCCGAGGTTCGCTGATTCAGCGGATCCGTGAAAACCGACTGCAGGGCGATATCCGTTTGGGTCAGGTAAAACGACTTGTTCCAGTGGTGCGTGGGCTGATAATTGAAGGAAATACCCTGGGGATTATACGCCGCATTCAACAGGTTTTTACAAGCCGCTACATCCGAATCGGTATAACCGCCCGTGCCATTGTCCAGGTGCAGTACGTGAAACTTGAGGTTCACCACAGCGCCGGTGCATTTAAAGACATCGCAGACGGATCGTTCCGCAAGCCCTCCCAGATCGGCAGGAGTGATCGTGGGCGGATTATCCGAACGGTTCAGACAGAAATAATCCGACTGGGCGTTCAGTGAAAAAAGGGTGAGGAATAAAAACAAAATCGGGATTGAGAAATGTTTTGACATTGTTATAAAATTTTTATTATGAAAAAATTGGATTTAAAATATTAGATAGTGGCAATGGCGTGCATTGTGATTTATTATTGCAATAATACAATAGGAAATGAAATTAGAATAATATTTAATAACTATTTTTTTCTGGTTGTTTTTTTACAAGAATCAACAGAAAATCCCTGCGAATACTAATTCCCGCCCCACGATTTCTATTACTACCTGTGCGAAACTTTTATGTTGCGATACTTTTACGTTGTTCCTGATTCGGTCAAAATCAACCTTTATAAACCTCCTCCTCTACATGAAACCCACCTTAAAAAATACTTTTTCTACTTTTATTGCCGCTGCACTTCTGTTCATTCTGCTGTTTTCGTGCCGAACGGAAGGTGCGCTTCCCTGTACACAGATTGAAAAACCTGTCAGCCTGGATTTCCCCAATGATACCATCACAGATATAAGGATACTGCCCTTCGAGCCGGGCAAGATCTGGGTGCAGAGCCGGCAGAGGATGGTCGAAGTGGATCTTCACACCGGACAGAAAACGGCTTTGAGCAGCGCGTATCGCAATTTTTTCAATGTGGAGAACGCTTATTCCGAAGTCGACCCCTACGATTCGCTGATGTGGATAGGCGGGCAGAACCGCAATGTGCTGTACTACGACAGCAAGACAAAAAAGATAGTGGAACTGCCGGTCAACTACGTGCACAGAATTATTGCCAGGCCCGACAAGGTCTATTTCGTTGCCTTTCACCAGTTGTGCTACTGGGACAGGCGAAGTAAAACCATACATCAGGTGCCCGATATGCCGCTAAAGTTTATCCAGTCCTGCGAGATGGTAGACGATACGACGGTTATTTTGGAAAGACAATATACTTACTACCTTAATTCGGGGCGGATTGTCAAGGGTTTTTTTGCCGGCACTTATGAATTCCAGGCATATAACAGGATAAATGACGGGCTCGCGCTGCTTTACAAGGACAACGCAACTTATCATGTCTTGAAAGGCGAGGTGAAAACCCTGCCGCTGCCCATTCAGCAGTACTCTTATAATACGACCATTGCGGACGGTATCTACTGGCAATGGGACGATGAATTCTGTTACGCTTTTGACCCGCACACGCAAACATCAGAAAAGTTTTTTTACCGTTTGCCTCCTGTCAATCAATATAATACCAGCGTCGGGTTCGATGCAGAATACATCTGGATTCAACGGCCCGGTCAACTGATGCTGATCGACATTTCCAGCCATCAACAACTGGAATTCAAAGTGCCGTCGAAAGTAAAATTCGTAAAAACTGTCCCGGACGACTGCAACGTTTATACTGTTTTTGAAAACAGGATCCTGGTTATGTCCAGGGAAGATTTCATTAAAATGTGCAGACCATTCGACGTTGATCTGTACAATACCCAGCTCGTACAACTGAACAAATCTGTTGATTCACTCGGCCTGACCAAAGATACCGTTGTCGCGGTTGCGCTTAAAAAACTTAATTTTATCAAAGAAAAATATGCGGCTATCGACAACGTGGAAGTGAAACAAAAACTGGCCGCTCTGGATTACCAGGCATTTCAATACGCGCCGCTCCACTTTCCGGAGGAACATGAGCGTTGCTACCGCGACGGGTCGCTGCCATTTATCTACAGAAAGGCATGTTTGAACGGTTTAATCGACCAATACGGCCGCAAGTCCGAATTCAAAAAAGTGGTGTATCTGGAAAAGGAATTTTACAAGTATTTCGGCAAACCCAACCAGGACGTGGACTATAGTTTCATGTCACACGTCGACAGTGTACGGAAATACTTGCATCGGGTAGACAGTCTTGAAAAACTGGCGCTTTCAGCCGATTCGCTCTATTATTTTAAAGCCCACGCGCTGGAAATCATTTGCCGTACCGACTGGTACTGCCAGCAAAGCTGCGCCGGCTGCGACTATTCCCTGGTAACTAATCCGCTGAAATCTTTCGCTCAAAAATTCCCCCAAAGTAACCTTACAGACAATGCCGAATTTGATCTTATCCCGTTTAATTTTATGTACAACGAAGAAGAGGAAGACATAAAAAGGATAAACCGGGACTACCGTGCATTCGCGATCAAATACCCCGACAGCGACCTGCTGGCCGACGTGTGGTACAACATGTTTCAGAACTATCAATCCCTCTCTACCCCGGATAAAAAAGGCATGAAAGAAAGCGGGCAAAAATTCATCCGGGAGTTTGGTTCGGATAAAAGAGCAAATGAGGTAAGGGAGGAATTGAAAGCGTCCGGCATGTAATAATTCCGGATACAGAAAATTACCACCGATCCTTCGTGCCCCTTGTGAAATCCCCTTTGTGCACCTTGTGGTTAAATAAAAAACACCCCTAAAACGAGAGGTGTCACCTGCGATCCTACGTCGCAGATGACACCTCTGAATTACTTAAAAACATCTAAACAGAATAATTAAGCGTGCACCGCATCCCCATACAATTCCGTCCGCAAATTCCGGATTTTCTCGCTGTGGATGTAATCGCCGTATTCCATATACTGGTCGATGAGCCCGTTCGGCGTGATCTCGATAATCCGGTTGGCCACAGACTCCAGGATCTGGTAGTCATGCGAACTGAACAGCATATTACCCGTAAAATCCTTCATGCCGTTGTTCAGGGCCGTGATGGATTCCAGGTCCAGGTGGTTCGTAGGTTCGTCGAGGATCAGGAAATTCGGGTTGGCGAGCATAATTTTGGACATCATGCAACGCACCTTTTCACCGCCGGAGAGCACGCCTGAGCGTTTGAACACTTCCTCGCCGCCGAACAGCATGCGACCCAGAAAGCCGCGGATAAACGGCTCGTCCTTTTCCTTGGAGAACTGACGAAGCCAGTCCATCAGGCTCATGTCCTGATCGCCGGAGAAAAAGGCGGTGTTGTCGTTTGGCAGGTATTGGGGCGAAATCGTTTGTCCGTACTGGAACCGGCCTTCAAATTCCGTGTCTTCGCCGGCCAGGATATTGAAAAAAGCAGTGATCGCCTGCGCATTGCGGCTGAGTACGGCAATTTTTTCACCCTTGTTGAAACGCAGGTCGAGGTCGCGGAACAGGTATTCGCCGGACTCGTTCTTTTTACCAAGTTTTTCCACTTCCAGGATGATATCTCCCGGGTCGCGTTCGGGTTTGAACGCGATGTACGGGTAGCGGCGCATGGACACCTGCATATCTTCCAGATTCAGTTTTTCCAGCGCTTTTTTGCGGCTGGTAGCCTGCCGGGATTTGGAAGCATTGGCCGAGAAACGGGCGATAAAGTCCATCATTTCCTGGCGTTTCTGCTCCACTTTTTTGTTTTTATCGGCCATCTGGCGCGTCAGCAACTGGCTGGTTTCGTACCAGAACGTGTAGTTGCCGGTAAACATGCGGATCTTGCCGAAATCGACGTCGACCACGTTGGTGCACACCATATCCAGGAAGTGGCGGTCGTGCGAAACGACGATCACAATGTTCTGGTAATCAGCCAGAAAGTTGCAAAGCCAGTCGGTGGTTTCGGCATCCAGGTCGTTGGTCGGTTCGTCCATGAGCAGGATATCGGGCGCGCCGAAGAGCGCCTGCGCGAGCAACACCTTCACACGTTCCGAGCCGTCGAGATCGCCGACGAGTTTGTAGTGCAGCGATTCGTGAACGCCCAGGTTGCTGAGCAGTTCGGCCGCGTCGCTTTCGGCCATCCAGCCGTTCATTTCGCCAAATTCGCCTTCCAGTTCGGCCGCGCGCATCGAATCGGCTTCCGAAGCGTTGGGGTTGTCGTAAATGGCATTTTTCTCCTTCATGATGTCATACAGGTGCCGGTGGCCCATGATGACGGTATCCATTACCGGATACTGGTCGAACTCGAAGTGGTTCTGGCTGAGTACAGCCATCCGTTCGCCGGGCGTGATCTCGACCTTGCCGCGGGTGCTTTCGATTTCGCCGGACAGGATTTTCAGGAACGTGGATTTGCCCGCGCCGTTGGCGCCGATGACTCCGTAACAGTTGCCTTTTACAAATTTAAGATTGACCTCGTCAAAAAGCACGCGTTTGCCGAATTGCAGGGCAACGTCATTCACTGATAGCATCTATAATAATGGATATGTGGTTGAAAAAGAGCGCAAAAGTACGCGATAATCCGCTTAGGGACCTGCATTATTTGTAAAGAAGAGGTTAAACATGGTTTTGAGGGTTTTTGTTTGCGTAAAGTTTTGGATACTCCCGACAAACTTTCAAGACAAATGCAACCTGTTTTCCCGATTTATAGACATTTGTCAGCCGCCAAAAATCCCCGCCTTCAGATCTTTGCACGGTTAAAAAAACTAAATGACATGGCAACCAACATCATTTTTCTGATCACCCTGCTGGCCTACAGCATCCTTGTAAGTCAACCTTTTATGTACATGCTGGCCTTAAAATATGCGCAGTCGAGCCTGGACATCGGACCTTACATGGAACTGCGCAAACTGATCGACGCCAGTATGCGCAAAAATTTCAAATACGTGATTTATACCGCGCTGCTGGCCAATCTGCTGCTGGTCGTTCTGACGGCCGGAAATCCCGGCAGCCTGCTGTTCCTGGCTGCAACCCTTTCCCTGATTACCCTGATTGCAGATGTTTTTATTACTTTAAAAGGCAATATGCCTATTAATGACATGATCAATACCTGGACGCCGGAGCGATATCCGGCCGACTGGACGGATTACCGGGAAAGATGGTTCCGGTTTCTGGGATACCGTGGGGTGTTGAGCATGATCGGTTTCACGGGGCTGCTGGTCGCTGCCGTATTCGGCATGCCTGCCGGTATGTAAAAAACCGTATTTTTCCGGGCATTCAGCGTGTGTCACTCCGGGATAACTACATGACTATCAAGCATATAGATTACCACTTGAACTATACTGTTACTTAAAAATTTAAGAAAATGAAAAAATGGACGCTTCTGCCCTTGCTGTTACTTCCCTTACTCGTTCATGCACAAACCCGGGCATCCGTCGATGTGCTTTTCAGCCCGGACTATTCCTGGCTCAAAACACTGGAAACCATCCAGATTGCCGGGCGCTTCGGTATAAACGTGAATGTAAAACTGACCGAACGGCTGCACCTCAAAACAGGTATGCGACTGGCCAGGGCCGGATATACTACAGGTAAATCCGGGCTGCGATACGAAAGCGAATATGCAACGGGCACCTGGGTGCCCGACCCGAGCCTCCCGCACAGGGCTGAATTTATTCACCATTATCTGCTTCTGGAATGGCCTGTGATGGGCCGGCTGGAATGGAACCGTAGAAAATGGTCGCCATTTATGGAAATAGGCATGTCTCCCGTCCTTTTCCTGTCGGGCCGAACCACCCAGATCACCGACTTTGAAACCAAAACGATCAAAGAAAATCTGGTGGGTGTCAGTACGTTTCAGTTGGCAGGGAATCTTGCCTTCGGGTACAATTATCAGGTAAATCAAAAAATCCAGGTTTTTGGTCAACCAACATTCCGTTATCTTCTGACAAAACTGAAAAAGGCACAGGCAGGCCATCACCTCTATTCTATCGGGCTGGAAATGGGATGCCGGCTCAGGATAAAATAACGCACTTCATATGTATTACCCGACTTTTTTGCATCCCTGCCGTATGCATTAAACGAACTTTGCCCAAGCACAACTTCTTCTGCCCATGAATCGACTTCTCCTTTTTACCCTGTTCATCGTCAGCACCCTGCCACTTTCCGCCCAACTCAGCGGCGCCTACACCATCGGCGGTACCAACCCGAATTACGCCGATTTCACGGCAGCGGCCGCAGCACTCACCACACAGGGCATTTCCGGAAATGTCACCTTCAACGTGCGGCCGGGCACCTACACGGAGCGATTTATAATCAATGCCATCCCGGGCTCCAACGTCAATCGAACGGTCACGTTCCAGGCGGAAAACGGCGACAGCAGCAGCGTGTTGCTGCTAAACGCCACGGCCACCAACACGACCAATTACCTCATTGCCCTGCAAAACGTAGGGCAGGTGGTGCTGAAACGCCTCTCCTTTCAGACACCGGAAACAGGCGCTTATTCCACCGCTGTCCTCGTCTACAATGCCTCGAATATCCGCCTGGAAAACTGCCGCCTGAGCGGGAGTCTGAACACCTCCACCCTGAATGAAAACCAGCGCATATCGGTGCTCGTTACCGGCATCAGCCCCAATTTTACCGCCAAAAACTGCTTTTTCCGGAACGGCTACAACGGCATCGGCGTATTAGGCGGCGAAACGCTGGTTTCGGCCGATATGCTGATCGAAAACAACCGTTTCAAGGGAACGATCGGCGAGGCTGTTGCGGCCGTTTATGCCCACAACATCAGGGTTCGGCAAAACCTGGTAGACAGTTGCGCGCTGGGGTTCAGCATTCGTTTTTGCAGCACGGCCGTGGTCATCCGCAACCGCATTTTCACAACCTATTACGGCTGCCTGGCTATGTATGAGTGCCGGGGTACCGCCGCTAACAGGTGTCTGGTGGCCAACAATATGATGGGGAATTACGGAAACAGTACACAAGTAAACGGCGCACTCATTCAATCGTGTCGTTACCTCGATTTTTTCCACAACAGCCTCGATATACAATCGGGCTCCGAACAATGCTACGGTCTTTTCCTGGCCAACAGCAGCCGCTACATTCGTATTCAGAACAACTCGGTGGTGGTGAAGCCTGGCGGATTGCCTGTAGTGGTGCAAAACGAACCCAATGAAGTGGAAACGTTCAGCCATTGCAACCTGTACAACGGGCTGATTCTGACGGATTTACCGCCCAACTCCATCAGCGCGAACCCTTATTACGCCGGAAATACGGATCTCCATGTGGCCAATGCCGTTTTGAACAACCTTGGAACGCCGCTGCCGACAGTTACCGTGGATTTTGACGGCGAAAACCGGAGTGCCACCGCGCCCGATATCGGCGCGGATGAATACGTACCGGTGCAGATCTCGGCAGCGGTAGGCGGGTTTGTAAATCCTTCCGCCGACTCGGTGTACTGCGCCGAACTGCCGCTGGAAATCGTTTTGCAAAATACGGGATCGACAACACTGACCTCGGCCGTTTTAACGGTCACACTAAACGGCGTGGCGCAGCCGGACGTCGCGTGGACCGGCAACCTGGCAGTCGGTCAAACGACGCAGGTAGCGCTGGGTTTCCCGGCGCTTGTTCCCTTACAAAGCAACACGGTCAGCGTACAGTGCAGCAACCCGAACGGCAGCGCGGACAACTTTCCGGCCGACGACAAACTGGTTTTTGACGGCCTGTATTCCGGGCTGTCGGGAACGTATACCATCGGCGGAAACAACCCTGATTTTACCAGTTTTTCCGCAGCGGTAGCGGCCCTGCAAAAAGGCGGCCTGTGCAGCAACACTACCCTGCTGGTGCGCAACGGAACCTACAACGAACAAATTCAAATCGGTATACTCAAAGGCAGTTCAGCCCAGCACGTGGTCACTTTTCAGGGCGAAAGCGGCGACAGCAGTGCAGTGATACTGAGTGCGCCGGCTTCGGCGAACAACGCGTTTACCCTGCGCACCCAGTACAGCCGTTTTCTGACCTTTAAAAGCCTGAAAATCAAACAAACGGCCAATACCAACAACTATTCGCCGGTTTTCATTGCTTTCGGCTCGGATATCACTTTTGAAAACTGCATCATAGAAGGCTACTTCGGCAACAATTCTTCCGACAGCGACGCCGCGCTGGCGGCTTTCCCGGATTCTAACCTGACGGTACGCAACTGCCTGATACGGTCGGGCGGCATGGGCGCCAACCTGGTGGGCACCGGTCCGTTGAAATACAACCTCGTTTTTGAAAACAACCGTGTGTACGGCTCATACGACGACTGCCTGAACCTGCAAAAATGGCAAAACGTGCGGGTACGAAACAACGAATTCGGCGCCTCCTCCCAAAACAGCCTGTATGGCATTTACGGCCTGAATCTGTACAATTACGAAATCAGCGGCAACCGCATTTCTATTTTCGGTGTGCAGGCCACCAACGGCATTTACCTGATCAATTGCGCGGAATACAACGACGATATTTCGCTGGTAGCCAACAATTCCATTTCCATGAACCTGGGCGCGGGCATTGTCGCCGTTTCGCGGGGCATGTGGATCATCAATTGCGATTCCATCCACGTCATTCACAATACGATCCGGCACAATTCGGCCGACACCGACAACATCGCGTTTGAAATACAGCAAACCAGCGGCGCATACGTCGTCAACAACGTTTTTGTAAACTCGGGGCTGGGTCTGGCTTTTAACTCCGGCGGAACTGATTATTCGTTTTTCGACCACAACGTGTATTTCACAAACGGCGCCCTGGTGGTGTACGGAAGCGCTGAACTGAGCGGCATTCAAACGCAGACCGGCGGCGACCAGCATTCTGTGCTCGCCAATCCGATGTGGACCAACGGTTTGCCGGATAGCCTCTCGCTGCACAACCCCATTCTGGAAAACATTGGCACCCAAACAGTTGTACTGACGGACCTGCGCGGTTTTGCCCGGCAATTCCCGAATCCCGACCCGGGGGCTTTCGAAACGCCTTCCGCGCCGGTGGTTCAACTGGGCCCCGACCGGAATGCCTGCGGGCAAACGGTGTTGCATGGTTTTGCGCCCGGCGCTTCTTCGTACCTCTGGAATACAGGCGCGACGACGGCAGATTTGACGGTGGATAGTTCGGGTATGTATATCCTCACGGCTACCAATGACATCGGTTCCGCTACGGATACGATTGTGGTACAGGTTTTTCCACTGCCTTTATTATTCGCAGGCCCGGATATTTCCGTTTGTAGCGGCGCAAGTGTGGATATAAACACCTCAAGTTCGGGCACCTGTCAATGGAGCGATTTGGCCGGCATCCCTGTTTCGGATGATTGTCTGCTATCGCTTACGATCTCGGTAAGCGGTGCATTTGTTCTGACTGTTACGGACGACAACAATTGTGTGTCGCGCGACACCGTTCAGGTGACGGCATTTCCACTCCCAACGGTAGAAGCGGCGCCCGACATTTCGGTTTGCAGCGAAAGCCTGACGTTCATCACCGGCACCAGTTCGGGGTCCTGTACGTGGAGCGATCTGGGCGGGAATATGGTTTCAAACTTCTGCAATTTTGCTATAGATGCGCTTGAATCAACTGTTTACGTGTTGAGCACGACCAGTCAGGACGGCTGCATGGCTTCCGATACCTTGTTCCTGCACGTCGACCCAAACCCCGCACCACCGGTCATCACAGCGAATGGAAACGTTTTGTCGACGGTATCCAACGATGCCTTGCAATGGTGGCTGGGCGGCACGCCCATTCCCGGCGCTACTGGTCCGACGTACGTGCCGACGGAGACGGGCACTTACACGGTGCAGGCCACGACTGCGGCCGGGTGTTCGGCTACTTCGGCGCCCTACTTTTTTGTGGTCAGCGGAACAGTCGAATTGTCCGACAGCGACCTGACGGTTTTTCCGAATCCGGTAGCCGGCAAAACCCTTTTTATACACGTATCGGGTCAATTCAGGCCGGATGGTTTTGCATTGTTCGATGCCCGGGGGCGCTTGATCAACAACGGCCCGGTCGTCGCTGAAACGAGCGGCCGGTATGTCATTCCTGCACCCGTAGAAACAGGGATGTACTTTTTGAAAATTTCGGACGCTTCCGGAAAGGTGATTTTGAAAAAAGTGCAGTTCTTTTGATTTGATGGCTGTAAACCCATGGTAGCACAGCGTTTAGGTCCTGTTGAGATGCTTTTAGGTTTCTTCACGAAACGTTTAGGTGCTGTCACGATACGTTTAGGTCCTCTTACGAAACGTTTAGGTTCCATGGACAATCGTTTGGGTCCCTCAGAGATGTCATCCGCTCCTATAATGATCCGTTTGGGTCTTTTTGAGATGCGTTTAGGTTATTTTGAGAAGTGTTTAGGTTCGGGACGTAAAAAGTTGGGTCTCCAACTTAAACGTTTGGGTAGCGGACCTGAAATTTTAGGTCCGAAACCCAAACGTTTAGGTCCTCCAACGTAAACACATCTCAAAAAGACCTAAACGTATACGTAAACAACCCAAACGCTTCTCAAAACAACCTAAACGACCGTGCGCGGAACACTCCCCTGACCTTCAGGCCGTGCTACCGTTAAAAATCCTCAAATTGCACCCTTTTCTATAAGTCCCTTTTCAATGACATGATACAAGCACAACTTTTCACCCCGCGACTCCACCTGGAACTCCTGCAACCCGACGATCACGCATTCATGCGCGCCCTCGTCAACACGCCCGGCTGGATCGAATTTATCGGCGACCGCAACGTGCATTCCGAAGCCGATGCCCTTGCCTACATCGATCGCATCATGAACACCGAAAACCTGTATTACTGGGTGGCCCGCACCCGGGAGGGTAATACGCCGATCGGGGTCATTTCGTTTCTGAAACGGAGTTATCTCGAGCATTTCGACATCGGCTTTGCCTTTTTGCCCGAATTTCAGGGCGCCGGCTATGCACTGGAAGGCGCCCGGGGCGTGCTGGACATGGTGCGCGGGCACCCGGAATACCATCCGGTGCTGGCCACGATTTTACCGCATAATGTGAACTCCGTCAGGTTGTTAGGGAAACTGGGATTGCGTTTTGAAAGGGAAATAGAGGTAGGGGAAGATGTGCTGCATATTTATACGAACGGGTGATGGAGTTTATGGGTTTATGGGTTTATGGGTTTATGGGTTTATGGGTTTATGAGTTTATGGGTTTATGGGTTTATGGGTTTATGGGTTTATGAGTTTATGGGTTTATGGGTTTATGGGTTTATGGGTTTATGGGTTTATGGGTTTATGAGTTTATGAGTTTATGAGTTTATGAGTTTATGAGTTTATGAGTTTATGAGTTTATGAGTTTATGAGTTTATGAGTTTATGAGTTTATGAGTTTATGAGTTTATGAGTTT
>Ga0209717_1002152_pt1 | contig 19479 bp, 8 predicted proteins | sample AD_UKC048_MetaG_FD_184418 | JGI IMG/M metagenome (GOLD analysis project Ga0209717, IMG submission 184418) | Active sludge microbial communities of municipal wastewater-treating anaerobic digesters from USA - AD_UKC048_MetaG (SPAdes) (version 2) | ecosystem: Engineered > Bioreactor > Anaerobic >... | reverse complement strand
TCGAAGTCCGGGGCTTCCAGTGGAAGAACCCCGAGGCCGCCGACTGCATCTTCTGGGAATATACCATCGCTAATATCTCCGATTATGACCTGCCTGAGATGTATTTCGGATATCATATCGATATGGCGGTCGGCGGTGAGGAATCCGAACCGGCCGATGATATCGCCTACTACAACAGGGATCTCGATATGGCCTTCACCTGGGACCTTGACGGCCAGATGGTCGGCGGCGGCGGCGTACCCGGCTGCATGGGCATCGCCTTCCTCGAGAGCCCCGGCGTCTCCACCGATGGCAAGGATAACGACGGCGACGGCCTCGTCGATGAGCAGCGCGACAATGCCGCCACCCGCAAGGTCGGTCCGACCGAGGGCATCGGCAATATCGCCGATTTCACCGCTTTCTTCGGTAGCGATGACGACGGCGACGGCGTCTACTCTTTCGACTTTAAGGAACATTGGGACGCCGACGAGGACCAGGACTGGCGCGACGGCGATGACACCAATAACGACGGCATCTACCAGAAGAATGAATTCCCCGGCGACGACGTCGGCACAGACGGTTCCGGCCCCTTTGATCTCGACTATCCCGGCCCCGATGCCAACGGCACCGAATGCAACCACATGCCGGACCTCATCGAAGGTCTGGGCAGCGAGCCCAACTTTGGCTTCACCGACGTCGGCGAATCGGACATGCTCGGCTTGACCAGTTTCCGCTACAATATGAACTGGTCGATCTATCTGCTGCGCAATGACCAGGCTGAATGGGATTTTCTGACCCAGGGCATTTTTGATGAAGCCCAGACCACCCCGACCAACTTTTGCGAGCAGTTCGCCACCGGCGTCTTCACCCTCTACCGCGGCCGTACTGAACGCATCTCGATGTCCGAACTGCACGCCATGGAGCGCCTGCACGAACAGAGCGCCCCGCCCTATGACGCGCCGGCCCTCTTCAAGCTGAAGGAAGTGGTCCAGTTCATTTACGAGACCGATTACCAGTTCGCCCAACCGCCTCTAATGCCGGCCCTGAAGGCTCTCGCGGGCGACGGCAAGGTCTATCTCTCCTGGGATGATATCGCCCAGAAATATACCTATGAGCCCCTGCTCAACAATGTCAATGACTTTGAGGGCTACAAACTCTACAAATCGACCGATCCCTACATGTCCGACGACAAGATCATCACCGACGGTTTCGGCACCCCGATGTTGATCAAGCCGGTATTCGAGTGCGATGTCGTCGACGGCAAAAAGGGATTTACCGATTTCGGGTTGGTCAACGGCGCCGGCTATTATCTGGGCAGCGACAAGGGCATCACCAACTACTTCACCGATACCGATGTCATCAACGGCCGGACCTACTATTATGTGCTGGTGGCCTATGACTATGGCATCAAGACCGGTGACGTTCAGGTCGGCCCCTCTTTCAATACCTACACCCTCAATGTCGGCCGCGACGAGACCGTGGAAGAGGTTTCTAAAAACGTGGCGATCGTCGTGCCCCATCAGAACGCCGCGGGCTATACCTCGCCCACCCTCAAGGATATGGAATATCACGACGCGTTCGGCAAGAACAAGATCACGCCGCAGGTGGTTTTCCCCCCGTTCGTCAAGGCGGACCGCACCTACAAGGTGCAGTTCGGCTCGGAGGTCACCACCAAGCAGCCGGCCAACACCAGCCACGGCCTCTGCTATGTCAACAACAGCATCAATATCTATGATGTCAACGCGGGCGACAGCCTGATCTATACTGAAAATGACAGTGACTTCGCCGGCGACAACTTTGAATTCTGGCGCCTGGATACCCAGTTCGGTGAGTACAAGGAGGGCTACCGCTTCCGCATCGACGACGATCTGGCCACCGCTGAATTCGACGGCCTGAACCTGAGCTTCATGCTGCCGGCCCGCGAACCGGAGATCAACTATGTCGAATCGGGATGGATCAAGGGCGCCGCCCCCATCCGTCTGACCGAACCGACCGACTCCACCACCCGGGTCTTTCCCTACGATTACAACATCATCTTCACCGATAATCCTGCCGCTTATACCGGGCGCGCCCGGGCGGCGACGATGAAGGATGAGGACTTTGGCCGTCTCGATCCCAAGGAACTCTTGCTCAAGCACAATTTTAATTTCTACGTCGAGACCCCGAATCTCAAGGACTCGACCGGCGCCAACCTCAAGGCCGATCTGGTGGTCCACGACGTCGATCGTGACGGCGTCTTCAACTGGCTTATCGACCGGGTGCTGGTGGGCTTTCTCACCGACCAGGGGGCGGCCAACCGGCGCGACCTCTGGGCGGGACTGGCTTTCATCATCGATTTCCAGCTCGCCGCCACCGAAGATCAGCTGCCCAAACCCGGCGATATCTTCCACATCGCCTATGACCGCGGCTTTCTGCCGGGCGACTATTTCACTTTCACCACCGTCGGCGAAAAGCTCGTGGATGAGTCCCTGATCAAGGAAGATATGGAAAAAATCATGGTGGTGCCCAATCCCTATGTGGTCACCAATGTGATGGAACCCGCCATCGGCAACTGGGAACGCAATCAGCCGCGCCGGCTGATGTTCACCAATGTGCCGGCCCAATGCACCATCAAGATATTTACCGTCTCCGGCCTGCTCGTCGACGAGATCGAGGTCAATAATGCCGTCGGCGCCCGCAAGAGCCCGTTCGATTCCAACAGCGAGTCCAACGGCACCGCTTTCTGGGATCTGCAGAGCAAGGAGGGACTCGATATCGCCGCGGGCTATTATCTCTACCGCGTCGAATCCGGGTTGACCGGTAATGTCAAAATGGGCAAATTCGCTGTGATCAAATAAACCCCCGGCTCATCCCGGAAGGGTACAGCCTGGCATGAACTGGATGGGCCCTGCCTGCGCGGCAGAGCCCATCTCTATTTACAGGTCGATGATGAAACACTATCCCGTTATTCTGCTCCTCGCCGCGGCTCTGATCGCCGGCTGCGGTCCGGACCGCGATCTCGAGCGGCCCGAAAAGATCCTGGCGCGTGTCGATGGCAAAACCATCTCGGTCAATGAATTCATCCGCCGCGCCGAGTACACACCGCGTCCACCCTACTGCAGCAGTGAAAGCTATCCGCACAAAAAGATCGTCCTCAACTCTTTGGTGGCCGAGAAACTTTTCGCTCTCGAGGCGGGGGAGAAAAATCCTCTCATCACTTCGCCTAAGGTTGAAGCCTTTCTCAAAGGACGCAAGGAACAGGCGATGCGCGAGTACCTCTTCATCAAAGAGGCCTACGACAAGGCGCAGATCGACACCACCACGCTCAAAAGGGCAGCCGTCAACGCCTCACGGCGCTACCGCATCGCCTATTTCAACGTCCCCGACAGCGCTGCCGCTGCAGAGATCGAAGGGAGCCTGCGCCGGAGGGGAGAGCCGATGCTGGCCGCCATGCAGTCTTTCGCACCTCTCGACTCTTTGCCCCAACGCGAGGTGGTCTGGGACAAGACGGAGAGCGACGCGGTGATTGACTCCCTCTTCCTTGTCCGCCGTCAGGCGGGCGACCTCATCGGTCCGCTCAGGAGCGCGCCGGGGCACTATCTTTTCATGCAGGTGCTCGAAGTGAAACCCGAGGTCGTGCTGACCAACGAGCAGCTGCGCGAGATCTGGAATTCGGTCAAGGAGAGGCTCACCGACAAGGTGGCGCGGGCGAACTGGGATCAGTATATCCTCTCTGTCATGCAAGGCCGGCGCATCGAGTTCAACCGGTCGACCTTCTTCAAGCTCGCCGATCTGCTCGGCCCCCTCTACCTGAAAAACCGTGATGAGCAGGAGGCCTCTTTCGAGCAGCGCTACTGGGAGGGGGAGGAGAAGGATGTCAACTGGGATGATTATTTGAGTCAGCTCCAGGCCATGGCGGGCGAGCCCCTTTTCAAGGTCGATGGCGAGGTGTGGGATGTGGAGCGTTTTGCGCGGGAGGTCCGCAGCCACCCCCTGGTCTTTCGCGAAAAAAAGATCCGGAACCGCGATTTCGGCCGGCAGCTGCAGCTGGCAATCATCGATATGGTCCGCGACCGCTATCTGACGGACCGGGCCTACAAGCGTGGGTACGACCGCCTCAGCGCAGTTGAACGCGAAGTGGGTATGTGGCGGGATTACTATAATTATCTCTTTTTCCGTGATGGCTATCTGCGCACGATGGGGGACAGCATCGCCACGGATCCTCACTTTTTACAGACCATCGAGCGCCATCTCAACGCCAAGGTCGATTCCCTGCAGCGGAAATACAGCGACCGGATCGAAATCAACCTGGAAGAGCTGGAAAAGATCACGCTGACCCGGATCCATATGTCGGTAGCCCAGGAAAATGTGCCCTATCCCAAGGTCGTGCCGGCTTTTCCCCAGGTGACCACCAGCTTCCGGCTCGATTATGGGAAAAAGATGGAATAGGCGAAAGCGCTTGACATTGTCGCTGATCTGGTCTATATTTCTGTTAAGATGGGCAATAATCAGGAGAGGGCGGGATGAACGACGCAGATCAGGGTTCCAGGGGCTTTATCGACGATCTCATTGCCAAATTGTCACCCAAGCTGGTGGCGCTTCTGGCCGGCATGGCCTTGCTGCTGCTCGCTGTTATCATCGGTATCGCGGTCTACCAGGACAAGGATGTCAAAATATTCGGCATCGAGATCTCCCAGCCCTCCAGAGCCTGCCAGGAGGAACTGGTTCGGTGTGAGAAGAATCTGCTCCAGTCAATACCCATCCTGGAGCTGCAGCAGATCATCGGCGTACCTCTGGAGCGTCCGGCTCTGGTTGATACCCTGCGCGCCCTGGCCGCTTACGCCGGGGATGCAGCGGAATGGCGCAATAACTATAACTACAAACTCTTCGAGATGGAAAAGCTGATGCAGCGCTTCGGCGGCTCGATCTCGACCCGCATCCGGGAGAACAGCCGGAGAGCCGCCTACCGCATGATCCAGGAACTGCTCAGCGAAGTTGAGTTTTATGGAGGCGAATTGAACGGAGAGCAGCAGGATACCTATACCGCCCTGGTCGCTTTTCAGCAGGATTATAACACGCGGGTTCCGGAGAGTGAAAAGATCAGTTCACTCGGAGCGTTCGGATACCAGACCCTCGAGGCGCTGCGCAGCCGCTACCGGCAGCTCTCCCGGTAGGGCAGCCCTTCACCATCCTTCATTTTCAGCGGCTGCGCCCCGGCGGTACAGCCGCATTTTTCTTTCCCACCAGATTGACTCTTCGCCTTTACGCCCGAGCAGCGCAGCGTTTTTTTAAAACCCCCGAATTGATTATTTTTATTTTTTGCCCGAACAGCGTGGCGGCACCATTATTCCACCCGGCCATGCCGATTCAGACCGGCGAGAGTTCAATATGCCGCATCAGCACGATCCAGTCCTTGTTCTCTTCCAGCATTACCGTTTCGATCTCATGCAGGAAATCCGGCAGCGTATCAGGGGCGGCGTAGTAGTTGAAACGGCTGCGCAGCTCGGTCAGGACCGTCTTCATGCTCTGGCTCCGTCTGGCCAGGCGTGAATATTCGCCGTGCGTGCGGAAGCCGCCGACTGATGCGCCGGCCGCCGGCAGAACGATGGCGAGGATGGTGATCAATTTCTCCGAGAAATGGACACCAATTTCATCCGGGGAGGGCAGGGTGAGCAGGTGGACGATGGCGGCGGCAATGGCGGCGAAGAAGATGAGCATGCCCGCACGTTCAAGAAAGCGGCTGATCCGGTCTGCGCGGGAGAATTTGTCTGCATGAAAGGCGATCTGTTCGTCAATCCACATCGCGCGTACGAAGGAGATGGCGGCTGCGCAGGTATCATCCGGGCACCGGGCAGGTTGACGAAAGCCGATCATCATTTCGCTGAACACCCGCAGAATCCAGTCATCCGATTGCAGAAGGGTGGCCTGTGCGGCCGCGGTGGAGAGGGTGCGCGGCATGAATCCACAGGCGGTGGTGAAGATGCCGGCACGGATGTGCTCGGCCAGGGCCCGGTTTTCGATCCATTTTTTCAGCACCTTCAGACGGTTGGCGGAAAATATCAGCAGGAGGATGAGGATGAGGATCGCGGCCTCGAGCGCGAGTGCGAAAGGGGCCAGCTCGCGGAAGAGGATCCCGATCGCGACGGCCAACACCGCGATGGGGGAGAGGAGATAGACGATCTGGCCGGCGCGGTGGTAAAGTATTCGGTTGTGTTTGGCGATGATCGAGGCGCGCGCATAGCCCGGCAGAAGGCGGCTCCTGACCTCACCGAGCATGGCCGGATCGAGCTGCGCGCCCGGCCCATTCCCGAAGAGCTTGTTATAGACATTGTTGGTATAGAGGTCGATCTCCTCCGGGCTGATGGGGTGGGCGTTGAACTCTTCGAGGCGGGAGAATGACAGCCACTTGAGCCCCGCGCCCCTGTTGATCTCGTTCCCTTTTCCGCTGGTGAATATTTTCACCAGCGGCCGGCCGCGCTCCTCGGCGTAGGCGATGATCTCGGCGGTCCCGCCTGTGCCTCGGGCTTGCTGGCCGTCCCAGACGGCGATCAGGAGGTCGCACTGCTCAACCACCAGTACCCCCGCGGCTCGATAGGCCTTGCCCCGCTTCTGTGATTCCCCTATGTCGTCCATCTCATTGGAAAATAGGCTGTTCCGCGGCGGCAGAGGATCCGGATCCAGCTGATAGAGGGATTCAAACTCCCTGCGTGAGGCCTCTGAAGCAAAGTCCTTGCAATACTCCTGTTTTGGAAGGGGCAGCACGGCGCGCAGCCGGCTTTCGGGGGCGATGCGCAGGATACTTTGCGCGACCAGCCGGTCGGCGCCCTCGGCGAGAGATGTGATGATGGTGAAGACGATGCCCGTCCGGTGAGCGGTGTCTTGCAGGTGGGCTCGCACCGCGGCAGGATCATCGAAGAGATCGGGCAGCTCTTTTTCGATGAACTCCTCCACCTTGCGCGCGATAGCATCCGGATCTGCGAGTTCCCGGTGGCCGGTCACGCCGATGCGGAGTCGGAAGGGTATGGCGTTTTCTCTCTTCATGGCATCCCCCCAAAAATTTCCGTGGCAAAGGCTCTTTTCAGCTCAGCCTGCAGCGGGAACAGGATGACGTCCCGCGTCTGGTTGGGTGTGAGGCGATGATCGAGCATGTCATTCAGCTCCCCGACCGTCTCGGCGTACATCCGGCAAATGAAGGTGGCCTTTTTGAGGCTTTCGGGCCCTTTCAGCTTGATCGAGATGGCGAGGTCAAGGTTGGCGACGTCATTGTCGCGGCAGAGGAAAGCGAGAACGGGCCGGGTATTACCCTCCAGCATTTGATCCACCTGCGCCCAGGCCGCAGGATGGTGCATGTCCATGAAGAGGGGGGGGTGGATCCGGCACGGCGCCGCCATTCCCTCACGGACGCTGCCGGGCGGCATCCGTTCGAGGTCATATCCGGACGCCATTTTTTGCGTGACGATGATGATCTCATCAGCCACGCCCCTGTTGGGATCAGCGCAGATGTGTGAGAAGAGCATATGCGCAAAGCGGCCGTAACCGAAGAGTATGAACACGGTCCCCTCCGTGCCAAGGAAGGCTCCGGTTTTCAGCATCTGGTATAGCTGTCTGGTCGCGCACTGGTAGCCGTTGAAGACATGGACCTTTTTGTAGGCCTCTTCCCGGAAGAGGGTCTGCTGCAAATTGTCCAGCATCTCCAGATCGCCGAGGTGGCAGTGGACGGATTGACCAGGGATCGCGGGTCCATGCGACTTTAACTCCATCAGGGCGTTGAGATTATCCAGATCCAGATTGGTGGAAAAGATGATCCGTTGGGCTCTTTTAATGCGCGCGGCTTCCAGCACCGGAAGGCGAGAAAAATCATTCTGGATGAGCCAGGCATGCGGATCCTTGCGGACGGCGGCGAGATAGGGATTGGTTTCGCTTTTTTCGATGACAACCAGTTTGTGCCCCCTGGGAAAGGTCTCCCTGATCAATTCAAAGATCAGGTGGCCGTTGCGTCCCAGCCCGCAGAGGATCGTATGCCCCTTGAGCCCGCGGGGGATGCGGCCAAGGAGTTTTTTCTGTATAAAGTCGTAGACGAAACCCGCCGTGAATACCGGCGCGACAAAGTAGAGGATCCAAAGCAGAATCGTGACCGGGGTAGAGGGAGCGCCAGGCAGGCCGATATCCATGCCGCCGAGAAAAAAGAGCGCGAGGGCATAGTAGAGGGATTTGAGCACCCGTTCGGAGGGCTCCCCGATGATCATGCCGCTGTGCAAAAAGGCGGCAAAACCGAGGAGAAAAACCAGGGTGACCATCACAGGTTTCCAGTAGAGACCCAGTCGGCGCATTACACTCTCCCGGCTATCTTTTCGCTTCGATCCTGAACCCGGCATCGGCGAGGGCCAGTGGAATGGCCCTGACCGCCTCGCGGTCCCACTCCTTGACATCCTCGGGCAGCTGCTCCCAGGGCACCAGGAAGGGGGTGGTCCTGCTGGCGTGGTCGCGCTCGCCCATGGTCCATCCGGCCGCGCTCCTCTCCCGGTTCCAGCGCTCGTGTTCCATCCGGGCGAGCCGCTCCAGTTCGGATTCGCTGAAGGTGAGCGGAGTGATGCGTCCTCGCGCCGGCACGAAAGTATAGCCGATCTCCTCCAGCTTGATCGGGATGTCGGCGGCGGCGTCGAGATTAGACTTGATCAGGTCTCCGGGCAGCTCTTTCCAGGGCTGCATGGCCGGATCCGAAGCGGGCTTGCGTCCCGCCTGATCAGCGCGATAGCGTTCATGGATCGCCATGGCGATCTTTTCGATCTGGCTGCTGAGCAGGGTCTCCTGCAGCACAAGATCGTAAAAGGCATCAGCGTCCACGTGCAGATTCAGCTGCGTGCCGGAGGGCAGGGCGGCCGGTTCGAAGGATCTGCGGTTAGCCAGCATGCTCATATCGAGGATGGCGAGCATGGAGCGGACGCCGTGCTTGTAACAGGGTACCCTGAGCAGGGCGCGCAGGACGCCGCGGTCGATGGCGAGCTTTTTATCCGGACCGAGCAGATGTCTGGCGTTGCTGGTGATGAGGAAACGCCAGAGCAGCGCCCGGCGGATTATATAATATGGATCCTGCTCTCCAGCCGGATTGGGACCCTTGATGTCAATAAAGCCACGCAGCCGGCTGATGAAATCGGGCAGCTTGGCCAACTTGTCCTCGGCGCTGTAGGTTTCGCAGTGACCGCCCTCGCTCCCCTTTTCCTGTGCGGATTTGAGTCTGGCAAAGTCGGCGAAGGTGTGATGGATGCCCCCGGCAAAGACGAAGACGGCCTTGCCGAGAGGATGCACCGTCTCGCCCTCCCGGAAGGAGCCGTCCTGGATAGGGCTGAGGAAGAACTTGAGCCAGCCGTTGGCTCCCCCGAATGTGGAGTCGAATTCGTCGAAGAAGACCAGGGGGATTTTCCCGCTCAGGGCGATATCCCTGATTTTGTGAAAGGCGGAGATCAGATCCTGCACCGTGGTGAACTGGGAGAGATTGAACTCTATCTTCTGGATTTTGCCTGGCGCGATGCTCTCCGCAATTTCGCCGATGCCGAAGGACTTGCCTGAGCCGGGAGCACCGAATACGGCCACAGCCAGCGGTTTGCTCTTTTTCTCCGAATTCAGATATTCATGGATGAGATTGTGGATGCTGCGATAGCTCTCAATCTCTGAGCGGTCGATGGTGTAGAGGTCCCTGTACTTCGCCGCGGGCACCCTGGCCAGGGCGGTATCCCAGCCATGTTCCACATAAAAACGCGCCGCCTGTTCAAGCCCCATGGTGGCCAGATCATGGAGTAGAGACCATGGCTCCGCTTCGGACTCTTCGCGGCAGAGATGACCGGGAATCTGCACCTCTTCGATAGCGGTCTTTTTGCGGGGGGAGGGGGAGAAGACGCCAAGGGGATAGGCGAAATGGCGTTCATCGGGTCCGAATCCTCTTTTCCAGATCTCGCGGGCGCAAAAAAAGCCGTTGTAGATGCCCGTGCGAATCTCCTGCTCATCACCCTTGACAACGCAAGCGGCCAGTGCGGCGGTGAAAGCGCTGCCCATGCCCGGCATGACGCCCTTGTAAAGCTGCCTGAAACTCTCCTCGCCGATGCCGGGATCGTAAAAAAGGAACCCCCTCGGTTCCGTCTCGCGGTTGCAGAGCAGTACAGCACCTTCCACGCCAAAGCGGACGATGAGAAAGGCGCTCCGCCTGAGGACGTGGAAAGAGGGATGGTTCTGATACTGCCACATCAGGTCTTTGACCGTACGTTCCCACGAGAGACGCCGGGAGATGTGCACCCCCTCCAGTCTCAGATCATCCACCTGGACGATTGTGATCAGCCGGCTGGTGAAATGGGCCATGAGATGGTCCCAGAGCAGCCCCTCTGCAAAGGGGGAACAGGTTTTGAGTATGACCGTCGCTGCTCTCTTTTTTATGATGGCGAGCGGCCAGGCCTCAGGCCGGTTCCTGAAGCCATTGTTGCTGTCATCCAGGACAACCAGGTCAGCCCCGGCCTCATCTCCCCGGATGGGCAGCAGCGCGGGTACGCCCCGCCTCGGGCCGCAGTAGCCGTTGAAGGCCTTGACGCGGAAGCTTTTTTGATCCCGCTCCTTGTCACTATTGCCAAGCGGAAATAGCTCGACATCGGCAAAGGAGTGGATGATTCTGCTGCTGGGGACCTGTCTCAAACCGCGCACGGCCGGGCTCGCGACGCGGCGGGTGCCCGCCGCGCGCAGAAAGTCGGCTACCAGCAGGACTCCACCCGGCAGGGCCCACTGCTCCAGCCGGGGCCGGCTTTCCCAGTTCAGTTCGCCGGCGCCTGCCTCCAGGCGCGGCCGCCCGCCTGCAATGCTGGTCTCAAACCAGTCGATCAGGGCATCTCCGGCGACGACGGCCAGAGGTTCTGCTTTTGCCATAGAATTCTCCTTCCCAGAGGTGAGCGGAGGGACCGTCATCGATGGGCCCCCTGTGTTCCAGGCAGCGGATGACACTCTTTCAGAGCGGCATAGAGATGGTGGAGCAGCAGCCGGTTGTCGGCGGCAATGTAGCGCACGCTTCCGCCCATGCGGTGAAAGGATTTGAGGAAGCGCAGGTAATAGTCGGGCGAGCTCTTGGGGGGCTCCCCCTGTGACCAGTCCCAGCCGCTCTCCTGCAGATCGTTGATCACCATCAGGTGCCCGGTGAGGATGGGGCGGCGTTCCTGCAGACGCAGGTTGTTGACCGCGGAGAGGGCCTTTTCAAAGATCTGCGGGGCCATGATCGCCGAGCCGATGGAGAGGAAGAGGCCGTTCTCCATTCCGGCGACGGAGTGGGAAAAGATCTGAAAGTCCTGGTGGCTGGCGCGGCCCAGGGCGGCTCCATTGGCCAGGGGGTGGTTGTAGACGATGTCATAACCGATGCCGCAGTGCACGGTGATGGGCAGCCGGAGACGGAAGGCCTCCCCGAAGAGGGAGTATGCCTTGTGCGGATGGCTGATGGCGATCAAGCCGCCCTGCAGGCCGGCAGTGCGCATCGTCGTGAGCAGTTCGGCCCGGGCGGGGGCGAGAGGGTGGCTTTCGCGCAGATTCTGCTGGAGTTCCTTTTCGAGAGCGGCGATTTCGGGAAGAAGGAGTCCATCTTCCGCAATCATCGCACCCACCGCCTCGCCATAGCCCATGCCGCGCAGGGCATTGACCTGCACCGCCAGATTGAGCCAGCGGCCGGTCTCGTCCCAGGTGCCGAAACGGCCCTGGGCGACATTGGCGCGGACATCCTCCTCCGAACGGCCCTGGTAGGCGAATTCCCAGTCATGGATGGCGCCGGCGCCGTTGGTGGCGAGATGGGTTATCCAGCCCCTCTCCATCATCCGGATCACCAGCGGAGCGGCGCCGTTCTTGATCAGATGGGCCCCGAAGGCCATTATCACGCTGGCGCCGTGAGCGCGCGCCGCTAGCAGGCGCCCGGCGGTCTCGCGGGCCAGGCCGGCGACCTCAGGGGCGGCCGGCGGCTCCTGCTCCGGATCCACGGCGGCCTCCCGGATGGCGGTTTTACTCATCCGCTCCGCCAGGGGAAAGACACGAATTCGCTCGGGTTCAAGTCGGGGGTAGGGCATGGGCATTCCTCCTTTGCCAAACATAAAGTAATGGTTTTCATTGACTATGTAAAGACGTTTTTTTATTGCGTCGTTTCTTTTATGTGCGTAAATTGACCCCGTCCTGTTCGCCCATAAAGAGGTCCCATCCGCATGCGTCCGCTCCGTTTCCGCTATATCCGCTTTGATGAACCCCTGCTTGCCCCGGAGGAGTGGAGCGGCCGTGAGGCCCTGCTGCTCTTCCCGGGCGAGGCGGGTCGCAATGCGGCCGGACGCCTGCTCCAGACAGGCTGGGAGCTGACCGGCCTGCGCCTGCTGACGCTGGAAGAGTTCAAGGAGCTGCTCTTCATCGCCCCCTCTCCGTTGCTCAAGGAGGAGAAGCGGACCCTCGCCTTTTACACCAGCCTCGATGCCCGGGCCCGGGATCACTTCCGCATCTCTTCGTACTTTCAGAGCATCGAACTCGCCAACCGGTTTTTCGACCTCCGGGAGGAGGCCGGTGAGGCCCTTCTGGATTTGAGCGCAGCCCCCGGCGATCTCGCCGCTGCGGGGGCCGAGCTGCTGCCCTGGCAGGAGGAGAGCCTCCGCCAGCTGCTGCACATCAGCGAGGACTATTTCGCTTCGATCAGCCGGCGGGGTTTCAGCGACCGGATCTTTATCCGGCGCGAGGAAAATCTCGACTACTCTTTCTGCTCCTCCTTCAGCGAGATCGTCCTGGTCAACCCCTTCCATCTCACCCGTCTGGAAAAACTGATCCTGCGTCTGCTTGCGGAGAGGGAGCATCAGATCACCCTCATCTGCCAGATGCCACCCCATCTGATGGATGAGCAGGAGATCGAACCCCGGCCTTTCACCGCCGCCGACCTGGGGCGTGGCGGCTCCCGCACCATCACCCTGCATGAGTGCTGCAACGAGTTCGCACTCTATGCCCGTTTCATCGAGGCCGCCTCGCAAAGCCGGGTCACCCATGCCGTGGATGTCTCGCTGCAGCCCTCTGCCTTTCACCATTTTCTCTCTCCCGCCAGATTCCGTCTGCCGGCTTTTATCCCCATGAGCGAGACCTCCCTCTACCACTTTTTTGCCGCGCTCGGGGCGCTGCTGGAGGAGCTGGTCTGGGAAAGCCACGCCGGCCGCCTGCTGCTGCCGCTGCCCGCCCTGCTCGAAGCGGTGCACTCCCCGGCTTTCTTTCAACCCCTGCTTGAAAGCGATGATCCGGAGCAGCGTGACGCCAAAAGGGAGCAGCTCATCGGCCTGCTGCACAAACTGCAGGAGCAGGACTATCTCTACCTCGACCTGCAGGGCCGCTTTTTCCATACGTCTGTTCGCGAGCGGCGGGAACTTGAGCCCCTGGTCAGGCCGGTGCTGCAGTTGCTCGAAAAGCTGCTCCAGGTTCAGGACCCGGCCGGGTTTGTCCGGCTCATCGACGATCCGGAAGGGGTGCCCGTTCGCCGCATCGTCTCGGAGAGGGAGAGGTGCTGTACCAGCCTCATCGAGCTTTTTTATCAGAGCCTCGCCGATTTCAGCGCCATCAGCGAATTGGGCATCGTCGAGGATTGGCACGCCCTCTTCCCGGGCGAAAGCCGCACCACCGCCGTGCGCGGCATCCTCCGTCTCTTCCTCGATTATATCAAGTCGAAGCGCGTGCGCTACGAATGGAACGGGGAGCGCCAGAATCAGATCGAATTCATCGCCTTCAACGAAGCACGGGACCTCACCTTCGAGCGGCTGGCGCTCCTGCAGGTGGTGGAGGGCCAGCTGCCCCGCACCCGCTCCATCCCCTGGCTGCTCACTGAACAGCAGCGGGCCCTTCTCGGCCTCGAGACCAGCGAAGAGGTCCGCCTGCGCGAGAAATATGCCTTTTTCCGCCTTGCCCTCTCCACACCCGAGCTCCATCTCTTCACCATTGACAATACCGAGAAGAATATCCAGCCCAGCTCCTTCGTCGAGGAGCTCCTCCTGGCCTGTCCGGACTGTATACAGTTCAGGAGCCATCCCGACATCAATTACCGGGACTTTGGGGCGCAGTTTTTCAGGGAGGCAGGCGCGCAGACCATACCGCTGCCTGTGCGCGGCCGGGAGGATTTCTTCGTCCTTCCCTTTGATGCCTCGACCGATTTCCCGGCGGGAGAATGGCGCCTCTCCTCCTACGCCTGGGAGCAGTTGAAATCGAATTCGTTCGAATACGCCCTCCGCGCCGTCGGCAAGGTGCCGGCCTGGCCGGCCAGCTGGCAGACGGAGTGGAGTCACAAGCTGCTCGGCAAGGTGGCTCAGGAGGTCTTTGATCTCTGCTGGTATCATTTCAATCAGGATGCCCTGCCCTTCAGCTCCTTCGAGCGCATCTTCGACCGCTATGGTGAAAAGGCGATCGCCTCACTTTTCAACGATAATGCTGATCTCTATTTCAAACTGCCGAAGAACCACGGACTCACCTACTTCCGTGAATTCATCCTGCCGGTCATCCGCAGTTCCTGCGCCTTTTTCTATCAGCAGCTCCACACGCGCTTCCAGCTCGACCACGAAAATCCGCGCGTCTACCCGGAAAAAGAGTTCACCAGCGCCAGGGAGACCACCCCCAAGCTCCTGCTCGCCGCCGCGGAGAGCGGTTTGCCGCTGGATGTGCTTCTGACCGGCCGGGCCGACCTGCGCATCGAATACGGCGAGCCGATGTCGGCCTTTCTCATCGATTACAAAACCGGCACGGATTATAAAGATGACCAGCTCTGGTTCTATGAGCTCTTTTATTATCTCCTCGACGATCCGGCCATGACGGAGCGGGTGCGCTCCTGCTTTTACCGCATCCTCGATCAGAGGTTTGATAAATTGCATAAATCGACTAAAAAACTGGGCAAAGCGGATTTTCTGGCCAAATTCCGCAGTGATATCGCTCAAACTCTTCTCGAGATCTGCGCGGAGGGGTACCAGCCCGCACGCAGACGCAGCTGGAAAGAGAAAAACGTGGACGATATCATCCGGATGGAGATCTATCATCCCCGGTGACCGGAGAGCGCGGCAGGCCGGGTACTCAACCAAAGGAGAGAGGAGTCAGGACGACCGATGGGTGGCTTTTTCGGGATTGTAGCACAAAATGACTGCGTCAGCGATCTTTTTTACGGCACGGACTATCACAGCCATCTCGGCACCCGGCGTGGCGGCATGGCGGTGGCTCAGCCGGAGGGCTTTAAAAAATCGATCCACAGCATCGAGACCGCGCAGTTTCGCTCCAAATTCGCCGATGACTTGGCCAAATTCAAGGGCACTCTTGGCATCGGGGTGATCAGTGATTACGAGGACCAGCCGCTGCTGATCGCTTCACACCTCGGCAATTATGCCATCGTCACCATCGGCGCGATCACCAATCTGGCGGAGCTCGCTGCGCGCGAACTGAAGAGCCGGCACGGCCATTTTACCGAGATGAATCTCAACGCGATCAACCCCACCGAGCTGGTGGCCTCCCTGATCAATCAGGAAGAGTCCTATGCCGCGGGCATCCGCAAAGCACAGGAGGTGATCAAAGGCTCCTGCTCGATCCTCATTCTGACGGCGGCGGGGATCTATGCCGCCCGCGACCGGCTCGGGCGCACCCCGGTGCTCATCGGCCGCCGCGCCGACGCCACCGCTGTCGCCGTCGAGAGCAGCGCCTTTCCCAACCTCGGCTTTCAAACGGCCGCCTATCTCGGACCGGGCGAGATCGTCTTCGTCAGCCGCGACGGCTATCAGACCCTGATGCAGCCCGGCGACAAGATGAAGATCTGCTCTTTTCTCTGGATCTATTACGGCTATCCGGCGAGCAGCTATGAGGGCATCAACGTCGAACAGGTCCGCTACCGCTGCGGCGCGGCTCTGGCGCGGGCCGACAACGTCGAGGTTGATATGGTCTCCGGGATCCCCGACTCGGGCATCGCCCACGCCATTGGCTATGCGGCGGAAGCGCGGCTTCCCTACAGCCGCCCCTTCGTCAAGTATACCCCCACCTGGCCGCGCAGCTTCATGCCCCAGAATCAGGAGATGCGCGACCTCATCGCCAACATGAAACTGATCCCGATCAGCGATTTGATCGCGTCCAGGCGCATGCTCCTCTGCGAGGATTCCATCGTGCGCGGCACCCAGCTCCGCGACTTTGTCGCCCGGCTCTACGCCTTCGGCGGGGCCGAAGTGCATATGCGCGTCGCCTGCCCGCCCCTTCTCTATGGCTGCCCCTACCTCAATTTCTCCCGGTCGCGCTCGCTCATGGACCTCGCCGCCCGCCGCGCCATCAGCGAGATGTATGACCGCTTCCCCGAGGAGTTGGAGCCGTTCCTCGATCCCTCCTCTGAGGAGTATGCCTGCATGACGGAAAAGATCCGCGCGCGGCTGGGATTGACGACCCTGAAATACCAGACCATGCCGGATATGGTCAAGGCCATCGGTCTGCCCCATGAAAAACTGTGCACCTTCTGCTGGACCGGATCGGAGTGAAATGGGTGTGATGAGCACACGGATTCAAAAAGTGATACGCGCCAGCGCCGGCACCGGCAAGACCTACCGCCTCTCGCTGGAATATATCGCACTGCTGCTACGCTGCCGCGGCGAAGGGATCCGCTTTGACGAAATTCTGGTCATCACCTTCACCCGCAAGGCGACCGCCGAAATCCGCGACCGCATCTTCTCCCAGATGAAAAGCCTCAGCAGCAATGACGGGGATGCGCCCGGCCTGCGCGCCAACCTGGAACCCCTTCTCGGCCGTCCCTGGCTCGAGTCCGACCGGGAATGGCTGCTGCAGGTGCGCGAAGAGATGCTCACCAACAAAAGCCAGGTGCAGATCAGCACGATCGACGCCTTTGTCAACCGGCTCTTCAAATCGATCATCTCGCCCTACATCGGGCTCAGCAGCTACACCATCAACAGCCGCATGAATCCGCGCTACTACGCCTCGCTCTATGCCTATGCCCTCGAGCCGGATAATCTCGAGATCGTCAAGACCCTCTTCGAAAGGTCGCAGAAGCGAACTCTCACCGATTATGAAAAGCTCATCCGCGGCCTGCTCAACCAGAGATATCTCTTTCACTCCATCGGCCGGGACCAGATGAGCCATCAACCCCAGCCCGCGATCGCAACCGCCCACCTTGCCGCCTATCAACTCCTCATCGGGACCATCCTCGACCGGTTCGAAAACTATCTCCTGGAGGATAAAAAGGGCATCAGTGCGCGCGACGCCATGCTGGGGAGCTATTATGAGATGATCTTTGAGAAAGTTGAAGCGGACAGCAGCTGGCTGATGGAACTGCGCAGCCGGATGGCGGATCCCCTCTTTTTGCGACAGAATTTCAAGCAGCTCCTCAAGGATGCCAAATTCTGGAACGGCGGATCGCTGATGCGCAAGAAGGAGTACAAGGAGCTTGCGGCCGAACTCAAGGCTGGCCTCGGTGAAGCGGTGCGCGAGCTGGCTGACTATCTCTATTACAGCGATTTCCTCCAGGAAGAGGCCGAACTGGAGCGGATCGCCGCCATGCTCCTCCGCAAATACGATGAATTGCGCTTTCGCGACCAGATCTTCGGCTATGACGATATCGCCTGGTACACCTACCGGTATCTCTATGATCCGGAGCTCTCGCTGGTGGAGGATGATTCCGTCACCAACGCCTTTTATGAGATTCTCACCAGCCGGGTGCGTTTCCTCCTCATCGACGAATTTCAGGACACCAGCCTGCTGCAGTTCAATATCCTGCGTCCGCTCATCCGGGAGGTGACCAGCGGCGAAGGCGTGCGGCCTTACGGGGGCGTGATTGTCGTCGGCGATGAAAAACAGTCCATTTACGGCTGGCGCGGGGGGGAGCGCGATCTGCTCAGGGCGATGCAGATGCGCCTCGATGAGAGCGAGCCCGTCCGCCTCGACACCTCCTACCGCAGCAGTCCGGTCATCATCGATTTTGTCAACGATTTCTTCGGAGGGGAACCGCTGCAGCAGCGGTTGACCGCGCGCGGACTCGACTGGCCCTACGAGGCCTGCCGGACCGCACGGCTGGAGATGCCCGGCAGTGTCCTGGTCGCCTTCCGCACCTACAGTGATGACGAGGAGGCCGCCGATCTGGCCAGCCAGCGCGACGCCTGCGCCGAACTGGTCGCGAAGGAGATCCTGCCCCGGCTGCGGGAGGGGACGCTCCAGCCCAGAGAGACCGCCATTCTGGCGCGCGAGAACGCCAGCCTCCACACCATCGCCGAAATATTCGATGAGCACAAGATCGATTACGTGCTCGAAAGCTCCCATTCCATCCTCGAGCACCGCGCGATCAAACCGGCGATATACCTTCTGCGCTATATCGCCAGCCTCAATTTCGAAGAGCTGCTCCGCTTTTTCCGCTCCGACTATCTTCTCGCCGGCGGGGCGGAACTGAAAGAGATCCTGCTCGCCTATCGTGATGCCGCCGCCGATCCCGCCCCGCGCCCTCTTTTGCAGAAACTGGCCGGCCGCCTGCCGCAAAACCCGGCTGTGCAGCGCTGCGCCCTTTTCCTGAAATCCGCTGACGGACTCCCGCTCCTCGCGCTCTGCAAGCGCATTTTCGAGGATTTTTCCGTCCCCCGGATTTTCACCCAGGAGAATGACAGCAAGAATATCGCTTTCTTCCTCCAGCTCATCGCTGATTTCTGTCATTGTCAGCGCGAGTTCGAACCCTCCCCGGCCGGCTTTATCCGCTACTGCGAGCAGCACGAAGAAGACGAGGGCTGGCAGCAGCTCGGACTGGAGGAGGTCGAGGCCATCCGGCTGCTGACCATTCACAAGGCCAAGGGACTCGAGTTCGGCAATGTCTTTCTTTTCTGGCCGATGACTCCCCGCCGTGACGACAGCGGCCGCCTTCACTGCTACGTCCAGTACGATGCCCAGTTCCAGCGGATCGAGGCCCATGCGCTCACCTATAACCAGGAAGCCGTGCTCGCCGCCTCAAGCGCAGGCGGTCTGGTGGAACGGGAGGTGAAGAGAGATTGCATCGAGGAGCTGAATGCCTTTTATGTAGCCGTGACCCGCGCCAGGAGCAATCTTGCCATCTACATCGTGGGCAAGAGCAAGGAGGGGCTGGCCGGGCTGCTGGCCGGCGCCGAAAAGGAAGATAGAATATCCGCTGCTGATCTGATCCTGACCGCCATGCACGAGCTGCTTGCTGCACAGGGCCGCCTCCAGCAGCCCGGCGCAGAGGCGGCGGAAGCGCGCTGGGGGGAGTGGCGGGGAAGCGCGGCCGCCGGACCGCGCCATGAGGGCCTGACTCCCGGAACCCTGAACGGATTTCTGGATCCGGATCGAACCGCCTGGTACCGAGCCGACCGCGCGCGCCTCGAGAAGGAACGCTATCTCGATTACAAGAGCGTCTACATCAACAAACGCCGCGTCGACCGCGGCAATCTGGTCCACCACTATCTCTCGTTCATCAAATTCGATTCACCCGCCGCCCGTCAGGGCGCAACCCGGCGGGCTTTGGCCGACTATGGCAGC
>Ga0209717_1002151_pt1 | contig 19489 bp, 17 predicted proteins | sample AD_UKC048_MetaG_FD_184418 | JGI IMG/M metagenome (GOLD analysis project Ga0209717, IMG submission 184418) | Active sludge microbial communities of municipal wastewater-treating anaerobic digesters from USA - AD_UKC048_MetaG (SPAdes) (version 2) | ecosystem: Engineered > Bioreactor > Anaerobic >... | reverse complement strand
TAAAATGTACGTGTTGTATCTAATATTGCCTTTGGCAATATTTTCTTAGGTCCCCATCGTCTAGAGGCCTAGGACACCTCCCTTTCACGGAGGCGACCGGGGTTCGAATCCCCGTGGGGACGCCAGCTTAACACCTCTATTATTACCAATACGGTGAGTTAGAGTGATACTAAAGTAGGCAGCATCAATCACTATAGATTCAATCAATTTAGGCACCATCTCTTTGATGATGTTCTGTTTTTTTTCATTCTAAAGATCTTCGATTATTTCTCTTAGCGTTGCTTTAACGTCTGTAGCTCCTCCAGAACAATTAATTTTTATGGTACGTAAATTGCTTTAACGGTAATACGATTAACATTTACGGACTTTATGTCACTTTTACCCTTCGGCTATTTGTTTCAGATACTTTCGCCATCCTCCTGAATGCGTAATATCGGTGGCATTTAATGTTGCATAGTGCTCACATAAGAATCCATTCACGGTACGGCCATCGACTAACATTAATGTGCCAAAACCTAGTGGTGCATGCACGCCTGATATAAATGTACCGTAATTTTCAATTGGCAATTGCCATACTTCCAGTGTTATTGCGGCACCCCCATCAACAACACGTATTAGACCTGGACGCATTGGAATTAATCCGTTTAATTTATATAACTTGTAATCTGGTGAAGTGGTGGTTTCTTCAAGAAAGGAGCCACCTAAACTAGTTAACTGTGCATTCAGCGGCAAGCCTTTCATATGTGCTCCACAGACGGCTACATTGATAAATTTTACTTTGTTGGTCATATATGCTTGCTTCTATTCTAATGATCGATTGGTATTACTTGATAGGCGGCAAGCCAGTTGCGCCTAATGTTTTTAGAAAGTGATTTTGCAGCTTAGCAGCTAATGCTAGCAGTTGTTTGTCATTGAAAGCTGGTGCACAAATGGTCACCCCAAAGGGTAATCCATCTCCTTGAAAACTTGTTGGCACGGCGGTTGCTGACAAATCAAGCAGGTTCATAAAGTTAGTGTAATAGCCTAAATTTGAGTTACACAGTACTGGGTCTGCGTTGACTTCTTCAATGGTGTAAATCGTACCAGCTGTTGGAGTAACGATAATATCCACACTATCCCAAGCTGCCTCTGCTTTGCGCTGTAATGCTTTTAGTTTGTAATGTGAAACATAGGTATCTGCTGCACTAAATTTTGTAGCACCAGCAATAATTTGTTTAGTCACTGGGAATATAGCATCAGGCTTTGTTTCAAAAAACTCTCGAATCGCCGCATATCGTTCTGCCACCCAAGGACCCTCATAGAGCAAGCGTGCTGTTTCTAAAAACGGCTCAAAATCTAACTCTACCGCTTTACCCCCTAAAGATTCTAATTGTTGAATTGCTTGCTTAAATAATGCTGGAGTTTCAGTATTATCAAAAAATGCTAATTGCTCAGTTTTAGGTACGCCAAAGGAAAAACTACTATTACTAAAGGTATTGAGTTTAATCGTTTCTTTACGTGAATATGCATCTTCTACATCATAACCCTGTGCACTTTCAAGTACTTTAGCAGCATCCTCAGCAGTGAGTGCAAAAATGGAAACACAATCAAGTGTTCGGCAAGCTGGTACAACTCCTCTGGTGCTTATCAAGCCGCAACTAGGTTTATGGCCGACTAGGTTATTGAATGACGCGGGCACACGACCAGAGCCGGCGGTGTCGGTACCTAAACTGAAACTTGCCATACCAAGTGCTACTGAAACTGCTGATCCTGCGCTTGATCCACCCGAAATGTATTCAGGATTAAAGCTATTTTGACAGGCACCATAAGGCGAGCGGGTGCCAACTAAGCCTGTGGCGAATTGATCTAGATTAGTTTTGCCGACAGGAATCGCCCCTGCATCAATCAGTTTCTGAACCACAGTAGCACTTTTACTTGGCGTGTATCCATACTCTGGACAGCCTGCAGTAGTTGGTATGTCAGCCAAATCAATGTTGTCTTTAATCGCAAATGGTATGCCATATAAAGGTAAATCTGAGACAGTTTTTCCTTCCAAGTTTTTAGCGAACGTTAGCATTTCATCCAATGTTAAGCGCCTAATCCAAATATGACGGCTATTATCACTACCGATTTCAGCATCTAACTGCTTTACTAAATCTGATGGCGTTAGCGCGCCTGAAAGATACATGTTGCGTAAGTATTTTATTTGTAAGTTCATTTATTCATTCCTCTGCAATTACGATTAGGTTTTGACCAGCTGAGACTGACATGCCTTCAGTGCATAAGACTTTAGTTATCTTGCCAGCAGTCGTTACCGTAACGGCAATTTCCATTTTCATAGATTCCACAATCGCGACTTCATCGCCCACTTGCACCAAGTCGCCCTCTTTCAGCTTAATTTTCCATAAGTTGCCTGCAACATGCGAGGCAATGGCGCGACTGCCTGCCGGAATTTCCAATGTGCTTGCTGCGTCTGCAGCCTCAGTCTCATTACTGTAATTGGCCTGTCCACTGGCAATCCAACGTTCACGTTCTGCAACAAAAGAATTTTGCTGCTTAGTTTTAAACGCATTAATCGATTCAGCCTCATTACTTAAAAACTTGTTATAGTCTTTGAGACGGAATGTTTGCTCTTCAATTTTTAGTTTGAATTTTCCATGTAAAAAATCCTCCCGCATTTGTAAAAGTTCTTCTGCGGCTACTGGATAAAAACGAATTTGATCAAAGAAGCTTAATAGCCAAGGTTTATCATCGACAAAGTCTTTGGTATGGTTCCAGCGGTTCCACATTTGTATGGTTCGACCGACAAACTGATATCCACCAGGGCCTTCCATGCCATAAACACACATGTAAGCACCACCTATACCCACAGCATTTTCTGGTGTCCAAGTACGTGCTGGGTTGTATTTTGTGGTCACTAAACGATGGCGAGGGTCGACAGGTGTTGCGACTGGTGCGCCTAGATAAACATCGCCTAAGCCTAGGGTTAAGTAACTAGCATTAAAGACAATGTCTTTCACTTGTTGAATTGAGTCTAAACCGTTAATGCGGCGAATAAACTCAATATTGCTAGCATGGCCATCAACCATTTCACACCAAGGGGCATCTTTGCGCACAGATTGCATATATTTTTCAATCGCTAATTGTGTCGCGATATCATCCCAAGAGAGTGGCAAATGCACGACGCGTGTGGGCACTTCCATTTCATCAACACTAGGCAATTCAGACTCGCCTTTTTGCAAAATTTGAATTAGCTGTTTGACAGGTAATACCAAACTTTCAAAATGCACCTGTAATGAACGAATTCCTGGCGTAAGGTCGATGATGCCTTTGATTTTCTGTGATTCTAACCATTGCATAAGCGCATGCACGCGGAATCTTAAATTCAGATCCAGCACTAACTCACCGTATTCAATCAAAAGATATTTATCTCCAGATTGCCTATAAACAACTTTTATTTGATCCACAGTTTCGGCTATTTCAGCCAGAATCGGACTGTGTTGGACTGTTGCATTTTCGACCAAGTTTACTGGTTCTCCAGCAAGGTTTGCAATTAAGTTGTTTTGCGTTAGTTCATAGCTCGCAGCATCTTCCCGAGTCACTTTGATAAAGCGTACTTTATCGCCAGCTTTAAGCTGCCCCATTTTCCATAGCTCAGCTTGAACGATGGTTGCAGGACAAACAAAGCCACCCAAGCTAGGCCCATCCGGGCCTAAAATTACCGGCATATCTCCAGTGAAATCTACCGCACCAATCGCGTAAGCGTTATCGTGAATATTGGATGGATGCAACCCAGCTTCCCCACCATCTATACGCGCCCATTGAGGTTTAGGGCCAATCAAACGAATGCCTGTGCTATTAGAGTTGTAATGCACTTCCCAATTGGTAGAGAAGAACATCGTGATGTCATCATTAGTAAAGAAATCAGGCGCTCCATGTGGGCCGTATAGCACGCCGATTTCCCAATAATTACCGTAACTGGGTTGCAGTGCTTGCGGTAAAACTTTTGGATTGTACTCTGTGGCTAGCGCTGGAATATGCAACACATCGCCCACACGCAAGGTTCGGCCTCCATGTCCGCCAAATTGTCCTAAAGTAAAGGTAGATTTACTGCCTAAATAATCAGGCACATCAAAACCACCAATTACTGCCAAATAAGTTCGGCAGCCAGCATCATGCACTTTGCCTAGTTTTAAGACGCTGCCTGCTTTAATGTGATGCGACTGCCACATTAAAATCGGCACGCCATCCAAGGTGGCGTCAATTGGCGCACCTGTAATGGCAATCACAGAATCGGTATTAAATTTAAGTTTTGGGCCAATAAGTGTTATTTCTAATGCGGCAACACCTTCGGCGTTACCGACTAATTTATTCGCAAATCTAAATGCCAAATGGTCCATAGGCCCAGAAGGTGGCACGCCAACTGCCCAATAGCCAATACGGCCTGGGTAATCTTGTATGGTCGTCATCACGCCACCATCTTGCACGTCTATGGTGTGTGGTTTATAAGTAAAGTTATTTAAATATCGCGTTATTTGCTTGCCTGCAGGAAAAACGCTATCCATCAATACTTGGCGTAGATACTCCAAGTTGGTTTCGATACCGTATAAAGACGTTTCTTCTAAGGCGCTACGCATTTTAGCTACTGCTTTATCTCTATCTGACGCATGAACCAATACTTTGGCAATCAGAGGGTCATAAAATGGCGAAACATCACTACCCGTTTCAACCCATGTGTCGTTACGTGCTGCGGATGAAAACTTAACCTCAGTCAACACACCACTGGATGGCTGAAAGTTTTTGTTGGGATCTTCTGCATATAAACGCACTTGAATGGCATGACCTGAAGGATTGTGTGTGTAAGCATTCAGCGTATTTGTTTCGCCTGCGGCGATACGTATCATCCACTCGACTAAATCAACGCCAGTGGACAACTCAGTGACACCATGCTCTACTTGCAAACGCGTGTTTACTTCCAAAAAGTAGAACTGACCTGAGTCGTTATCGTAAACAAACTCAACCGTACCTGCAGAACGATAATTTAGCGCACTGCCTAACTTAACAGCAGTGGCCGATAGTGCTTTCCTTACATCTTCTGTGATATGCGGCGCAGGGGTTTCTTCAATTACTTTTTGATTTCGGCGCTGTACAGAACAGTCACGTTCACCCAAAGCAATGACCTTACCAAGACCATTACCAAAGATCTGCACCTCAATATGACGCGCTGCTTGCACAAATTTTTCTAAATAAATACCTGTTTCTTTAAAGTTAGCTCGGGATAATCGTTGTACAGATTCAAACGCAGCGTTGAGCTCATCTGCGCTCCAAATAAGCTGCATGCCAATACCACCGCCACCTGCAGTGCTTTTAAGCATCACAGGGTAACCAATTTCTTTTGCATTAAGATGTGCATCTTCAACGCTGGCTAATAACCCAGTACCTGGCAATAAGGGCACTCCATTTTTTTCTGCGAGTTCCCGTGCGGTATGTTTTAAACCAAAATCCCGCATTTGCTTGGGCGTTGGGCCAATGAATGCGATACCGTTCGCTTCGCACTTCTCAGCAAAGTCTGCGTTTTCTGATAAAAATCCATATCCAGGATGAATCGCTTCCGCACCAGTTTCGATGGCCTCTTGGAGAATTTTGTCAGCATTGAGGTAGCTTTCAGCCGCCGACGCAGGGCCTATGCAAACTGCTTCGTCTGCATCTAATACATGACGTGCGCCTGAATCTGGCTGGGAATACACGGCAACTGATTGAATACCCATTTTTTTGAGTGTACGAATCACGCGGCAAGCAATCTCTCCGCGGTTAGCTATTAGGACTTTTTTAAACATTTTCACCTTTTGGCAGGTCGTCCCGCATCTTATTTTTGTTCGGCAGGCCGTCCTGACAAACTGGCTTATGCATTCCACACCAACAACTGAACAGGTGTAGGGTTGTACGCATTGCATGGGTTGTTGAGCTGCGGGCAGTTAGAAATCAACACAACCACATCCATTTCAGCACGCATTTCTACATATTTTCCAGCACCAGAAATCCCATCAGCAAAACTCAATCTACCATCAGAGGTCACGGGTACATTCATAAAAAAGTTGATGTTTGCGGTGATGTCGCGTTTACTCATATTCCGGTGCGTCGCACAACCACAATGGTTGAGGGCATGCATGAAACTATCGCGGCAACTATGCATAGAACGTTTATCAAGTGCATAGCGCACGGTGTTGCTCTCTGAAGCGCATGCGCCACCCAAGGTGTCATGGCGTCCGCATGTGTCCGCAATAATTGTTAGCATGGGATTACCTTCATTTGAGTACAACACAGACCCCGTAGTCAGATACAACTTGCCCTGACGGGAAATCGTGTCTACTGCGCTATATCGTTCTTCAGAATCCGTGGCACTATAAAACAAAGTATCAACAGCTTGATTGCCTTCTAAATCAAGAATGCGAAAGGTTTGACCTTTTTTAACTTCAGCCATCCATGGGTCACCTGCGTTACATATTTCACTCAATACCGCATCTTTGGGGTCTAAATTACTTTCAAACAAGTGGGTCATAAATAGTATCTTTCTGTGTTGATGAAACCACGGCCATTTTGTATACAAGATAGACGACATACATCATCAGCTTCAGCAAGGCCAATATGCCAAGCAGATAACTTCACTGCCGCTGGTTGATAATTGGTTATGCTATCAAGTGGATGTGGCGCAGTAGATAACACTAATAACACGTTCATATCAAAACGCACATCAACAAAATCACCTGCTTTGCTATTTGCTTCAACAAAGCTTAAACTTCCTGCCTCATCAGGGATCACTTTGCTAAAGAAGTTCACATTCGCAACCAAGTCGCGTTTACTTAGACCATATTTTGCGAGCTCAACTAACAAGCCGTCTTTGCCATTTCGGTGCATAGCATTGCGGTGTGTTTGGAATGTGGCTTTGCCATATTTGGCTTCTATCATGCCAGCATCGGTGATGCCGCAGATAGTGTCGTGCCAACCGACTTTGTCATTAATAATGGAGCACATGACACGCCCCATGTCGGAATAGCAGACATTACCTGTAGTTAAAAAAGCAGTATGCTGCGCTTTTAAAGTATCAGGCATGTTGTAGCGCTCTAGCTTGTTCTCTGGGTTATAAAATAATGCAGATAAGTTGGCACCGCCCTCCATGTCAGAAATGCGGAGTGCTGTACCGCGGCGTATCAGGCCTGACCAGTGATTTCCACCAGGTATAATCTCTTCCCAAAGCAAATTATTTGTATTAAATTGATTCATATTTCCTCTTAGAACATGTGGCTATAGCGGCTGATTTCCCATTGGCTAACTGATTGGTGATACGCTTCCCATTCTTCTGTTTTGTATTTGATGAACTCATCACTTAAGCCTTTACCTAAGGTTTTTTCTACCAGCGGATCAGCCGCAAACGCCTTCACAGCCTCTTGCAAGGTTTGTGGTAAAAAGCTGATACCGCGTTTTGCGCGCTCTTCCTCAGTCATTTCATACAAGTTATCTTCATTCGGTTTGCCTGGATCTAAACCCTCCTTAATTCCCTCCAGACCTGCTGCAAGAGCTAAAGTGGCAGCTAAGTATGGATTTACAGCGCCATCTGCATTGCGGGATTCGCAACGCCCTCCACCCATTGGTACGCGCACAGAATTGGTGCGATTGTTTGAGCCAAAAGAATTAAACACTGGCGCCCAGCTAAAGTAGTTCATTGCACCACGACGAACCAGGCGTTTATAGCTATTCACCGTCGGTGCAAAAGTAGCACAAAGCGCTGGGCCGTGTTTTAAAATTCCCGCAATAAATTGGTAACCTAATGGGGTTAAACCTAAACCTCTTGGGTCATCTTTTGGGTCGCAAGCAAATAGATTTTTGCCAGTTTTAAGGTCATAAAGCGACATATTAAAATGCGCACCTGTACCCGTTTTGTTCGCGAAGGGTTTTGGCATAGTGGTTGCCACTAAGCCTTCTTCTTTGGCATAGTGTTTTGCCATATAACGGAAAAAAGTAAAGCGATCGCACATAGTCAGTGCATCGCTGTAGTTAAAATCAAACTCAAATTGGCTATTGCCATCTTCATGGTCAAAGGAATACAAATCCCAACCTAAACCATTTATGGCTGTGGCCATTTTATCTAGCCAAGTAAAGTTATCCATAAAGGTGCTCACGTCATACGCTGCTTTACCTAACTTATCATCAGGATTATGAATACTCAAACTTCCATCAACATTTTGTTTGAATAAATATATTTCGCATTCAATGCCTAAATTCATCCCAAAACCCATTTTTGCAGCTTCTGCCAGCACGTTTTTAAGTGCCACGCGAGTATTTAATGGATAAGGCTTACCTTGAAAATGATTATCTGCTGGCATCCACGCTACTTTTGGTTCCCAGGGCAGTTGGATAATATGGTCTAAATCTGGAACAGAAGTAATTTCGTCATCACTTGGCCCATGTCCCAGACCATCCAATGCATAAGCTGTGTACCTTTCTGAACCACCTGACATTTGTGGCAAATGGTCAATTGGTACTACTTTCGCTTTGGGAATGCCGTGAATATCAACATATGCACCTATGCAGTATTTCACCCCTTTATCTTTTAATACTTGCTCAATCACTTTAACTTCTGCTGCTGTTTTCATGGCTTGCTGTCCTTATTAATCAATCGCTAAACTTATCGAAATATGAATACTCCAAAGGAGGATTCTCATGCATGCCTTTAGTTACTAAACTGCTTAAATCCTCTACCATCCAAGCAAACCATTCTTCACCTTTCTTCTTACTCGAAATGCTTGGGGTGCCTGTCACCCCATTTAAACTCGTTCTATTGACTGGGTGAGAAAACACCAAGCCTTCTGTACGATCAGGGTCATCTGCCATTTTTAATTTTTCTGAACGCACCATGTAAGGCGCGGTTGCTAACATGAGTGAAGTTTCACCATCGTTGGCGTGCCAGTCATCACCATCAGCATGCTGAAATTCCTTGGCACGTTTACTTAAATGCGCGGTATTGATGACTGCAATCATCATGTCATCATGACTTGCACGTAACATTTCTAAAGCGCAACGCAAAGGAGCTGCATTGGTGACGTGTGCGTTCACAATAAACAACCGCCGGACGCCACTATGGTACGCCCAGTCCCCAATATCTTTAATCATGTTGATTAAAGTAATAGGCTGAAGCGCAATGGTGCCTGGCCAACGCTGACTGTGGCCTATCGAGCAACCATAGGGCATTGTAGGGAGCATTGGTACATTGGTTTTTTCTGCTACCGCCTTACACAGCACATCCGCTAGGACATAATCCATGCCGCAACCCATATGTGGGCCGTGCTGCTCAGTTGCTCCGATTGGCAAAATCGCAGAAAAGTTTGCTACTCTTAACTTTGCTGGGATTTCGTCCCAAGTTATTTTTGACCATTCCATTTCCATCTCATTACTCCACGTTGTCAGCTACGTTTACAAAACGAATCATGCGCTGTTGAATGGGAATCTCATTTAGCTCCGTTACCTCTTGCGGATGAATAAGCGCCTCCAATCTCGCCTTTGTTGCTAAAAACTCAGGGGAATTAGTTTGGGTTAAATTGCGTGGACGTGGCACGGGTACTTCTATTAGCTCCATCACTTCGCCCGGGTGCGCTTTTAATACCAAAACACGGTCAGCTAAAAAAATAGCTTCGTCAAGATCGTGCGTAATAAAGACAATAGTGATATCGATATTGCGCCAAATTTCAAGCAAATGCGCTTGCATTTTGGCACGCGTTTGCGCGTCTAGAGCGCCAAAGGGTTCATCCATTAATAGAATTCGTGGTTGATTCACCAGTGCGCGCGCAATCGCCACGCGTTGCTTCATGCCACCTGAAAGTTCATGTGGAAATGCATTGGCAAATTTTTCCAAACCAACCAACTCCAGCCACAACTCCGCTTCACGACCAGCTTCAGCGGATCCAATACTATTCATTTCTAAACCAAACATGACGTTTTGTTTGACTGTGCGCCATGGAAACAATGTGTAACCTTGGAACACCATACCACGGTCGCGGCCTGGACCTTCAATGGGTTTGCCATCAAGTAAAACCTCACCGCCAGAATAACTTTCTAACCCTGCTAAAATACGTGCAAGTGTTGATTTGCCACAACCTGATGGGCCGATGATGCAAACAAACTCACGCTTATGAGTTTTAAAGCTCACATTTTTAAGCGCAATTGTTTCGCCTTTATTGGTTTTATAAACTTTATCTAGATTTTTTACTTCTAAAATAACTTCGCGATTTTTTAGTTTATCAAAGCGTGTTTTCACTTCAGCCGACTGATGTAAATAACTAGCCAAGGTACTTTTTGTTGATTTATCTATCATGATTGATCCAAACTACACTTTATTGGCTGGCCTATCCCAGCGAAACATACGTCTACCTAACCAAGCTAAAAATAAATCTGTACCCAAGCCAATAAAACCAATAATGAATATTGCAGCATATACATTTTCAAAATGCTGATAGCGCGCTTGTTGAGTAATAAATAAAGTAATGCCTGACGATGTCCCTATTAACTCCGCCACAATCAAATAAGTCCAAGCCCATCCCAATAGAATGCGCATATCTAGGTACAAGTTTGGCAAAATTCCAGGGATCACTACATGATGTAATAGCTTCCATTTACTGGTGCCCAAGGTCATGGCAGCCTCTATAAGAGAATAATCAAGCTTACGTGTGGTGTTACTGATAACCAAAACCTGCTGAAAAAATGTACCAATGACAATTATTGCAATTTTAGGTCCATCATAAATGCCTAGAACGGCTACCATCAGTGCGCCAAATGCAGGTGCTGGTAAATAGCGAAAAAACTCAATAAAGGGCTCAAATAGTCGAGCGACCACACTATATGTACCGCATAAAATTCCCAACGGCACACCGAACAGCGATGAAATAACAAATCCCCAAAAAATGACTTTAATACTTTGCCATAAACTTTCGTGCATCCACAAACCATCCTTTTGGGCAGGTGGTGTAGTAAAAGCAGTGTAAAATGCTTTTGCTACTTCATGTGGGGCAGGTAAATAAATAGGATTGGCTGGAATGCCTTGCGGCACTTTCTTACCATTGCTCTGCATATTTTCAAACTCTTCTTTAAAAATCGTCTTTTCAATACGCATGCCTTCTTGAAAGTAATCCACATCGCCAATATTTTCTACTAACACTAATGGATGCCAAATAAAGGGCAGATAACTCACTGCACACCAAATCAAAATGGGAAGTAAAAATGAAGCCCAACCAATGATGGTACGACGTTCTTTTGATAGCTCTTGACGAACGCCAAACCAACCTGACAATAAAGAAAATGACTTCATTTTTAATCCCATATTTATTTAATTACTTGTAAAGTACTGGATCAATATAGTTACTGATATCTTGCGGCTCTTTATAAATGGCGTTTTTCACATTAAAGTTATCTGCATTTTTTGTTGAGCCCCAAAGAGATTTCAAGCCATCAGCCTTCACGTAAGCTGCTTTGCCTTCGGCTACTGATAATAAGCGCGTGCCTTTCATGAATTTTTTGTATTCAGCAGGTGTTAAACCGTCCCGGGCTGACATAATTTTGACGGCATCCGCCTGTGTTTTTGGGTCGTTGATATAAGTCACAACTTTACCCCACACGCCTATCAATTTTTTCCAATCCTCTTTACGGCTAGATAAGCTTGCCGGACTTACAGTTAGAACGTCATAAATCAAACCTGGTGATTGTGCTGAGGTATAAATGGGTTTTGAACCTGGCACAAGCTTTAAAGCTTGGCTTGCACTTGGCTCAAAGACACCAATTGCAGCCAAATCACCCGCAGCTAAAGCTTGTGGAGTGTCATTAATCTTAACGTTTACTAACGTGATATCAGACTCTTTCATGCCTGCTTTTTCTAAGCCATCGAGTAGTAAAAGATGGTCAACAATCCCCAGCTCTGTCCCTACTTTTTTACCTTTTAAATCTTTAATACTTTTAACGCCTGGCTTACCAATAATCATATCGTTACCGTTTGAGTAATCAGTAATCAATATCATGGTATTTTTAGCACCTCCTGAACCTACCACTAATGCATCCCCATTGGTGACGAACACCCCGTCGACTTTACCTGCTGCAAAAGCTTCCATCGAAGCCCCGTAGTCAAACCAGTCAAATTTAATATCAAGGCCGGCTTCTTTAAACCAACCTTTATCAATCGCCACTTGCCATGCCACAAAACCTGGCCAATCACTGTAAGCAACTTTAAGAGGTTCGGCTGCATGACTCGTGTTACTAAAAGCAAAAGTCATAGATAGTGATGCGGTAAGGATGAGCTTCTTGAAACTGGAAACTTTCGTATTGAAAAACATGATTAATCTCCTAAAAAATGAATACAACTTAAAAATAAAACAACAACGATTAACAGATTTAATACTTAAAACTAACTTAATTTAATTTGCTTTCCTTCTCTGAATGGAAATGTGGAGTGGGTAATGTAGCCATGATCTTCATCAGTGATTTCGCCAAACGAAATCTCAAAATCTAACCAATCTAAAATCACATCTTTACTTGGCTCAAAAGTATTAATTGCTGCAGATAGGCTGACAGCCTTGGGTAATTGTGTGTTGCGTGGTCTTACGTATGCAAATGTGCTGTTTGCGATGAATAACCTAGCTGGAACATTTTTGGTGTGCCTGTTCTCACCAGTCGTTTGTTTTACACTTAGTTTAAGATGAGAGTCGGGCACCTTTTCCCATATCTCTTGATAATTAGTATCTATGCCAGTTTCAAACAGAATGTTATCGGTTTCAAATTTTATTTTACCAATATCGCGCTGTCCATTAGATGGCTGAAAATCATGCTCCCGTATCCACTTTGTAATATTGCCGTTAACTTCAGTAATGCCGGTAAAGCCCTGTTGAGTGGCAAGCCAACTTAGTTGCTCAAAAGAGCATTCATCTAGGTGATTAATCGTATTGAAAGCTGGACGAGCCGCTGGAATTCTAATGTCTACGTGATATAGCGCTGTTTGTAACCATAATACAAACGTTGAGGTGTCCGCCACGTCCATTTCCTGAAGTAAAGTGCGGCGCCAAATGCCCAAGTAAGGTTGAGGAATGTTAGTCAGACTCATTCGACACAACCTAAACAATTCGTTGGATTTTTTTCTACATCACTTAAAAATGTGACATGACAAAATGTTGCAATGGAAATATAAGCTAGAATAAGTATGAAAAATCGCGATGTAGCCATCAGCGTTAAGGGTATATTTGCCCAATGTTCTATTTTTAATAATCTAATTTTTTTCATCATAGTCTCTGCAACGGAATAAATATAAGAAGGCGGCATTTAATAAATGCAGTCTCCCGGGTTTTTATCCCTCCGTGTAGCCAACTATTGATGGCCGACAACTCTTGGTCCAGACTTTTCACAACATGAAAACGGAACCCTAGATGTCATTTCGATACTTTTGCGAATATAAAATTTCTCGCCTTCTCGTTTAACTACTAATAAGCATATTGCATGCCAAAACAAAAAATAGTTGAATTAACTTTATAAATCATATTGTTATGTAAATTTAATAAAATTATTTTTGAGCATTTAAATTTAATTCGCACTAGGATGGTGCGAAATATTAAGCGATACCCAAATAATCATGCGCTTATACTAGACAGCCTTCTTTTCTAAAGCTTCTATCAAGGTAGCCGCAATAATCAAGGCTCCTCCAATATATTCTTTCATCTCTAATATTTCCCCGCCAATCAACGTGGCGGAAATAATTGCTACAAATAATTCTGTAACTTGCAATATTGAAGCTCTACTCGCTTCAATGTTTGCAAGTCCATAAGTGCAAAATAGAGTTGCTCCAAACAACCAAACAAAAGCAAAACAAGCCAATAGTCCCCATGTTATTAAACCTATCTCTGGCATAGGGACAGGCACAAAATAACTTGCTAAAGCTGCTAAAGGTGGGCAAAAAATGAAGGGTATAAATGATCGACTAGCCATGGGAATTTTGACGGCCTTTTTATTTACTACGCCGGTGGCAGATAAGCATAACCCTGCGATTAAGGCCATCAAGTCAACCATGGAAAATGGCTGACTTAAAATAGCGCTACCACCCATGATAATAAATACTCCCGCGAGTGAAAGTGCAATAGCAATGCAACGTTGTTTAGTTAACTTTTCACCAAGTATCAAAACTCCACCTAACGCACCCCACGCAGGCAGTAAATAAAATAAAAGCATGACACGCACAACCTCGCCTTTAATAAGTGCTGTAGTAAAGGTGATGTTGGCTATAGCAAAGAAGAATCCAATAAGCAATAACAGTAGCCATTCTTCATGCCAGAGTTTTCGCTGCCTCCATACTATAGGTAACGCTACGATACCTACCATCGCATAGGCAGTTAATCCCATTAGGTTTCCTGTGAGGCCTGCTTGAGCAAAAAATTTTAAAGGCCACCAAAGTAGGCCCCAAAATACCGCCCCAATAAGAATAGAAGCAACAGGTAAATTTTTACTGTCGCCACTAATATGTAAAGCACTCCTCAACCTTAAAAAATAGTTACCCATATTGATTTTTAAATCATTTCCAGAAAGTTATCCATTTAAGGCTTTAAAAAATTAAAGTTATTTATATCTGATAGTTAAATATATTTAGCTGGGCGATTTGTTGAGGGCTTTATTTAGTTTGGCCTCTTGACCAAAACTTGCCACTGGCTTTGAGCCTTTAGGAAGAGCCAATTTGCCAATGGCAAGTTGTTGCATGAGATAGTTAAATGTTTGAGCAGTTTGTGCATATAAGTGAGCCCCTGCATCAATAGCTGGATATTGCTGACAAACTTGATCTGAAGCTAATGGCGCTAAAGGAGCAACTTTTGTGTGGTAATCACAAGCGATAAATAAAGGGAAAGCATAGCGTTCTTCACTAACTTTACGCACTCGATGCGTTGTTGCGACAAAAGCACCACCTGTCCATATTTCTAACATATCCCCTATGTTGACAATAAATGCGTCCTTGATAGGGGGTGCATCTATCCACTCGCCCTTAGCATTCATCACCTCTAAGCCTGGGGCGGTTGAAAACAAAATGGTGAAGCACTCGTAATCAGTATGGGCTCCAATGCCGCGACCATCTTTACAAGCTGGGTCGTAAGGGTAATGGATTAGCCTTAGTTGACTTGTCGGCTTTTTAAGAAACGTATCGAAGTAATCTTCAGGTAAATCTAGTGCAAGTGCAAAAGCATGAAATAAAATTCGACCTAGCGCCATGACTTCTGCATAGTAGTAGCTCACCTCCTCTTTGAAGCTTTCTAAATTAGGCCATACATTTGGCCCATGCATTGGCGTCCCTGCCAACACTTCATCATCGTCTAAAGCTAAATCCAATCCTATATCAAAAGCTTCTTTTTTATCTTTAATATCAGGGTCATAGATTTCCTCTCCCTCTGGCACGTAACCTCTGTGTGCAATTGAATTACCAATGTAATTTTGCATTTTTTCTGTAAGTGGCTGCGCATAAAAGCTTTTTGCTTGTTTGATGAGCGCTAATCTCAGCGAACTTTCAATCCTATGCCCAGTAATATAAAAAAAACCTGACTGCCTCGCAGCGTCTCCTAGTTGCTCAGCAGCTTTCTTTTTGATGCTCAGATTCTCGCTATACATTCCAGAAATATCAATCACTGGCAAATGATCGAAGTCGCCACGTATGCTCATCTATAAAACTCCGGAAATTGTTTTAAACTTCGCCAAAAATTCATGTCATGGTTAGGCCAGAGTAGCGCGTTTTCTTTTTTTGCTAACGCTTTTAATTTACGAATGCTTGCTATGGCAAGTTCAGTTTGAAATTGCCAGCAGTTGCCGGGGGCAATTTCTTCAATGATATTTTCTGTTAAGTCTGCTGCATCGCCGGCAAGGATAATCGGCTGCCCCTTGGGTAACTGTATCCATAAAGACATATGACCTGCCGTGTGACCTGGTGAGGATACTGCACGAACTCCATGCACTAAATCATATTCCCCGCGTTTTACCTTCCAGTGAGCGCTGGGAATTATTTCATTATCGAAATAAGCTAAATCATCAATGGAACTTGCAGCGGCCAATTCATCTGCTTGAATATGTATTTCTGCACCACAGACATCACATAAGCCCCCAGCATGGTCAAAGTGTAAATGACCTAAAAACACCAAATCAATATCTTGAGGAGTCAAACCCAAGCGCTTAAGTTGGTTGGGGAGTCTTTGTGACGCATCCATTTCAGGCGCATCAAAACCAAATATTTCGGGGTTGTAATATTTTTCACGTTGAATAGGATCGTTGATTTTGTTGTAATCACACCCAACATCGTAAAGAATACGTCCGTTTTTGGTTTCGATTAAGTAGGCCAATATTGGAGCATCTATCATCTGGCCCATGCCTCGATTCAAAGTGGACATCGACTTTTCATAACGATGAGTGGCTGTCAAAATCGGCCAGAATTTGGTGACTGATGTCATTTCACACTCATAACGCAGTTAAAAATGAAACGCCAGCTGCACCAATAAACGCATTGGCAGTTTCGTTGCTAATCATTCCATAGTTATCACTTTGTAGCCGCGTGACCCTATGGCGGTGATATGCAATTAAGAGACTGGACATTGGAATAACGGGTAAATTAACGTTACTGCCGTACATTTTCTTGTGCAGGGCAGGCAAACCAAACCAAGGCACAAGGGGAGCTTCATGATGGGCATTGTGATAAGCAAAATTTAAAAGTAACAAATTCAGCCATGGAAATTTTATGGAGACTAAATTTGAAAATGTATTCGCTTGTTCATAGGCCCGATTACGTAGTTTTCCATCATTTACCTTGCCACCTGATTCGGCAATTTCCGATTCTAATAAAACGTCATAGGTATGTTGAAATGCATCAGCAAAGCGCAATGCAGTTATCATCAAGCAATAAGCAAGCAAATATAATAGCCAAGCTTTAATTGAAACCCATGCCATTATGCTTAATAAAGTTGACCTGATAGCAATAATCGTTATGAGGCGTAGGCGCTTGTGATGAAACTCTGGTTTAACAAATGGCAGGATAATTACCAAAAAATGCATCAGAATTTCTAAAGCTGGTATATAGGCCCACTCTAGGGCTTTGATGAGGCTTCTGGCGCTACTCGGCATATCGCGCATCAAATGTTGTACATTAAAAGTTAATACGTCGGCACGATCTACATGGTGATGAATATGCTTATCGCGTATCTCTTTAAAAGTACTGTAGCAACTGCCGTTAATCCAGGCCATCGCGTTTGCCCAACGCTCATTCACTTTTGGGGATTTGAAAATACTCCAATGGGCTAGCTCATGCAGTAAATATGCACTGATAATCATTGCTTCCGCAGTAAGCAAAACACCTACAATATTCACATACCAAGCTGGAGAATAAAGACATAAAATACCAAGCGAATAGCCAATAAACACAAATGAAAAAGCGATTCCATTTTTTGCTTGATCTGACTTAAATATGTTCGCAAGTACAAGCTTAAGCTTGGTGAATTGCATGATGGCTCCAAAGCATTAAAAGTCGAGAAGTCGGCATTTAAAAACGCATCCTCCCGGGCTTTTATCCCTCCGTGTAGCCTAATAATTTTGGCCGACAACTCTCGGTCCAGACACTTTTTTTAATAAAAGCCGGAACCCTAGTCATCTAAAGAATCATTGGCGGTTAATATACTATGGACCGCTTCTCGTTAATGATAGTGCAATTAGCATGCCAACCACAGGGGCATAAATATTTATATATAAAACATATGGTTAATAATTTCAACCACATGCCTACTCAGTGGAAAGTCATGTTATAAGGCACCAACATGGTGCTACCAAGGAAAGATTGCACTCTTCAATTAGTCATACTGTGCATTGAATATAGTAATTAGTGGATTGAATGCAAAATGGGGAACCTGTGTACCGAAAGTTTTTTGCTTTATTTAATATTGCCTGAATGCCAAGTCAATCAATGCACTCAAGGGGAGGTTTTAATCACAGGTTTTGGGTCTAGCGATTGCCGTGCACATTGCGCAAGTCATCTTAAATATTTAGGCAAGTGAATACATCAAAAAAAGTATTTTTTGGCCAAAAAAAACTCCGAGAGAAAAACAATGCCCTGTGAGCATTATAAATAAAGGCTCGCAGGGCATCGAAAAAGGTTACGCGTTTAATTAGCCTGAATTTCTTATTATATTTGCCAGCTTTAGCTGTAAATTTTAGGGCATCGATGCGGTGTAAACCATTGGGTTAGTTGTTTGATTTTCATGAGCGTAGATTACGTTGGGTTGGGTTTGTAAGTTTTTTGCACTTTCATCACTTATCGCTGTTTTTGAATGAACACTCAATAATACAGCACCACTATTACCTGCAACATGTGTAGCCAACGGACCGCTGGTTGCTGAACTTATGGGACGATTTTTTTGCGTTAAATTTGAATCAGGGCCTACGCGCATCAAAAGCGTTTGAGGAATTTTAATCACAAAATAAAGGTTAGCTGTAGAACTAAGCGTACTTTGGCCAGTTGTGATATCAGACTCTGCCTTGGATGCAATGGACACCAATAACAAAATGATGACAATAAAAGACAAGATGGTTTTCATGTCTTATTTAACGGCTAGGATTATCTAAAATTTAGTGCCAAATGAAATTATTTGATACAGATATTTGCCATGATGATTTCGCAACCATTGCGCACCTAATGCAGGTTTAAATTTAGTGAAATTGAGCAATACATTGAAGTGCTGGCGGTTGAATATATAAAACAAGTGCCCAAATTCGTACATTAACGACCAAATTTTGACAATCTTTAGCCTGTTTATTGAATATTTTTTTTAGCTACGCCTATTTAATCTAATAAAACCATTTAAATACAATAAGTTATGTCTTTAAAAATATTTTCAATATGCTGGTACAATACTTGCTTAGTAATAACTGAACTAATATGAACTAATAAGTTACATTTAATAGTTCAACCATTTTATTAAGGAAAGCAAAATGAACACTCAAATTAAATTTATCCGTAGCATTTGCCTAGCAAGCTTGTTCGTTATTCCTGCAATTTCAAATGCAGAGTCTAATTTTCAAACAGGTGCAGGTGCTTTATCAACAACTGGTAAGCTTGACTTTTCCATTACTGTGCCAAAAACGCTATATGTACGTATTGGTACGGGTACTAATCTTGCAAATAATGCAACGGTTGACCTCATCAACTTTACCGTACCGGCAGCGAATGTTGGAAATGGCGTACCCGTTGCTGGCGTAGGCGGTGATATTGGCGCTGGCACTGTCACTGCACGTGTAATTGGTAATAACGGTGCGATTACGTTTGGCTCAACCACAACTGGGCCATTAAACAATGGTGCAGGTGATTCAATTTCTTACACGCAAATCGCCACTGCCGTAGCTGCTAATACGTCAGCCACCCCACTGGCGGCTCCTGCATTGGCTGATGCAGCAACGACCAATATTACACTGACACCAA
>Ga0209717_1002150_pt1 | contig 19491 bp, 10 predicted proteins | sample AD_UKC048_MetaG_FD_184418 | JGI IMG/M metagenome (GOLD analysis project Ga0209717, IMG submission 184418) | Active sludge microbial communities of municipal wastewater-treating anaerobic digesters from USA - AD_UKC048_MetaG (SPAdes) (version 2) | ecosystem: Engineered > Bioreactor > Anaerobic >... | reverse complement strand
TCCGGATCAGTGGCCGGGGAAAGTATGGACTTCGCTATGGGGTTCTGATCAGGAAAGTGGCCAACGGAACCGGATTTGCACCCTGGCCGGATCCCTGCTGATAAATACCGCTTTTCCCGGAGGATAAGATCCTGCGGCAGAACACATGCGATATTGTAAAACGAATACGAGAAGAAAAATAACAGTATGGTGGCAGCCGCTAACGTATTAGATATTGGCAAGAGTTCCATTTATAGGATGATGCTGGCGGGTGAGCTGGATTGATCATTGAGGGTTTACTATAAACAGCAAGGCACCGGTATAACCGGTGCCTTGCTGTTTTGCTGAGCGGTTGATTATAATTTCACCAGTCTTGCAGATACCGGCATCTGATCAATGCTTATCTGCAGCAGGTATGTACCAGGTGTTAAGCCATTAGTTTCGGGTACCTCTACCAGTTGAGCACCGGCTTTCAATGAAACAGGTTTATTGCGCATAAGGCGACCTGTTTCGTCATATATCTTCAATGAGGCAGACTGATTGCTGCCGGCTTTGATCTTAAGGATACTGCCGGCCGTTGCAGGATTAGTCAAAATAACGAGTGCCGATTCACTGGCAATTTCCTGTGCACGGAGGGTAACGATGCTGCTGTATTTAAAGGAGCCGTCTTCGTCGACCAGCTTTAAGCGGAAGTAATAGAGTACACCGCTGTACATCCGCTGGCTGAATTGATAATCTGCTTTGCCGGGGGTATAACCAACGTTACCTGTACCGGAGTAATTGATACCATCCAGGCTCATTTCTACTTCAAACTTACGGAAGTTGATCGATTCGCCGATCTGCCAGCTGAGTAAGGCGGACTGGTTGTTTTCAACAACGCCTTTAAAGCGGGTGAGGGTTACCGGTAAAGTACCACAGGCTGCTGGTGAACCGGCGCCATTCAGTAGTACAGGAGGAGAAGAAAGGACAATCAGTCTTCCGTTTGCACCAGGCGAAGAGCCCCAAGTATCGGTAAGCGGATTGGCGGCACTGCAGCAGGTCCGTGTTCTGCCGTTTGCACCTCCGGCTACATTAGAGCTGGCCAGTGTTCCATTCGTATAAATGATACCACCTCCGCCACCGCCACCGGGTCCATGTGAAAAGTAAGCACTCATATCACCGCCAGTACCACCGGTTGCCGTAGCGGTAAGATTGCTGATGCCGGTATTGCCGGTAGTAGTCACCAGGATAATGGTACCACCTGCACCACCGCCGCCAGCTGCATCTGTCTGGGCACCATTGGTAATATTTGTGGCTGCAGCGCCGTTGGCGCTTACTTGTCCGTTTCCGCTATAAGATCCTGCTCTTACAATAATCACACCTCCACCCGATGCACCGCTGCAGAAAAATTCATTGGCGGGCGCACTGTTGTTGCCCGTTCCTGAGCCACCCCCACCGCCCATGATTACACGGGATAATGCATATTGAGCAAAAGGACTGCCTCCATAACCACCAGTAGGATAAGTATTGGGATTATTTAAGCCGTTTTCCCAGCCGGCGCCACCTTTACCACCGGCGCCACCATTGGCACCGCCGCCACCTCCGGGATTATATTCATTCGTTCCGGCATTTCCATCCGTTCCGCCACCACCTGCATTGCCAGGTGCACCCCAGCCCATGCTACCATTTACATAACCTTCCACTGTACCGGTTGTGGTGGTTGTGGCTGTGATGTTCGGAATATATCTTGGAGTACCTGCAATTCCTTCTCCTTTGGATCCGCCGGTTGTATTAGCCGCTGTGGTCGCAGCTGAATTCCAACGGTAGTCGGTGTTTGTAATAGCACCTGTCCCATTCGTATTTCCGGCCGTTGCACCGGAAAAATTTTTTCCGCCACCGCCCCGGAAACCAAGACCATTGGCGGTGATCACCGAAGTGCTGTTTGTAAAAGTCAGTACATTAACGGCATCCACAACCAGCACGCCACCAGAACTTCCGTTCCATGGAGCAGCCGTAATGGAAGAGGATGCATTGATTGTAAGATTAAAATACCGTGGTACCCGGATTACCTGGTAACTCCGGATACTGTTACCTGCAGAAAATGCACGGGTATAGTAGTTGTTGATCAGCGGGTAGGTAAGATTTATAGTGGTACCGGCCACACTTGCCACATTCGCGTATTCATAGTAGCCTGCATACAAATTGGTGCTGAGATAGCCGGAGGCGGTGGCACTGCTTACGCCATCGCCATAGCTGTTGGTATTGCCTGTATTAATATCAGCGCCCTGCATCTGGATGATCAGGATCAGATCACCGGCTGTAATCGTAGCAGCGCTGCCGGCTGCATTAATCGTTCCTACTACGAGGGAGGATGTACCACTTACCGGATTCCCTGTACCCGGATAGTAGGAATTGACGATGGTATTTGCCGCAGTGATAGTGGTGGTGCCGGAGGAAGGGGCAAGTCCACACTGGGCGTTGGCCGTTTGATTAATCAGGAATAGTGTTGCAGGTATCACAAGGGTGATCAAGTGCCTTAACCAAGTCATTTTATTGAATTTGAAACGAAATTAAGGGTTAACACTTAAATGAAAATAAGTAATTTTTTGGCACTAACAGTTGTTAATGTTTAAAGATTCAACGTTACTTTCTAACCTGATTATTGGTAGCGGAGTAGAAGATGTTGAATGAAAAGCATCCGGAATTTTCCAGGTATAATCAAGGCGTTTTATTCAGCTTCAACTTCCAACATCGTAAACATCCACTTCACAGGGTTCTGCCAATCTTTCCCCTTAAAAGCTCCAACAGGCGCTTTAATCAAAACCGTATTCCAGCCTTTATTAAAAAATATTTTTGCCGGTTCCCGGTATTCATAGCCTTCATCTGTTAATGGTGTTTCTGCGTTTCCCTTCTGACCGGCATTTTTCCAAAGAGGAGGAACGATGATTTTCTCATTTACCCAGATAGCGCTTCCTTTCTCATCCCAGGCGCCGGCAGGGGGTGAATCAGTGGCGGTGGAACGGGACAAATCATTGAAACCAATCCAGCAATTTTTAAACCCTTCTTTATCGCTCCAGATTTTTCTTATCGCGTAATAGGTAGTACTGTCTTTCGTGTTTTCTAAATGGGACTGGATCATCGGGTGCCAGAAATGCCGGAGCCAGATTGTTCCCCCATAAACGGAAGGGTGTTTCATGAACTGTACCGTATCCATATAAGAAGCGGACTCGGGTGCGAAAGCCAGGTCTGTTATTCCTTTATTGTCAAAAGGCCCCAGCAAATGCCATTCAATATTACTTTGCCTGGCATAGGGAAAGGACAGGTTTTTAAAGTAAAGTGATTGGTGTTCCAGTAAACGGTTTTCAAATTCCACAAAGGCATTATAGCGATCAGTTCCCGGTATGCCGATATCAGATAAGTAGTTTTTCCACCCGCCACCCTTCCAACATCGTTCGGCAAACGTCAGCATGACCGGGTAAACTGCATTCATGGTAATCAGGTCTTCTTCTTTTGCTACCCTGCGGTCCGGCCAGTTACAAAGCGTGGCTCCCATTTTACCTTCCTCGCCAACAGGACTATCCCCAATGACATGATTAAAAGTGGCCGCGACTCCATCCAATGGATCAAAATGATTGAGGTATAAATGCCTCGAATCAATGGCGGGAAACCGGTCTTTTGGTTTTGCAGTGCCAATCCACATTTGCAGCCAGGTTCCTTCCGGTACAGACCCGCCTGGGTCCCAGGCAATCACTTTTTTGCCGAGTGATTGCAATAAGGCTGTCATCTGTGGAAGGAAATCTTTATTGACGATCTTCACTTCATCACCTCCAATATGGACGATCGGTACATTCAGCTCCCGGCATAATTCTGTCAGGATATTTTTGCAAATCTTCATTCCTTTCTCTGTTTGCATATCCACTCCCATTGCCCGCTTAAAGGCTGCACTATGGCCCGGCATATCGATTTCCGGTATGAGGGTGATATGCCGTTGCCGGCAATAGGCGATCAGCTCTTTCATTTCCGGGATTGAATAATATTTTCCGGCATTGCGCAGCATGTGTCTGGCATCGGTCAGCTGCGGATATTGTTTACTCTGCAGCCGCCAGGCAATATCTTCCGTCAGGTGAAAATGAAAGACATTTAATTTATAAGCCGCCATCACCTCAATCTGCTGTTTCAGCTGTTTGATAGTTTGAAAATTTCTCCCCACATCCACCATAAAGCCACGGTATGGAAAAGCCGGTGCATCGCTGATTTCCGCACATTGAACCTGTTTTCCGGTAATTAATTGCTGCAATGTCTGGACGGCATAAAAGATACCTGTTGCCGTTTTAGCTTCAATCAGTATGCCGTCCGGTTTAACCGACATCCGGTACCCTTCCTTGTTATTCATATCCGGGTTGATCATCAGCCGGATAAAATGACCGGCCAACGGGGGGGTGTTGGTGATGCGGATAGCTGCTTTGTGCTTAGTAAATAACGATTGTAATAACAGGGCCTCCTGTTTCAGCAACGGATTTTCCGCAACAATGAATTTAAAGCCGGTTAGATCAACTTTTTGGTGATTCCATTGGATACTGGTTGGCCGGGGGATGAGTGCCGGTAAATCATAGACGGATGTATAAATGGTTTCTTTCCATTTCACATACCCGGGACCGGTGAGGTGCAGCCCATCGTTAGTATAGGCGGCGCTTAATCTTCCGGTACTGTCGCTCAGCGAGGTACCCATATCGGTGTATTGATACTTGTATTGTGCAGCATGCCTCCTTAACAATTGATTCGTTTCAATGATTTGCTGCTTCTTTGACGTATGCCCGGAAAACTTGCCGAATTGTTCATTTACCGGGAAAACGGACTGCACATACAGTTTTGTCAGCGGTGATTTTTCATGTAGCAATCCCGCTATCCGGAAAATGTTTTTTGTAACGCTGTCCGGCGAAAGATTTCTTGCCAGGTCATTCGTCCCAATTAATAAGAATACTTTGGCTGGTCGTCTGGAATATACTTCATCCAGCCGGTTCAATACCCCGGCCGTGATATCACCACTGATACCCCGGTTTTTTATTTTCAGGTCCACAAACAACTCACTCCACTCCCCGCCATCCGTAATACTGTTGCCCAGGAAAATAATATCGTCTTTTGTCTGTGGTAAATTTCTGAAAAGAGAAACCCGCTGATGATAATACGTGGAAAACAAGGAGTCGGGAAATAATGGCGGGTTTACCTGTGTCCAGCTCCGGCTGGATACCAGCAGGGAAAAAGCTACGGCCAGGGTATATGTCAACTGTTTCATTTCAGTAAAATGATTTTTGTGACACAACAAAACCGGTGGGCCTTACGACGGTGATGATACCTTTCCCATTCAATAGATCGTCTGTCTCCACATATTTCCGTTCTCCGGGTTTCAAATCCGGAATTTCGTAAGCTTTACTTTTCGTATAATCGCCCGTACTGTCAGTAACATACAGTTTGTATCCTTTCACGGTATGTTGCGGCAGGCCAAGACTGCCATAAACGGCCACGGTTAATTTCCCTTTTTTCCATTGGTGAACGGATTGTATTTCAACCGGTGAAGACAACTCTCTCAACACTTTCATGGAGGGTTTGGGTTGGCCGTACATGTCATAAACGCCATGTATCCTCCTCCGGTATTTGTTTTTATCCGGGGTGCCGGGATAATGGGTACGGTAATCCGTCAGGTCGAAGTAAATGGCCCCTTCCACATAGGGCTTACTCTCATAAACAGCCATGTGGTAGATCAGGTCTTCAATACGCCGTGGGTCCCCGCCTTTAAAATTAGGTTCACAGAGCCCAAACTCCGAGATGAAAAAGGGTTTATCCGGATAACTCAGGTGAACGCTGTCGAGGTAGGCATGAATTTGCCCCGATGGGATATCCCACCAGCTTCCCCCGTATTCATTCATCATGATATAATCGCCATCGTTTGCGGCATCGGGTATAAAACGGGGATGATTATAGAAACTAGAGGTGAGGGTATTACTTACGTATGCCGTGTAGCGGAAAGGATCTGTTGCACGGGCCTTCGCGATCAGATCGGTAATCAGTTTTTTTATATCCGGATCCCGACCCCGTAATTCATTCCCGGTACCCCAGGAAAAAATACTGGGATGATTATAATTATTTAAAATCATCCGCTCCATTTGCTGTAAGGCAATATGCCGGATCGTATCGTTAGCTGGTGTCTCCGGCCCCCAGAGCGGTACTTCCTGCTGTATCAGTATTCCCTTACGATCACAAAAATCATAAAACAATTCATCCTGCTGAAAATGCTGACGGGTAAAAATCGCATTGACTGCTTTCATTAATTGGCACTGACTGAGAATGACGGAATCCGTTTCTGCAAAACCAAAATCCGCATTGCTGCCAGCGGTCCATTCCACCCCCATCAGCCTGATGTATTCGCCATTCAGCCAGGTTTTTCCCCCGGCAAATACGATTTCCCTGAACCCGGTGGTGGTGGAAATATGATCACTTGTTTTTTTGCCTGCCACTACACGCACGTCAATGCGGTAAAGATCCGGCCGGTCAAAATGCCAGGGGTTTATTTTGGGTAATAAGATATCTACAACCGCTTCATTTTTTTGCCAGCCTGGTTTTTGTGTCCGTTCGTAGATGGTCTGATTTGTCTGCTGGTTTTCCTCCGTTATGGTAATAGCCAGTTGCAGTTGGTTGCTGTCTTTCAGCCCGGTAAAACCCAGCTTGATGTTCAACTTACCTTCATGGTTTTTGACATTCAATACCGGCGTGACACGAATATAATCCGCAGCGGGCCGGTTACTGACAATCAACATGACCTTACGGATCAGGCCACCATCATTGGGCCAGTCGAATGAACTGCCAAAGGGAACTTTGTTTCTCCCATAGTCATTATTCACCGCTATGGTAAGGATGTTTTCTTTTCCATATTTCAGTTTGCCTGTGAAATTCAACGTGAATGCGTTGAAGCCGTCGCCAATATGCTCCCCGACCTTTTCCCCATTGAGGTAGATGAATGAACTGTGATTGATAGCACCAAACCGCAACACCACATTTTTATTTTTCCAGTTGGCCGGAATCTCAAGTTTCCGCTGATACCAACCCCACCCGTAATGATTTTCGTTTTCGGCCTCAATGTTCCAGGTATGGGGAAGCTGTACGGATCTGGCGTTGGGTAGTGCCCCTGCAAACCAGTTGTTGCGGACTCCTTCCCCCTTTTTATCAATACTAAAAACCCATCCGGTATTTAGTAAAGTGGTATCCCGTTGGGCATAAACGGTTCCTGAAAGCAGCCAGATAGCGGCAATCAGTATTTTTTTTATCCGATTTTTCATTCGCATGATTATTTCTTCCAGTTAACCAAGGTGAAAACAATCTGCGAATAACCATCCCTTTCATATAAAACACCTATTTCTTTTTTACTGACCTTAACGATGTCCGAATAAGCCGTAAAGTCTTTTTTGCCATCTTCCGATTTATCAAGGCGTATACTTTTGGCCCAGGTGTGGCCTTCATCAAAGCTGATACGCAGGGTGAGGTTGTTTCTTTTTGCGGTATCCGCCGCATTGCAAAAAGCAAGCAGGTGTTTCCGTTTTTTAACACCTATATTCAGGATACTGCCTTCGCAGACCGGGTCAGGCAGATTTTTATCAAAGTCTATGCTCTTCCAGGTTTGTCCCCCATCATTGCTTCTGGCCACTATCCTGGCCCGTACATCCCCTTTTTGATTCCGCGCATTCAGCAGTAATCCGTTATTGGAGATTTCAGCAGCGGTGGCTTCGTTGCCCCCGGGTAATTGAATGGTTTCGCTTAAACGAAAGGTTTGGCCATGATCATCCGTATAAAAGCCATGGGCAAAGTAATCTTCAAAACGACCTTTAGGGGCACCCTCAGAGTGATTGGCTGCAACATATATCCGTCCTTTGTATTGACCGCCTGTCAACTGCAGTGCATGGCCGGGTGTATTGGCATAACTCCGCCAGTCTTCTAAAAATTTATAGGCGGCATTCACCTGGGGTTGTTTCGGACGATGTGTCTGGGTGGTGATATTTACAGCCGCGCTCCAGGTTAAGCCCCCGTCTGAGGAGGTTTTATACCATACTTCACGCAAGCCTTTTCCTTTCCTGACTTCTCCTTCATGATTATTGCCGGTATTATAAAACAGGAAAATTCTTCCACCCGGATAAACCGGATCGTTCAGGTCAACGACAGGAGCCGGATTTCCAGCCTGAAGACTGTCTGCATCTACGATGGTTTCCAGTTTTGTCCAGGTTTTTCCTTGGTCACTGCTTTTTTTCATGACAATATTGATATCCCCGAAGTCGCCACTTCCGTTTACCCGGCCTTCACAAAACGCCAGCAGATCACCATTGGGATTTTTTATGATGGCGGGTATCCGGTAACTTTTATGTCCTTCGGTGCCGGATACGAATACCGGAATTTTTTCCTGTGCTGCAACAGAAAGAAGAAAGAAAAGGCTCAGGGAGTAAAGCAATACTATCTTGTTCATTGTACTTTAATTTTAAAGGTGGAGGCCGGCAGCCCTTCAGCGTTTATAAGATTGGCATTGGTAAAGGGTTTCCAGCCATAATACACATAAGCAGGGCGGGCTTCAGCCGGGATGATCACTGTGTCGTTTTCAATGAATGCATTACAGTCCGTATTACCGTCTGTTGAAAAGCCTCTTATTATAGTTCCATCGGCGGTCAGCAAACGGCTTCCCGCATAATTAAAAGTGATGGTAACCTTACCGTTTTCATACCTTGCTTTCAAAGGTAATGGACCGGAAGGAAGCATTTTTTTATGATAGATTTTATTCAGTGCCCAGCGGGCGAGCCGTTCACCCACCGCTTTTTTATTTGTCGGGTGCACGTCGTTTTTCGCGCCAATATCGCTGCTCACCGCCATGCCGGTATTGGGAATCAGTTGCAGCAGGTTTCGCTGTTCATCCCTGAACAAGGGCCATAACTGACTTTTATAGTTGGCCGAATCCATGGATGAAAGCTGTACAAAATAAAATGGCAGCCCTGGCTTTCCCCATTTTTTCCGGTAATCATTCACCATTAATGCGGTTAATGCGCCATATTCCATTACCCTTTCCATTTCCTGGGCATTGCTTTCTCCCTGGTAACAGATGATTCCTTTTACCGGCATCGGCAATAAGGATTTTATGCCTGATTCAAAGGCAAATCCGGGTTTGAATGCATGATTCTTTCCATATTCATCAACCGGTGCATCGGGGATGTTTTCGATATTCTGCTTCCCTCTTTCTCTTATCCATACCGGTAATGCATTGTTCTTAAGCCAGTCACCTTTTACTTTAGCCGCAAATTGTTTGCTGGAAAGCAGGGTATTCACATCAATGAATGTTTCAAGCGGCGCCCCGCCGATGGAAAGATTGATCAGGCCCACGGGTATATTCAGTTCAGCCGCTAACTGTTTGCCGAAATACCAGGCTACCGCACTCATTGATTTGATACTGCTGCTATCACAGGCCTGCCAGTATCCTTTGTAGAAACGCCTGGGGGTAAGCAGTGCAGCCACAGAATCAGGGAAGGCGTTTCCGAAAATATTCTTACCGGCATAAGTGGGATTATAAAAACGGAGCAGTGGCTGAAGACTGTTCTTTATCTCTTCCGGGTAATGTTTCTCCCGGATCATCGGCCATTCCATATTACTTTGTCCGAGGCAGATCCAGATATCACCTATCAGGATATTATTAAACTGTACGGCCGTATCCCCGCTGCTTATCTTTAGGGATTGAGGCTGATGGGTGGCTGTTTGTGCAGGCAGGTACAGTTTCCAGGAGGAGTCGCTGGCTGCCACACTGCTACGGGTCAGGTTGCCAAAGGTTACTTCAACCCTGCTTCCGGGTGCTGCTTTGCCCCAGACCGGTATCGGTTCGTCCCTTTGCAAAATCATATTTCCGGAAAAGTATTTTGCCATCTCTAATTGCGAATGAGCAGACAGGGGCAGCAGTAACCATATGAAGTAAATGGCTTTCATGTCATTTTACATATTCATTCAGCAGTTGCATGCAATACCATTCCTGCCTGGGCAGATGGAAAGGCCCTTTGAATAAATTTCCTTTAGCTGTTTGGGCGATGGTGCCATCCCGGTGCAGGTAGCCAAACCATTCACCGTTTTTGGTATCATGGAAATGCTGGTAGGAGTAGTCGTGTACCTGTTTATGCCATTCCGCATATTTCTGATCACCGGTCATTAAGTAAGCCATCAATGTAGCAATGATCACTTCATTATGGGGCCACCAGAATTTCATGTCCTGCCAGTATTCCTGCACCGGTTTGCCATACACATCCCGGAAATAAAGAATACCGCCGTATTCCTTATCCCATCCTCTTTCCCACATATAGTCAAGCATCCGGCAGCCCAGGTTGATCAGGCGGGGATCATTGCCGCGTTTTTTCGCTTCATGCAGGATAAACCAGGCGCCTTCGATGGCATGACCGGGATTGAGTGTTCGACCGTCGATATGGTCAATGATGCTGCCATCGGGCGATACCTGTTCCATCACACAGCGGATATCATCTTTGACAAAATCAGTTTCAATGGCTGTAATCCATTTATCAATCCATACGTCGCAACGCGGATCACCAATGGTTTCCCGGAGCTGCTGCGCCGTGTTCATCATGATCATGGGAACGCCGATTCCTTTGGCGGGCCGGTTGTCGGTGTACTTGGGCGTCAGTAATCCGGGAGTGGTGGCATAGTCTATACACTTGCCAAATACACGACGGGCATTGCCGGCCGCTTCTTCATCGCCGCTCGCTTTTGCATAGGCCGCCGCAGCGATCACATAAAAAGTTTCCGAGAAAAAATAGCGCCGTTTGCGGATCGGTCTTCCATCACGGGTTACATGGAAGAACATTTGTCCGTCGGTATCAAAGCAATAGTTGTTCAGAAATTCATAACCGAGCCGGGCCCCTTCCAGCCATTCGGTTTTTTTTTCCACCGTATTGTATAAAGTGGAAAGCAGCCAGGTGGCCCTTCCCTGGATCCATACGGCTTTATCATCATCAATCAGAGAACCATCCGCATCCCGCATGAGTAAAAAACCGCCATACTCCGTATCAAATGAACGGGGGAACCAGAAGGGAACAGTGTTTTCCAGTAATTGACTGGAATAAAATTCCTTCAGTGACCGTAAATCATTAGTAGTATATGACATAACCTTTTATTTGTTATTCGGTAAAATCATTCGATTTTGGCCGCAGAAAGAAAAGCTGAATGAGTAAGGCCACCAATACGATGCCGGCCAGCATTGCAAAGTCTTTGCCCAGGTTTCCTTTATCTGTCGACTTGCCCAACAAATCCGTGATAAATGCCCCGGCAAAAACGCCTGTCATATTCATCAGGCCATAAGCCGTGGCCCGGTATTTCCTGGACACAAACTGGCAAAGTATGGGCATATTATTAGCGTCAAACATGCCAAAGCCAAAGCCGAAGCAGAAAGCAGCGCCGATGATATGAAATAAGGAATGGCCATAGCCGATCAGTACCAGGGCGGGTATGGTGAGGGCCAATCCGATGGCACTGGTATAAATTCTCCCCCTGAGATTTTTCTGGACCCAACGGTCGGATAAGATGCCGCCAAAAATCACCCCTATAAACGAAGAGCAGGCAATGGTAATCGTGGAGATAGGGCCGGCTTTACTCATGTCAATCCCCAGGTTTTCGGAGAACAAAGTAGGCAACCAGTTTTTGACTCCCCAACCCGGCAAACTGGGTACGGCAAAGTAAAAAAGAATGATCCAGAAAGAAATATTGGTCAGTAATAATCCCAGCCCTTTCAGCAACGGCGTTTTTTTATTGATGGGGTTTATCGCCTCTGTGATGGGTTCATCCACAACCGTTTTTTCTCTTAAAAACAAGATCAGCACTACTGAATAAATGATGCCAATAATTCCAAAAGAATGAAAGGCCTGTTGCCAGGAAAATTTATCTGCAATAGTGGCGCCGAATCCACCCAGGGCCTGGCCCATATACAGGCCGGTCATGTGTATACCTACGGCCAGTGATCTTGTTTTAGAGGAATGGTAATCCGCAATTAAAGATAAGCCGGCCGGAATATATAAAGCTTCGCTTACTCCCATGATAGCCCTGAGCCAGTATAACTGGTTAAAGGTTGATGCATATCCCATGGCAAAAGTGACCGCACTCCAGACAAACAGGCTGCCAACGATCAGCCACTTCCTGTTTACTTTATCCGCTATCATACCTGATAAAGGACTCATGAATCCATAGATCCACAGAAAGATGGCCATGAGGTATCCGAAATTGGCCGCAGACTGCAATTCCGGGATATCGGCCTGCATGGAAGGCTTCATGGTACTGAGCATCTGCCGGTCCATATAGTTCAGCAAGGCCACTACCCAGAGTAAGGCCACCACGATCCAGGGATATTTGGTTGATTTGATCATTACTTTTTGTGCCGGATTTTTAGCTTCAGTATCCTGGGTGTACGTACACCGGCCCTGATCTCACCGGAAGGGATCAGGATGCCGTTTTCCCAATTCACCGCCGTGGTGGTGACAGGTGTTTCATAAGGAAGCAGACCGGCTACGATCCAGGTATCCTGATCAATATCATAGGCAATTAATTCCCTGCTGAAACCGGGATGGGTGGACTGAAGTATGTTTTTCTCCAGGATCAGTTCCTGCTTTTTCACCGGGTCGCTCGTGGTATTGATCGCGGCAATCAAGGTTTCTGCCTGATTGAATACGATTCCTTTATCCCCGCCAAATAAAAGAATATACTGGTCTTGCAGTATACCCGTACCTGCACACAAGGCATAGGGAAGCGATGTTTTTTCCTGCCACTGATTGGCGGTTACATCATATACGAAATGGGAAGCGTAAATAGTACTGATGCCGTTGCTGTTTTTCTTACGTCCACCACTGATATAAATTTTAGATCCCGATGAACTGCCGGCAGCGGTTATTACGCTATGGGAAACCGGCTTCGGGATATCGGCCAGTTTTTTCCAGCCGGTTGACTTATTGGCGAGATTCAATGCCAGGAGCTGGGTAAATGTTTGTGTATTGTTTTCACCACCCGCGAGATACACGGTACCATCAACAAATGTTGCGGACGCGTTACTAACCGGTACGGGTAATGATGGGAGTGGGTTGAAACGGACTTCTCCATTTGGATCAAATTGGATCAACCATACTTTATCACTGAACCCGGTTTCATTTTCCCCGCCGGCATAGAAGATACCTTCCGGGGTGCTGCAACTGGCGGCATAAGCGATTGGTTGCGGGAGTGTAAATACAGTGGAACGGACTTTCAGTTTACGATGATCCTTGCAATAAATATATCCCGCAGCGTGGTATTTTTTCACGCCTCCATCCCAGGGCATGGCACCGGGGAAATTAGCCCCTCCGGCAACTAAGAAAAGATGGTTGAACACACCGGTAACCGGTCCGGCGATGCCCAATGATGATGTTTGGCCGCTGTCGGCCGGCACTTCTGTAGCAATCTCCCATTGAAAGGTGAATTCGCTTTTTTTTTGTGCCATTACCGGGGTCGCGAATAACATGAGTTTCAGGATGGAGATGAGTTTCAAATGGTTTATTTTATTTGAGTACCGGCTGACTTTCTGGTTTTTTGGAACAGAAACTGCTGAAACCAAGTTGTTCCGTATCTTTTTTAAATAATTCAAAATCCGCATCACTCATATTACTTACCGGCAGTCGGAATTTTCCGCAATCCATATTGATCAGTTTCATATAGGCTTTACCAGTAGCAATCCCACCATACTTGCCCAGGAGACGGATCATGTCGATCGATTTTTGCTGTAAAGCCTGGGCGGTCTCCAGGTCCCCGTTATCAAAAGCATGGATCAGATCATAGTAAAGAGGGGCTGCATAATTATAGGTACTGCCCACGGCTCCTCTGCTGCCCAGGCTTAACGCAGGCAGCATGTTTTCATCACGGCCCCAGAGCATATCATATTTTCCATCCTGGAAATTGATACAAGAGAGAAAGTCCATGAAATCTTCATGTGTGTATTTGATGCCGGCAAAGTTGGGGATGCTTTTATCGACCGCTTTCAACAGATCATACATCGGGAAACCGACGCCGGTCAGTACGGGGATGTGATAATAGTAGAAGGGCATATCTGGTACGGCCGCGGCCACTTCCGCACAACATTGCGCCAGCATATCCACATTCGCGGGTTTAAAATAATAAGGGGCTGTAAACGAAACGGCGTCAAGCCCGGTTTTTCTCGCATGCAGGGCCAGTTCAATACTATCATTCAGGCAGGTGCCGCCTACCAATGGCATAACCGTAAAGTGGGGATCATTTTTGGTGCAGGCGGCCCAGGCTTCGGCCACCGATTTTTTTTCCTGGAGTGTCAGCGACACTCCTTCACCGGTTGAGCCACAGATAAAGGCACCGGTTACCCCGTTTGATTTCAGCAAGTCATAATAAGCAGGAATCAGTTCGAGGTTCAATGTGCCATCCTTGTGCATGGGAGTAAACGGGGCAGCGATCAGGCCTTGTAATTTTTGATTTGCCATATAATTTATATAACGTGAAGTTATTGTACAATTTGTCTAAAAAAAACCGGGGGCAAGAATACCCCCGGTGATTGCTTGCTGTATACTTAGTGCTTATGAGAAATTCAGTAATTAATAACCGGTTGTCTGCGTTAACAGCGGATCTGCCTGCAACATACCCAGCGAAAGCGGTAATAGAAACTTAGCCGTGCTGGCAGGCGAGAAATAGGTTGGATTCAGATTTGCATAAACATAGGAATCACCCGCCCTTCTTAAAGCCCACCAACGTTTCCCTTCCCCGATAAATTCACGCAGGTATTCCTCCAGTATGGCATTCATATTATTCGTGATGCTGCTGTTCACATACGGCGTATAACCGGCGCCATAAGCTCTCAGGCGAATCGCATTGATTTCTGCAGCAGGATCTTCGCCCAGTTTAGTTTTGGCTTCAGCCAGTAATAACAATACATCGGCATATCGGTAAACCGGGAAGTCATTGTTATAGATCTGTGAGGTGCCCGCTGTTGTACCAATATATTTGGTCAGGAATACCCCCCGGGTGGCAAAGGGAGAGGCGTTGGAGTACATGACTTTAAAACTGTTCGTGATCCGCTGATCGGCCGGTGCGGCGGTCAGCCGGTTGATCATGGCCTGGTTCATACCAACCCGGTTGGCTCCATTTACATAAGGGTATATGGAAGAGACGGTCGGCGTGGCTGCCTGGGCAAAGGAAAGGGTGCCGGCCTGAATGGAATTGACGAGGAAACTGCCGAACATTCCCATCTGGGCCTGTTGCAATTCGTAGTTGATGGCAAAGATGATCTCCTTGTTATTGCTTTTTTTCGTCGGATCAAATATGTCCGCATAATTTCCCTGGAGATCAAGGGTGGCACTTTGCAGGTTCCTTACTTCCTGCAATACGGTTTTTGCGGTGGTGAGATCCGCATTTCCGCCACCCATGTGGGTACCGGTCCAGATAAACACATCTCCTTTCAGGATCAGGGAAGCCATCCGGCTCCAGTACACCCTTTTGCCCGCAGGCAGCGTGTTGGAGGAACCGAATAATTGAAGGGATTGTTCGATATCCGCTTTCACCTGGATCATGATAGAGTCGGCACCGGTGCGGCGTTTGTAGGTTTCTGCAGTATTGGTTATGGTTTCAACCGGTTCTGTATTTAATGGTACGGCCCCCCAGGTTTTGACCATAGTATAATAAACATAGGCTCTTAACCCGTAAAGTTCCGCCAGTATCCGGTCTTTTTCCGTAGCTGTTAATGGAGTCTGGGGGATGATATTAATAACATTATTGAAATTATAGATAAGGTTATAAAATCCGCCCCAGTTATTAAAAGGTACATTCAGGCTGCTGATATTATGCCGGTACAGATTTTGCAAACCTCCATCCACTGATTCCGTGAACAATCCGTCCACCCAGATATCGGAGCGCATTTCTCCTAACTGGAAGAAAGTGGCATTAAAGGCCCTGAAGCGGCCATAGGCACCATGATACAGGGTTCGGGCTGCATTGGGATCTTTTAAGGCCTGGTCTTTACTGATGGCATCCTGCGGTACCACTTCATCCAGCTTTTTGGTGCAGGAGTAGAAGCTCATCATGAGCAGGAACACTGCTGATATTGATATGATCTTATTGTATTTCATTTCAGTATTTTTTGTAATGAACAATCGGTTATAATACGACACGTACGCCAATGGTCAGTCGTTTAGGTAACGGGAACTTGCCCTGGTCCACTCCACCGAATTCGGGGAAGTTGCCACTGTATCCGGAGAAGTATGCCAGGTTGGTTCCGGTAATATTCACACTCAGACCTTTTAACCGGTTGCCAAGATAGCGGCTCAGTATTTCAGGAGAGAGATCATAGGCCAGTGTCAGTTCTCTCAGCATTACATAATCACCTTTTTCCCAAAGATTGGCTGCCGGGTTGTTACCACTGGCATCTGTGGCATAGTTTCTTCCCTGGTTGGCCCAGTAATACCGGGGCATGGTCGCGGTGGTATTATTCGGTGTCCATGTTTTCAATACATCGGTGGTGGAATTCTGGGAACCCTGTACCTGGCTCATACCACGTACGATCTGGTTGTTCAGGATCACAAAACCGAAAGCATAATCAAATCCGGCATAGAGACGGATGCCTTTGTACCCACTGCTGATATTGAAACCTCCGATATGTTGTGGAGTGGTGCGGCCTACTTTTACAAACTGGCGGCTGTCGATGGTGTCATTTTTATTGACCTGGTGCCATTGTGCATCTCCCAGTTGTTTGATCTTTTTATTTGTGTAAGGCAGGAAGGCATTATACACATTCGCATCGGCGGTGATCTTGGTCAGGTCGGTATAAATACCATCCCATTTCGGTGCCCAAACTTCATCCAGACCGATACGTTGTCCTTCTACCAATCCACCTACATACATCTGTTGTCCCGGGTTGTTGGGATCCCATACAAAGAATCCACTGGTACGGTTGCCGGGCAATCCGTTGAACGGAAGTTTTTTGGCAAAACTTTTCACATGGAAGTAATTCGCTCCCACTTCAAGGCTAAATCCGTTGGCATTCCGGGGCTCAATGATTTTTGCATTCACAGCCAGTTCAATTCCCTTGTTCTGCAATTGACCGAGGTTGGTGGTAAAACTGCCGAATCCGGTTTGGGAGGAAATATTCAGACCGGCCAGTTTATCAAATACGTTCCGGACGAAGTAGTCCACATTCAATACGATCCGTTCATTCAGGAAACCGAGGTCAGCACCGATATTCAGACTGTTGGTGCGTTCCCAGCGTACATCTGAATTGATATAAGAAGCCACATAGGTTCCGCCAAAGCCATTATAGGTGCCGGCATTATTATATACCTGTGAAGTGGCAAAGAAGCCGAGTGAGTTCACGTTTCCGTTCACGCCATAACTGATCCTTGGTTTTACACTGGTCAGGTATTTTGATACCATCGAACCGCTGTAGAATTTTTCGTTGTGCAGGTTCCATCCTACGGATACACCGGGGAACGTACCATAATAATTTCCTTTTTTCAGCCGGCTGGAACCATCCACCCGGATCACAGCAGTGAGCAGGTAACGGTTTTTATAGGTATAGTTCACTCTTCCGATCGCGGATCCGATTCTTTCCCACTGGTTGAAGTTGGAAGAGGCACCTGCGGGGTTAATGATCGTGGTTCCCTGTAAACTGGGCGGTGTGGAAGCGGTCAGCCAAGGGATCAGGTCGGTGGGAGCTCCCTGAGAGAAACCGGAGTTTACATAGTTCTTAAAGTCATAAAACTCTGTACCCGCCAATGCGGTGATGTTGTGTCCGCTGAAATTCTTGTTGAATTGCAGGAACGCGTTGGTGGTGTACTGGGTGGTTTTCGTATTATTAAAGCTGGCTGCCCGGTTGGTATTGAAGGCGCCGCCATTACCTTGCTGGAAGGCCTTGGTAAAAAAGTTATTGTTGGTGTATTGGAAATAGCCCGATCCGCTGGCCAGTAATTTCAGGTAAGGAAGAATGGTATATTCCAGGTTGATACCACCCAGGAAACGTTGCTGGTTCGTATTATTTACTGTCAGGTTACTCCAGTATCGGGGATTGCCCAATGTTACATCGTTTGGACCAGGTAAGATGGCTCCGGATGTATCATTCACATAACGTACCGTAGGGGCTACACCCACAAAACGCTGTAATAAACCACCGGCGGCACCACCTTCGGGATCTACACTGTTAAATCCGCCATAGGGTAATGCCTGTTCCACATTGTAAGCATTAATATTGGTGGTAATCTTCAGGTTCTTGCCCACATTCAATCCGCCATTGAAATTCATGTTGAAGCGTTTCAGCTGTGAACCGATGATCATTCCGTTATCTTTTACCATGCCCAGTGATAGCGCATAAGCGCCTTGTTCGTTGGCACCGGAAAAATTGACATTGTGTTCAGTCGTATTTACTTGTTGGAGGATCATTGCTTCCCGGTCTTTGGCACTCAGGTCAGTGAAGAGGATACTGTCGGACAGGGTAGGGGTGAAAGGATTCGGATCTACTAATAATTTCCAGCGAGGGTTATTCAGTAACTGCCTGTTCTGGCTGTTCAGGAGTTGGGTGCTGTATAAACCTTCTGCACCTCTCCATCCTGTATTAACGGCCCAACCCCAGGCACCCAGTAACTGGTTGCGGTCGGTGTTCATGGCATTGGTGTTATTATCCAGGGAGTCGCCACGGAAACGGGCCTGGAGACCCAGCCGGTTCATCCGGATATAATCAGCGGCGTTGAGGTATTCGGAAGGATTGCGGCGGATATAGTTTGTCGTCTGACTGTAAGAGTAGGTTACCCGGGTCTTTCCTTTGCTTCCTTTTTTAGTGGTCACCAGTACCACGCCGTTGGCCGCGCGTGCACCATAGATCGCTGTGGTGGCGGCATCTTTCAGCAGGTCGATACTCGCCACATCGTTTATATCAAGGCCGTAAAGCGAGGGCACGATCACTCCATCTACAATAAAAAGGGGCGTACCGCCGCCGCCAAATTCCGTTCCGCCCCGGAAGGAGATGGAAGGAGTGGTACCCGGCTGACCGGTACGTTGCTGTACCCGCAGACCGGGTGCATTGCCCTGGAGTACGGTGGCTACGTTAGAGCTGGGGCTGTGTTCAAAGGTTTTGGGGCTAACGGTTGCAACGGCACCCGTTACTTCTTTCCGTTTCTGTGTACCGTAACCGGTCACTACCACGGCATCCAGTTCACTTACCCGGGTTTCGAGTGAGAGACTGATGGAGTGGTCATTGCCCACTTTCACTTCGCGGGTGGTAAAGCCGGTCATTGAAAAAACCAGCACATCACCGGTAGCCGCTTCAATGCTATACTCGCCTGATGTATTGGTTTGTGTACCGGTGGGTTTGCCTTTAATGGTCACGGAAACCCCGGAGAGCGGTTTCGAATCATCGTTCAGGATCTTACCGGTAATTCGTTTGGTTTGAGCTAGCGCAATGGTGGCTACTAGTGTGAACACTGCAAGGAGACT
>Ga0209717_1002149_pt1 | contig 19498 bp, 24 predicted proteins | sample AD_UKC048_MetaG_FD_184418 | JGI IMG/M metagenome (GOLD analysis project Ga0209717, IMG submission 184418) | Active sludge microbial communities of municipal wastewater-treating anaerobic digesters from USA - AD_UKC048_MetaG (SPAdes) (version 2) | ecosystem: Engineered > Bioreactor > Anaerobic >... | reverse complement strand
GATTCCTTTGCAATTTGTTTCATAGATTTATTAGTTAATAATTGATCATAAATATATGCAAGTAGGCGGTTTGTTGTTCTATAATATTTTGGGAGAAAGTCAATTCGTTCATAAAAAGTCTTTCTAATGGAAGAATTTAATTAAAGTATAAATGAATTTTTAGCTTTTAGAAGATATGATATTTTAGAAGGCAACTGAAAAAAGAAAGAGATGACAACTCATTTCTGAATTGCACCCCAACTATTGACATTGAACCAAAATTTAAATTACTACAACTATTAATATTAATACTCTTTAATATTAAATTCTTATATTGATAATAAAATATTATTAAATTTTCACCTATTAATTATCATCTTACATTCATTAATTAGTTTTTATAATACTATAGTTGATTTTTACTAAATTAAAATTATATCTAGAAATCTATCTGTGTTCCATCTTCTGTAATAGCTGTCATACAATCTGTTTGAGTTGTATCATTAATTCCTTTTGTTATACTTATTACATTTGTTAAACCTGATATTTTACCTTCACTTTTAAAGCTTGTAATTTTTCCTTTTGAATCTAGTATTTGCTTTATTACACTAATTTTTTCAACTGTACCATCTTCCATTATTAGTACTAAAACAGGATCTACACCACTACCATTATTTCCTGCATACATCCTTGATATAGTACCTGAAGTTTTTGTAACTGTAAAAGTTTTATCATTTAAATTTTTATATTCATCAAGAATAACAGTTAAATCTGTAATTTTTATTTCTATTGTATTATCTGAATATAAAATTGCAGAATACCCTGCTCCTGTTACTTTTTGTATATCTGAAACTTTTGTTGTAGTATTTGCTTGTGTATTTGTCATAGTATTATTTGTTGGATTAGTATTTGTTGTTATATTACTTAATGTATTTTCTATTTGAGAAACTTTATTTGTTATTTTATTACTTTCTTCCTTATTTTGATTTAATAGAATTAAACTATAACCTCCTATTACTATAATAATTATTATCAATATAATTATTGTAGCAATTAAACCAATATTTCTTTTTTGATTTTCCATTTTTTTCTCCTTTTATATAGTATTTTAATAAATTTGTTATAAAAAATTTATCTTCTTAATCATATACAACTATATATTTTTTTTCAATAATTTTTAATTATTTTTTTAAATAATTTTTTACTTCTATAGATTTGTCTAAAGATCTTTTTTGAATAGTTCCAATTTTTATTATAAATTATTAAAAACAAAAAATAATAATGAGGAATTAATAAAAATTATAGATAAAATAATGCCATTAATAAATAAATATTTAAAAAATAATTTAGGACAAGTAGATGAAGATTTAAAAAGTTATTTAATTGAATACACAGTTGGAGTTATTAAAACAGAAGATTTCGCAAAGAAAGTAAAATAATAAAAGAAGAAATAGTTGAAAATGTATTTTTAGATGTATACAGACTGATTACAAATAATAATAAATTGGTGGTAGATGATTTTGTAAAAAATATGAAAAAGTCAATGCAAGATAATAATTAACAAATAAAATTGCAAAAATTACAAAATCAATTAGAAAATATTGAAAATGAGTCTCATAGCTTGATTGAGTTTTTATTAAATGGTATAATTTACAAAGAATTATACCAAAAACAAAAAGAACAGTATGATATTAAAATAGAAATTATACAAAAAGAAATAGAAAGTTTAAATTTAGTAATTTAAGATAAAGAAAATATAGAAACAGGAATTAGTAAATTTAAAGAATTATTGGATACTAATATTAAATTAGAAGAATTTGACAAAGATATTTTTAATGCTTAAAAAAATTTTTGTGAATAGGTAAAATTTTATTCGAAATAAATTTAGAGGGAGTTGTTATGAAAAAAGAAAAAGTATTTATAATTTTAAGTTTTGTTTTTATGGTTTTAACTTTTATAGGTGCAGCGTGTGTAGTATTTAAGCAAATAAACGCAGGATATGCTGAAATTCCAGGTTTGTTTTCTATTATATTTTTTCAATTAGTAGTTTATGAAAAATCTAAAAAAAATAAAGATGAATTAGAAGAAATAGAGTTGTTAGAAAAACAGAAAAAATTTATAAATAATTTGGAGATGAAAAATGATAGATGAATTAAAATTAAAAGAAATATGTGAAAAATATGAAATTAATTATGAACGTTTAGTTGGAACTAATAGTAATATATTAAATTCTGGAAAGTATGAGGATATATGCAAAATATTAGATTTTTTAAAAGACGAGTTAAGTATTGTATCAAAAAACATAGAAAAATGCCCGAGTATTTTATATTTTGGTGTTGAAAACGTAAAGGCAAATTGGAGCTTTTTAAAGGAACAAAATATTACGATGTCAAATGTAGAAGGGTGTTTACATGTATTGTCAACAGAGCCAAAAGAAGTTGAAAATACATATAATTATATATTAGATAATTATGGAATAAGATACTTAAATGCTAGAACATCAATATTGAGTGTTCAATTATCAAGGATTCGAGAGATAGAAAGAAAATTTATAGACTTAAAACCGAAAAATGTTTTACAAGCTGCAATTTCTAAATATACAATAGAAGAAATAGAAAAAATGTTTGAAGTATGTAAAAAAAATAAAATAGAAATTACAGGAAGTGTATTTCGAAAATCTGCCGTAGAATTAAAAGAAATTGCAGAAGTGTGTAATAAATATAAAATAGACATGATTGGAAGTGTATTCTTAAAAACAAAAGAAGAAATAGAAAAAATAGTAGAAGTTTGTAAAAAAAATAAAATAGAAATTACAGGAAGTGTATTTCATAACTCATCAGAAGAAATTGAGAAAATTATAGAAGTATGTAAAAATAATAAAATAGAAATAATTGGCGGAGTGTTTTTTAAAACAGCAAAAGAAATAGAAAAAATAGCTAAAGTATCTAAAAATTTTGGAATAGAGATAACAGGAAGTGTATTTCAAAAATCAGCAGATGAAATAGAAAAAATAGCTAATGTATGTAAAAAAAACAGAATAGAAATAATAGGTACTGTGTTTCATAAATCAGCAGAAGAGATAGAAAAAATAGTTGAAGTATGTAAAAATAATAAAATAGCAATAACAGGAAGTGTATTTCAAAAATCTGCAAAAGAAATAGAAAAAATAGCTGAAGTATGTAAAAAGAATAAAATAGAAATATCAGGGAGTGTATTTCTTTCATCAGCAGAAGAAATTATAAAAACAATAGAAGTATGTAAAAAACACAGAATAGAAATAATAGGAAGTGTATTTTGTAAAACAGCAGAAGAAGTAGAAAAAATAATAGAAGTATGTAAAAAAAACAAAATAGAAATAACGGGAGGAGTATTTCGTAGATCAGCAGAAGAAATAGAAAAAATAATAGAAGTGTGTGAAAAAAATAAAATACAAATAATAGGAAGTGTATTTCATAAATCAGCAGAAGAAATAGAAAAAATAGCAGAAGTCTGTACAAATAATAAAATAGAAATAACGGGTACTGTATTTTTAAAAACAGGAGAAGAAATAAATAAAATAGTAGAAGTATGTAAAAAACATAAAGTAGAGATAACTGGAAGTGTATTTTTAAAAACAGCAGAAGAAATAGAAAAAATAGTGGAAGTATGTGTGAAAAATAAGATTGAAATATCAGGTACTGTATTTAATAAATCTGCGGAACAAATAGAAAAAATAGTAGAGGTATGTACAAATAATAAAATAAAAATAACAGGAACTGTATTTTTAAAATCAGCAGAAGAAATTAAAAAAATAATAGAAGTATGTACAAATAATAAAATTGAAATAACAGGAAGTGTATTTCATAAATCAGCAGAAGAAATAAAAAAAATAATAGAAGTATGTAAAAAAAACAAAATGGAAATAACAGGATGTGTTTTTTTAAAAACAGCTGAACAAATAGAAAAAATAGTAGAAATATGTACAAATAATAAAATAGAAATAACAGGAAGTGTATTTCATAGATCAGCAGAAGAACTAGCGGAAAATATTGAATATTTAAAGGTGAATTATGGATTTGATTATTTAAAACCGTTAATAATTTCTAAGAATAATAAAAATTTAAAAAAAGTCCTTCCATTTCTACAGGAAATTGAGGTTTTGGAGACATTAACTACAAGCCATTCTATTTTAGTCCTTACATTGGATGAAATAAAAGAAAGATACGATTTTATCAAAAATATAGGTGAGGAAGTTATAAAAAGTGATAGAAAATCTTTTAATTCAATTTTTGGGTTGTCTAGAAAAAACTACAAAAAAAGAGTGGAAAAGTATGTAGGAAATATAAGTACACAAAAATTGGGAGAAGAAGTAATAGGTGAATTAGAAGATATAGAGTTATTAGATAAATTAGAAAAAGTACAAAATGATTTACAAAAATCAAAGGAAAAAATTAAATAATAAAGGGGAATATTAAATATGATTGATTTAAAATATGCTAATGCATATAGTGAAGTTTTGGAAATTTTAAAATATATTTCAAAAGAACAATACAATAAAATACCAAATGAATTAATCAAGGTGTATGAAGAAAATTCTGATAAAAATTATTACTTTAAATATAATCCAGAAAAAACACTGGAAGAACAAAAAGTATTAAAAATAACAAAAATTATTATTGCAATTTTATTTAGAGATTATTGGGCAACTGATGAACAAAAAGCAAAAATAATTGCAAATCAAAATAATAATAGAAAAAAATTAGAAAATAAAAAAATAGAGAAATATAATGCAGAAGAAGTATTTAAAAAAAATGAAATAATAAAAGAAGAAATTAAAGAAGAATCTTTAATATTGATAAAAAAAGAAAAATGGTATTTAAGAATTTATTTATTCCTTAAAAATCTAATTAAGAATTAATTTAGTATTTGTAAATGAGAAAATGTATGTCACTAGTCATAAAAACAAGGGATAAGATGAACGTACATAAAAAATATAAATAAATTATAAAAAGAGTATATTTAGTTTATTTTTTATTATATAATAAAAATGAAAAAGATTAATAATTTATTTTTATAAGGAGTATTAGTGAAAAGTGAAGATTTAAGAAGTCAAATCATTCCGACAAAAATAAGTAATACAGATGAAAATGGAAAGACAGGAAATGAAAAATTTGACACTGAGGATTTAATTTATCTTGATAGTTATGATGAACAATTTGGTGGGGAACTCACAAATGAAGAAAGAAGAGTTTCTCCTACCGATTATGCTAAAATGAATAACGCTTATACAAGTGAGGACTATACAACACATAATGGTAAGGAAACTACATGGTTTTGGCTCCGCTCTTCCAATAATAAACATAACATCTACTTTGTCAAAAGTAATGGTGATATAAGTAAAGCATATCCGGGTCTCCATAGTAATGCTGGGTTGTGCCCGTCTTTGCATTATAATTTTCCATCCAACCTAAACTCATTCATTGGTAACAAAAATCTTTTATTAGATATAAGAGAAGAAAAAAACGAAAAAGGCGAAGTGATTTATCATACTTTGCAAATTGGAGAATATCCAAAAACAAAAGTAAAAGAAAAATTGAATAGAACTTTAGAATTATTATACAATGGTGGAAAAATTAAGGACCAAATACTAGCAACTGGAAGATGGTATTCTGTCAATGGTCAAAAAGAAAGTTATAAAGATTATGCTGGTAAGCATAGTCCCGAATATGAATATAAAGGCAAAAGATATGCACGTGTTATTTCAAATACTAATAGAAAAGATACACAATATTCAGATGGCACAATTTCTGGAGAAGATGGCACAGTTTATTGGTGCAAAGTAAAACCGATTTCTTTTAAAATAAAAAACTGGAACGATATGCCTAAAGCAATAAATCCAAAAGGAACAGGAAAAGCCAGATATTTTGATTTAAAAGCAGATGAAGTAATAACTGCAAATTTCCCTTTTTATATAGAATTTGATGATGATAACTCTACGATGTGGCAAAATAGTATGATTCGTGGATTTTTTAATGGTATAGATGTTAGAAATATAACAGAGAATGGGAATCAAGAATTTGGTGCAGATAAAGGTGGGAATTTTACAGGAGAATGCAATTTTTTAAATGAAGGATTTAATTTATCAAGAGAGCCGATTCATGAGTATGAAATACCAGATAGCGAAACAGAGATACCAGATGATGCATTCAATGGATGTATATCGTTAAAAAAGTTGACTATTCATTCTAAAGTAACATATGTTGGAAAAAGAGCTTTTGAAGGACTAGAATTCAAATATGCATATAGACAAAAAACTGGAAAACTTATTTTTAGTCAGGAATTACCAGAAAATCAAGAGAATATTGAAAAAATAGTTGAACTTGAAAAAATATCAAGGCCATTCATAGGATTTGATTATAATATATTAGTTCAAAATAGTAATTTAAAAGAAATTTATAACTTATCAGAAAAGTTAAATAAAAGTAAGTTTAGGATACCTTATGTATATGGATTAGCAATTATAGATAATGGAAAGATAAATTCATTTTGTGAGAATAGAGATTTTAGATTTTTTAAAAATGAAATCCCAAATATAAATGATTTATTATTTGATTTTCCAGAAGAAGAAAAATTAGATTTCTTTAAGTTTGCTGAAAATTTAGGATGTTTTAGTACAGAAAAAATGCTAGATAAGCATGGTAGAGAAACGGAAGTTATTTTAGCGCAAAAAGCAGTAGCTGTATTAACACAACTATTAAAAACAGATGAAATGAAACTTCGGTCAATATCATGGGTTATTTGACTCAATGCCAATTGATGCACCTGCAAGTCAAGATTTTTTAAAATTTATATCATTACAAAGCGATAAAAGAAAGTTTGAAAATTTAGAAATGATTATGGCGCTAGAAAGAAATTACCCAGGAATGTATATAAAGGTAATGTCAAATTTTGATAATGCAAAATCATACAGAGATTGTTTGGACGAAAATGGGAAACCAATAAAAATTTCTTGGGAAGAAGCTTTAAAGAAATTTTATTTAAGCAATAAATATGTTGGTATAACAAGAGAAAACGCTGATATTGCAGAGCTATTTGCTGGCAAAGGGTTATCACAAGAAGTTTTTCAAGCAGCTAGTAAATTAAGGCAAAAGGCTAAGCAAAATAATGTTCCAGAACACATATTAGGAGAGCAAGTTAAGGAAGATACTATTTTGCAAAGTATAGAAAGAATTAAAAATCAAACCGAAGTAGAGCTTACTAGTGGAAAAGAAATAATAGAGGAACTTTATAAAAAGCAATTTACTTATGAATGGCTTAATAAAAATGATCCACACAATAGTATAATGGGACTATTCTGTAGTTGTTGTGGAACTATAACAAGTAGTTATTATGGAAAAAATATTGCTAAGGCGAGTGTTGAAGCATTAGATGTTCAAAACTTAGTTATTAGAAATTCGAAAGAGGAAATAATTTCTAAAGGAACAATGTATTTAAATAGATCAAATGGATATGCTGTTATAAATGATTTTGAACTTAATGAAAGATATAGAAATAATGAAGATAAAGCAGCTAATGGTAGGTACTGTGTAGAGGAAACATCAAAAGAAGAACAAGAACGACAAATGATATTTGGAGCCTTTAAAAGGGGTTTACAAGCATTTATTGAAAAGTATGATAAGTTAAATCCAGATAAGCCAATTGAACAAGTAAATACTGGAATGGGATATAATAGATTAAAAAGGCAAGTTGAGGAGTTTAAAAAAGCAACGTCAAATCTAACAGTACCGTCTGAATATGAATTTCAAGACGCTATGAAACATGAACAATACATTCTTTATGAAAGAAAACAAAAAGAAATAGAGAATGGAGGGATCGATAGATGATTATGAACTTAAATCAAACTAAACTTGTTCGGGCTTACCATGGAGCTTGAATTAAAAACAAAGGAATATAAAAAATTATGTAATGAACTTGAAAAAATAAAATCAGATGAAATTGATGAAAATGACTCAATATTACTTGATTTAAAAGAACGTTTTATAATAAATCACGATAAAATAGTACAAATAAATAAAGAAATTAAAGAATTAAAGAATAATCAAGCTTTACGAGAAGAACAAATACTAGAGCAATATGATACTAAAAATCTTTTTGAGAAAAAAGATAAAATAAATATGAATACTAAAGAAACAAATATAGCTGTGATTGAAAAGAAAAAGAATAGTATTTTAGAATTTTTTAAAAAATTAAGAAATATATTGAAAAAATAAATATGGGAAAATACAAATAATATTAATTATATAATTCGAAGAAAGATAATAAGAGATTTTACTTAGGAACAAAATTCTAGAATGGTTTACCTATTTATATATAAGAGATAAATATTAATATTAAAGGTATTAAAGAAATATGGAGAGATAAAGTATGAATTTAAATGTGAATTTAGAAAATATGAAAGAAATATATGGAGATGATATTATTAATATAATATTAAGTAATATTGATATTATAGAAACAAATATACAAACATTAAAAAAGCTAAAATTTGACGATGTAGAAGGGATATTTGAAAGATGTCCAATGATGTTTATGCACTTTCCAAAAGCTTTTAATGAAAAGATAGAAAAGTTAATAAAAGAAATAGGTGAAAACTATATAGATATAATACAAAATGATATAAGTATATTAGAAAAAACTTATGAATAATTTGGAGATGAAAAATGATAGATGAATTAAAATTAAAAGAAATATGTGAAAAATATGAAATTAATTATGAACGTTTAGTTGGAACTAATAGTAATATATTAAATTCTGGAAAGTATGAGGATATATGCAAAATATTAGATTTTTTAAAAGACGAGTTAAGTATTGTATCAAAAAACATAGAAAAATGCCCGAGTATTTTATATTTTGGTGTTGAAAACGTAAAGGCAAATTGGAGCTTTTTAAAGGAACAAAATATTACGATGTCAAATGTAGAAGGGTGTTTACATGTATTGTCAACAGAGCCAAAAGAAGTTGAAAATACATATAATTATATATTAGATAATTATGGAATAAGATACTTAAATGCTAGAACATCAATATTGAGTGTTCAATTATCAAGGATTCGAGAGATAGAAAGAAAATTTATAGACTTAAAACCGAAAAATGTTTTACAAGCTGCAATTTCTAAATATACAATAGAAGAAATAGAAAAAATGTTTGAAGTATGTAAAAAAAATAAAATAGAAATTACAGGAAGTGTATTTCGAAAATCTGCCGTAGAATTAAAAGAAATTGCAGAAGTGTGTAATAAATATAAAATAGACATGATTGGAAGTGTATTCTTAAAAACAAAAGAAGAAATAGAAAAAATAGTAGAAGTATGTAGAAAAAATAAAATAGAAATAAAAGGAAGTGTATTTTTAAAATCAGCAGAAGAAATAGAAAAAATAGTAGAAGTATGTAGAAAAAATAAAATAGAAATAAAAGGAAGTGTATTTTTAAAATCAGCAGAAGAAATAGAAAAAATAGTAGAATTATGTACAAAAAATAAAATAGAAATAACAGGAAGTGTATTTTTTAAATTAGCAGAAGAAATAGAAAAAATAGTAGAAGTATGTAAAAAAAATAAAATAGAAATAACAGGAAGTGTATTTTTAAAATCGGCAGAAGAAATAGAAAAAATAGTGGAAGTATGTACAAAAAATAAAATAGAAATAAAAGGAAATGTATTTAACAATTCAGCAGAAGAAATAGAAAAAATAGTAGAAGTATGTAGAAAAAATAAAATAGAAATAACAGGAAGTGTATTTTTTAAATCAGCAGAAGAAATAGAAAAAATAGTAGAAGTATGTAAAAAAAATAAAATAGAAATAAAAGGAAGTGTATTTAAAAAATCAGCAGAAGAAATAGAAAAAATAGTAGAAGTATGTAGAAAAAATAAAATAGAAATAAAAGGAAATGTATTTAAAAAATCAGCAGAAGAAATAGAAAAAATAGTAGAAGCATGTACAAAAAATAAAATAGAAATAACAGGAAGTGTATTTTTTAAATCAGCAGAAGAAATAGAAAAAATAGTAGAAGTATGTAAAAAAAATAAAATAGAAATAACAGGAAGTGTATTTAACAATTCAGCAGAAGAAATAGAAAAAATAGTAGAAGTATGTAGAAAAAATAAAATAGAAATAACAGGAAGTGTATTTTTAAAATCGGCAGAAGAAATAGAAAAAATAATAGAAGTATGTAAAAAAAACAAAATGGAAATAACAGGATGTGTTTTTTTAAAAACAGCTGAACAAATAGAAAAAATAGTAGAAATATGTACAAATAATAAAATAGAAATAACAGGAAGTGTATTTCATAGATCAGCAGAAGAGCTAGCGGAAAATATAGAATTTTTAAAGGTTAATTATGGATTTGATTATTTAAAACCGTTAATAATTTCTAAGAATAATAAAAATTTAAAAAAAGTCCTTCCATTTCTACAGGAGATTGAGGTTTTGGAGACATTAACTACAAGCAATTGTATTTTAGCCCTTACATTGGATGAAATAAAAGAAAGATACGATTTTGTCAAAAATATAGGAGAAGAAGTCATAAAAAGTGATAAAAAAGTTTTTAATTCAATATTTGGATTGTCAAAGAAAAATTATCAAAAAAGAGTGGAAAAATATTTAGGAAGTATAAGTACGCAGAAATTGGGAGAAGAAGTAACAGATGAATTAGAAGATATAGAGTTGTTAGATAAAATAGAAAAAGTACAAAATGATTTACAAAAATCAAATGAAAAAACAAAATAATTAAGGAGAGTATTAATGTCACAAGTTATTAAAATAATGTTAGATAATAAAAACTATGAAATTGAATGGGCAGTATCGGAGTATTTTGAGGAATTAAAGGAAAAAACTTTTTTGCTTAATGAAGTAACTGCAGAGCAAATTGAAAAAATAAATGATTTATCTATAACTGCAAAAATCTTACTATCTGCTGCTGCAGGCGCAGTAATACAATATTTAATAGATAAAGAAATTCAAATTGACAATATTTTTAATAATGGTAAATTTGTTGTATTAAAATAAATAAAATAGATTCTTACAACAAAATAACCGTTATAAAAATTTGATTATTAAAGAGAATTATGAATATCATTCTCTTTGCAGTTATACATTAGTTATATTTATTTTTAATAGAAATAGTATTGATATATTACAAGAGTTTGATATAATTGTTTTGTAGATAATAATAATTTTTATTATATAATTCAAATAAAGATTATAAGAGTTTTTGCTTTAGAGTAAAACTTTTAGAAAGTTTTAATTATTTATATAATTAATAGATATAGGATAATTAGGAGGAATTAGAATGAATAAAATATATTTTACCGGTTCAATAACAGGAGGCAGAGAGAAAGAAAACGATTATATAAAAATAGTTGATTTTTTAAAACAAGAAAATATATGTTTAACAGAGCATGTAGCATATCCGGATTTACTGAAAAAAGATTATGATTTAGATGCTAGTTATATATATAAAAGAGATAGATCATGGCTAAATGAATGTGATATATTTATAGCAGATATATCTGTGCCTTCTACAGGAGTGGGATATGAAATTGCTTATAGTGAGAGTATTGGTAAAAAAATAATTTGCATTTATGATTCTAAAATGAAGAAACCAACTAAGATGGTTTTAGGTAATGAAAATTTTATCTTTATAGAATATCAAAATATAGATGAAGTTATAAGTAAACTTAAAAATATAATATAGGAGCAAAAGAATGGGAGAGAGATTTAAAAATAGTTCGGCAGTCATGTTAATGCTAATGAGGAAAGCTGAAAAAGGAGAAGAAATTTTACTTCAAAAAAGAAAAAACACAGGATATTGTGATGGATTTTATGATTTTTCAGCAGTAGGACATGTAGAGGCTAATGAATCAATGAAAATGGCCATTATAAGAGAAGCAAAGGAAGAATTAAATATAGATATAGATATTGATAATATAGATTTTGTTACAATAATTCATAAATTTGATAATGGAAGAATTTATTATAATGGTTATTTTAAAGTTATAGATTGGAAAGGAGTACCTTTAATAAACGAACAAGATAAAATTGAAGAACTAAAATGGATAAATATAAATTGTGTAAAAAATATAATTAATGATAGAGAACAAGCTATACATAATTACAAAAATAATATTAAATATAGTGAATTTGGATGGGTTTATTAAAATTAGATTATTAACAAGATTTTGTATTTTTTTATGATTAATAAAAAATATGGCTTTACAATTATTAGAAAATTAAAAGGTATTATCTTCATCAGAGGTAATACCTTTTTTATTGTACTCAAAGACAGTTCTTTTATCAGTTTTAAATAAGTAATCAATATCATTATTTCATTAGAAGTAGTTGTTTTGGCTTTTTGTTTGTGATAAAATTTAGAAAGTAAAGGTTATTAGAAATAGTGCAATAAATTTTATATTAGAGAATGTATCTATAGTAATGTAAAAAGATTGGAGAAAATATTATGAATTTAAGAGAACAAATAGAAAATTATATATCATATAATGAACAAGAGGAAAATGATAAAAAAATCATGTTAAAATATATAGATGAGTTTGATAATATATTAACAAGGGATAATGAATTTGCCCATTTTACGGCTTCAGCATGGGCAATAAATAAAGAACGAACTAAGATTTTGATGATATATCATAATATATATAATTCTTGGACTTGGGCGGGTGGACATGCTGATGGAGAATCAGATTTATTAGGAACATCAATACGTGAATTAAAAGAAGAAACAGGTGTGGAAAATGTAAAGCTTCTAAAAGATGGTATATTTTCTTTAGAAGTATTATGTGTAAATGGACATATAAAAAGAGGAAAATATGTATCATCACATGTACATTTAAATTTAACATATCTTTTAGAAGTTGATGAAAGTGAAATTTTACAAATAAAAAAAGATGAAAATAGTGGAGTAAAATGGATAGATATAGAAGATATAGAGAAAGTATCAAATGAAGAATGGATAAAAACAAATATTTTTAAGAAAAAATTAAATAAAAAAATAAAAGAAGATGTGTAAAAAATTAAAATATTAATTATTTGTAGCAAAGCTTTTTATAAAGATATAGAGCCAATCAAAGAATAATTAGAAAAAATGAATCATATATTAGAATTACCAAACTCATATTATGAGCAAGATGCTGAAAATTAGGATTAACCATAAATATTCAGCATATTCTTCCTGTATATACTGGAATATTAAATATTGCATTATATGATTCATCACCTAACACATATCGTATTATTCCAAATATGTGTATTAGAAACTAGTTTTTGAAGAAATTAATAATAAGCTTTCTGAAAGATGTTTATATCCTAATGAAATAAGTTCAAGTTAGTTAAATGAAAATGGAGATATGGGCTCAAAAAAATAATTGAATTTTTATTATAAAAGATAAAGAATAAATTATTGAGTATGCATATTGTAAAATAGTATCTATGGAATGAAGATATTATTGATATTAGAGATAAATTAAATAATAATTACATTTTTTATATCTAATGATTTTGAGCACAAGCATTAAAAAAAATCTAAGTAAATATAAAAATAATTAAAAGTATAAAAAGAATAATTAATTACTTTTAAACAAGGAAATATTTATTCTATAAATTTAACTGTATTAAATTATAAAATTAAATATATAAAAACATTACTATATTATATTACTAATAAATTCTATAGTACTCGTGAAATAGTAATTGAAAGGTATGAGTCACAATGAAATTTTTGGTTCAAAAAGTAAAACATGCAAGTGTGTCTGTAGATGGAATAAATGTGGGCACTATAGACAAAGGTATATTATTAATGATTGGAATAAAGTATAATGATACTAAAGAAATTACTGATTATATGATAAAAAAATTAATTAATTTAAGAATCTTCGAAGACGAAAATGATAAATTGAATTTGTCTTTACAGGATGTCAATGGAGAACTATTAGTTATTTCACAGTTTACACTATACGCAGACTGCAATAGCGGTAATAGACCGTCTTTTTCTGATGCTGCAAAATCTGATAAAGCAAATGAATTATATAATTATATTATTAATGAGCTAAAAGAAAAGATAAAAAAGGTTGAAACTGGAAAGTTTGGAGAACATATGGAAGTAGAACTATTAAATGATGGACCAGTTACAATTATGTTAGAAAAGTAAATATAAGAGGAATTTATTAGTTTTGTTTTGCTTAGTTATTGTATAATATAATTATTAATATTTTTTAAATCTATTAGAAATGGGGTATTTTATGAAAAAAATGGAAACAACACTTTGTTTATTTAAAAGAGAAAATCAAATTCTCCTTGCCATGAAAAAAAGAGGATTTGGACAAGGTAAATATAATGGTATTGGTGGGAAAATTGAAGAAAATGAAACACCTGAAATAGCTATGATTAGAGAAACACAAGAAGAAATACATGCTATTCCAACAAAATATGAAAAATACCGGTTTGCTAGATTTTTATGAATATTTTAAAGGAGAAAAAATTAATTTAATTGTTCATCTTTATGTTGTTACAAAATGGAATGGAGAAATTGCAGAGTCTGAAGAAATGAGTCCAGAATGGTTTGATATTGACAGTATTCCTTATAATCAAATGTTTCCAGATGATAAATATTGGCTACCATATATTTTAGAAGATAAAAAGATTAATGCATTTTTTGAATTTGATCAGGAATGGAATTTAGTATCAAAAAAAATCAATGAAGAGAAATTTGATTTATTATAAAAAAATCAATGAAGAAAAACATGAGCTATTATAAAAAATTAATCAAGAGAAATGTGATTTAACATAAAAAATAGATAAGAAAATATCAGAATGTGTGTTGAAAATTCAAAAGAAAATAAATGCTGGGAGAATAATATGAGAATTTTAGTAATAGATGATGATACAGATAAACAATAAAGGAAATGTTTCAAAAGAAGCAAAAATAGAAAAATTAGAGCAATATGTTTCAGAAGGAAAAATAACACAGGAAAAAGCCGATGATATAATTAAACAATTTGAAAGTTGTGATGGAACCGGTAATTCTGGAATTGGTAAAGCTAATGGCTTGAGTTTTGGTTCTGGTCAGGGAAATGGAAAAGGTAAAAAATTAGGGCAGGATAGTTCTAATGGTAGAAGATTGAACAATCCAAATAGAATTAATTGTGAAAATGTACAATAGAGCTTTAAACTTAATTAGTTAGAAGACTGAAAAAAATTAATAATAGTGAGAGAAATAGAATTAATAATAGTTATAAAAATTGAATTAATAATAGTTATAAAAATTGAATTAAAAATATAATTTGAATATAATTGTATTATATAATTCGACATTTTTCGACAAAAGAACAAGAAATAAACATAAAATTCTTGTTCTTTTTATATTAATATGTTAAAATTAATATTATATTACATAAAAAAACATATTAAAAAAGGGGTAGTGAGTAGTATGAAATTATTTTTAGATGAAAAAATTCCGTTTGAAGGAAGACATTATCGGATTAATAATGGTGAGTTAATAATTAAGGATGGAGTAGACTTCGAAAAAATAATGAAGAAGTTTGCTATGTTAAATAGCCAAAGTAATAGATGCTATTACTGTGGTTGTAAACTCAAAAAAAATTATTCACTGGACCATAAGGTTCCTCAGATATTAGGAGGTCCTACAATAACAAACAATCTTGTATTATCATGTAAAAAATGTAATGCAGAAAAAGGTAATCTTACTCTTAGTGAATATAATGTCTATAAATCTCTTGTAAAGGACGAAGATCGTCATTATTTCAGAGAAATTATTAAAAATGAAAGAATTAGTTATAATTTTCCATATTTACTCCAGGAAAAGGTTTTTCCAAAAAACTGGATAGAATGTGTACAGTTCGATTCAATTAAGGCCCCTTTAAATCTTTCTATTAAAAATTATCAAAAATCTATAATGTTTGAAAAAAATAAAACCTTCTGTGGTAATAATACCACAATGAGATCCCTTTTAATTCTAGATAAAAATTATAGAATACTTGATAACAAAGATATATATTTTGTTTACCAAGTAAATAAGCAAGAGTTTCAATGCATTCCTGTCATAATTCTTGATAATGTAGAATTACGAAATAGTATTTACTGTAAAGAAAAACCTTTTCAAGAAAATAATATGTTGAAAAAAGAAGCTATATAGCTTCTTTTTTATTATAGAAAAATTAATTTTTATTTATAGAAAAGTAGTTGTTTTGAATTTTTTTTTATGATAAAATTTAACTAAATTAAAATATTAGAAATCAAAAATAAATAAATAGGAAATAAGATTATGAAAAAAAAGGAACATAAATTAAAATGGAGAAAACTGGATAATTCAGCTAAAATATTTCCGATGTCTGCAGGAAAAAAATATAGTACAGTTTTTAGATTATCTGTTTTGTTAAAAGACGATATAAATAATAAAATATTAGAAAAATCAGTAAATTTAACATTGAAAAAATATAGTATGTTCAAGGTTAAAATGAAATCAGGTTTTTTTTGGTATTATTTTGAAGAAAATACTAAGAACCCGATTATTAAACAAGAACAAGAGTATCCATGTAAATATATTAATCCGAAAAAAAATAATGATTATTTATTTAAAGTAACATATTATAAAAATAAAATTAATATTGATATTTTTCATTCCTTAACAGATGGAAATAGCGGAAATCTATTTTTTAAAGAAATTGTATATAAATATTTGGAATTAACTTATAGAGATGAATTTGCAAATGAAGATAGACATATAAAAAAATTTAGTATAAACACAGAAGACAGTTATATAAAAAACTATAATAAAAAAGCAAAAGCAAAATCATCACTAAAAAAACCATATAAACTAAGAGGAAATAAAATAAGTTTAGGAGCTATTTCTGTTATTCATCAAATATTTAGTATTACAGAACTAAAAAAAATATGCGATGATAAAAATGTTACAATTACTCAGTATTTAACAGCAGTTTTAATACACTCCATATATTTTGGAAATTATAAAAATAGTAAAAATAAAAGAACTATAAAAGTTTGTATCCCAGTAAATTTAAAAAAATATTTTGAATCAAATACTGTATCTAATTTTTTTTCGTACATAATTATTGATGCAGATTATAAAAAATACAATTTTGAAGATTTTGATCAGATATTAATTTGTGTGAGAAAAAATTTTGAAGAAAAATTACAAAAACAAGAAATAGAAAAAACTATGTCTTCAAATGTCAGATTAGGGATAAATCCATTTATAAGAATAACTCCGTTAATATTAAAAAATATATTAGTTAGAGCTATATATATAGAGATAAGAAAATATGTAACAATTACATTTTCAAACATCGGAAGAATGGGTATAATAGGTAAATATAAAAATTATATAGAATATTTTATGATGCTATTATCACCTGAACAAGTTGAGAAAATAAAATGCTCTGCATGTACATTTGAAGATAAAATGGTTTTTTCATTTACATCAATATTAAAAGATACAAGTATAGAAAAAGAATTTTATGAGTTTTTGATAAATAATGGTATAAATGTTGAAATAGAAAGTAATGGTGTTTTAGATGATATATCCAAAAAAAATTAGTGCTAGAAAAACTGATTGGATAATAAATAGTTTGGTAATTTTTTCAATATTATTAGGCATATTATTAACAATTATAAATAATATTACCACTCCAAATATTAAATGGGCAGCATTGTGCAATTTAGGTATTATTTGGGTATGGTTAACTGTTATATATTCAATAAAAAAAGACGTAAATATTGCAGGTTATGTTTTAATAGAAACTATTATTGCATCTGTTTTTATTACATATATGGACTATAATTTAGATTTTGGGTATAGTGGTTGGTCTACAAGTATGGGAATTCCAATAATAACTATACTTGCAAATTTTACTATGTTTGTACTTACAATTGTAAATAGTAAGAGTTATATTAAATATACAATATATCATTTTGTCTTAATGTTTTTTAGTATAATTTCTATATTATATATATACTTTAATATTGTAAAAAATATAGTTATGTCATCAATTTTAATTGGAATTGTATTTGCCAGTTTATTACTTTCATTTGTGTTTTGTATTAAAGACATTAAGGAAGCATTTATAAGAAAATTTCATATGTAATTTAATTATATAAATGGAAGAATTTACAAGAAAATATTTATGTTTAATCTAATCATATTATAGAAAAATTAGTGATTATTAAACTAGATTGGAAACATATTGATAAGTAAAACAATTCTTAGTAAGAAGTGATTTAATTAAGGTTGTAAAGAAAACCTTATAAAATAGTTATTATTAATATACAAATTAATTTAGAAAATAATTATTATAAAAATAGAAAAATAGGAGATTGAAAATGGAGTTTATTTATGAGAGAAATATTAATTATTATGAAACAGATAAAATGGGGGTTGTTCATCATTCGAATTATATAAGATTTTTAGAAGAGGCGAGATGCTATTGGCTAAATTCAATTAATATGCCGTTTGATAAATTTGAGGAGAATGGAATAACAATACCTGTAATTGGTTTAAGCTGTAAGTATAAAAGCCATATTACTTTTGGTGATGAAATTATAATTAAGTTAGTTCTAACTCAATATAATGGAGTAAGAATGACAGTTGGATATGAAGTAATCAACAAAAAAACTGGAAAAATAGTTATTACAGCAGAAACAAATCATTGTTTTACAGATAAGCAATTAAAACCCATAAATTTTAAGAAGCATAACAATGAATTAAGTAATAAATTTGAAAAAAATTTAAACTCTTATGTGTAAAATTATAAGATGTTTGAATTGTTGGGATTTTATTGCTTTTATAAGTATTTATTAATTTTTATAATTTTTTAATATTTCCAAATATTCAGGCCATCTATATTCTCTTATAGGCATTGGCTTATTGTTTTTGAAATATAATACTAAAGCTGGTTTGATATTGTTCCAATTTTCAACTATTTCCCAGTTTATTAAGTCTTTTTCTTCTATTAGTTTTTTTATTTTGGCATGGTAATTATAATAACTCATAATTTACCTCCTTTATTAATTTTTTTTTTAGTATGATAAATATAAAAACTCATAATTTACCTTCTTTTTTAAAAGTATAACATCTTTAAATGATTCTAATCAATAATTTTTTAAATTTTTTATATAATTTTAGAAAAAACTAAGTTGAGTAAATATTTAAATGTAATTTGATAATTGATCTTAAGCTTTAAACTTTGTGATTAATCTTAAATTGTATTTGAAAAAAATTGGTGAAGTAAAAAACTAAGTGTAATATGATAAATGAACTGCCAGGTTAACATATTAGATTGACAATTATTTTTTAGTATGGTAAAATTTAGGTTCAATGTCAATAGTTGGGGTGGCAATTCAGAAATGAGTTGTCATCTCTTTCCATTTGCCGTTTTTAATGTTTAATAAAAAATATCGATAAAAATTTAAATTTTTCTTTCGCTTAATAAACATAT
>Ga0209717_1002142_pt1 | contig 19555 bp, 12 predicted proteins | sample AD_UKC048_MetaG_FD_184418 | JGI IMG/M metagenome (GOLD analysis project Ga0209717, IMG submission 184418) | Active sludge microbial communities of municipal wastewater-treating anaerobic digesters from USA - AD_UKC048_MetaG (SPAdes) (version 2) | ecosystem: Engineered > Bioreactor > Anaerobic >... | reverse complement strand
ATTACGGCTTTCAAACCAAGGTACTCAAAGCATACCCCAATCAAAATGCCGAAAAAGACATCCCTGGCCTCGAAATCCTGAAAGACGCCGATCTGGCGATCTTCTACCTGCGCTGGCGGCAATTGCCCCCCGAACAACTGGCCTTGATTGAAGACTACCTCAAGTCGGGAAAGCCCCTGATGGGTTTTCGAACTACCACCCACGCCTTCAATTTTCCCAAAGATCACCCCTCGGTGCGCTGGAATGCCTTTGGCGAATTTGCCCTCAACGCGCCTCCCGGGTGGGGCGGCAAAGCTGGGCATACCCACTACGGGCACGAAAGCACCACCGACGTATCGATTATCGAGGCGGCTAAAAAACATCCCATTTTAAAAGGGGTCGCGCCTAGTTTTCATGCCAGTTCCTGGTTGTACCGCGTGTTACCCGATTACCCGACCAAAGGCTCTGAATGGTTGTTGATGGGCAAATCTGTCAATCCAGACAAAGCTGCTATTGATAACCCTGTGGCCTGGATCGGCACCAATTCTTATGGCGCAAAGATCTTCACCACCACCCTGGGACATCCCGAGGATTTTAAAGTGGAGGCCTTTCAGCGCCTGCTCATCAATGCCATCCATTGGGAATTGGGCAAAAAAGTGCCTAAAAAATGGAAAGGAAAAATTGCCATCGACGTACCTTATCGCGGCATCGTGAAGTAAATTAAAGCCTCGTACCAGGATTTAAAATGATTTTTACCAAGATAAACAACATCGATAATGTCTTTCCACCTCAAGTCTTTTTTTTCCATTGTCATCCTGATGTTCATGGTCTTTGGGGCTTTTCGATTCCAAACCCCAGATGCCATTGAGATTCCGCAAGGTGCACACATCTCCCTGATTGGGGGCAACCTCGGCTCGCGCATGATGAATTACGGACATTTTGAAACCGAAATGCACGTGCGCTATCCCGAAAAATCCCTCTTGATCCGCAACATGTGCGATGGTGGCGATACTCCGGGGTTCCGGCCCCATGCTTCGCGGTTTTTACCTTGGGCTTTCCCCGGTGCCGAAAAATTTCAAACCGAATACGCTACCAATTCCAACAGCGAAGGCCATTTCGACAGCCCCGACCAATGGTTGACCAAACTCAACACCGACATCATCATTGCCTTTTTTGGCTACAGTGAGTCTTTTCAAGGCAAGGCTGGTCTGGAAAATTACAAGGCAGAACTCGATGCCTTCATCAAACATACCCTCAGCCAAAAGTACAACGGAAGCTCGGCACCGCAATTGGCCCTGGTTTCACCCACCGCTTTCGAAGACCTGACCAGCGTGTACGATTTGCCCAATGGCGAAAAAGAAAACGACAACCTGTGGCTCTACACTAAGGCCATGAAAGAAGTCGCCCAACAAAACAAGGTGCAATTTGTGGATGCTTTTACGCCCTCTAAACAATGGTACGCCAGCACTGCAGAGCCCTTGACCATCGACGGCGCTCAACTGAATGATGCTGGATATAAAAAATTGGCCACTTTATTGACCAATGAGATTTTTGGCAACGCTCCTGCCAAAGCGGAAGCCAACCGCAGCCTGATCCACACTGCAGTCATGGAAAAAAATTGGATGTGGCACAACGACTACAAAATTCCCAATGGTGTGCATGTGTATGGGCGCCGGTACAATCCTTTTGGTCCCGATAATTACCCCGCCGAAATCGAAAAAATACGCCAATTGACCACCATCCGCGATAAGGCGATCTGGTTGGCAGCCCAAAAGGGAGAAAAAACAGATCTGACCGCAGCAGACAAAACTACTCGTGAGTTACCCGAAATTAAGACCAATTTTAACCCCGAAAGAAATGGCAGCCTAAACTACCTGTATGGCAAGGATGCCTTGGCCAAACTCAAGGTGCCCGCAGGCTATAAAATTGAACTCTTCGCCTCCGAAGCTGAATTCACCGATCTGGCTAATCCTGTGCAAATGTCATTTGACAACAAAGGCCGGCTTTGGGTGGCGACTATGCCCAGTTATCCGCATTACAAGCCCGGCGATGCCAAGCCGAATGACAAGCTACTCATCCTCGAAGACACCAACAACGACGGTAAAGCCGACAAACAAACGGTCTTTGTGGATGGTTTGCACCTCCCCCTGGGTTTTGAATTTGCTCCGGAAGGTGTTTATGTCTCGCAAGGAACCAACCTTAAACTGTTCACGGATACCAATGGTGATGATAAGGCCGATAAGGTCGAAATCATGATGAGTGGTTTTGACGACCACGATACCCACCACAACAGCAGTGCCTTTTGTGCTGATCCCTCCGGCGCGATTTATACGGGGGAGGGTGTCTTTTTACATACCAGCGTCGAAACCGCCTACGGAACCGTAAGGGCAACCAATGGTGGTTTTTACCGCTACAGCCCGCAGTTGCACAAATTGGACAGAATTGCCCAGCTGGCCATTCCTAACCCCTGGGGCATTGCTTTTGACCAGTGGGGCCAACCTTTTTTTGCCGAAACATCCAGCCCCGATGTGCGCTGGATGACGCCGGGTACAGTTCTACCCCGCTACGGCGAGTCGACCCACAAAGGAGTACAACTGATCGAAAAAGACCACATGGTTCGTCCTACTTCGGGTCTGGAGTTTGTTTCCAGCCGCCATTTTCCGGATGAGGTGCAAGGTGATATGCTGATCAACAACACCATTGGTTTTCTAGGAATGAAACAACACCAAATTTGGGACGAAGGCACGGGCTACAAAACCAAACACCGCCAGGATCTGGTCGTAGGCGAAGACCGAAATTTCCGCCCCGTAGACATGGAATTTGCCCCCGACGGCTCGCTGTATCTCGTTGATTGGCACAACATCTTGATTGGTCACATGCAGCACAACGCGCGTGATCCCTTGCGTGATCATGTGCATGGCCGGATTTACCGCATCACCTATCCATCACGGCCCTTGGTCACTCCCGCAAAAATTGATGGAGCCAGCATCGAAACGCTCCTGGACAACCTGAAACTGCCCGAATACCGCAGCCGCTACCGTACTAGAAGAGAACTACGCGGCAGAAAACCGGCTGAGGTTTTACCAAAACTGAACCAATGGCTCAGCACTTTGGATAAAAATGACCCCAGGTACGAACACCACCAATTAGAAGGACTTTGGGTGAGTTGGGGTTTGGATAAAGTGGACCAAGCCTTACTCAAAAAAATGTTGCAAGCCAAGGATTACCACGTCAGAGCTGCCGCCGTAGAGGTGTTGCGTTTTACGGGCCACCAAGTCAAAGACCAAGCGGAATTGTTGATGCAGGCCGTTAAAGACGACAACAGCCGGGTGCGATTGGGCGCCATTGTTGCAGCATCCTGGATCGGTAAAGAAAAGGGAATGCCCATTCTGGAAGAAGCTCAAAAGAAACCCCTGGACGATTGGATGATTTATGCACATGAAACTGCAGTGGCACATTTGAGCGATAGAGCAGTGAAAAAAACCAAAGAAGTATACAGCACGACCAACCTCAAGGGGAAAGATTTTGAGTCGTTCAATTTGGGTAAAGAAATTTATGCCAAAGAGGGTTATTGCATCACCTGCCACCAGGCCGATGGCAATGGTTTGCCCGCTTCGGGCTTTCCACCACTTTCGGGCACCGAATGGGTAACGGGCAGTGAAGATCGGCTCATCAAAATTATCCTCAAAGGGCTAATGGGCCCCATAGAAGTAAAGGGCAAAGCCTATGAAGGAATGGTGCCTATGACCCCCTTTGAAGGACTGCTCAAGGACGAGGAAGTGGCGGCCATTGCAACCTATATTCGCAATTCTTTTGGGAACTCGGCACCGGTGGTTCAGGCTGAAAAAGTGAAGCAGATCAGGGCCAAGCTTAAAGGAGCAAAAGTTTTTTACCAAAGCAAAAAATTGCTTAAAGAACATCCTTTGGAGGCTAAAACAGGCAAATAGTTGAGAAGTTGAGGAGGTTGAGAAGTTGAGGCTGCCGCAAGCGACAAACTAAAGTGACTTAAAAGTTATTTTGGGTTTGTCGCTTGCGGCAGCCTCAACCTCCTCAACTTCTCAACCTCCTCAACATTTACCTTTTATCTTTAATTAAACAAAAATGCACCATAATGGAATTGTCGATACACAACTGGATGCGGGCCGAAACGATCGAAAAAACGGTGGAAAGAATTGCATCTCTAGGTTACGAAAAAATTGAAATCCAGGGCACACCAGAAGCCTACGATACCAAATATGTTGGCAAGTTACTGCGTGATCATAGCATATCTTGTTGGGGTTCAGTAACGCTGATGCTGGAAGACCGCAACTTGTTGGCAAAAGACAAAGCCCAACGGGCAAAATCGGTACAGTACGTCAAAGATGTGGTGACCATGGTCAAGGAACTCAATGGCACCATGGTTTCGGTGGTACCAGCCACCGTGGGCAAAATTATCCCTGATGGCCGTCCCGATGAAGAATGGCAATGGGCGGTAGAAGGCATGCAAGAAATTTATGCATACGCTGAAAGCCTCGGAATATTGATCGGCATCGAACCCATCAACCGTTTTGAAACCTATTTCATCAACCGAGGTGACCAGGCCTTGGCACTGGCCAAAGCAGTAGGTCCAAATTGCGGGGTATGTTTGGATACGTTCCACATGAACATCGAAGAAGACGACATGTTTGATGCCATTCGCCGAGCCAAAGGGCGTTTGGTTGGTTTTCACGTGGCCGACAACAACCGCATGGCCCCTGGCATGGGTAAGTTGGATTGGAAAAAAATCATCGCCACCCTGCACGAAATAGGCTACGACGAGGTGTTGTCGGTAGAGTTTTGTTCGCCCTTGGACAGGACGCCTGCTAATCCATACCCCAACTCCATCGAAACCAATCCAGAAGGCTTGAGTCCTGAACAAAAGAAGTTCCTCGAAGACCACGGCAGTTCGGCGGTAACTGAGGAATTTTACACCATGTTGACCAAAAAATCTGTAGAAACACTTAGAGCGCTACTATGAAAATTACAAACGTTGAAGCATTTTGGTTGCGTTGCCCCATTCCCAAAGAAAAACAGCATTTTTCGGATTACGGTCTGCTGACCGATTTCGATATGACTCTGGTGGTGATCACTACCGAAAGTGGCCTGCAGGGTTTTGGCGAAGCAAAAGCTGCTGTAGGCTCTTCCGGGGTCTGTGCATCGATTGTGAGCTGTGTGGAAAATGAACTCAAACCATTGCTGCTCGGCAAAGATGCCCGCCACATCTCGCGCATTTGGGAGCACATTTACAACGGCACCCGCGACCATTATTCCTTGTCTCGAGGCCGTAAATTCCCCATCCTGGGTCGCCGGGGTCTGACCATATCCGCCATGAGTGGCGTGGATACAGCCCTATGGGACTTAAAAGGCAAAGCCCTGGGTGTCCCGGTAGTTGAACTTTTGGGTGGTGCTTGCCGGGACAAAATGGAAGCTTACGCCAGTGGTGGCTGGGCCAATGCCGATAAAATTGGCGAACAACTCAATGGCTACATTGAAAAAGGGTTCAATGGGGTAAAAATGCGGGTTGGCATCATGGACAAAACCGTAGCCGAAAGTGTAAAACGGGTCCGAGCTGCCCGCGAAGCCATCGGCGAGGACATCAAGCTCATGACTGATGCACACGGCACCTTCAGTGTGCCCGAAGCCAAGCAGTTTTGCCGTGGTGTAGAAGATTGTAACCTGTACTGGTTTGAAGAACCGATCAGTCCGGATAACCGGCACGGCACGGCTGAAGTTCGTGCTTCGACTTCCATTCCGATTGCCGCAGGGGAAAGTGAATACACTGCCTTTGATGTGCGGGATCTGATTGAAGTGCGGGCATTGGATGTGGTACAACCCGATTCAGCCATCATTGGCGGCATCACGGAGTCCATGCGGGTGGCGCAACTAGCGCATACCTATCAATTGGAGTTGGCGCCGCATTGCTGGGGTTCGGCGTTTTCGTTTATGGCGGGCGTGAATGTGGCTTTTGCCTCGCCAGCGGCGGTGGTGATCGAATTTTCCCTGGGTGGCAATCCGATGATGTACGAATTGGTGAACGAAAAAATTACAGTGGAAAACGGCATGCTTTCCGCACCAACTGCGCCGGGTTTGGGACTAACACCGAACTGGGATTTTGTACACGAATTCAAGCAAAAAATATAACTTAACCGCCGCAGGCGGGGCTATAAACACCTACAGCAATGGCAAAAGCAATCGGTATCAATCATGTGGCACTCGTGGTAAGTAACCTCGAAGCGGCCTGCGAATTTTACGAGAAAGAATTGGGGCTTGAAGTCATTCCGGCCTTTTTATTCGACTATCCTACCGCCTTCTTTAAAATCAACGAAACCCAGCAGCTCCATCTCACTGAGTGGGACGATGTGTTTTCGTTCCGAGGGCATATCTGTATGCAAGTAGACGACATCAATACCATTTTTTGGCGGATGAAGGAGTTGGGCGTCATCGATACCTCTCCCTGGGGTAAGGTGCGGCAATTGCCCGATGGCCCCATTCAAATGTTTGTTCGTGATCCTTCGGGCAATTTGTTGGAGCTTTCCTGCAAACCCGGTTCAGAAATAGATCCGGCCATTTTTGAAGATGAGCTGTTTCAGGCGGGCATTTACGTTTCTGGGCGCAATGATTTTAGAGGCTACAAGTCAAAAGATGCGACCTTGTACCACAACTAATGTTCTCCTGTAATTTGCTTTTGCTTAGGTGCGTCTTTGGTGTCTAAGGTTTCTAAGGTGGTGAAAAAGGAAAAAATATCTTTCACCACCTTAGAAACCTTAGACACCAAAGACGCACCTAAGCTACACCGCCTAGCCTTAAGCACGATCAAGCATGAAAAACGTCTTACTGCTCGAAACCATTGCCGACGAAGCCAATCAACTGCTCACTGAGGCCAAAGACATCAAAGTGTATACCGCTTTTGCCGGACTACCTCCTGCTGAAGTGTTGGGCAACATCGACGCCGTCATTACCCGTGGACTTGGACAAGTCAACCTTCAATTGCTGGACGCCTGCCCAAACCTCCAGGTCGCCGCCCGTTGTGGTGTTGGCCTCGACAACGTGAATGTTAGCGAAGCCAGCAAAAGAAAGATCAAAGTTGTGAACGCTCCCGGTTCCAACGCCTCCACCGTAGCCGAACACGCCATTGCCCTGATGCTGATGCTGCAACGCAATCTTTATCAGGCACTCAATGATGTCAAAAGTGGAAACTGGGCAGCACGCAGTGCCTTCAAAAGTGATGAAGTAGGAGAGAAGACCCTGGGGGTTCTGGGACTGGGCAACATCGGTCTAAAAGTGGCCAAAATTGCCGAAGCCCTGGGCATGCGGGTCATTTATTGGGCCAAATCGCCGAAAGAGGTGTCGTATCAACGCGTGCCAAAAGAAGAACTTTTAGCAACCGCCGACATCATCTCCATTCACTTGCCTTTGAATGCTGAAACTGAAAATTTAATCAATACCGAAGCATTAGCGTTGGTCAAACCTTCATGCATCATCATCAACACCGCCCGCGGCCAAATCGTCAATAAAGCAGCGCTGGTGGATGCCCTCAATATCGGAAGGCTGGCTGGATATGGCGCAGATGTGCCTACTTCACCACCTCCTGCTGCCGACGATCCATTGATTGCACATCCTAAAGCGCTCATTACCGCCCATGTGAGTAGCCTAAGTGCTACGACTTACAAAAACATGTGTGTGAGTACGGTGAATAACGTTTTGGCCATTTTGCGGGAACAAGCCCCGCAGCCAGGTTGTATTTTTAATTTAAAAGACCTTTAAACTACTACTTATGAATCGGTTGGGTAAAATTAGTTTGTATGTATGGCTGCCCATTATTTTATTGGGAGCGGGTTCGTATCGGGTGTTGAGGTATACACCCCCGGCCATTCAGCCCAAAACCGATAACCTGAAACTTCCGCCGGATTTTGTGGCCGAACACCTCTATAGTCCCTCGGAAAACAAAGAAGGCTCCTGGGTGTCGATGTGTTTCGATGACAAAGGAAGAATGCTGGCTTCGGATCAATACGGCGGGATTTACCGCCTGGAAATTCCGGCGATCGGCACCAAAGACCTGACCCCTAAAATCGAAAAGATAAAACTGGAGAACGACACCCTCAACTTTGGCGCTGCGCATGGCTTGTTGTACGCCTTCAACAGTTTGTACGTGATGGTCAACAACCGCTCTAGCAAGAATCTGCCCAAATCCAGCGGTTTTTACCGTTTGCAGGATACGGATGGGGACGATCAATTTGACAAACTAACCCTCTTAAAAACCCTCAAAGGTGAAGGCGAGCACGGCCCCCACAGCATTAAACTTTCTCCCGATAAACAATCCTTGTATGTGATTTGTGGAAATTATACCGATTTGCCGGAAATGGACGCTTATAAACTGCCCAAAACCTGGAAATACGACAATCTTTTCCCCGAAATAAAAGACCCTCGCGGGCATGCCAACGACCGCAAAGAACCGGGCGGATGGGTGGCCAATGTCAATCCTGAGGGTACAAAATGGGAGCTGGTTTCCGCAGGTTACCGCAATCCTTTTGATCTGGCCTTCAACGATGTGGGCGATCTTTTTGTGTACGACGCCGACATGGAATGGGATTTTGGCCTGCCCTGGTACCGCCCTACGCGGGTTTGTCATGCCACCAGTGGCTCGGAGTTTGGCTGGCGAACGGGTAATGGCAAGTGGTCGGCCAGCTATCCCGACAATTTACCACCCGTCATCAACATTGGTCAAGGCTCACCGACCAACTTGCTTTATGCCAAGGAAGCTAAATTTCCCGCTCGGTACAAACAAACGCTACTCGCTTTTGACTGGAGTTTTGGCATCATCCACGCCATCCACCTCAAACCCAGTGGCTCCACTTACACTGCTACCCGCGAGGAATTTTTGTCGGGAGTGCCCCTGCCCCTGACCGACGGTGCGATTGGCCCCGATGGCGCCCTGTATTTTTTGACCGGAGGCCGCAGGCTTGAATCAGATTTGTACCGGGTCTATTATCAGGGAGCGGAACCCACCGCCAGTGCGGGAACAACAACCTTGACAGAGGAGAATAAATTGAGAAGAAAAATCGAGGCTTTCCATACCTCCCCAAACCCTGAAGCCATCAATACCGTTTGGGCTCACCTCGGGCATGCCGATCGCAACATCCGGTATGCTGCCAGAATTGCGCTGGAGCATCAGCCCGTCGGAACCTGGAAGGCCAAAGCCTTGGCGGAAACGAGACCACAGGCGCTCACGAATGCCCTAATCGGCCTGACCCGCAGCGGAACAGAAACTGATAAAACTGCCATTTTGAATGCTTTAAACGGGATCAATTTTACTAAAATCTCTCCCTCCCAGCAACTTGACGTGCTTCGGGCTTACGAATTGGTTTTTGCTCGTTTTGGCATGCCTGAACCCAAGCAGAAAAGTAAAATTGTGGCTTTGCTGGATGCCCGCTACCCGAGTACTTCCAACGAACTGAACCGGGCCTATTGTCGACTGCTTGTTTTTTTGGAAGCGCCCTCGGTTTTACCCAAAACCCTGGCTTTGATGGATAAAAAAGAGCAGGCCAATCCCAATGAAGACATCGCGACAAACTCAGAGGACTTGATTCTGCGCAATCCCCAATACGGCCTGGACATTGCCAAAATGTTGGAAAAAATGCCCGCCCCCCAGCAGACCTACCTGGCCATTATGCTGGCCAAGGCCAAAATCGGTTGGACTCCGGCCTTGAGAGAACAGTATTTTGCCTGGTACCAAAAAGCATTTGCCTACCGGGGAGGCAACAGTTATGTCGGGTTTATTGACAAAGCCCGGAAAATTGCGTTGGCCAACGTTCCGGCCAACAAAAAAACCGAGTACGACAAACTTTCTGGCGGTGACCTGCTGACCGAATCTGGCAATGATCTGGCCCAGGAGGATTACCCTAAAGGCCCGGGGAAAAACTACAAACTAACGGATATGGACACCATTTTTACCGCAGAACTCAGCCAAAGAAACTTCAAACGAGGTAAGGCAATGTACGTGGCCACGACCTGTTCGCGTTGCCATGCCATGAAGGGTGAAGGAGGAAACATCGGCCCGGATCTCTCCCAAATCGGTACCAGGTTCAGCACCAAAGACATCTTGGAGGCGATCATCGACCCCAGCAAAACCATCTCCGACCAATACGCGGCAACACAATTTCAACTGAAGAATGGACAGAGCCTGGTGGGCAAAATCGCCAACCAGGACGATGATTTTTATTATGTGTCGCAAAACCCCTATACTCCCGATTTTTTGGTCAAAGTAGCCAAGAAAAACGTGGTTAGTAAAAACTATTCCACGGTTTCGTCGATGCTGCCGGGTTTGATCAATCCACTGAATAAAGAGGAGTTGAAGGATTTGGTGGCGTACTTGAAGGCTGGGGGCGATGAGGGGAGTGGGATTTTTAAGAGGGAATAGGATATTTACCAAAACCTTAAATGGTGACCGAAATCATTGGTGAATAAGTCCTGTTATTGCAAAAAAAAGAGGAATGCAGTATTAGGTATTTAAAAAAATACATATATTTATGTTGTTTCACCCAAGACTGAAAACGATAAAAAATGAGTTCAATACATTACTTTCAAAGGTATTCTCAACCAGAAAATGTAGCGACAAATAACACTTTGTTGCTTCTTTCAAGACTTTATCATGATTCCCCAAATAAATTCAAAGGTTTTCTAAATGACCTATTGGACGACAATGATCTTGAGGCAGGAATTCAATTTAATCAACAACGGAAAGGAAAAGGTTCTGTTCCAGACGGAAATTTAAGTCAAGTAAGTTTTAAAGTGGTGGTTGAAACAAAATTGCATAAGCACTTTTCATTACAACAACTGACAGAACATTTGAACAGTTTTGGAACAGAACAACACCAAGTATTACTTTCCTTAAGTCCTAAACAGCCTGACAACTCATTGAAATTACAAATTGAGACTGCTATAAGTAATTTTAACACCAACCACAAAACTTCAATTAAGTACTTGCCGACAACTTTTCAGGAAATTGTGACTAAGTTCAATAATAGCCTCGAGGACCACAACTACGAGCTAATTGAAATAATTGACGACTTTGAAGCTTATTGTATTCACGACCGACTTATATCAGACGAAGAAGCACGAATGCGAGTTGTTACTTGTGGTTGGACCCTACAAGAAAACTTCCAGTTTAATTTGTATTACGACTCAGCAGATAGGGGTTATTCGGACCATAACTATTTAGGTATATATTCTGATAAGGCAGTAAAAGGAATTGGAAAAATTGAAAATATAATCACCGCTAATCTTCTTCCAACTGGGCTGCTAGACATAATTGACAAAACAACAACGGTAACGCAAAAACAAGAACAGAGTATCATTGAAGTAATTTCAGTGGCTCAGATAAATAATAACTGGGATATATCAACGGGGCATAAATTCTTTTGTGTTGAACAGTTTTACCCCACTAATTATCGAAAAACAACAAAGTACCCGCTGCAAGGGACTAAATTTTTTAATCTTAAAGAAAGATTACAAGTTTCAACGCTTCCTTCGACACAAGACATTGCACAACGACTAAATCAGTTAGAATGGTAAAAAGAAGCCCAGCTCATAACAGAGGTCTGCTAATACACTGCGATTTGATTTTGACCATAAATTGCAAAGGCAGTGCTTCGTTTAACATTTGGCGGACGGACAATCCTTTGCTGACTTTTAGAAAAAATTATCGCGCACAGGCAATCACTTAGCAAGCATAACCAATAATCATGGATATTTCAGAAATAGAACTTTCAAAACATAAAAAGAGCGAGTATTGGGACTTTGGCAACAAAATTCTTTATGACTTGTGCCGAGACAATTTCCAGCACAAACACACTGATAAGGTTCTAACCAAAGTTCTCTTCATCGGTCGTATTTATGCAGCAGCAATCGAAAGACGTAAAACCAAAACAAACATTATAAACGACAACTTTTACATTGAAAAAGTAGCACCGACTTTTATTAATTCAGATATTGACGATAACCTACAGCGACTAAAGTCTGAGAAAATTCATAATGACAATGCAATTGAGATTTTGAAAATTCATTACAACTTGGTGAAAAAACTTTCAGAAATTACAAATTTAAACAAGCGTTCATTCGTTTCAAAATACTTACATTTTCATTTGCCAGACTTATTTTTCATTTACGATAGCAGAGCAGTGAGAGCAATAAGAGAATTTATAAGCCGAGTTCCAGAAGAGTTTCAATACATAATGAAAGAAAAAAATATTGACCAAGAGTATGCAAATTTTTTCTGTAAGTGCCTTGAGTTGAAAAACAAAATTGAGCAAACCCATAAGATGAAAATCACTACACGACAACTTGATAACATTTTAATTGAAACTGCAAACAACATTGCCAAACGCAAGACCTAGACGAGTATAACCAAGAAGCACCGCCACTTCAACTACTATGCTTTAGCATAATTTATTGTAATGGTTATACAGATGACCAGAAATAAAACAAAAAATATCTAAAATTTATAAAAAAAACACTTATTTTTATCTTCTCAGTTTCAACATAACACCTTGAATTGAAAAAATACCTCCAAATTAACGATGCATGCAACTCATCAACGATATACAACAAATTCTTCGTCAAGCCCGACAAAATGCCTATCGGAGCATGAATCAAGCCATGGTAAACGCTTATTGGCTGGTAGGCCGACGGATTGTGGAAGAAGACCAAGCAGGTGAGAGTCGGGCAACATATGGTAAAGCTGTCATCAAAAAGCTTTCAGATGCTTTACAACAAGAGTTTGGTAAAGGCTTTTCAGCGCGAAACCTTGAACAAATGAGAGCATTTTATCTCTCATACCCAATTCCGCAGACACTGTCTGCGGAATTACACACACCTGATTTCCAATTAAGTTGGTCTCATTATCAAATGTTAACTCGGATCAAAGACAAAGAAGAACGGGCATTTTACGAAATTGAATCCATTCAAAACCAGTGGGGTTTACGCGAAATGAAGCGTCAATTTGATAGCGGGTTGTACTTGCGTTTGGCCTTGAGTACCGATAAAGCTGGCACTGCTGCATTGGCAAAGCAAGGGCAAATCATCGAGTCGGCTAGCGATGCTATCAAAGATCCCTACATCCTCGAGTTTTTGAATCTGCGTGAACATTATCGCTATACTGAAAGTAATTTGGAGCACGAGCTTATCGATAAACTGGAATATTTTTTACTAGAATTGGGCAAAGGATTCACCTTTGTTGCCCGCCAAAAACGCATCACTTTTGATGAAAGGCATTTTTACATTGACCTGGTTTTTTATAACCGCCTCTTGCGTTGTTTTGTCATCATTGATTTGAAAATTGGCGATTTAAAACACCAGGATTTAGGCCAAATTCAAATGTATGTAAATTATTACGATCGTTTTGTAAAACTGGACGAAGAAAACCCAACCATCGGAATTGTCCTATGTCAAGACAAAAGTGAAACCCTAGTGGAAATTACGCTACCCGAAAACAACCAGCAAATTTTTGCCAGCCGCTATCAAACCGTACTGCCTAGCAAAGAGGAATTGAGGAAGTTATTGGAGGATCGTAGTTCGGGGGATGATTTATGAGCCGAGATGAATTCCCCTAATTGATTGACTCCCCGAACCCGAAAAAATTGAAGGGTACAAGATTATTTCCTGCCAGCAATCCACCTAACCCCCAATTTCCCTTATCTTTCCCCTCAACAATTCGTTATACATGCAACAAGCACTCGCCCAACTGGCTGGTCAACTGGAAGGAGAGCTGCACTACGACAGCCTGCTTCGCGCCTTATACGCCACCGATGGCTCAATTTATAAAGCCTATCCCTTGGCTGTGGCACTGCCGTGCTCAGTGGCCGACCTCAAAAAACTGATCACTTTTGCGCGTCAAAACCATACTTCGCTCATTCCGCGCACTGCCGGAACTTCCCTGGCGGGGCAATGCGTCGGGGAGGGAATCGTGGTAGACGTTTCGAAACATTTTACCAAAATCCTGGAGGTAAACGTCGAGGAACAAACGGTGCGTTTGCAGCCAGGGGTGATTCGCGACGAACTCAATCGACACTTGCAGCCGTATGGCCTTTATTTTGGCCCCAACACCTCCACCGCCAACCGCTGTATGCTGGGGGGCATGGTGGGCAACAATTCCTGTGGAACTACCTCCATTGTGTATGGCTCTACACGTGACCACGTAATCGAGCTGCACGCTGTGCTCAGCGACGGCTCCGAGGTCGTGTTTGGACCCTTGAGTGCCACTGAACTGGAGGGGAAACTGCAACTCGACACCCTGGAGGGACAATTGTACCGCCATATGTTGGCCGAGTTAAGCCCGGCGGAAGTAAGGGAAGAAATCCGCTCGCAATACCCCAAACCCAGCATCCACCGCCGTAATACGGGCTACGCCATTGACCTGTTGCTGCGCCAACAACCTTTTGACCCAGCGGGAAAACCCTTTAATTTTGCCACCATGATTTGTGGTTCAGAGGGTACGCTGGCACTGGTGACTGAAATCAAACTGCAACTGGATCCCCTCCCTGATCCCATTGATGTGGTGGTTGCCCCCCATTTTGACAACCTCAACGAGAGTCTACGCGCCGTTTTGGTGGCCATGGCTCAGCATCCGAGTGCTTGTGAATTGATGGACAAAACCATTTTGGATTGCACCAAAGACAATATCGAGCAGCTAAAAAATCGCTTCTTCATCCAGGGCGATCCCGAGGCAGTATTGATGATCGAATTTCGAGGTAAAACTATCGCTGAAGCCGAAGCGAAGGCAGATGCCATGATCCAGGATATGCGTGAAAAAGGCCTGGGTTACCACTATCCCAAGGTATATGCCCCTCAAAGCAAAAGTGTATGGGCGCTGCGCGCTGCCGGATTTGGCGTTTTGTCCAACATAAAGGGCGACAAAAAAACCATCGAGTTTGTAGAAGACACGGCCGTAGACCTACCCGATTTGCCTGCTTACATCGAGGAATTCGCGGAGCTGATGAAGCAGTTTGACCAAAAAGTGGTGTATTACGCTCACGCCGGGGCTGGCGAGTTGCACCTGCGCCCTTCGGTCGACCTAAAAACTGCCGAAGGAGTGGCCGAAATGCGTGCCATTGCCGAAGCTTCCGCTCATTTGGTGAAAAAATACCGTGGATCACTCAGTGGTGAACACGGTGATGGTCGTGTGCGCGGCGAGTTTATTCCCATCATGGTAGGCGAAAAAAACTACCAAATTCTGCGCCGCATCAAAGCAACCTGGGATCCCACGCACATTTTTAATCCCGGTAAAATAGTCGATGCACCCCCGATGCATACTTCCTTACGGCACGAAAAAGATCCACCCGAACAAGCCATTCCTACCGTTTTTGACTATTCGGAGGCAGGAAGTTTGCTGGAAGCTATAGAAAAATGCAATGGCTCGGGTGATTGCCGCAAGTTGGCCTTTTCCGGAGGAACCATGTGCCCTAGTTACATGGCTACTCGCAACGAAAAGGATACCACCCGAGCCCGTGCCAATGCCTTGAGGGAGTTTTTGACCATGAACACCAAATCGAACCCCTTCGATCATCCAGAGGTGTATGAGGCGATGGACTTGTGTCTGTCTTGTAAAGGATGTAAATCGGAATGCCCTTCTAACGTGGACATGGCTACGCTGAAAGCCGAATTTTTGTACCACTATCAGCAAGCCAATGGGACACCCTTCCGCAGCCGGGTTTTTGGCAACATTGGTAAAATCAATCAACTGGCAGCTTTGACCCCAGGCTTGAGTAATGCTGTTTTGGGCAGTAAGTCCATTGGTGGCTTGATCAAAAAAATCCTCGGTGTGGCCACTCAACGGTCTTTGCCTCCGGTAGGGCGTAGCTTGCGCAGTTGGTGGAACCGCGAGGGTAAAATGCTGCCTGTGACAGGTACACCCAAAGGCAAGGTCTACTTTTATTGTGACGAGTTCACCAATTACAACGATCCAGCCATTGGTCAAACGGCCATTAAGTTGCTGCTGCGCCTAGGTTATCAAGTAGAAATGCCCGCACATCCAGATAGTGGACGGGCTTATTTTTCAAAGGGAATGTTACGCGAAGCCCGCGCTTTGGCTGTTGCCAATTTGGTTTTTTTCAAAGACTTGCTCAATGCAGATAGCCCCTTAGTGGGTGTCGAGCCTTCGGCCATCCTAGGTTTTAGAGATGAGTTTCCCCGCTTGGTTGCTCCAACCCGAATTGCGGCGGCCACGGCTTTAGGGCAACATACCTTTTTGCTGGAATCCTTTTTAGTACGCGAAGCCCAGGCTGGCCGCATCAGCGCGGAAGATTTCACTACGGCACCTAAAAAAGTGAAAGTACACGCCCATTGCCACCAGAAGGCGATCGTCGGTGCGGAGGCAACAGCGCAGATTTTAGCGCTGCCACGCAATTACAGCGTGGAATTGATTCCATCGGGTTGTTGTGGCATGGCCGGCTCTTTTGGCTACGAAAAAGAGCATTACGAAGTGAGTATGCAGGTAGGGGAATTGGTGTTGTTCCCGGCCGTACGTGGAGCAGCAGCAGAGGAAATTATTGCAGCACCGGGTACGAGTTGCCGGCACCAGATTTTGGATGGAACGGGGAAAAAGGCATTGCATCCGGCGGAGGTATTGTGGGCGGCGTTGAGGTGATTTGGAACCGACTCATGTTCCCAATACCTCTACACCAAATTACTATAAAACCCATCGAGACCATGAAAACCATCGGCTTCATTCTCTTTCCTCAGCTCACCCAACTCGACCTGACTGGCCCTTACGAAGTTTTTGCCCGACTGCCGGATACCCAGGTTTTTCTATTGGCCCACACCCTCGACCCAATCGCAACTGAAAAAGGTTTGAGCATTTTGCCCAATTGTAGTTTTGCTGATGCTCCCCAATTGGATGTTATTTGTGTGCCGGGTGGCCCTGGCATCAATGCCTGCCTGACGGACGACGTCATGCTCAATTTTTTGCGGCAGCAAAGTATACAAGCAGCGTACGTCACCTCGGTATGCACAGGAGCCTTGATTTTGGCTGCTGCAGGTTTGTTGGAAGGCTATCAGGCCACCACCCATTGGCTTTCACTGGACTTGTTGCGGATGTTTGGGGTGGATGTTCGCACAGACCGTGTAGTGCAAGACCGCAACCGCATCACCGGCGGTGGCGTTACAGCGGGCATCGATTTTGGATTGGCGCTGGCGGCTGAGTTGTTTGATAAAGCGACTGCAGAAGCCATTCAGTTGATGATGGAATACAATCCGCAGCCACCTTTTGATAGTGGGCATCCGTCTTGCGCTACCGAAGAAATTGTAAAAAAAGTACAGGCAATGGCCGCTCCCTATCAAGAAGAGCGGCGAAAAATTGTAGCAGAAATTGCGGTTCACTCATCTCTCACCAAGCGATCATAACTCATTTCCCGCGTGGACATCCAGGGTTGTTCTACAGTGCTTTTGGCGATGAGCATTACCACTGAGCGCGGAGCAACTGTGTACAGATTTGATACCAAATGCTCGTCAGGCGTAACACTAGTGATGTCGTATGGGCTGGCCAAAGCGGTATCCAGCAGTCGGTGCCAGACGGCAGCCTCATGTCCTAATGGAGTGGGCAGTTCAAATTCGAGGCTTTCCCAGAAGGTATTCATGACCACATAAATTTCTTCAGCATAAGCCGGATTGTACAGTGAAAAGGCCAGGCTGCGTGAATCATCACCCCAGTCGGGTTCACCCGGACGTATTCCGTGCCAATTGACGGTGGTATGGTGGCTATTGAGGAAATGTGCTTCTTGAAAATAAGGGGAAGTCATGTTGATGCGAATCATTTCCCGCACAAAACGCAGTAGATCGGTCTCTTTATCTACCTGGGTCCAGTCAAACCAGGAGGTGGGGTTGTCTTGGCAATAGGCGTTGTTGTTTCCTCCTTGGGTACGACGCACTTCGTCACCCATTAATATCATGGGGGTTCCTTGGGCGAGCAACAAGATGGCAAAACAGTTTTTGATCTGTTGCAAACGCAGAGCGTCAATCTCTGGATCCTGGGTTGGCCCTTCTACGCCGCAATTCCAGCTGCGGTTATCGTTGTGGCCATCACGGTTGCCTTCACCATTGGCCAGGTTGTGTTTATGGTTGTAGCTCACCAGGTCGTTCAGGGTAAAGCCATCATGACAGGTAGCAAAATTGATGCTGCGATTGGGATTGCGTTCAGCGGTGCGGAAAAGGTCGGGGCTCGCCAGCAGGCATTGCATCATACTTTCCGCGTAGCCACTGTCGCCTTTGATGAAAGACCGCAACTGATCGCGGAATTTTCCGTTCCATTCTGCCCAGCGGTCGCCAATAAAATTACCCACCTGATACAATTCGACATCCCAGGCTTCGGCAATGAGTTTGCTTGAGGCAAGTACGGGATCGGATTCAATCTCCCACAAGAGGGGCGGATTGGTCATGGGCCGACCATCGCTATCACGACTCAATACCGAGGCCAAATCAAAGCGGAAACCATCGATGTGCATCACCCCGGCCCAATAGCGCAAACAGTGCCGAATCATTCGACGGATTACCGAGTGGTTGGCATTCAGGGTATTGCCTGTACCACTGAAGTTTTTGTAATGGCGTTTGTCCTCCGAAAGCATGTAATAGGTGCGGTTGGCCATTCCTTTCCAGGAGAAGGTTGGCCCATTTTCATCACCCTCGGCGGTATGGTTGAACACTACGTCCAGAATGACTTCGATCCCTGCTTTGTGCAAAGCTTTGACCATGTCCCGAAACTCATCCAAAGCCTTTAGTGGATCCTGATTGGTCGCGTAACCATTGTGCGGAGCAAAGAAGGAAATGGGGCTGTATCCCCAATAATTGAGTCGCCCGGGAGGAGCGTCATAAGAGTCAAACTGCTGAATGGGCAACAATTCCACGGCGGTGATACCCAGAGACTTGAGGTAGGGAATTTTTTCGATGAGTCCCCGGTAAGTCCCTCGCATCTCCTCTGGCAAACCCGAAGAAGGGTCCTTGGTAAATCCACCAACGTGCAGTTCGTAAATGATGGTGCGTTCGAAGGCGTGGTTGGGCGCAGTATCGTCTTCCCAATCGTACAAATATGGATCTACCACAATGCCTTTGAGGGCAGTAGCGCAATTGTCACCAGCGTGGCGGGCTTTTTCACGATCCCAGGTATCGGTCACTACGGCCAGTGCGTAGGGATCAAGCAATACTTTTTGTCCATCAAAACGGATGCCGGCATCGGGGATGTAAGGCCCGTGTACGCGGTAGGCATATGCCTGTCCGTGTTCAAGACCCGGCACGAAACAGTGCCAGTAATAAAAAGTCTGATGGGTTTTGGCCGAAAGGGTAATGACGTGTTTGGGGCGGTGGTGATCGTGCTGGTCAAAAAGCAGCAACTCCACTTCCGTCGCATTCGGTGCGTACAAGCTAAAGTTGACGCCATCGGGATATACTGTAGCTCCCAAAGGGTAACTTTTGCCAGATAGAACTTGCATGAGGGTAGTGTTTGATGGGTCAAATGTAATAAAGAGTCACAGAACAAGTGTGGCAAAACTTTCAGCTTAATCAATTGTTTGGCTAA
>Ga0209717_1002141_pt1 | contig 19558 bp, 14 predicted proteins | sample AD_UKC048_MetaG_FD_184418 | JGI IMG/M metagenome (GOLD analysis project Ga0209717, IMG submission 184418) | Active sludge microbial communities of municipal wastewater-treating anaerobic digesters from USA - AD_UKC048_MetaG (SPAdes) (version 2) | ecosystem: Engineered > Bioreactor > Anaerobic >... | reverse complement strand
TTGCCCACCTTTATCGTGCTCGTTTCCAAAGACGCCCCCCGGGATCAGCCCTTGTACGCCCGCCTCTGGGGCAATGGATTTTTACCCTCCGAGCACCAGGGCGTGCAATTCCGCTCGGGCAAAGACCCCGTTTTGTTCCTCAACAACCCCGATGGTTACGATGGTCAAGACCGCAAGGAAATGCTCGAATACCTCAAGCAACTCAATCAAATGCAGAACGAGGCCTACGGCGATCCCGAGGTCAACGCCCGCATTGCCCAATACGAAATGGCCTACCGCATGCAAACCTCGGTGCCCGAAGTGATGGATATTTCCAAGGAAACGGATGAGGTCTTCGAATTGTACGGCCCGACCAGTCGCGATCCGGGGACTTACGCTGCCAATTGCATTTTGGCCCGCAAATTATTGGAAAAAGACGTTAAGTTCGTCCAACTTTACCACCAGGGTTGGGACCACCACGGCGGCTTACCGAATGGCATGAAAGCGCAATGCCAAACCATTGATCAACCCACGGCGGCGTTTATCACCGACCTCAAACGGCGAGGTTTGTTGGAAGACACGCTGGTCATTTGGGGCGGCGAATTTGGGCGTACGGTGTACTCCCAGGGCATCCTTACTGCCGACAATTACGGTCGCGACCACCACCCGCGTTGCTTCACAATGTGGATGGCCGGGGCGGGTGTCAAGGCAGGAATCAGCTACGGCGAAACCGATGATTTTAGCTATAACATCGTCAAAGACCCCGTGCATGTGCATGATTTTCATGCGACGCTGATGTACCTCCTGGGCATCGACCACGAGCAACTGGTGTACAAATTTCAGGGGCGGCGCTTCCGTCTCACGGACGTACACGGGCAGGTAGTGAAAGGCATTCTTGGTTGAGCAGAAGGTTGAGGAGTTGAGAAGTTGAGGAGGTTGAGGCTACCGCGAGCGACACAATAGCAATAGTTAAGGGAAGGAAAAGAAACAAAGTCGCTTTGGTATGTCACTCGCGGTAGCCTCAACTTTCTCAACTCCTCAACCTCCTCAACCCATACAATTTAATCAATAACTCATCAGATCCACTATGCATCCACGCAGAAAATTCATTCGCAACGCCGCTCTTGCCTCCGCAGGAGTTGTAGCCGCCCCCACTTTGGGTTTCTCCATTTTGCACCCCGAACTCCAACCCGAAGACACCATCATCGGGCACGGCGGATTTACCTACAAAGTAGACAAAGGCTGGGCCAAAATCGGCGTCAATTCCACGCCTCTGTTCAACTGTCACGAAATGGTACAAGACAGCAAGGGCCGCCTGATCATGCTGGGCGACAATACCCACAACAACATCCTGATATTTGACAAATCGGGGGCTTTGCTGGATCATTGGGGCAGCGCCTTTCCCGGCGGACACGGCCTGACCCTCTCCAAAGAAGGCGGCGAAGATTTCCTGCTGATCGTAGACTGTGGCTATTACCAGGACAAATACGGCAGTTGGAAAAGCCAGGCCGGGCAGGTGGTCAAAACCGATCTTACCGGCCGAATCATCTTCAACATCGGGCATCCGCGCACCATTGGGGTGTACAAAGATGACGAACCCTTCCGTCCCACAGAAACTGCTGTGGCACCCAATGGCGACATCTACGTAGCCGATGGTTATGGTTCCGATTACATCATCCAATACAATTCCAAAGGCCAATACATCCGGCATTTTGGAGGCCGCAACAACGCCAATAAAGAGCACAACCTGGTCAACGCCCACGGTGTGGCGGTCGACTTGCGCGACAAAAACAACCCCGTGCTGGTATGTACCTCGCGGGAAGAAACTTGTTTTAAGGTCTTCACGATGGATGGCAAATTCATCAAGCGCATCGATATGCCGGGCTTGTACGTGTGTCGCCCAGTGATGGACGATACCAACCTCTACGCCGGAGTTTGCTGGTCAAAAGACGCCGCGGGCAATCGGCAGGACAATTCTGGGTTTGTGACCATTTTGGATGCCAACAATAAAATTGTATCCAACCCTGGCGGCACGGCACCAACCTACAAAAATGGTGTATTGCAAGCTTCCACCGCGCTAAGCAACCGGGTGTTCAACCATGGTCACGACGTGTGTGTAGACAACGACAAAAACGTGTACGTGTGCCAGTGGAATGCGAACCATACGGCACCGATTAAGTTAACTCGCGTGTGATGATTTGCTGATTTGCTTGAATATTGCACAGTTGAGAAGGTTGAGAAGGTTGAGGCTACCGCAAGCGACAGATGGAGGGCATCCCAAGTGCTTAAGTCCCTCTCAAAAGAATAAATTGAGGTGTCGCTTTGGTTTGTCGCTCGCGGTAGCCTCAACCTCCTCAACCTTCTCAACTTTCTCAACTATTACAAATGTTATTGTTGAATATTGCTGATTTGATTGGCCACCTGCACCCCTTGCTCGTGCATTTGCCCATTGGGTTTTTGCTGCTGGCCATCCTTCTGGATTTGTTGGCTTACCGTAGCGCGTACGCCTCGTTCCGGGCTGCCGTGCCGATGACCTTGTTTCTGGGTTTTGTGGCCGCTGCGGCTTCTAGCGGCACGGGGTATTTGTTGTCTTTAAGTGGCGATTACGCCCCACAAAGTCTGTTCCTGCACCAGTGGGGAGGCTTTGTGGTGGCGGGTCTGAGTGGCTTGTTGTGGCTCATCCGGGTATTGATGCCTAAAGCTGATCCACCCAAAGCTTCCCGCTGGTTTACTGGATTCTTGCTGGGATTAGGGGCCTTGTTGGCGTACACGGGGCACCAAGGCGGCAGCCTTACGCATGGCAGTGATTACCTCTCGCTGGATTTTTCGGAAAAAAGCCGAGTGGAAAAAGTGCAAGTCGCTCCAGTTGATACTACCGAAGTGCAGCCCCCCAAAGTCAATCCGGATCTGCCCATGGAAGTGGATCAACCGCAAATCGAAAAACTGCGCGCCCTGGGTTGCAATGTCCGGGTGATGCTCAAGCGCCCAGTGATGCTGGACATCACCCTGCCGAGCCAATCGGGCAAAAGTATGGCCGAGTTGACCCCACCGCTACAAGCCCTGGCCGAAAGTGTGGTATGGCTCAATTTGGCCGACAATGGCTTTACGGAAAAAGACCTGGGTGTGCTAAAGGCGTTGAAAAATCTGGAGAAATTGCGGTTGGAAAAAAACCCGCTCGGGGATGGGATTGTTGAGCTGCTGGTAGGGTTGAAGCATTTGGAAGTGGTGAATTTGAATGAGACGGAGATTGGAAAGTTGGCTGTGGAAAGCCTGAAAAATGGCGGAATTGAACGGGTGTATTGTTGGGGAACAGTGGCGGAGTGATTTAGACTCTTGGTCTAGAAATCAAAATTAAAATGATGTAATTTTAGCGCGAAACAATCAAACCCTTCAAAAACCACAACATGCCAAAAATCCTCCTTCTCCTTCTCATTTTCCTCAGCCTCAGCACCTGCAACAAAAACATCCCCACGGGCAAATCCAGCGCAGAACCTGGTTTTGTGGTACTCAACATCGACGAAAAGCTGGAACAGGAACTGCGGGCAAAAAATGTCTTTGGTCCACTTTCACCCGTGCCTTTGAACCGCTTGCGGCTGGTTCGGGTAAAGCACTTTGGCTTTGATGACCAGGAGCACGCTGGTGAACTCATCGTGCTGGATGCTTGTGCCGAAAGTGTGAAATTGATTTTTCAGGACTTGTTCGCCCTCAAATTCCCCATCGAAAAGATCAGGCTGATCACGGCTTACAACGGCGACGATGGCCGGTCGATGGCTGACAACAATACTTCGGCCCACAACCTCCGTGCGGTTACGGGTGGAAAGACCCTCTCCCTGCACGCCTACGGAACGGCGATCGATTTGAACCCCAAGATCAATCCTTACATTGCCATCGACGCGGCGACAGGTGTGGCTACATTCCAACCCGTTGAAGGCATTCAATACGCCAACCGGATGCTGGAGCGCTTGGGGAAACCCCGGCGCAAAGGTTTCGCCGAGGAAATCGTGGAGGTGTTTGCAAAACATGGCTTCTATGGGTGGGGCGGCTATTGGGATACCCCGATCGATTATCAGCATTTTCAGATTAGCCGGGCTGTTTCGGAAATTCTGGTCTTGATGGATCCCCTTGCGGCTGCAAATTTTTTCACCCAAACTGTCCAGTTTTACAAGCAGCACAAAACCGCCATCGATGATGAGATTGATAAAAAAAAGGCCGAACTGGGCTTCAAAGACAAGTCTATGGCCACCTTTTACCAGGAAAATCCCCAACGGTTTTTAGATTTGATTAAATCGATGTAAAAAATGAGCGTTTTAATAAAAATATAGGCCCGCTTTTGGTTTGTAGTGGTCAATCTGTCAGAGTGGATGAAACCTGCAACACCAGTAAAGTGTTTATTTTCTTTTCACCAACTTGAACACCTCCCTGAATGTCAGCAAGGTTCCCAAATCTAGCCAACATTCAGGTGCATCACCTACAACATGAAATTACTTTTCCGCTATTTTGCCCCCTATCGTTGGCTCGTCATCTTGGTACTGCTACTGGCTGCCATCAACATTGGGTTCTCACTGATTGACCCCATCATCTTTGGGAAGTTGGTCACCTTGGCATCCAACCACCAGGTGTCGTCTACGCCGCCGGGTGCGTTCGATTGGCAACGCTTTTTGTTCATACAGGAGAACATCACCGATCAGTCCGGTAAAAGTGTGATGGTTTATGGCCTTATGTGGCTGCTCATCGGCTCCATTTCGGTGGCCATGATCAGCCGTATCGCCAAGGCTTTTCAGGATTATTTCCTCAACCTGATCACCCAAAAATTCGGAGCCACCATCTTCACCGATGGCTTGCAGCACGCCATGAAACTACCTTACCAGGAGTTTGAAGAGCAGCGTAGCGGCGAAACACTAGGTATCCTCCAAAAGGTGCGTACCGACACGGAGAAGTTCATTTCCACCTTCATCAACGTGTTGTTTCCCGTTATTGTCGGCATCGTATTTGTGGCCACGTATGCATTCAACAAGCACTGGAGTTTGCCCGTGATCTACTTTGGCGGCATTTTTCTCCTTACCTGGGTGTCCAACTTACTGAGCAAAAAAGTGAAGACCATCCAAAAGATCATTGTGAAACAGACCACCGCGCTGGCTGGGGCCACCACCGAGTCACTGCGCAACATCGAGCTGATGAAGAGCCTTGGTCTGACCAAACAGGAGGTCGAGCGCCTCAACAAAAACACCTTCAACATCCTCAAGCTGGAACTCACCAAGGTGAAACGCATTCGCAGCATCAGCTTCGTGCAGGGCACCTTCGTCAACACCCTGCGGCAGCTCATCCTGTTCATGCTCATGTGGCTGGTGTACAAAGGCCAATTGGCACCGGGCGAAATCGTGACCATGCAGATTTTTTCGTTTTTCATCTTCGGCCCTTTGCAGGAAATTGGCAACATCATCCTCAGTTACCGGGAAGCCGAGGCCTCGCTCAACAACTTTGAAAACCTGATGCAAAAGCAGCCCGAACCCGAACCCGCCCACCCTAAGCACCTCGGTGACATCGAAACGCTGGAGTTCCGGAACGTGGCTTTTCGCCACCAATCGGCACAACAAAACGCCCTCAACGACATCAGTTTTCAGGTAAAAACTGGCGAAACCATCGCCTTCGTCGGCCCCAGTGGCAGCGGCAAAACCACCTTGATGAAACTCCTCGTCGGGTTGTACCGCCCCCAGAGTGGCAGTATCCTCTACAACGGCCTCGATGAACAATCCATCCATTTTGATGACCTGCGCCGCCAAATCGGCTTCGTTACCCAGGACACACAACTCTTCTCGGGCACCATCCGGGAAAACCTGCTCTTTGTGAACCCTGCGGCCACCGAAGCAGACTTGCAATCGGCGCTCACCAAAGCCTCCTGCAACACCCTGCTGGCCCGGGCCGAAAATGGCCTTGACACTACCATCGGTGAGGGCGGCCTCAAACTGTCGGGCGGCGAAAAACAACGCATCTCGATCGCCCGCGCCTTGCTGCGGATTCCCAAGCTCCTCCTCTTCGACGAAGCCACTTCCGCCCTGGATTCCCTCACCGAGGAGGAAATTACCGACACCATCCGGGAAATCAGTGCCGAAGGCCGCCAGATTACCCTGCTCATCGCCCACCGCCTCAGCACCATCCTCCACGCCGACCGCATTTTCGTGCTGGAAAAAGGGGACATTGTGGAAACGGGGTCTCATGATGAACTGCTGGCTGAAAAAGGCTTGTACTATGCGATGTGGCGGCAACAGATTGGCGAGCGGAAGGAGAAGGTGTTTTCGATGAATTAGGGGCGATTCATGTTTTTGCCACGAGAAAGATTGCGAACCGAAGCGTTTTTGCTTATTTTTGTATGAAATGCTACCAATGACAGATAATTTATCCATCCCCATACAAATCACTTTTGCACAGTTGCTTGATGCAGTAGACCAGCTTTCCAAATCAGAACAGCATCAGCTCTTGCTGCATGTTTTGCGTCGCCATGAAGAAGACAATTTGATCGTGACTCATTTTGCGAGTGAAACGGTATTGGCAAAAGATTGGAATAACTCAATAGAAGATGAGGTATGGCGGGATTTGTAAAAGGGGAGATTGTGGTCATTCCATTTCCTTTTTCTGATTTATCTGCTTCAAAGCGTAGACCAGCACTGGTATTAGCCGATCTTCCTGGAGACGATGTTATGCTTTGCCAGATCACTAGCAAAAATAGCCCTGCTGATCCCTTTTCCATTTCAATCAGTAATGCAGATTTTATCAGTGGTTCATTGATGGTGGATTCAAATATAAGACCAAATCGAATTTTTACAGCAGACAAAGGCATTATCATTCGGTCGGTTGGGGTTGTTAAGCCATCCGTTTTTAAATTGGTGACGGAATCTATCTGGGAGATTATTAGAGAAGCTTAGTCGCAGACACATTACAGGAATATGGTTGCTGCGGGTAAAAATAAAATCAAGGCATGACCAAAGAAGAAATAATCAAAAAAGGACAATTCCATTTGAATGAACATCGTCCAGACTACTCCGAACTAAGAATAAACCTGTACTTAGATTTTTTTGAAAAGGAAATGGAGATTCTCTTTGCAAATTTACCCAGTTTAAGCTCGGAGCCTCAGATGACACTCATAACCGAAACAATCAATGAATTGCTTTGCTTCGATCAAACCAACAAAGATTGGCTTAGCGATCAAATCTGGAAGCATTACGAGATTTGTGTCGAAAATGCAAGTTATGGAATGTTTCCATATGAGGGGTTTGACAGTGAGTCCGAGGCTAATAGGGCGTTTTTCAAAGTTTACAGTCGAGAAGACGCGTATGATGCTGTTAAGCTAAAGGAAGTCTGGGCTGATATGGATTTTACAGAATTCAGACACTTCAATCTTGTATTCAAATGCCCTTGGGATGATGAACATGGAATAAGCATTGGAGTCATCAATGGTAAATTTGATAGCATAAACTAGCTTCTATAACCAACTTAGCATCCTCAGGATTGACCGAAGGATAGTCTTCCAAAAAATCTTGTAAGTTGCTTACTCCACTTATCAAGTAATCAAACAATGTTTTAACAGGTACCCGTGTACCTTTAAAAATAGGAGTACCACCCAGAATTTCAGGGTCACTTACAATGCTATCCATTATCATGCATTTTAAACAAAAATAAGCCTATTTCAGCAAAAGTCAAAATTGAAAAGTGGCCCAGGATGTAGTTATCCACCTCCCCAACTTCAGCCCCGAATTCGCCCGTTTCGCCTCATTTTTTCACCATGAAAAAAATCACCACAAAGATATAATGGATACTTTTGGGGTTCAGCCCCTTATCAAGTACATTGCCCAAGCTAAAATACACTACTTTTAAGAAAATCATCAATGATGAGCCATGCTACCGATTTGTCAAGCAAGTTTGACGAACACCATGTTTTACATGAGATTAAGCACTACCTTCCTGCGCAAGCTCCACTCAAAGACTTTGTTCACCACAATACCCTGCACGCTTACCAGCACCTGAATTTTACGGAAGGCACCCAGAAGGCTGCGACCATTTTTGGCTATAAAGTTTCTTTGTCTTTGGTCGAGTTCCGCGAGTTGTACCAGCAAGGGCGCATCAATCCCCAAATCATCGACAAGGTCATTATCGAACGCAAAGGGGAAGACCAGCATGCAGAGTGGCTGCAAAAATTGCTGCACCAAAATTACCGCAAGAAATCGAGTCCACGCATTGGTGCCTTGCGTGGCAAATGGAAAGTGCTGTACAACCTGGACATGGACTCATTGGTACATCCCCTATTGTTTCGAATTTTGTGTAGTTTTTTGGATCAAGGAATCGCCATGTGGCCCTTTCCGGTCAACGAAAAAAGTTTTCTTTCGGCCATTCGTCGGATGGAGCGCCACAGTGATATCAGCATTTTTCGGCGCAAACGCGCCAAAGCGCTGTTGTTGGACACCAAGTGTGAAATAGCAGATTTGTTGCACATTTTGATCGGTGATGAATCGCTATACGAGCAGTACCTGTTCGATCAACAATTTGCGCATCAGGGCTGGTCTGGGATGATTGCGACCGTAGAGGCACATCCTTATACCTTGCTGGATGAGCGCAAGCTCAGTTTGCACGATTTGATTGTATTTGAATTGCTACTGGAAATCGATACCCTGGATTTTGTAATGGGCGAGAACTGGCAAGCAATGGGTCAAAAATTTACCGAACGACCTCAGGCTTTATTTGACAAAATACCCTACTCCGAGCGTACAGAGGTATTGAGCATCTGGCAAGAAGCTTTTGAATGGAATTATTACGACCAGGTCTTGGCGGGCATCAAACATGAAAAAAATGTACCCGAAAAACGCCGCACCAAGAATTTTCAGGCCGCATTTTGCATTGATGACCGGGAGGGTTCTCTGCGGCGTTACCTGGAATTGTTCGATCCCGAATGTGAGACCTTTGGCACGCCAGGTTTTTTTGGGGTAGAGTTTTATTTTCAGCCTCAGGGTGGAAAATTTTTCACCAAAACCTGCCCGGCTCCCATGCACCCGAAATTCCTGATCCGCGAGGAGGAATCGAGTAGCAAGCTGGAATTCGACCTGCATTTGCTCAAACAATCCCATTCGTCCATTGGTGGATGGCTCATCTCCCAGACCCTGGGATTTTGGGCTGGACTGCGGCTGTTTTTAAATATTTTCCGCCCTTCGATGGGGCCGGCTACGGCTTCCTCGCTAAAACACATGGACAAGTACTCCAAACTGACCATCGAATGTGGCGAACACCCCGAAAAAGTCAATGGCCTGCAAGTCGGCTATTCCATCGATGAAATGGTGACCCGGGTAGAAACCGTCTTGCGCAGCATCGGGCTGATTAAAGATTTTGCGCCCCTGGTGTACATCGTTGGGCACGGGGCGAGCAGTGTCAACAATCCCTATTACGCAGCGTATGATTGTGGGGCTTGTAGTGGCCGCGCAGGCTCTGTGAACGCTCGTGTGTTTAGCTACATGGCCAATCATCCGGAAGTGCGCAGCAAGCTGGCCGAAAAAGGACTGCTCATTCCTGTGGAAACGCAGTTTGTCGGGGCGCTACACGATACCACGCGCGACGAAATCGTGTTTTACGACGAATTTTCCCTGCCGCCAGCCCATTTTGAACTGCACACCAAAAACGAAGTAGTTTTTGAAAAAGCCCTGGATTACAACGCCAAAGAACGCTCCCGACGGTTTTATACCGTAGATACGCACAAAGCCCCCATCAAGGTACACGAAAAAGTGTTGAGCCGTTCGGTCTCGCTGTTTGAACCCCGCCCCGAGCTCAACCACGCCACCAACGCCTTGTGCATCATTGGAGGCCGGAATTTGTCGCGTGGTTTGTTTCTGGATCGGCGTGCTTTCCTCAATTCATACGATTATCGACAGGATCCCGAGGGCATTTATTTATCGACCATTCTCGACGCGGCGGCGCCGGTATGTGGAGGCATTAACCTCGAGTATTTTTTTTCCCGGGTGGATGAACAAAAACTGGGGGCAGGTTCCAAATTGCCCCACAATGTGATGGGTTTGTTTGGGGTTGCCAATGGCATTGACGGTGATTTGCGGCCGGGTTTGCCCACTCAGATGACCGAAGTGCATGACCCTTTGCGGCTCTTGATGATTGTGGAGCATCATCCGGAGCTTGTACTCAAGAGTTTATTGAGATCGGCAGCAACTTATGAATGGTTCATCAACGAATGGATCAACCTCATCGTGGTACATCCCGAAACGCGTGAATTTTATCGGTTCAAAGATGGAACCTATACGCTTTATGAGCCGCTGCAGCAGGATGTGCCCATGGTAAACAACCTCAACGCGCTGATAGAAACCCACACCGAAAATTTGCCGGTGCATTTAATCCCCCAAAACTAAAGCCATGAACCAGCTACTTCCCGTATTTGTCCTCATCCCTTTTTTGGGTTTTTTGGTCAGTCTTCTGATTCCGGCGAAAAAAGAAAACACCATTGCCTGGACAGTATTTCTGACCATGGGTTTGCATACCTTTCTGGTATTCGCCTTTACGGTTTTTTGGTTGTTGAATCAGCGCGAAACCCAGCATACCCAGGGGATACCCCTGTTTGCTTCTGAACACTATACCTTCAACTTCATCTTGATGTTTGACAAAGTCACGGCGGCTTATTTGCTTACCGGGGCTTACCTCATCCTATTGGTCACCATTTACAGCAGCTATTATTTACATCGCGAGGAAGGTTACAAACGCTATTTCAACACCATTCTGTTTTTTTACATTGGGTACAACATTGCCATTCTTTCCGACAATTTTGAGACCCTGTTCATGGGTTGGGAAATTTTGGGCATCGCCTCCTTTTTATTGATTGCCTTTTACCGCAATCGGTATTTACCGGTGAAAAATGCGGTGAAAATTTTTTCCATCTACCGCATTGGCGACGTCGGTTTACTGCTGGCGATGTGGATGAGTCACCACCTTTGGCAAGAGAGCATTACCTTTCAAAAATTGCAAAATGCCGAACTGGTGAGTACCCAGCTGCAATCGCACAGTTTGATCGGGGTGTTCATCTCGATGATGATTTTGATGTCGGCGGCGGCTAAATCGGCACAGTTGCCCTTTTCCTCCTGGTTGCCCCGTGCGATGGAAGGGCCAACGCCTTCCAGTGCCATTTTTTATGGCTCCTTGTCGGTTCACCTGGGGGTATTTCTGCTTTTGCGCACTTTCCCTTTTTGGGAACATCAATTTTCGGTACGGGTATTTATTGCGGTATTGGGCCTGACGACCACCATCCTGGCGATCGGGATTGCGCGGGTACAGTCATCGGTGAAAAGTCAGTTGGCATATGCCTCGATTGCCCAAATTGGTTTGATATTTATTGAAGTGGCGGCGGGATGGCATATTTTGGCGCTGATCCACTTTGCGGGGAATGCGTTTTTGCGCACCTACCAACTCCTAGTTTCGCCCTCCGTTGTGAGTTATCTGATCAAGGAACAGTTTTACAAATTTGTGCCGCGCCAAAAATCATTTGAAGGCAAGTTCCTGTCCGAAAAAATGCAGTACACCCTATATGTCTTGTGCCTAAAGGAATGGAATTTAGACGCCTTGATGTACCAATATCTTTGGAACCCGCTCAAGGCGCTGGGAAAAAAACTGGATTTCATCACCTTGTCTTCCTTGTGGTGGTTCATTTTGCCCACCTACCTCACGGGTTTGTATTTCCGACAATTTGCCGAGGAAAAAATTAGCGCATCGGCTCATGCCTTTTTGCCGGCAGTTTTTGGACTCATTGCACTCATCCTCGTACTCAAAGCATTTTCTGAACGCCAACACGCCCGACTCAGTTGGGTCTTGGTCATCCTGAATCACTTCTGGGTAGCGCTTGCGGTATCGTACAACGAACATTTCGATTTTTTTCAGGTCTACATTTACCTGAGTGGCGTACTCGTTGCGGGCATAGGTGGATTATGGGTGCTCAATTGGCTTAAAAAAACGGAAATCGTCACGTTGCACCGTTTTCACGGGCACGTGTACGAGCATCCTACCGCAGCCCTGTTGTTCTTCATCTGTTGTTTGGCGCTTTCCGGTTTCCCGATTTCTCCAACCTTCATTGGGGAGGACCTGATTTTTAGCCACATCCATGAAAACCAGATCTTGCTGGCTTCGTTTGTAGCCTTGAGCTTTATTTTGAATGGATTGGCCATCATGCGCATTTATGCCCGGGTGTTTTTGGGTCCGCACATCAAGAATTACCACTCGATTGCGTATCGCTCCTCTTGATTTCTTGTTAATATTGCTTCCAAATCTGCAAAACCCATGTACAAACGAATCAATTGGAAGCTGCTCATTTGGGGGCTCGGCTCGCTTCATTTTCAACTAGGCCTGGCCTTTGTGTTTTTTTGGTTGATGCCCCCAGGGTATGGATTTGGATATAATTTATTGATGCTGCTGGGCTTGATGGTCGTTTTTGGCCTGAACATTATGATCAGCTATTTGCTGGGGAGTAGGGTAGGTCCGGCAATTGATGAAATTCCGGTAATACTCATTTGGGTGGCGCTTTCACTTGCGGCGCTGGTTCTGGGCAAAATAGCCTTGAGCCACCATACCTTAGCCCATGCGCGGGTTGAAACGCTTGATTTGGCCGTGGTCACTAAGCACAAAGCAGATTTTGTGTACTTGAAAAATGCCCGGATTTTAAAAGAATACACCTTGAATTCTTACAGTGTACACAGCCGACAGGTCAAAGGGCAGCCTAAAAGTTCTTATCGGGTAAACCAAAAAATGGCCCCGCTGGTGACAAACACCTGGAAAAGCGGGCAGCGCATTCGCCATTTTGTTTGTTACAACAGCAAAAGTGTAGTCGATCAGGATTTTGATGTGAAGTACGCCGCTCGTCCCTTTTATCTGACAGAATTTAGTGCAAAATATCCAACGATCGCTCAGGAATTGGTTCAAAAATATGCGCTGCGCCGGGCCGCTCAGCCTACTTACTGGGAGCTAATGGATTTGCCCAAAGCAAAACAGCGGGCCAAAAAGAACTTTCTCCGGTTTTACAGTATAGTATTGGGCACAGCAGTAGCGGTTTTTGGCTTTTTTGCCTGGGCAGATGGTACAGATTAATGAACCTGCTCCACTATCGTTAACTCGGGTTTTTCCAGATGTCGGAAATTTCGATACCCCAGGTACACACAAAACAGCAACGTAACAATACTCATGTATCCCACCCAATCGTAGTGGACCAGTTTACCCGTTTGGGGATCTTTGCTCACCATGAAACCAGCCACCAACGCTGCGAGGCCACTGCCCAATTGTTGCAAACTGCTGTTGAAACTCTGAAAGCTCCCGCGGTGCTCTGGATTCACGACGCTGGTAATCATCGCACTAGAGGTGACTCCACGGCCAGTGGCCGCCGAAAACCAGAGCCCAAATAGGATCAATACCGGGATATACGCCTGAAGAGGGGGCAAGTTTGTGATGATAAAAACCATGGGCAAAGCCGAAAAAGTACAAATCATAAACAGCGGTACCTTTCCATATACATCCGATAAACGCCCCAGAATGTTGGAGGCAAAAAAGGCCGCCACACCCCCCACCAGATAAATCAGCGGGGTGAAGTTTTTGGAAAAACCTACGTTGAATTCCATGTAGGGATTGATGAACGGGATGATGGAAAAATGCCCAAACATGATCAATCCACTGAACAACAAGGCCGTGTATTGCCGGGGATCGGCAAATACATTGGTGATCACACTCCACTTGCTTTGCACGGGCGCGTCATCGGCCTGCAAATGCCCGGTCATAGCCGGAAGGTAGCGGATAATTAAGGGGATCAGAGCGATGCCCAAAAAGCCGACCAGCAAAAATGGCGCATGCCAGGAGATTAAATTCGCCAGGTACAACGCAAAAGGGACCCCAAAAGTGGAGGCCAACGCAAAGGCCGACATAATGGCCCCCATCGCCGCACCCCGGCGCTCATAAGGAAAACTATCGGCCACGATGGACAAGACCTGTGCCCCGATCAAGCCCCCAAACAAACCCGCAAAGGTACGCGCCAAAAAGAGGGTGATAAAAGTAGGCGCAAGCCCACAACCAATGGTGCCAATCAAAAAACCGACGTAGGCAAAAAGCAACACTTTTTTGCGGTCAAAACGATCCACAAAAAATGCCGCACCAAACCCAGAGACGGCAGCACTGATGGTGTACGCGGAAACCAACACTGAAAATTGCTGAGGAGACAGATCGAAATATGGCATGAGGTAGTTGCCCAAAGGCATCATGATCATGAAATCGAGTATGTGGGTAAAGTTTAAGGCGGCTAATAGGATTAGGATGATTCTTTCTTTCCAACTCATGGTCGTGGATAATATTCGGGTAAACAACAAGCATAGGAACACGTAAAAACTGCTTTGGGTTTCATCCCGACCCGAGTCTTTTGTGCAGCTTCTTTTTTCTTACATTTTTTTTTCAGAAAGTCAAATATTTTTTATCCGAGTGTGGAAAAAATGTTAGTCTTTTCCACAATTTTGTTTTGGTTTAATGTGGAAAAAGGGGGAAATTGGACTCCTGATTAAACCAAAAGTTTTATGATAGCCAGAGACCAAGAAAACACCGCACAACTTCAAACCTATTCTTTTGAGGAGGCAGTTGCGGCAACCACCGTGTATTTTAACGGCGACAACCTTGCCGCCAACGTTTGGGTAAATAAATATGCCTTAAAGGATTCCTTTGGCAATATCTACGAAAAGACCCCGGATGACATGCACCGCCGCATCGCCAAAGAGATTGCGCGCATTGAATCCAAGTACCCCAATGCTTTGAATGAAGAGGAGGCTTACGAATTGGTGCGCAACTTCAAATACATTGTTCCACAGGGTAGCCCTATGGCAGGTATTGGCAACAACATGCAGGTGTCTTCACTGTCGAACTGTTTTGTGATTGGCAACTTTGCCGATTCCTACGGAGGCATCATTCGCACCGATGAGGAGCAGGTTCAGCTCATGAAACGCCGCGGTGGCGTTGGGCACGACCTATCGCACATCCGCCCCAAAGGTAGCCCGGTGATGAACTCCGCCCTGAGCTCTACGGGGATTGTCCCCTTCATGGAGCGTTATTCCAACTCTACCCGCGAGGTAGCACAAGATGGTCGCCGGGGCGCATTGATGCTCACCGTATCGAGCAAACACCCCGATGCCGAAGATTTTATCGACGCGAAGCTGGAACAGGGCAAAGTAACCGGTGCCAACGTTTCCGTGCGCATCGACGACGATTTTATGCGGGCAGCAATCGGCGGCACGCCTTACCAGCAGCAGTTCCCTGTTGACGCCAAAAACCCTAAAGTCACCAAAGAAATTAATGCCTCCGCGCTCTGGGACAAAATCATTTACAACGCCTGGAAATCTGCCGAGCCAGGGGTACTGTTTTGGGATACCGTTCTGAGGGAGTCGGTGCCAGATTGTTATGCTGACCTGGGTTACCGCACCATCTCGACCAACCCCTGTGGCGAAATTCCCCTTTCCCCATACGACAGTTGCCGCCTGCTGGCACTGAACCTATACAGCTATGTAGAGAACCCTTTTACGCCTGAAGCCTTCTTCAATTTCGAAAAATTCGCCAAACACGCCCAATTCGCCCAACGTTTCATGGACGACATCATCGACATGGAGCTGGAAAAAGTGGACCGCATCATCGAAAAAATCGAAAAAGACCCTGAAGCCCGCGACCTGAAAGAAGTAGAATACGAACTGTGGAACAAAGTCCGCACCGCCTGCATCGGAGGTCGCCGCACGGGTGTAGGCATCACCGCCGAAGGAGATACCCTGGCCGCACTGGGCTTCCGTTACGGCAGCGATGAAGGCATTGAGATGGCGGTAAAAATCCACCAAAGTCTGGCCATCAATGCTTACCGCGCCTCGGTAGACATGGCCCGCGACCGTGGAGCTTTCCCGATTTACGACAGCAAGCGAGAAGAACAAAACCCGTTCATCCAGCGCCTGGCCTCAGTCGACCCAACCTTGTATGCCGATATGCAGCGCTATGGCCGCCGCAACATCGCCCTGCTGACCATCGCCCCAACGGGCACCACCAGCTTGATGACCCAGACCACCTCGGGCATCGAACCAGTATTTATGGTGAGCTACAAGCGCCGCCGCAAAGTGAACCCCAACGACAAAGAGGTAAAAGTTGCCTTCATCGATGAGGTGGGCGACCATTGGGAAGAGTACAACGTGTTCCACCACAAATTCTTGGACTGGCTACAGCAAAACGGCTACCAGGTGGATGAGGTGACCAAAATGAACGCGGAAGAACTGCAACCCATCATCGAAAAATCGCCCTACCACAAAGCGACAGCCAATGACGTAGACTGGGTGCAAAAGGTAAAAATGCAGGGTGCCATCCAGAAATGGGTCGACCACTCCATCAGCGTAACCGTCAACGTACCGGAAGATACCTCGGTAGACATGGTGAAACGCATTTACCAAACGGCCTGGGAAGTGGGTTGCAAGGGTTGTACCATATACCGCGACGGCTCGCGCTCCGGAGTGTTGATCTCCAATGAAAAGAAAGACAAAAAAGGCAAAAAGGGCACCAATGGGCAATCGTCCAATGGCAATGGCCACGCCAAGTTTGGGGAAAACCACTACCCTGAGCGCCCCGACCGCCTGGAAGCCCGCATCGTGCGTTTCCAAAACAACGACAAACCCTGGATGGCCGTAATCGGCTTGATGGATGGCCGTCCTTACGAGGTATTCACCGGTGCTGCGATCGATACCTTCAAGTTACCCCCTTACGTGGAAACGGGCTGGGTCAACAAAGCCAAAGGTGAAGACGGCCGCAACCGCTACGACTTCCAGTTCATGGATCGTGATGGCTACCGCGTGACCATCGAAGGCTTGAGCCGCAGCTTCAACAAGGAATACTGGAACTACGCCAAACTGATCTCCGGCGTACTGCGCCTGGGCATGCCCCTCCAGCAAGTAGTCGACCTCGTAGAAGGCCTCAACGCCGACGAGGATTACATCAACACCTGGAAAAATGGCGTGGTTCGCGCCCTGAAAACACTGGTGCCCGATGGGACAAAAGCCGTGAAGGCGGAGTGCCCGTCTTGCGGGGACGCGCATGGTTTGGTGTATAAAGAAGGGTGTCTGAGTTGTGTGAGTTGTGGGTATTCGAAGTGTAATTGAGAGGTGAGGTTTCAAAACCATAAATAGTGAGGCCTGGTTATTCTTTTGGATAACCAGGCTCACTCTACAAGCTTTGCTAAATTAGCTTGCGTTCAAATTTGTTTTCAAAAATTCGATAGTTGCCTGAAGTTTAGGTTTTGTGCTACTTTGTCTCCAGTCAATTTTGCAAGCTATCGAAAGAGGGACATATAATCCTTTTTTGTAGATAGGATTTTCAATCGTGAATGTTTTAATCCACTGAATTCCAATCACCCATTCTCCTAAATGCTCATCATCAACTGGATATTTTTCATTGACTTTCATATATGAACATTCTAACGGAAGCTCAAAAAGGTTTTTTCCACCAAAGCCATTAGGAGTAAAGTTTTTGGCCATTCTGGCATCACTTTGAACAATGCCATGACCTACGAATCCGTTCTTCTTCTTTTCGTTCCCCGCTGAGCTGTAAGCAAATATTTGATCGCCAATAGATAGTTTTCGAACAACATTCCCATTGGAAACTTCTCTGCTTGACTCGCCATTAGCACCCCAAAAGCCATATTTTACCATATCTCGCCAGTCTCTGTCTTGAGGATCATTTTTGCTTGTAGGGTTATGCTGAATATTTACAAGCCAGTTAGTTATAGATTTATTTTTTTTCATTTTTTTAAAAGTAATTTTATATAAATTTTCGAATCAAAATAGTCTTCGCAACACAGGTCTCATTTCTGGAATAGATGTTGAGAAACCTGTTGTTCTGTGGGAACATCAGAGTCTATTTTTTAGTTCCAAAGACGTGATACTTTAGAAAGAATTGAATAAAAAATCAACATATAATTTCCTTTATTTAATCCTTTAATAGTTTAGTTCAACCGCTGCCGCGGTTGCAAAACTACCCTCACCGATTTTACCCCGGACGACCGGGGCTATTCAGAATTCAACCGCTTTCGCGGTTGGTAGCGACCAAACATTGATGGCATTGACAGGGTGTAATTCAAATTGTCGTACCCCAGCCCCAAAATGGATTAAACCTATTCATGGAGCAGGCAAATCAAGGGGATTTCGTTAGATTAAAATTTTCCCTATGCGACATTTTGAATTACACCCCATTGACATCATATTTGCTGGAGGTCACACAAAAAAATAGAGCATAAACCACTCACAATCAATTCTCCCACCAATCGCGGAGCGATTGAATTCCGAATAGCCCCGGTCGTCCGGGGTAAATGTGCAATACTGGGTTTTACAACCGCGGCAGCGGTTGAACGGAATATATTTGTTCAACCGCTACCGCGGTTGCAAAACCTCCCTCACCGATTTTACCCCGGACGACCGGGGCTATTCAGAATTCAACCGCTGGCGCGGTTTGTAGCGACTAAACATGGATGGCATTGGAATCATATTTGGTGCAAGTCATTCACGAAAAATAAAACATAAACCACTCATAATCAATTCTCCCACTAATCGCGGAGCGATTGAATTCCGAATAGCCCCGGTCGTCCGGGGTTTTGGAACATCCGGGAATGTTTACAACCGCGGTAGCGGTTGAACGGAATATATTTGTTCAACCGCTACCGCGGTTGCAAAGCCTCCCTCACCGATTTTTACCCCGGACGACGACCGGGGCTATTCAGAATTCAACCGCTGGCGCGGTTTGTAGCGACTAAATATGGATAGCATTGACATCATATTTGGTGGAGGTCATGCACAAAAAAAGAGCATAAACCACTCACAATCAATTTCCCTACCAATCGCGGAGCGATTGAATTTCGAATAGCCCCGGTCGTCCGGGGTAAAATGGACATCGTAGGGTTTCACAACCGCGGCAGCGGTTGAACCAAACCAACGACCAACTCAATCCAGGTACTTTTCCTCAAAATCAATTCCATGTTCCTTGAACAATTCGATCAATTCTTCGCGATAGGTTTTGGTTCGGTGGTGCTCCTCCTGGTTTTTTACATATTCAATGAGGTCATCTTTGTCACGGTAGGAGCAGGTAAAGGCTCCGTATCCGTCTTGCCAGGATTCAAACTTGGGAAACAGGTTTTTCTCTTTGATAAAATCACTACTCGCCAGTTTGATGTCTTTGACCAGCGAGGCCAAGGCCACCGATGGGTGAATGTGTAGTGCAAGATGAATGTGATCTTCGACCCCATTGATGCGGTACAAATGACACCTTTTTTTCTTCAACAGGCCCCAGATGTAATTAAATAATTCTTGCCGATTTTCTTTGATTAAAATGGCTTCGCGGTATTTGGTTCCAAATACAATGTGGTACAAAATTTGTGTGTAGGTACGCATGCCTGAATAAATGTGGATGAAAAAATGGGTGGATGTAGATGATTGAGCGCAATCATCTGGTGCCGCAGGTGCGGCGAGAAAGGTGGGTAAATACAATAGTGATTCAGGCAAAAATGTGCTGCTAATTT